>Ga0209915_1000240_pt1 | contig 161228 bp, 150 predicted proteins | sample ThiBiot_750_plan_FD_183952 | JGI IMG/M metagenome (GOLD analysis project Ga0209915, IMG submission 183952) | Wastewater bioreactor microbial communities from Cape Town, South Africa - Thiocy_cont_750_plan (SPAdes) | ecosystem: Engineered > Bioreactor > Thiocyanate-remediating >... | reverse complement strand
GATCGTAATTACGTCACACTAAGTATACTCGCTAGAGACATCTATCGGTACGATGAATGTGGCGTAACTGTGCACATCTACGCCACAATTTTTGCATTACGCGTAATTACGCTAAAATGTTAAAAAAAGAGACGGCATGGGGCAATTGTATCACAAAGACGAAGAGTATCGATTGATAAACGCAGACGTTTTGCCCATGAATGTTCGCTTTGAATGAGCTGCTGCATGTCGACAAATCGAACGGCATTCGGATTGATTTGTGAGGTATCGAGAATGATCGAACACGATTTGATTGAGAGTAGCAATTCGTCGATACGATGATTGAGGTGAATCCAAGCTCGGAAAAGATCGATCGAAGATAAATATTTGAACATGAACAACCATAATTCGTTTGGCAACGATTCGATCGACGTGCTTTTCATTGACTCGTGTGTGAACAACGTTGTTTTGTTTGTGTTCATTCGATTTGCTTGTTGTTTTAGCCTCCTCTATCGGGCACGAACGATGAACAAGCTGTTCCGTGACCGAATGATATCATGACAAACATTTTTTTTTCTTTCTTTCTCATTCGTCTCATATATTCGAAATGTTTTATTCAAATCAAAACAAAAAAAAATGAAAACAAACGTAAAACCTTATTCTTGTAATATAGTCGATTCTTTATGAATCAATTCGCTGGTAACAGATTATGGATGGATTTGACTATGCAAACATTCCTAAAATTATAATGTAATTTTTGTTCGATAGAAACATCGTGGATATGTTTTATGTCTGCTATTATTGTAGTTTTGTTTCAGCAAATTTAGTCGTTTGTTGGTTTCATTCTATTGAGTTTTTTAATTATCATGGTTGTAGTTAGTCGCGATGATATTCCCATTGCGATTGCATTTGAGAGAAAGACATCTTTTATGAGTGAATATTGTCGCTGGACAAGATTAAATGTGATTATGAAAAGTAATTTTATTTTATAGGCAAAAAAATGAAGTAGATAGAGGAGAAAATCAATGAACTATGACACTTTTTTTTGTCTATTCAAGTGTAGAATCATTTTGAGTATGATCGAAAGAAAAAGAGTTTATTTCAACATATTTTTGGTATTTATTCGAAAGAATTTGATAGGTCGCAGTGGTGCTCGTTTGTTTAAGAAAAAATCTTTGATTTTCTTCTCGTTATTCTCATTTGTTTGACAATAGAATTGAATTAATTGCAGATTTGGTGATACATTGCCATTGGTTTGACTACGTCGACGATAGACATCTTCAGTAAAATGAAGTTCGTCAATTGTTAAGTTTTTTAATTTCGGAAGATTTGGTAATAATTCTTCAGTTAAAACTCCGAACGATATTCTCGTTGTTGATGTTGGTGAATCATTCGTTGGACCTGCGAATACAGAAAACAAACACTGTGTCATTATCTTAGTTGAGAACTCGTTCTTACCACCGATGATAAGACTTTCTAATTGACTTGCTGTTCGTTTAGTTGACGGTAAACAAAATCGTAGATTAAGTTTACTGTTCGGTTCTAATTCCTGTTCACATTCGTGGCATACAGATAAAGGACTGAGAATTAATTTTAAATATTTCAAAGATTTCATTTTCGATGAAAATAAAGTTTGATAGAAATCGCCGAAACTCGTTGTTATATTTGTACCTTCGATATATCCACAAACAGCACTACTTGTCTCAAGTGAAAGCGTTAAACGTTCGATTGTTTCGTAGATTTTAATATTTCCATCGAAGAAGAATAATGAATGAAATGCTAACGTATCCATATTCTGAATATTCAATGATTTCAATTGGGAAAATCGATTGACAAATAAGTCATCGAGAAGAAATAATGAAAGTTTGGTTTTGGTATTTTCTTTGCAAGATATTGATAATGGTGAATTCGAATGAATAATTTGATGTAATTGAACACAAAAGAATAGAAATCGATTGTATCCAAATGAATCAAGATCGATGAAGATCTTCGCTTGAGTTCGAATTAATTGTTGAAAACGTTGGTTTAAATTAAAAAATACTTGATATAATTGATAAACATCAAAATATTCAAAAAGTTTTAATAAAATCGAATCAGAGAGATCATCGAATTTAGTTCTATTTACATTCATAAAACGAAATAACTGGTTTTCGAAAAAATTAAATCGATTTACCGTTCGATTTCCACTGTTGTTCGCTGTCGTTTTCTTTCAGACATAGAAGCAGCCTTTCAACAATGTTTGTTATTTCTCAATGATAGTGAAATAACAAAAGATATTCTACAACAATCTTTCGACAGTGTCAGCAATTTTTTATTAAGATATCATCGCTTGATAGAGTATCTCACACTGACTTCTCTTACAACCACACTTTCAAATGAGAACGATAGTGTCATGATATTTGCTTGTGATTAAGATGCAATAACTTTGGCATATTCTGTAACAAATTTGTTATATCAACTTTGTTCTCGTATAATATCTGTTGATTTACACGCGTGTTGCAGTTGTATGAAAAACTACTGTCTTTGTTGATATTCATTTCGACGATGTGCTCGAAATGTGTTAACATTGATACCAATAGTTTTCATCTGGAGTTAAATCCCGAGCGGTCGTTGAAAAAGAAACAAGTCCAGGCAAAGATTGAGATAATACAGCAATATCGATTAATTCTGAAAGTTCTACGAAAACAATAATCTTTTTTTTCATATTCTCTACTCGATGAAAGTGTTTCTTTACCAATTGATCGTTTATAACAACGTAAACGTAAATACCGTAAATTAGTAAGAATCAATGGAGAAAAATTTGTTCTAGCAAAAACGGAATTTGTTTTCATGATAAGAGCCCAGTTGGTACTTAATTTGACAAGTTGAGGTGTTGATGAAAGAATAACATGAAGAAACGAAAGTTGTTGTGATTCGGAAAGAAAATCTGTTTTAACACCATATATTCGAAGAATCCAAGTGAACGTAAATTATTCATACTTTTTCATTTCTAACTGAGCAAATATTTTTTAAATCTTAGAAAATTGTCAGATTTTAGTCGAAATTGCGCCTTCCTATATTTGTAAGCGTGCTGAAGCCGCTGGTGCTAGCCACATCAGCTAATTTTGCTTAGTTTTCGAGTTTGGATTTAATTAAAGATGACGCTATAAAAAATAGTCATTAGTTGTGTTCGAACCTATAACGACGAATTTTAAAGACTTTTGTAAAACCTTTTCTAACACATCAGAAACTTACTTTTCGGTTAAAATGAACATTATCATGAGATTTTCCAACGAAATCGTGAAAAAGTCAGTGAAAATAATGGCACAAAACGAAAAACCGATTTTAACCGACGGTTTTTTAAGCAACCAGCGGTTTTAAGAAAAAATCGAGAACATGGGATATCTGGAACTGCTCGTGGTTATCCAACGGTGACTTTATTTCCTTTGCAAAATAAACTATTAAGATATTTTCCGAAATAAAATCAGTTTGTTATCTCAAGTTGTCTAATTGGATGGTTATTTCATTTGTAATTAAAAAGAATGAGAAGATGGCTTTGGATTTAACTATTGAGAACTTTTTTGAAAGATTTTACAAGATGACATCGAACTGAACGACTAAAAGAAGATTGAATAGAGAAAATAATATGACTTTTGTTGAAGAAAATAATGCTTCTCTTAGTATAGAAGCATCACAGACGTGCGTACGTATACAAAAATCGAAATATATATACATATGTATATACAATGTACAAACAATTCATTTGATTCATTCTTTTCTTTCGCTTTGACGCCTGTCTCTACGCCACATTTCGTTTTATTTTACTAATTTAGTAGAAATAAAAATGGCATCTGTCCGTCGTCGTCGTCTGAGCGCTAGACAAATTCGCGTCATTCGGGTGACTCAAAATCTACCGATATCTGATGATTCAGAAGAAGAAAAAACAGCGTAAGAAACAATTAGAAAAAAAAATCAAAATAATTCACAAATAAATCGCGAGATTGATCTTTTTCTTTTCTATTTCGACCTTTTCTTTTTGTTTCTCTGTTCTCGATCAAAATTTCTTCGTTTCTTTTCTCTGATCTTCTTCGATTTTCTATTCATTACTTTCTGTTTTTATTAATTACTCTGATCATGAGAATTTGTCGACGACTTGATGAATGGAAACAAGTTAATAAAATCATTCTTCCCCATGATTTTGCATCATTGCCAAAGGATCCGAAAGCTTTTTGAGTAGTTAATCAAATAAATTTATCAACAAAAAAATCTAGTTCAGTATCAAATAAAGTCGTTTATTCGTTTTTTTTCCTATTCTAGCTCATATTATGAACGATCAAATACCACTGTAAACTGCGTAAAATGGTCGTGTATACGTCACCGTTTTGTATCGTTGCGTCGACCGTATTGATCGTCGTGGGACCCAAAGAAAAAAATGCAGCATATTCAAGATTCTGTGAAAGATTTTTAATGTTTTCTTTTTTTTCTTACATTTAATAAAAAAAACGAAAAGATTCATTTGACATTTCCCTCTTTATGTACAATGACAAGGTCTTTAGCAGCTTGAAAAAAATTTTCTCATGTCCACATTCCATACGATAATTTCGATCATGTTATATGTTCGACGATTTCTTCGTCAGTTCAATCTGCTGTTTCTTGCAAAGAAATTTCCTAGTCAAAGTCAATTATTATTATTAATCGTTCATTACGATGCACAAATGTTTCGTCCATAAAGAGTTATTTTTCGTTTGCACTAGAACCTCGATGCTTTATTTTCCTCTCTCGAATAAACGATCTATTTAAAGAAAAACAAACACGTGTTTTCATTTCTTTTAGTCGATTTTATCTAGAGAGAATGAAAAAATTTCTTGATCCTTCTGTGTGTTCTTGTTTTCTTGCGTCTTATCCGTATAATATTTGTCATAAAATAAAATGGTCAACTTTATCGATTTGTGCCGCAATATTAATCATTGTAAATTCATCACATTTGATTTCGATTTTTAGTTTTGTTTTTCGTTTATTTAGGTTGTTTATCTTAGTAGTGGATTGTATGCATTGATCGATGTAACATCAATCGTCACAGTCAAAACACAACATGATGATGATCGTTTGTTTGAATTGAAAAGAGAAATAAAATCAAATGAATATTTCTTTTGTTGTTGATCGAAATAGTTTTATGGCCAATCGAATCGTCTTCAATATTGTCTCTTATGGGATGGTCAGCAGTTGTTATTCACGGTATTGTTGTTCTGTTGGTGACTTTATTGATTTGTGGTATTCTTTTGGTAAAAAAATTTGATTTGAATACGATTGATGAATAAAATGTTTATTTGTTCGATAGGAAAAACCATGGATTATATTTTTTTGGTCAGTTTTGATGATTTTCATGCTCGTTGCTGATGGAGTAGTGACAGTACTTTCTCTGCGAGAATATGAACAACATGTATAGACATATGTTTATTTATTGATTCGTTGAATGTTTTTTTTTTCTATCCTAGAATTATCGTCCATCGAAACAAGTTCGAATTCTATTTTTTGTCATGAGTGTTCGTCTTCTTAGTGCGGTAGATTTCGAAATCAAAATAAATTCAATGATCGATGTGCTTTTTAGTTATGTGGAGTTGTTGTTGCTATTTTTCATTTTCGTCGTTTGAGACAAGCTCTATCCGATCAACGTAATCGACAAGTAACATCGATTTGTTAATAACAAATTGTCTCTTGAATTTCATCTTGTTGTTGAAGAGAATGTTACAACGTTATCATTCGGAATCATCATCTCTATCATTACATGATACCTGGCCTCGTAAGAGCGGGCGTGAAAATCAACTAAAAGCCAAATCAATTAGCCGTTATGTGCCTGATATTCCTCCATCGACTACATTGCCAAGACCAATATTTGGAACTATTCGTAATTATCCAACATCGACTTTACTTCCGTCACATAGCAAACAATTAGGATATATCAATGATAATCATCCACAATCGATTCATCGACAGCAACACAACGATTTTCGATACAATATTCCGTTGCAAGAACGTTTTCATCAGCCGGCAACACTCAATCTTCCTTAAGTTTTAGAATGTTTTTTTTTCTCTCTTTTTTATTTTACTTTTTAAAATAAAATAATTTAAAAAATATAGAATCAATTTAATTGCAGAACAAAAGCAAAAGGCAATAAGCATATTTTGTTTTGAGAATAGCGGCTGCATATTTAAGCTGAGATTTGTCAACTGAATAATCAAAAGTTTAGTTTTAATGCAATTGGATACGACGTTGTTTTCGTTTTGCGATAATATATCGAATTAATTTGACAAAACGTGGTATACATATTTGAAGAATAGTTGTTATTCCACCGATTAACGCAATTATTGTGGTGATAATAAATAAAATATCAAATTGTTTTGTGTATGTATATCGACAATAAATGGGACGACATTGAGTAAAATAATCATTATAAGACATATGTTCTATCCATTGTTCAACCATCATATCATCCATTAAATTTTCCATATTCGTATCCATTTGATGTTTAGTTAACATCGAAGAATTCATTGCTAAAGTTGCAAAATTATCATCAAAAATAATTGCTTGACGCAATTCATCAATGCATGTTTGATTAAAAAAACAAATGAAATTGGATTGCAATAGTGCTTCGAATGTATAACATCCAATAACAAAACCTGGTATTGAATGTATAGGCTCTTCTGTGTAAGGATCATAAGTATAACACTGTTCTTGACAAGTTGGTGTATCATGACATGAGCATGTTTGATTATTATACTTCTTAAATCGGAGAGTAATCAATCCAACTGATGAATTACTAGTGGTGCTGCTATCAATAATAAGACGAAAACTTACACTTGATAGAGTATTTGAAACAAGACCATTGCCGTACGTAGTATCACGTACAACACGAAATGAACTGATAAAACTATTCGATAGAGACGTTAAAAATAAATAAATATTGCTATTTATCTGTTCAGTAAATGCATCTTCCGATAAAAGAACACTTGATATCAATGCAGTTTGTCCGAAATCTGTTAGACTACTGTTTATGCTACTTTGAGCGAGATTGCATATTGAAATAACTGCGTCAAACATAAACTGTCCACGAAATCGAAAATCTCGATTATATACATATGCATTGTTTGCTGCATAAAAAATTCCCGATGGCCAACGAGCATCTATAAAATCACTTGTACAAATTGGATGAAAATTCGGTTTGAACGAAAGAAATTCTTTTTGTGGAACAGCTATATTTGTGCATGGACAAGTTAGACCTTGATAGTATTTGTTATAAAGCGATGAGTAAAGTTCATATGTTGGCAAATTAAAAGTAACTGTCTTTGTCACTTTTATTTGTGCCGCGTATGATAAAAGAATCACGCAAGACAATATTAATAAACATATAAATACTCGTGTAGAAATAATTTCATTTTTTAATTGCTGTTCATCATTTTCTAGTGATGCTTTCGAACGAAATAAATTCAAATTACCTACGCTAGTAACTCCATTTTGATAGATAGCAAGAAGACGTTGATGTATATCTATATAAAAGAAGTGAATATACGATTATAAGCTTCATTTTGAAAATTTTACTTGGACGTTCGACTTGGAGTGGTTGTTGTTGTTGTTGACGTCGTCGTCGTACAATTCGAACTAACATTGGTACGATAATTCTTAAAATTTTAACCAATCCACCCAGCAATCCAATTAATGTTGTTATAATTATAATCAAAGGTGTTTTGCTATTTTTAGTATAAGAACATGTCGAAGGAAAACAATTTTCATAATAATTCTGATATGAACTATTAGAAATCCATTCTTCGATCATTAAATTCTTTAAGAGATCGTCAATGGTATCATTTCGACGATAGATACTACTAATATTTGGATTAAGAATATTGAAATGCATTGGTTCAGTCAAATTTAAATAGTAAACGAGTGTATCAAAACATGATTGATTGTAAAAACATTCGAGAGTAGATTGACGTACAGCTGAATCGATTGTACAGCTAATCATTATTCCTGGTATAGTAAAAAGTGAAGTAAATTGACTAGTCGTAGAATCACTGAGAAAAAATATAGATGAAAGTACTGAACATGTAGGCGTGACATCGCATATGCATTGATCGGTACTATTGACTGAACCTTCATACAGAATAGAGAATACGTAAATGCTGAATTCAGGATAAGTACCAATAAAAAAAAACATCGAATTCGTACTCATTACGTTCGCTAAAAAATTAGCTTCCTGACTGGTACGAGTAAATTCAACTTGATGTGTAAACGTATTTTTTGTCGATAGAATAAAATCAGATGTGAATTGATTTGTTTTTTCATGGAAAATATTTTCCGGTAATAATTCAGGCGAAATTAATTGAGTAGCATAAAATGAAATTAATGAATTCGAAATTATTCCATTCATAAACGAACAATATGAACTGATCATGGAAAACATGAACGGATGAAGCAGTCGATAATCCCAAATGCTTATCACTTGTGGTAGCCGCATATTTACGTATATCCATTCAGTTCGAACAAAATCACTCGTACATAATTGATGAAATATTGGTTTAATATTGAGAAATTCTTTGTAATCACTAGCAATTGTTGAACATGGACATGAAAGTGTTTCATTTTGTTCTTCATATAGATGTTGATAAGTTTCCAATGATGGCATTTTGATAAATACCGTTTCTACATTTGTTTCCACAGCCTTATATACGATTAAAATAAGAAAACAGATTATCAACGCAAGTAGATAGAGTCGTGTTGAGATCACTTCAGTTTTCAAGCGATATGCATCGGTAGATGGTGGTAACGATGGAAATAAATTTAGCATTCGAACTGATTGAAATATTTTAGCACGTAGAATTTGTAGTTTATGACAGAAAGATCCTATAAACAAACAAATTCCTAATGTTGAAATACAAAAAAAAAAGAATATAATCTGACCGGTATCTTCTTCATTAATTGAATCTGTTGGACGTTTTTTACGTCGAATGAGCTTGACAACAAAAGGTACAAATACAAGTAGAACTTTATAAAGACCACCAATCAGACCGATTAGTGTAGTAATGATCACTATAATTTCATTTTTTTGTATTTTCGTATACGTACATTGTTTTGGTTGACATTCATAGTAATATGAATCATATGAAATATTGTGTAACCATGATTCAACCATAAGATTGGCTAATAATTGATTCATAGTTGTTGATATATTGTAACGACTTGTTTCCGAACTATTCAATGCAGTTACATTTGGAACTATTGATGATTGAAGATAGTACTGGATTTGATTGATACATGTTTGATTATAGAAACATTCAAGACTTGATTGGCGTACGCCTTCGACTAGTAAACAACCTATACGAAGTCCTGGAATGATGAATGTAGTTTCATTAGTGTTTCCAGTCTGAATAACTGCATGTTCAGTACATGTCGGTGTTCTTGCACAACTGCATTTCTCAGTTTCATTATAGACTTTGGGTGCAAAGATAATTCGATATCCGGGATAGTCTGGTAGATAGTTACCTAGACCGATCTGAAAATTACTGGATAAACCAGAAAGAAAACCATTGGCCGAAGTTGAATTACGAATAAATTCGAATGAATTTGCAAAAGCAGATGCAGTTGTTGAAATGAATAAATTGATCAAAGATTGATATTGTTCATTCAATGAATTTGGATCCATCAAATTGTTTGTCACGAAATTTGATGCATTGAATTTCGATAAACCATTTTGAATTGCATCATCGGATAGATGACAGAATGAGGCAATTATTTGAAATAATAAACTTCCTGTAAATCGAAAATCAGATGAAATGTAAAGCGTACTAGCTGCATTGAGAAATGAAAACCATTTGTCTGTAATAAAATCACTTCTGCAAATTTGATGTACTGTCCGTGTTAAAGAAATGAATTGTTTTTGAGCAATAGCGATGTTAGTACATGGACAAACAAGAGTTTTACCATAGTCTTCATAGAGTGATTGATAGAGTTCGAGTGTTGGTGAATTATGTGTGATTGACAATGTCATTTTAACTTGGGATGTATAGACTAGTAGAATGATGATTGATGCTGCCATTAAGAATAGAAATAATCGTGTTGAAATGATCTCGTTTTGAATTTCATGTTCATCATCTCGCTTTGCCTTTTGAAAAAGATTGAACTTCCGTAAATAGTTCCATGCATTTGATAATAATGTTGATATTGATGCCATTTACTTTGATTATGAAAGCTTCTACTCAATGGAACTGAAAATCTAAATATGAAGTAAAACTGTCAGTTTACATCTATTTATATATGCAGTTTCTATACGGAGAGTGAAAAAGAGAAAACAATTTTTTGGAAGATATTGTCTGGTTTATGTTCAATGACTCGCACACTATATGATTAACCTTTAATTAATTTTAAAATAATGACAATCTCTTTCAACAGGCAAATGTTTATAAATTTGATTACAACGTTGATACTAAACAGTTTATACGATTATCCTTCTATATTTGTATACAGGAAAAAACAACTAAACATAAATAATATATTTAGTTAGAGTTTTTCGAGGATTGAAAAAAGGTTTTGTTCCAGAACATAGGTAAGATAGAAGGTTTGTTTCTCATTAAAATGATTACTCGAACTTTTTTTACGATGTTTATTTGTTTAATTTGCATGACACAATGTCATTCTTTCAAACTCGTTATTTACACCAAAATTAAAGTGCATTGAAAATCATGACTTTTCAGTTGAAAAACATAAAAAAGAAATTTGTAAATCAAATATTATTTCTAGGCAATGGAGCAAAGAAGTAAACTCAATTACATAATTAAAAATAATTAGACAACAACACATTTAATCGATGACTTTCCCTTGTTGTGTCCTAATTAAATAAAGTGTATAACAATACTCCTACAAAAGATTCTCAAATTTATATATTCACCTTTAAAATGCGTGAAAATAGCTCATAACAATAAGGAGTATTGTCATTTCTAGATAATTCGATGATCGTTTTTTAAAAACAGAATTGTTAAACAAAATGTATCATCATTTTGAAATTTATTTCGAAATGCTCATGCACTTTCAAATCTAATTTGACAATTCATTCAATAGATTCATACTGTTAGCTTATTTATTTTTACTAATCTTATAGTAAATGGATATTATGCTTTGTTTTGTTTGTTTTTAGAAGAGATTACTCGACGATATTGATGGCAAAAGTGGACACTTTTCATCGGTCCCGAAGGTGTCCACAATAGAGGAACGAGATTCATCAGTGAAATACTCTATCAATCCATAATATCTGAGTGAAAAATGAATTCATTTTATATATAGGTCGAAGTTAAAAATTACTTTCAATATAAGTCATTAGTATATCCATTTTACTGATGAAATTAAAAGATTCAAGAAAGTGTGAAAATTTTCTTCGTTTGCTCATGCGCTTGCATCTTCTAATTTTTGAAAGTAACTTAACGCTATTATACAATTGTAAATCATGAACAAAGATTCTTTTCTTCATTGAAAAAAATCTAATTAACTTGATTTTTCTTCACATAGATATAAATATCACTGTTTTTCTCTTGGAAAACATTTCATTATCGAGTTTTTTTTCTCGTTGTAAGAACAATGCGTTGGATAGTCATTTTTTTAACCATCATTTACATGCCAATGATTCAATCACAAGTATGGGAAGGTGGCTTTCGTACCACTGCTGGATGTGTTCAAAGTTCTTGTTGTTGTCCGTCCAGTGATATTGCCGTTATAGATACTGGGGACACTACACTAGCTTTGAATTTAACATTAGCCGGTACTCTTTGTATGGGTATGACAACATTATATCAACCTAATCTCCCTAAGCCAGATGGTTTTTCATTGACAATGACAGTTTCTATCGTTACATTTACGGTTTCATTAAATAGTAATAGTACTGTACTTACTGTCTCCAGTACACTTGGTTCTCAATGTACAGTCGTAGCAAATCGAATAGGGGCAGTTCCTGTAATGACTACACAAGGATCAAATAATGGTCAAGCAACTACTACACAAAGTCAAGGTAGTAGTGCAGCTCAAAAATATGTTAATCCATCGATTTTATTTTATTTATCGTTTGTTTGTCTTATTATAAACCACTAATAATATGAATTTGTTTTTTCTTAAATGCAATCACAAACTACAGCTTTTGCCATTCTTTTTCTTTTGCATAACAAGTGCTTTTCCTCAAGCTATCACATATATTAAATAAAAATTTTTTCTCTTTCTTTCTCTCTCTTCGTTGTCATTGTTTGAAAAACACAAACAGGAAATAATCATATCTGAAATACTAATCATAGAAAGTATCTTTGAAACATGGTTTTACTTGGAGTGTCAATTTCTATGACAATGGATATGATCTATTTTCAAATCTAATATCTGCATAAACATGTTCAAAATCAAAGAGAATATATGAATAATCACTAATTGTTCATATATTTCAAAGTTATAGTGAGATACCTTTTTAACACTAACAAATGGAATCAATCTTTAGGGATGGCATAATTATAGAGGTCGTTGATATATAATATCTTATGTTAGCAATTGGCAGAAGGAAATGACCGTTCTCTTCCTTGATATTCATAGATATGTTATCCAATAATGCCTTTCTTCTTCCACTCGTACATTGATTCTTATACATTTGAATTATCATTTTCTGATTTAATTTTAAAATATCACAAACAGAACAGAAATATGTTTATATAGATTCACTTATAGAATAAATTCATTTCTATCAAAAGACATCTATTTCAAGTTTGAATTCAAAATGTTCATTCGCTTTCGAATCAGATATAACAATCGAATTATATCCTATGGTTTTCTTCTTACTATGTACACCTTAGCCGTGGGACTTTTGGGGCAGTATGCATTGATTAATCTCTCACAAAACGCAATTTTTAAGCTTCAAATGTCGAACGTTACAAACAATTCAATAGATTCACACAAAATTATACCGTTTCAAGATTGTGTGTGTCATGGCAGTTCGACAAAACTTTGTATTCATGGTGGAGATTTCAAAATTATTCGTCTTATACCATTGCTTCTATTCACGACGTTAGTATACTTTTTTTTGAATGGTCTCACAATAAGTGGAAATGGTGCCTACATTTTTGTTTATCTTTATTGGACGTTTTGTTTTATCTGTTTCTTTACAATATTAATTATCCTCTATTGGAAAAATTATTATTACAATGAGATGATTATCTTTCTTATTGTTATGAGTCTCGTAGAATCTTTTATATACATGACTTCTACATTACCAAGTTATCCAAGTTAATGATTGTATAACAATAACTACACTAGTTATCATTTATTCAAATTATGATTAATTTTCTTATATTTTTTGTTTGTGACTATAAACGGAGTTTTGAAAATACATTGTCATTGAAACTAAATGAAGAAATGATAGTTGAAATTAGAGAAGAATACGTATACATGAAAAGATGACAAAACGTTCTTGAACGTGTAACAACGTGTTTTGGTTAAAGACAATGGTTTTATGAGCTTAAAAAAGACACTTTAACACGTAATATCGCGTTTTTCGCATAAAAACAGTGCATTATTGTAGAAAAATACCGTTTTAGTGGAATTTTTTTCAAAAAAACGCGTTTTGAAATCGAGAAAAGCGCGTTTTTCTATCAAATTTGTCTTTGTCCGTCTGAGAAGTGTAATAATGTTTGCTATACGTACACGGAATTAAGAAGATTATGTAGTGTTGAAATAAATTAAGTGCATATATTTGATGTCTATGTCTAAATGAAACTTCATTTCTCAGAAAAATAATTCTTGGTTAAACATAACGATAAACGTATACGCTGTCTAAACAAAGCGCACGCGTAAAACCAGTATATATAAACAAATTGTTTTTTTTTATTTATTTTCTCTTTTCATTGGCGTGAAAATAAAATTCGCACAACTTTTTCTCTCTACATTCACACAAAGCAGCTTATTTACAATGCCTCGGCGTCGATTTTATTCTATTAAAATAAAGAAAGATACAGGAGCGCAAACACCTGCTTCCTTTGTACCAACAATTGATACAAGTTTGAGTTCGAACGATGATGAGTAAGATATTTTTGCCTAGAGAGATATGAAAAAAATAGATGTAGAGACAATTTCCCTAGTAGCGACAAAAATTTTTCAACTTTCATTACTCGCTGTATTAAGTCACTACAACCAGAGAAAATCAATTTCTTTTTTCACGTTGCAGATTCTCATGTTCCCCGCTCTACAATGATGTGCTGAAATCCAGTTTCTGACATTCTGTTCTAGAGAAATCAGCAGTAAGAAATCGAGTAGTTCGACTGTCGTTATCAGGTACAACTTCATGAATAACGACGCGCCGTCATTTTCAGACCTTAACTACGACGTCACGCTAATTTGCAATCATAATAACGACGACAAGCGAATTTATGTTCTTAATAACAACAGCAAACTGCTTTTTCTTATAAATGATGATAATCTAATTTCCGCTTTTAGATACGACAATAAAATCAGTTTTTACGCTGAATAACGATGAATTGTCAATTGTAGATGCCAATGGTGAATAACGTCATTCAGCTAGCAAAGAACTATCTGACTATTAACATCACCTCTACTGTAGCATTAAGATGAAACTATATTCTCTTACTGGATTGTATGAGGAGTGGTGACTGTTAGAATATAAGTCAATGAAATATTTGCTCTGTACAGTTTGATCAATGAATACATAGTCCACGCTAGATCTTGAGCTAACTTAACAACCTTATTGAGAGAAAAATGATTGGTCGTCGTTGTTTGGATTCGAGTTTGGCTTGTCATCATTGTTTGGATTCGAGTTTGGCTTGTCGTCATTGTTTGGATTCGAGTTTGGCTTGTCGTCATTGTTTGGATTCGATTTTGGCTTGTCGTCATTGTTTCGATTCGATTTTGACTTGTCGTCGTTGTTTCGATTCGATGTTAGCTTGTCGTTGTCATTCAAGAAGCGATACCTGATAACGAAACTCGAGCTACTCGATTTCTTACCGCCGACTTCTCTAGAAAAGAAAGTCAGAAACTGGATTTCAACACATCATTGGAGAGCGGGGAACATGAGGATCTGCAACATGAAAAAAGAAATTGATTTTCTCTCGTTGTAATGATTTCATAGAGCGAGTAATGAAAGGTGAACATTTGCCGTCGGTTTTCGGGAATTTGTCTCTATTAAATGTTCATAAAGAAATAAAGAAACTTAATTTTTTTAATTTTTATTTGATTACAGTTCAAATTATTATGGTCGATTTAAGGTTGTCGTGTAGGTTTTTGTCTTATTCATAGGCATTTTCATTTTTCTCCAATGCCTGACAGATTATGGAAATATCAAGGATAGCCATGTGATCTTAAGCAAACGAAATTTAATCATTAGTGTCGTTTTTAATTCGTGTATGTTGTGCTTTCCGATTATGACCTTCGGAAGGCCATACCTTCCGACATTAGTGTATGTATTCGGGCTGTTCGCTTTTGTTGTAACTTATGGATTACGATATAAAGGAACGGTAGAGTGGGGTGAAAAGGTTTGTCAAAGCTCAACACTCATTACACTAATCATCGAGTATTATTATAAATGCTATAAGCATTGGAAACAAACAAATCAAAAAAAGAAACTTTATTTTTTAATTTTATTATTATTCTGTGTTCTTTTTCCTTTCGTATATTACTATCCTGTTCTTTCTGATTCCATTCAAGATCCTCATTTTTAATAAATTCTTTTTTACACTTGTCTCTTAACCTTTTCTATTCATATCTATAAGTCTCGTGCAATGTAACATCATCTTAACATATAACATAATGTATTTGAATAGAATAGAAGAGAAAGAAAAAGTCAATTAACTATAAAATATCGAAGCAATGATTATTTATTTATTTATTTGAATCCTTGCTTCCTCTAGAAATCTATACATGTAATTTTCATATTAATCGTAATTATAAGACAACTATATATGCATTTGAAAAAAAAGTCAGAAGAACAAGAAAGAAATGAAGTCTAATGGTTAGCATTTGTTTGTTGTTTTTTCATTCGTTGTTGAGCAGCAACTTGTTCTTCTTGTTGAAGACAATCAGCGAATGCTTGTAAACGTGTTTGAAGTTCATTTAAAGTTTGTTGTCGATCAATTAAATTAGCTCGTAAATCATTAACAAATTTTTCTTGATCATAATCGACTGTCTCTTGTGCATGTTTAACAATTGTTCGTAATTGTTTTGTTAAAATCGGTTCTTTATTAGCTAAAATATCTTGACAACAATCGAATAGAGCATCTTCATATTCTTGTAAATGTTCAACTTGTGCAGCATAAGATGCAACAGCTTCATCTTGTTCTTCATCTTCATTATTATCATAGATATCATCCGATGATGAATTCGTACTATCATTCGACGATGCCGAACCATAATGATGATGATTATTATTATTATGTTGACGACGTTTATTTTCTTTATCAGCATCATGAACTAAATCTTTACTTAATTCATCATCTTCATTGTTTAAACCTGCACCATTATTGCCAGCTCGTAGTTCTTTAACTCGATCGGCATACCGTAATGTATTCATTGTATTTTCCACATCGGAATGTGTCGGTGAAACCATAGCAATCATGCAAACTTTCGATTTATCACCAATAAATGAGTCACGTAAAACTTTTGTCAATGTCGAACCACGGAAAGGTACATGACTGCCATCGCCACGACCCAATGCTCGAATACATTCTTTCAATGCTAACAATGATTTATTAATTTCTGAGCCTTCCATTCGTTGGAGACGATCACCACTGGCCGTGTCTTTGCCTCGTTCGCTGCCAGCTAAATCAATCAATGACATTTTGCCAACTTCTTTCAATAAACGACGAGCAACAGCTGGATTATTATGATTATTATTTCGATAGGATGATGCTGGAATTGTTGAGCCAACTGAATTTGCACATGTTGACTTGAGTATAATCTGAAGAACGGCATGTGAACGTGATGAATTGGCATTGGCTGCTGTTGTGCCCGATGTTCGAATGCCCATGCCATGTTGAATGATATTGAGAACATCTTGAACTGATTTAACTTGTTGTTCTTTTCGGTCACAAACTTGAACGAGACCTTTTTGATCTTCTAATACACGTAGACGTTTTTTATTATTCAATAAATCGAAGACTTTGCCACAATAGATTTCATAGAATGTCACATAGGCTTCAACGGTCGAACGATACTGTGGCAGAGATAAACGATGAAATATATCACGTGCTGTTTGAGCATAAATTCCATGTGAATAATCGGTCTTTGCCGATGATAGATCACCGCCCATGGTAAATGTTTTACCTGAACCTGTTTGACCGTAAGCAAAGACAGTTGCATTACCACCGTTGAAGATTGTTTCGATCAATGGCGCGGCTGTATAACGATAGATAAGATCATTCGAAGCTCGTTCATCGAATGTATAATCAAATTTAAATGTTTGATTGTCGAGATATTTGGTTAGATCGACTTTAGTTTTCGGTACATGAACAAGACAATGATCTTTATTGGGAATTGTAATGACATCGTTGTCTTTCTTGGCTATTTCACGTTTGTTCAATGGACGTTTTCGAACAGCAACACAAATACGTAGATCTTTTTGCGTATGTTGATGTTGATTCATGTTGGTTGTTGTTATTGGCGTGTAAGTTATCGTTGAACGATAATCGAGAATCATCTGTCCGAATGGACCGTGTAAACCGACCGATGGCGGCGGTTCAGGTGTCGAAAGTACAACAGGTGGATTGGATGTTGGTTGAACAACATGAAGACGAGAAAGACGACGTTCGGGTTTATTGTTTGATGGAAGTGGAATTTGAAGCGCCGGCTGTTGTTGTGGTGGTGGTGGTTCGACGGTTGGAGTTGGAGGAGGAATAGGAGACGATGGTGCCGCGATTTTTGATGTTGTCGTTGTTGGAGCTGTCGGACGACGAATCGAACGAGCAGCAATACCACTACTATGTAATCCGGATGGTGCATAACTTGATTTCGAATGATTTGTCACAGTACTTAGTATAGAAAAAGAAAAATTAATAAAGCAAAAACAAGACAAGGAATAGGCTGTGCGTACCCGTTGAGTGGCGGTGGCGGAAGTGGCGTTGATGTTGTTTGAATTGAAACTGGATGTTGTTGTATTTTCGACATTAATTGTGGCGGAAGTGTTGGCGGTGGTCGAGAATTATATTCTCGTTCTAATGTGTCGATATCTAAGGTTAATCGACTCGATGATTGACCACTGGCTCGAAGATGATGAACAGCTGCTGTTGGACGAGCTTGTTGATTTGTCATCGGTGGTGGTTGTTTGAATGTTGGATTCGGTGGTCGTAGTTCGTTGTTCATTTCATAGACGAGATCGAGAAGAATTTCTTTGCCTTTGACTTCGCCGTGTTCGTTCCATTCGACGCCGACGGATTTCGATTCGGCAGATAATTGAACAACTTTAGCTAAATGTACTCGACCATCGGATCGTTTGATTTTAATCGATGATGAAACTTGTATCAGACCAAACAACGGATCCATTGTTGCAGTCATATTTGTTTGTTCTAGAAGGAAAATAATTATGAATAACAAGGACAGAAAAACAAAAAATGACGATTATGACGTGTTCAAATGTTTTTTTCCTTTTTTCTCGCTCTGTAAATAGAAAAACAGCGAGTCGTTGTTAGTTTTCAACGTGTGAACGTCGCTGATTTTTTTTCTTCTCTCGCAACAAAGAATTGATTCAAAAGCCTTTGTGATACACAAAGAACAGCCAATATCCAATACGATACGTTCTGAATCATCTATCGTTCTTCTCGTTCTATGATTGAACAAAATTATTCGACTAAGTAGAATAGGGAAAAAAAACAAAAAAACTTCATTCCGTCTCGGTCGGATTTAAGATAAAAGAAAAACAGATGTTGATTAAAAAATAAAGTTCAAACTCAAAGGTTAACCGGTTAGAGAATGTTTCATTTAAAAACGTTGATTTTTTTAATATTTATTCGACTAAGTATCAGTCTACGACGAATGAATCTGTTTTTTACTGAAATTATCGATGAAAAAACGGTTGTGCAACATAATTGCTTAGGAATTAATCCGTATTATGCTGAAATTCGAGGATATTTTGAGATTGTCTCCTATTGTCTCAGTGAATTACCATCGGAATTTATTATCGATGAGAGATATTTGACTTCGAAATATACATTCAACGAATTAGCACATCAAAATATAACAACTGAACAATTATATTCATGGTCAGCTGCAATTGATCTCATTGAACAATATCAATTTTATCTCGATCACGAGAATTTACTATTCGAACAACAGATTTTCTACAATTGTACATTGCCACGATTTGGTTCGAAATGTCAATATGAATTGCATTATTACGATCATTCATTGGATTCGAATTTAAATGAAATGATTCATGAATTCTATTCGACTTATTTCCGAGAAATATCAACTGATATCTCGTGTTATATTCATTTAACATGTCGACGAGCGTGTCTTGATTGGCGTGAAATCTGCGATGGAATTATCGATTGTATCGATGATCGAATCGATGAAGAACATTGCTGGCAACTTGAAATCAACGAATGTCGAGCTGATGAACATCGATGTATCAATGGTCAATGTATTCCTCGAGTTTTTTTCGATGATCTACTCGGTACGACTGATTGTCTGGATACATCCGATGAGAGACGATTGTCGTTTTTCACTGGTCCAATTTGTATGCGATACGATGGTCCATCGATGATCTGTGAAGATGTAACATGCAATGAAATCTTAGATCCGAATGATTGTTGGCGTAAAAAAGTTCGTCTACCTCTAGTAGAATTCGATTTGGATGATTGTTGGTCGGCAGTGAAATGTATTTTAGAATTAAGTGATTCATTGATTTGTCAAGAACTTCTTCGAAAGACTTGTCCAGAACGAATCTATTTGCCGAGTATTGGAGGATTAATTGATGAGATCGAATTTGTTTATTTGAAAAATGATTTAGTCAATCCTGAAAATTCAAATTTTCGGTCGTATTATATTTGTTACAATAACACTCGATACAATTTCGATTTTATAAATTTGTCAAAAACTTCATTCGATGGACGAATATGCGTACATTCGAAAGAGATCGGCTTATCAGACATGTACAGTGATAGCATGTATTCGTATTTACAAACTTTGAGAAGATATCGTCTTATTTATAATTATACGTCGACGATTTGCAATCGTACAACGATGTATTCATGTCGAAATTCGTTGAAATGCATTTCAATCTATCGTTTAATGGACAAGGTCTTCGATTGTCCGTTGAAGGACGATGAGAATCTCACATCGATCATTGAACTGAACTATGTCGATCGTTTAAATCGAACTCATTTCGTATGTTCAATGAACAGGAAATATATTCCGAGAATTTTCCTCTGGAATGGTCGATGTGATTGCGAACCCGACGAGGGAATGTTCTGCGAAGATGAAGATCTCGAATTCTCGTATATCAAATCGAATGTTTTCTTTCAATATATCTGCGATGGTTACACCGATATGTTACCAATTCGCATCAATGGACAATACGAAACTGATGAAACCAATTGTCAACATTGGCAATGTGACAATGTTTATACGCATTGTAATCGCATATGGAATTGTCCAGATGCTCGAGATGAGATCGATTGTGATGATGATGATTTAATATTGAATTGTTCGTCGAAATTTCACATTTGTGCATCGATAGAATCGAATAGATTGGAATGTTTACCAAGTGAAAAGTTAAATGATGGACGAGTCGATTGTTTGAGTATGACGGATGAACCGAATTTGTACGGAGGACGAATTCAATCGAAACAGCTCTATGATATACGACCGTATGTTTTCTATTGTAAAATTCAAGGAAATATATCGAGTATTGATAAAGTTTATCTATGTGATGGATTTAATCATTGTCAAAATGGAGAAGATGAACAATTTTGTACGACGACTGAAGATAATTCGACTCCAATGTGTCATCGAAGTGATGATTTTCAAAGTAAAATCGAAAGATTTCTATGTAAGCACACGACACCACATCGATTTTGGTTGCTTAAACAATTTCGAATGCCAGAAACAATTTCATCTGCTTCAAAAGTCAATTTACTAACAGCAAGCACTCGATCAGATCAACAAATTGATCTATTTTGTCATCGTGGTCTTAGTCTTCGTGTTTGGTTGTATACGAAATATAATCTAACGAGAGACACATGTCTTTGTCCGCCTAGTTATTACGGTCCTCGATGTGAATATCAAAATCAACGGATAAGTCTCACACTTCAATTTCGAACTTTATCCAATTCATGGGAAACCATATTCATCATTGTTGTTTCACTTATTGATCATACCAATCAACGACTGATTCATTCATTTGAACAAATCACTTATTTGCCAACGAAATTTTGTGAGAAAAAATTCAATTTCAATTTACTCTATTCAACTCGACCGAAAAATCACTCGAAACACTATGGAATTCATATTGATTTCTTCGAAAAACTGTCTCTCGTCTATCGTGGAAGTGTCTATCTACCTGTTCAATATTCATTTCTACCCGTCCAACGTATAGTTTCAATTATCTACATTCCAAATCATCAACAACATTCTTCGAATACAAAATGTACGCACGGTCGATATGTCAAATATTGGAATCATCCAGAAAATCTCACCTTTTGCCAATGTGATCGAGGATGGTCGGGAAAATATTGCCATATACCCTATCAATGCATGTGTTCATCAGATTCGTTGTGTCTTGGTGTATCAACAGATCATCGACCGATTTGCGTATGTCCAATGAATCGATTCGGTCCTCGATGTTTGTTAACCGATCGAATTTGTCAACATTCGACATGTCAAAATCATGGGCAATGTATTTCGAATACGAATTATAAAGTTTCAAATGAAAATGAATTTCTATGTATTTGTCACAAAGGTTTCAGTGGTCAACAATGTGAAATCGCCAATAATCAACTTCGAATCACTTTCGATGAAAATCTTGTTCTATCCGAAAACATATTTATTCATTTTATTGACTTTTTTGGTCGACCTGCTGAGTCATTAGAAATAACGACACGTGCAACTACATTTCGAACAGTACCTTCACAAAACGAGACATTGGTTATCTATTGGTCTCAAATATTTCATCTTGCAATTATTGAATCACTTCAAAAACATTATTATCTCACAGTTCTTCAATCGAATTACAATCGATCAGCAATAATAACTAAACATTTGCAAACATCAGATCGTTGTTTGAACATAAGTGAATTGTTTAATTCGACATTGATTCAATTCAATCTTCTTCTTCGTATGAAATTCTATCATATGCCCTGTCAAAATCGATCATTAAATCTCAAATGTTTCTTTGATGAACTTCATTTTTGTCTCTGTTACGAACAGTTCGGTAGACGACAAGTCAATTGTTTGAAATTCGATCATCACATGAAATTCGATTGTTTCGGTCGTGGCGAATGTGAAAATCAAGCTCAATGTCTTCAAGATCATCCGACTTGTCCACAGAAATTTCTCTGCGTCTGCCCATCGTGTTATTTCGGTCGACGATGTCAATTTCATACCGGTGTTTTCGGTCTTTCACTCGATGCTATTCTTGGCTATCGAATTTTGTCGAAAAATTCTCTTACTAATCAACCGTTGATCATTCAAATTAGTTTGACATTGTCGATTGTTTTTATTCTTGCAGGATTAATGAATAGTCTACTTTCGATAGTTGTCTTTCGACAAAAGTCTATCTGTGAAGTTGGTTGTGGTTTATATCTTCTATGTTCATCGATGAATACTTTATTACTAACGATGATTTGTGGATTGAAATTTTTCATTTTATTATGTGCACAAATGTCACTAATAGGAAGTCAATTGTTCCTATCGATTCAATGTTATTCATTAGATTTTTTAGTACGAATTTGTCTTTCGATGGATCAATGGTTCGGTGCATGCGTAGCGATCGAACGAGTTGTTACATCGATAAAAGGAGCTAATTTTAATAAAAGAAAAAGTAAACAAACAGCTAAACGGATAATAATATTGTTGTTTATCATTGTGATTTCGACGTTCATTCACGATCCAATTCATCGACGTTTAATCGATGAAGAAAATGAAATCGATGATCAAAAACGCATCTGGTGTATAACAACCTATTCATCAACACTACGAACATACAATTCAATCATCGGAACTTTTCATTTCCTAGGTCCATTTCTCATTAATTTCATATCGATTTTAGTTCTCATTCGAATTCAAACAAATCGACGAGCAGTTGTTCAACCTCAACAAACCTATCGAGGACACTTACAAAAACAACTTTATCAACATAAACATCTATTACTTGCTCCGATTATTTTCATTCTACTTGCACTACCACGTATAATTTTGACTCTTATTTCGAAATGTATGCAGTCAATTGATGATGCTTGGATATTTCTTATTGCATATTTCAATTCATTGATTCCATCAATACTTACATTTGTTCTCTATGTTTTACCGTCGAAATTCTATATGAGAGAATTTCGAAAGATAATTGTTCAACATCGATCGATGATCTGTAGAGTTTCGTGAGAAAAATTTGCAATTAAATAAAATCGTTTCTCTTTTTTTTTATGAAATAGTGAAAGAATAAAAAGATGTTTTTCTTATTTTTAACAGCACAGTTCGTTTATTTTATTGATTCACGAAAAAGAGGAATTCTTTCAAATCAACTCTTTTCCTTTCGATGACTCAATAAGAATAACTATCTTGTGCATTGAAGTAAAGAAAAAAATACTCCTGATTCTTTTATTTTTGTGTAAGAAGAAAAGAAAAACAAAGATGAATTAGAATTTTTAATTCGTTTTCTTTCCTTTTGATAAGAAATTTTTTTTCTATTTCGATGCAATCAATTGTTCGCTCAATGTCCATAGACGTTCAGCTGCTTGCATATCAACTGAATGTGGACCCATACCCCAGAATTGTGTTGGATCAGTATTAACACCTTGACTAATTGCACAATTTTCCAAATATTCTCCACCTTTACCTTCGAGTTCGGGTGCTAATGCAGCATAAACACTTGTCGATGCGCCTTGCTCAACATTTTTAAATCGATCTTGAAGTGTTCCATCTTCTTTATACCAACCCATCGCTTGTTGTTCTTCAAGCGATACGAATTTCGTTAAATTTGTCATAATACCACCGGGATGTAACGAATAAGCTTGAATACCTTCTGATTCGTATAATTTATTCAATTGTCGAGCAAAAAGAATATTTGCTGTTTTGCTCTGAGCATAAGCAAGCCATTTATCATATTTTTGTTCCCAGTTAATATCATCCCAATTGATACCACCTCGTCGATTAGCAATTGAACTAACGATAACAATACGAGCAGGTTTACCGGCTTTTAATTGAGGAATAAGACTTGTTGTCAAAAGAAAATGTGCTAAATGATTCACACCGAATTGTGTTTCGAAACCATCAACTGTTTTACTCTGCGGACAAGCCATTATGCCAGCATTACCTATAACGAAAAACATCGAGTATAGAGACGTTCCAGAGAGAATTAGTTATATATACTTACAAATAAGAATGTTAATGGGTAAATTACGAGCACGAAAGTTATCAACAAAATCTCGAACAGATTGAAGTGAATTTAAATCTAATTCCATAACATCGATTTTGTCATTTCCTGATGTCTTTTTAAGATCTTCAACAACTTCTGCACCTCGTACCATATCTCGTGCAGTTATAATGACATGAGCGTTAGCTGTTGCTAATGCACGAGCTGTTTCAACTCCAATACCTTTTTTTTTTATAAAATCAAAATACAAATTGACTTCATCATTATTCTTCTTATGTTTTTCTCTTTACCTGATGTTCCACCAGTTAATAAAACAACTTTTCCTTCAAGATTTGCATTTAATCCTTTGACTACTTCAAGGGCAGTCGATTTTGCATGAAATATCGGCGTGGTCATTTTACAAAAACAGGCTGATGGTGTGAGAAAAAACCATACGAAAAATCTACTCTTTTTATATGTGATATTTATTTGCACTACGAATTTCTAACGATAAGACAAAAGGTCTTTGATAACACACTATTCAAAATTTCAAGATAGATAAACTTTTTATTATAAAGAAAAATAGAAGCGAAGAGATGAGGGTGTAAGCAATACACCGTAACGTCTTGTTAAAGACATCCAATAACAATTATTTTTTTCAATAAATTTAAAAAACAACGATAAGCATACAAGGAACAAAAACAGTAATCTTTTGGTGGAGCGTATGGTCTACATGATCCAATTAGGGTTGAGGTGTAAATTTTCTAAAAATCCTTGATGTGTTTAATGAAAAGCAATGAAGAAACTAACTGATATAATTAACTGTAATGACTAATTTTGATCGTTCATCATGGAAACTAGAATACAAAAAAAGGTATTTTGAATTTCATCTTTTTTATCTCTTAATAAATCTTGTTATTCACTTTTCAAACTTTCAAATTGTTGGATGATTTTGATCTTGGTGTTGTTTCAATTCTATCATCCTTTTCCGTAGCATTGATTAATAAAAAAAGTATACGCAGATTCACCGATACGATTGTCAGTATTCGTTTGTAATTTTGCTGCTTATCATGCCATCTATTGACATGTTTTAAGTGCAGCTCATTTCGCATGAAAGGACACGCTGACATCATCCCTATAAAAAAAAAGACGAGAAAATTGGTTGTTTTGAATAACAAAGTGTAAAAAATATGTTCGTTAATACATGTTTAAGTGCGTATAGAAACTTACAATGATCAGATTTCCAATATTAACATTCATTTTGTACGTATATAGAAAGAGAGAAAAAAACTCACATAGACACTTCAGTATGTCGCTATTGCTTACGGTTTGACTGTTTTGTCCTTGTACATTTATTAAGTATGAATGGAATAGAAGGAAAGAAAATGTTTTGATTTTATTTTTCATTCATACAGTAGTTGTCATAGAATTAAAAAAAAATTTTGCGTGCGTAGAAAGAGTAAAGAAATGAATCGCGATACAGCTCGACCGATTTCACGTCAAGCTTTAGGACGAACAGCATTTCTCGGTTCGTTATACGATGCAACAACGGATGAATTTTGTGAACGTACAATTGTCAATGATGATATTCCAGCTGTTGCTATTCGACATTTAGATGAAAATCATGGTCATTCATCGTATGAGTTCGATTCGGCAATATCAAAAAAATTACGAAAATTAAATGTCGATGTTTCTTTAAGTCTTAGTATTCTCGGTGGTTTAGTTAAAACTGCCGGTGCAAGTAGTAATTATTTGTATACACGTGATAAAACAACTCAACAAATCGAAGCCACATTCGTTCATCGATCAATAACACGAACAGAATCATTGAATGTTTCACATAAAGAATTGAAAGCTCGTGTTGAACCGACAGCATTAAAACATAAAAATGCAACACATGTTGTTACATCGATTCGATGGGGTGCTGATGTATTTGCTCAATTCGAAGCGAAAAGTACGACAACTGAGGCTAAACATGTAGCGAAAGCTGGTCTCAAACTTGAATTAAATAAACTCTTAAGTAAATTCATCTCGGTCAATCCAAACAATTCAATTGCAGTACCAGCTGATGCTCCTAAACCTGATCCAACCGCTGTTGGAGCCGATGGAAAACCAGCTGTAGCTCCTACAACTATCGAAAGTGGAACAAGTTCGTTTTAAAATTTATTTATAAAAACAAACTATTGCACATTTCTTAGGTTCACCTCAAATCTCATTCGAAAATACGGCTACAGCTACAGCATTCAATTATAAAATAACTTTATTCGGTGATCTAATGCCGACAACTTGTCCGAAAAATATTGACGAATTAATTGCCATGCTTCCGAGTATCACCACGGGTCTACAAAAAACGAACGGTGGTAAAGGTCGACCACTTGAATATATTATGTTGCCACTCACTGAACTAGCCGAAATTCTCGGACAAGAGGTATTTTCCGATCGAATCTTTCGAGCTGTTGAAGAAAATCTTACACATGAAATTCAATCGATATTCGATGAATGTGATCAACTACGTACAATCATTCATACATTGTACATTTCAATACAAAAAGTCGAAGATTTCTTTCTCGAAGACGAAATCAAACAAATCACTCAACAGGAACAAACATCCGTACGTATTGTTCGAGATGTTCGAACACGTATCGGTAAAATGTTAGTTCGTTATCGAAGTGCCAATGCTGAATCATCAGAACTCGATCAATTACTCATTGAATTAGAAGAACAAGTTGCAACATTAAAAAGTCAAACGAGACAACTCGAACGTAGTGATTTATGTGCGAAGATCAAATTTGCACTTGAATTAAAAGATAAAAACGTTATTTCCGTTCGAGAACCTGACTCACTTTCGATAGTTCAACATCGAAATCCTAAATCTCAAGTCGTTGTTTTATACAATGAGAATGAACTTCGAATGAATTCCAGAGATAAATGGATTACAACATATTTCGATTTTCTTCATCGAATTGAAATGAATTCTGCGCCATCATCACGAACAATTTTTTGCTATTTCGATTACGCTCTCAGTCCAAATTATCAACCTCAAAATAAACTGCTCGAAGTTCGAGAATATATTTCTGCACCTGTCATGAACTCAATTGCTCGAACACATCACGAAACAAATGGTCATCAGAACAGTATCAATAAAAACAGTCTTGATATATTAGTAATTCGAGATTCTTCTTCGCTCATTTCATTTCTATTGCATATAATATTTGCTAATTTCAGTTTAAAAATGTTGGTAAAGTTGCTGCAAATCTCAGTCAACAATGGCATCATGAGGCGAAAGCTCGTCTCGATGAAATGTTCGCCAAATCGAACAGTTGTATTTTAACTCCTTACAATCCATCATTGCAATCTCGTAATGATGTATTCACAAAATTAAGACGAAATCAACGAAATATCCTTCTCATTGGTCGGTCATGTACTGGTAAATCAACATTTCGAAGTGTTCTTGGTGATCCGACTCAAGTACCGAATATCATTGTTAGTTATTCTCAAACTGAATTTCCTATTTTCGAACAATATTCAGTCAAAGGTACGGATATGATTATTAATTTTATCGATACACCTGGTCTCTTTCAACGAACAAAATCTCTTCCGGATAATACGACAATCATGCAATTAATCGATAGTTACATACGTTCGAAAGTTACTGAACTTCATTTCGTTTGTTTTTTCACTTCAATTCACGAGAAAGTCAATACGGATGATTTACATACGGTTCAAAAATTCTTCGATTTTCTCGGTCCAGATATTCGTAAAAATGCTTGTCTAATTATGACTCAATGTGAATCGACAACATCGAAACAATTAGACGCTCTTCTCAAGGAAAATCAGACCAATTTAGATTTCAAAGTTCTCTCATCACAAATGAAACAAGGTATTTTATTTACGGGTTCAATCGATCGAGATGCTTGGATCAATACATCGGACATCGTCTACGAACAATTCGAACGTGTCTGTGAATTGCGAAGTAAACTTCTCGATCTTTTTATGAATAGCGATATCAAACCGTTTGATCTTACGAAGAATGCGCTCGCGAGAAAACTTCGAGATGAAGTTTTAGCAAAAGAAAAAACAAAAGAGAATTCCTAAGTGAAAAAATGTTTCGTTTTTCTTATTTTTAAATAAACATTCTTATAATGATTACATATGAAAATATATAGATATTATAGGATATGAATCAGAAATTGATCTCCTGATGTCATATCATAGCCTCCGACGATCAAATTTGGTTGGAGAATCGACTCGTACTTGAACAAAAGTCATATTTAATTTGCAAATGGATCCGGACCTTTTCGCCTGATTGATATTTTCAATTCACGTAGACGAATGCATCTAGATGTCACTCAAGGAAGTGCCTTCTATATTATGAACTCGACGATATAAGCTGCCGATTTTCTTCTTTATCTATTGTCTTATTTTTGATAAGCTTCTGCTTTTTCACAAAACATTTCAAAATGCCTATTAATATCCGAGTTCAACTTGAAAATGATCTTTTTACTCTTTTCTGTGTTTTCACAACATTTAAATTTGCTATTCAGCAAATGTTAAATCATCTATTATTATTCGTGACTCAACGAGCGGTTTCTATGATCGATGTATCGACAATGGCAACTAATTCAACAATTTCACTTGAAAACATACCGTTTGAAAACTATCTCTGTTCGGTAACATCAACAGAACATTGTGTTGATGATCCACTACTTACATCTATTCGTGCTACACCGCTGATTTTATTTTTATTATTAGTGTATTTCATACGAAATCATGTTACATTAGATGGAGATCACATTCATATTTTTGTTTATACTTTTCGAACGATTTTTTTCATTTGTTTTTTTGTGATACTACTCATCGTCTATCAGATTATTCCTTATTATCATACAATAGGTCTAATTCTTGCCATTATGAGTCTTTTACAATGTGCTATATATTTCTTTTCTGTGTGAAGTTAAATAATCAAAATCAATTATTTACAATAAAAAGTTTAAGCTGGGTTAGTTCTTATAAGATCACGCATAAACAGACAAAATTGCGTATAACTTATTAGCCAAAGAAAATTAGAAATATCATAATAATTGCTTCGATGGACAATAAATAATAGCCCAAAGAAAAGCAATAACGCAGTAATCCAATAGATGCGAACAAACGTTTTTATATGATTTCCACTTAATAAAAGATTATTCCAAATGAAATATACTTCCGACACGAATACAATTAATGTTGTAAGACGATACCATTTAAGTTCTTTCTTAGACCAGCAAGGTTCTGTCAGAGTCGCAGAGCAAAGACAATCTTCCAATGGTACACTTGCGTATAAACTTCTGTGATCCTTTCTAACATCAGGCATTTGAATTTTAAAGACAGATAATTGGATATCTTTCAGCTCCCCAGACCAAAACACCAGACAGCAAGCTAAAATGAATACAGGAACAGTCAGTAAAAGATTGATTATACCATCATAATCATCAGGATTGATTCGAAAAAGTATAGGCATTTTGAAATATTCTCTGCGTCTATCAACTTGAATCTGAACAGTTGAACAATATCTATACAAAGACACATCCGATGGAAGTGATTTTCTTCTTCCAATTGGAAACATATGAAAAAGGACATCTACTCGATGCATCTTCATTCGAATTGAGAGAATTTCGCATGCCGATGATGAATTTGTTTCGACTCTTTTTGATATGTTTGCTGTATGTGATTGACTTTTTTTTACGACGACAGATAAAATTCTTGTTTGATTTTTGATTTTTCAATAAATAAATGATTATTTTCTTTAATTTCATTTGAAATAAACGAAAAGAGACGAGCGGCGCTAGTTTACGTCTTGTATTTAGCTCTCCAATCAGATAAAACACGAGAGTATGTGACTCATTCTACTAAGAAATAAATTGAACAAACGAACGAAAAAAAAGAAGAAGAAGAAATAAATGGATACAACCATATGATTATTTTGTTTTGAAACTAATTGAAATTATTTAAAAAAAAGAAACAACACGCGAATAATAAAAACAAAATGGCATTGAGCGATCTCGTACTCGATTGTAAGATAAAATTGTTTTTTTTTTCGCATCGAAAAGCAAATCGATGAGTTTTGTTTATTGTTTTGATTCGATCTAGATTACGAGATAAGCAATGCAAGTCGAGTTGATATGAGTGATTTTGAATTGCTCAAAGTACTTGGCACGGGAGGTAAATAAGAAACTTGTTTTCGAACGTAATACTATTTGTTATTTTTAGCTTATGGCAAAGTTTTTCTCGTGCGTAAAATAACCGGTGCCGATCTAGGTAAATTATACGCAATGAAAGTGCTGAAAAAAGCCGCTATTCTACAAAAAGCGAAAACAGCCGAACATATTAAAACTGAACGGCAAGTTCTCGAATCGATTCGACAGATTCCATTTCTAGTCTCGCTGCATTATGCATTTCAAAGTGATGCTAAACTTCATCTTGTTATGGGTAAATTATTCATTGAAAAAAAAAACGAATCTCATTTCAATATGATTTCGTTTTAGATTACGTCAATGGCGGAGAATTATTCACACATTTAAATAAACGACAACATTTCACTGAACAAGACGCGAGGATTTACATAGCAGAATTAACGTTAGCTCTTGGTCAATTGCATAAACTTGGAATTATCTATCGTGATATTAAACTCGAGAATATTTTGTTAGATAGTGATGGACATCTCGTTCTTGCTGATTTCGGTTTGAGTAAAGAATTCCGGCCGGATGATGCCGATAAACGGACATATTCATTTTGTGGGACAATCGAATACATGGCGCCCGAAGTTGTCAAAGGCGGAGATGCTGGACATGATTTTACTGTTGATTGGTGGAGTTTAGGCGTGTTGACATTTGAATTGCTCACAGGTGCATCACCATTTACTGTTGATGGAGATAAAAATACTCAACCGGAAATCTCCAAACGAATTATTAAGAATCAACCGTTGATTCCCAATCATATTTCGAAAGTGGCCAAAGATTTTATTCTCAAACTTCTAACGAAAAATCCCAAACGTCGTCTCGGTGCCAAAGGCCTCGACGATATCAAACGGCATCCATTTTTCGGGCCGGATATCGATTGGGACGCCATCGCACATAAACGCGTCCAAGCACCGATCAAACCCAAGATCAAAGACGAAACAGATACGAGCAATTTCGCCGAAGAATTCACTCGTTTGCCAATTACAGATTCGCCTGGTCTCGCACCGCCCACTGAAAGTCTCTTTCGAGGCTATTCGTTCATAACACCGACAGTTCTCTTCGGTCCGGAGAATGCCGTCAACGAAGATTTGTACAATCTACTTCGATTGACGAATCATCAGCGCCCTGATCCGTCGCAACTTCATCGTCTCATAAAAACAAGTCCGTTCTTTCAAAATTATGAATTAATCGATCGTGAAGGTTTCCTGGGTGAAGGAAGTTATTCGATTTGTCGACGTTGTCGAAATCGTCGAACACAAGAAGAATTCGCCGTTAAAATCGTTTCTCAACGACAAGAAGTCGACACACAAAACGAAATCGAACTTCTTCGTCTTTGTCAAGGTCACGCTAACATCGTTCGACTTCACGAAGTCTACACCGATGAATTACACACGTATATCATCATGGAATTATTGACTGGCGGCGAATTATTCTATCGAATTCGTACTCAAACAACATTCTCCGAGAAAGAAGCAAGTCAAATCATGAAGAAACTTGTTTCAGCTGTGAATTATATGCATAGTAACGAGTTGTGCCATCGAGATCTTAAACCTGAAGTAAAACCGAGTTTATTATTGAAAAATTAAATCAAACTTTTGTTTTTATAGAATCTGTTGTTTTCCTCACCGGGCGCCAATGCCGAAATCAAAATCATCGATTTCGGTTTCGCAAAAAAACGAACGAAACATCAGCCAATGACAACTCCCTGCGGAACATTACTCTACACCGCTCCCGAAGTTCTTCGAGCAGCAACATCATTCAAAGATTCTCAATCATCATCGATATCAACCTCGTCCTCGTCCTCGTCCTCATCCACAAGTACGACTATTGCTCTCGTACCATCAACGATCGCCAACAATTCAACAACACCAGTGACCTATGGCTACGATGAATCTTGTGATCTATGGTCACTCGGCGTGATTCTCTATACGATGTTAAGCGGCGAAGTTCCGTTCAATTCGATAACAACACATCGAACAGCCGAAGAAATCGTCGAAGATATCACCCGATCGAAACTCTCCTACGACACACCCGCTTGGAAGAATGTATCTCAAGCTGCCAAAGATCTCGTCAAAGGTTTACTAACAGTCGATCCCTCGAAACGTTTGACAATCAAAGACCTCACACGAAATGCTTGGCTGCGCGGGTCAAACATCCCGATCAATCACGAACATTCACATCTTCTCCTCACGCCGAGCATTCTCTCTCAAGCGTCTCGTTCGCTCATCGTTCGCGCCGTCAACGTCACCATGCGTGCCTTTCAAAAAGCCGGTCAATTCCAGCTGAGTTCCGTCACCGACGGTCTTCTCGCCCGTCGTCGTTACACGAAAAAATCGACCGATTCCTGTTCATCAACATCGAGCTCAACAACAACCTCGACGACAGCCGTCGTGCCCACGGGCATTCTTCCATCGACACTGCCGCACACGCGTCGACTCTGCGGCAACGGCGTTTGCCGATGTCGACACGCGCCTTGTCCGCCAACGAACGATTCGTCGTTCGATTTCAGCGATGAACGTCTCTCGCAATTGATCGATCAGTATCCAATAACAGCAACGGCGAGCTCATCGCCCCCGAAACGCTACGGAATGACATTGCGATCGCGAGCGACGATTCAGCCGATGAGCAACACCGTTCATGAGTTCGCGTCGCCAGCTCCGCCACCACCACTACTCGTGCCATCACTGTCAACCTCATCGTCTTCCTCATCAATTACGATCGATCTTCTTTCGTCGACGAATCATACTGGTGAAAAACGTCCATTGACATCGCCAACGCATCAATCATTAGCGCCCATGAATAAGAAATTCAAACGTTCAAGTACAATTACAATTGATGATTAACTTTTTTTTTCTTTTCTTTTTGTTTAATTATTCAATAGCCAAAGTGCTCGTATTTCTTCTTTGTCAACGATCAATCCTCTTACATTTTCTGTTTTGTTTTTTTTTTCTCTCTTCTTTCTTCTTGCAATAATCACAACGGATGATAGATATTGTGAAACAACAGCAAAATACAAATTTTTTTATTTACTATTTCAAAATATTCACTTGATATGAGTGAATAGAAAAAAACGTAGTAGTAGTTTTATTTCGGACGTTTCGACGATGATTTCAAGTAATCATCTTCACTTAATTGTAGAACATCAGGTCGATTGCGTACTTCATAAGTTAAACATCGACGAATGAAGTTCTTCGCTTCATTCGATATCAGTGGTCGGACAGGAAATTCGATTTCTTTGGCATTTAGAATAATCTTGTTTTCTAAAACAGCTGCTTGAGATAGATTATGTCCGAACGGTTTACGACCGAATAGACATTGATAGAAAATACAACCTACACTCCAAACATCGACTTTCGACGAAATTTTCGGCGGTTGAGGTCCTTGAACGAAGACTTCCGGTGGCAAATACCAATATGTACCTGCACCTTGAGACGACAAATCCATGCCGTCATCTTCATCGAATAGATCCTCGTGCATTTGTTTCGATAGGCCAAAATCTGTGATCTTAATTTCTCCACTTTGACTGCCCGTTCCAAGAAGAACATTACCGGGTTTTAAATCATAATGAATCTGAAAGTCAATAACAATCTCTCATATTGTTCTCGAAAATATTCAACTCAACTAACCACCGGTGGTTTAACATCTTTATTCAGATATTTGAGCGCATTGACTAACTGCATGATAATCGATCGTGCTTCTTTTTCCGGTAGAATTTTATTTTCTTTGAGAAACAAATCCAAATCATTTCCATCGCAATATTCCAATACTGTACAAAATGAATTCATATCTATTTCAAATACATCAAATAATTTGACAATTCCTAAACATGAAAAATAAATTGACTTCGAAGGGCAAATCTCCATGTTACTTTTATGTTCTAAATGCTTATGAATATCGTATTCTCTAAGTGCATGTTTAATAAAATTCGCTTTTTTCTCTTCTTTCCATTCTCGATTTAATTGATGAATCTTACACGCCACATATCGTTGTTCATTGAGGTCGAATGCTCGATGAACTTCACTGAAACCACCTTTGCCAATCAACGATAAAAGTAAATAACGTTGATTTAAAACAACATTTTGGTTGAATCGTGATTGATCTTCATTGTATAAACGTTTCAATTCTCGTATGTGAAGATGACGTTCTCGATCGAGTCGATCACAATCTTGTGCAAGATCGTATTCTTCACGTTTGTATGTCAATTGTCTAAGACGAAGAACTTCATCGTATTCACACCAATCTTTGTATGTCAATGTACTACTATCATTGAATTCGGCGACAAGACAACAACTAGAAGAAGAAGAAGATCGTTGGCATTTCGATTGAGTTTTCCTAGTGATTTGTTTGGCTTTGGTTTTCGAAAGATTCTTTCGTTCTTTATCAAGATTATCTTTACTACGAATTAATTGTTCTTTGGCTCGTTGTTTATCAATAAATTCGACGCCATCAATCCATTGTTCAACAAATGACATGCCCTGTCGTTGTGTGATGAATTGTCCGAGACGGAGACGATTAGCCATCGCTTTTTTTCTCGTTTGTTTTCGTTCGAATTGAGATTGTTCGATAAGTAACGAACGTGTTATGTTCAAACAACGTTCGATTTGTTCAACAGTTGAATCATGTTGATTTTGTAGATCGAATTTGTTCTTTCGTAATTCATTGATTTCACTTTTTAATCGTTCAATATCACGATCATAATCTTGTTGAATAAGTGTGAAATTCAAATCAGTTTGAATCGATTTACTATTTTCAATTGACACAACGAATAGCGGAGGAATCGACGGATTCAATTGTGGAAAAAACATAACAGTCGTATTTGAACGTTTATTAGTCGACGCGAGAATATTCATTGGATGTTTACGTTTTCGTGTATTTCGTGATATTAAAGATGGAATGTTCGTATGAGATGAGGCTGCTAATAGATCGGTTAGAATTATATCTGATATTTTCAGTTTGTCATCGCTAGATAACGAAAAAACAAAAAGCGTAAAACGTGTTTTTCTTTTGAATTGCGACACATACGTAGATAGATTTCGATCGTGCCCGTGCAAAGGCCAATGAAGGATCGACTGTTCAGTTTGTTGATTCGTCATACCACAATGAAAAGAAAACAAAACGACGACTAAATATAAAATCTTCAAACTCAAAAATATTCTTATCGTTTTAGAGTGCAAAAAAGAAGAAAAAAAAAGGCAAGCAGAAAGAAAACTAACATGCATAGAATCATATGATAGACATAAATGCGTATGTTCGTCACGACAAGGCAGAACACAATAAAAAAAATATTTTTTTTTTCACTGAAAGAAAACGTGGAGGAGGGAAATAATCAAGAAGAGAACAGCGGCATGTAGACAAATTTATAAACAGAAAATAAAAGCCAAGAAACAAACGCGCATATGCGACTGGAGTAAACGATGAATGACAGATGGATTTAGATTTCGAAAATAGAATGTACTTTTTATCATAACAACACAAAACCTATGTATGGAATCTAATCTCGAATCGAGATAAAAGCTTCTACGATCATCTCATCTGTTTTGTTTTGTAGTTGTAGTGTCTTTTAAAAAAAGCATGCTAGACATGTCTTGCCACCTCCGTAGACGAGCAACGGAAAGAGAATAATAATAGATTTGGAATGAAACAACAAAACACTGACTACTCATATCGAAGGTCGTATGTACTCATCGACGAAACATATTATATATGTATAATTTATAATTGATTCGAGTCGCGTTTTAATGTGACCTATATTTTTCTCTGTATGTCTCGTATTTTATGATTTTGAAGAATAAATGTTCTTTTATTAATCGCAAAGAAAAGAACGATTTGCGCTCGATAAATACGAATATGAGTACATTGACGAGACACTTCGTTATTGTTAAAGTTGACATAAAAGATCTCTATTGGTTCAACATTACTACCAATGTTAATTAAGCTAAAAGATTTTTATTTATTTCCTTCGACTTGTTTTTTTCTCTAATATCTAATGAGTTATTCGTTGCATGTTCGAATTATATTCAAGTCAATTGAAATCATCTATCGGATATGAATAAGTGTGAAACTCTTCAACTCAAATAAAATAAAGATTATGATTAATCGAAACATGCGCTGAATACACTATTTCCTTATAATTAATTATCGAGTTCGAATCAATGGAAAATCACGAGTTTTCTGATAACAGGACAAATGTCGTATTGAAATGATTTCTTGTTGTTTGATTATTAATCCGATTGAGTCACGAATTGAATTTTGTCTTGCTTCTTATCTTCCGATGCAACTAACATGCTTGGATATCGTTCGATTTTTCACTCAATTTCGTCGATTTTTTGTTTTATGTCGTATATTATTAGACAAAAAAGTGACAGACATACACGAAAAAACAAAGAAGAAGAAGAAGAAGAAGAAAAACTCAGCACGCACACACACACACAAGCATATAAAGAGAAGAACTCAGGACGAGCATTCACACGTTCATCCATCCGATTTATCGATGGAAAAAAAAGAAACGAGTGACTGTACGTTCGAACAAAAATAGATGAAGAAGAGAAACCTTAGAAGAATAAGAGCAAAAAATAAAACGAGGCATCAGGATTTTTCTTGTTTGATAATGGTAAATGTTTTATTCATTTCGATGTCATCATTGTGACGAATTCTAAGATCAAAAGATAACTTATGAATACATCGGACGCTTCGTTTTGTTTTCTAAGAATCCTACCTTCATAATTGACTTGTCCGTCTAGAAAAAACGAAGAGAAATTCAAATAAAATTAAATAAAAAAAAAAAGAACAAAATCTACCTCCGTCAATATCTGCTTCTCGAATCATTTCATCAACTTCTTCATCGGTGAGTTTTTCACCTAGATTAGTCATAACATGACTGAAAACAAAAAACGAAGATCGTCCTTTTTTATCAAGAAATTATTTTCAACAAAAAACGAAAACTACCGAAGTTCAGCAGCTGATATAAATCCATTTCCATCTTTATCAAAGACGCGGAATGCTTCTCGAATTTCTTCTTCCGAATCCGTATCTTTCATTTTACGTGCCATCATGGTCAAAAATTCCGGAAAATCGATTGTACCATTTCCTAATAATGATATTTCGCTTTTTCTCCTTATTTCAAATCAATTGAATGTCTACCATCAGCATCAACTTCATTGATCATATCTTGTAATTCAGCTTCAGTCGGATTTTGTCCAAGACTGCGCATAACTGTGCCCAATTCTTTGGTTGTAATCGTACCATCACCATCTTTGTCAAACAAGGAAAATGCTTCTTTAAATTCGGCTATCTGCTCTTCGGTTAATTGATCAGCCTAAACAAATCGATACAATTCCCTAGCGATTTGCGCATTAATGTCAATGTTTTTAATAAAATAGATTGCTCTATGTTTTCGTATGTTATAGAAGTCATCTAATCATAGTGTTTAATGTCATATTGTCAACACAAATCTAACATCGAAATAAATTGACAATATGATGAGTGTTTTTTGATGAGAACAATATTGAGATATTTCAGAAATAAAAAAGAAACTCGTGTCTCGTTGATAAGATTTATCTCTCGGACAAGTACATTCTTCAGATAAGAATTTGATTTTCATCAACAAATCAAAGAACTCGATCGAACTAAATGAATTTCATTTCTTTTTTTTTCTTCTTATTAAATGTGCACGAATAAAATATACATATATCTGTATATGGATCTTTCTAGTTTTCTTCTTCTCTTTCCCTATTTATATATATTATCATCGTTTGTTCGATGTTGTTGATGATGCTATACTCGTACTGGCGACAACAAGAAGCGGATGTGCTATGTCGTGTGTTGTTTCTAGGCTTCCTTCTCTCTCTCTTTTAACACACACACACACACATTCCCGTATAATCAATTAAGATGCGCGAGCGCAAACGATGCACCATCTTTCTCATAAGAGAAGAAAAAAAGAAGACGCGAGAGCAGTTTCGACCTCATCGGCTTGTGTGTCACAATCAGTTGGCGCCCAAGAAATCGCCTTGACACACGCGAACACGCGATGATTTACTCGTCAGAAGAAGAAGAAGAAGAAGAATGCAAAGAAGATCTCTCCGTGTTCTCTATTAATTTGATGATCAATATCATTTCGAATTTGAACTCGATTTTCTCAGGATAAAGAAGAAGAAAAAAAAGAGATTTTTCTTCGTTCCTAAAAATAGCATCAATCAAGAGGAAGAAGAACGATTGTTTATTTCGACAGATTTTGTCATCAGAAATTCTTCGTATTAGTTTTTATTTATACAATGAAAAGTATCAAATATCTTTTGATGACATAAGAATATTTCTCTTTTTTTTGACAGGTAGATAAATACAAAGAAAAACAACGCATACGTAACAGAATTTTTTCTTCTTCTCCTATTAACTGTCGAATATTTTCATTTAAAACGATTAGGTTTCTACTAATGCGTGTGTGTGTGCATTTTTTCGCGGAAAACAAAAGTATTTCCGTTTTTAATCAAGCAGATTTCGATGAAACTCGTTGGCTTACCATGGAATTGAATCAGTTGTCGTCGATAGATATAAACCACTTGTAAAAATATTCGAATTATCGACCTGTATTCCAGGTTCGATAGAGTTAGAAGTTCGTCGTTGTTGTGTCTCTTGGCCAACACCGGGGTTTTTTCTTTTTTTTTTGTTGTTGTTGTTGCTTTGTGTGCGAGCGCGCGTGTGTATGTTTGTGCGCGATGCCGTTCAGTCGTCGACGAGAATAAGAGAATAAGAGAAAAACGTAGTTCGACTAGGCACGAACGCAAGAGACACGGCAACAGCAATTTATCTGTGATGTGTTGGTTCGACAGCAGAAGCAAGAGTATTTTCTCTAATAGTGACGACGATTAATATAGAACAGAAAGAAAACGAGAGATTTCTTCTTCTTCTTCTTTTTTGAAAGGAGAGGGAGAAAAAGAGAGTTAGAGCACGTTGTAAGATACAACAAAAAAAAAAGAAAATTGATTTTGTTAGAGGAGAGAGAGAGGTATGTTCATTGTTCTCTCGTATCAACCGATACTACTTCACTAGGGGCAATAACAACAACTGAAAGAACCCAATGTCATTTTCAGACTTCGCTAAGCGACATTGATTGTAATCTCGTAGAGTATAATAAAAAAAAGAAGAAGAAGAAGAAAAAGAAACGCAAAAGAAAGAAAAGGAAAAAAAGAAGGAATGTTAGGATGCAACTACTATACTACTACTACTACTCTTTTGCAGAATAATACACAAAATTGTATGAGCTGTCTTTCGTTCTTGTTCGGAGCTCCGTTTTTTTCTTCTTCTTTCTGTTTGACAACATCGTTCTTTTTCTTGTTCTCTTCTTCTATGTTTGTTCTATCTTGGTCGTTGTCGAGTAAAAGAGAAAGAGCTTCGCTACAGTGCACAATGCCTTGACAACAACATTCTCGATTTGTATGTATGTGTGTTCCGTTGTCGACGACTGATGTTATTCCTCCTACTTTTCAGTCATTAATGCCTTTTATCGATTTCCATATTGTCCAATTTTTATTATTTTTCTCTTATCAGTTTGCATGTTCAAACTTGATTATATGTCGTGTTTTTTTTCGAAAGGCAAAAAAGCAAAAAGATGATAATTCATCCTTGACTCAAGAGACTCACTTATTAAAATCGACGAATGATAAAGCAATCTGACATCGAACAACAACAACAACAACAAGAAAAAGACTAAAGAATAATTTGACTCGATGTTTGCGCGCTAAGATTCACCTGAAAAGTAGAAAAAGAGAATAACTAATTATGTGTATGATGACGACAACGGAATGGAGAATTAATGCTTACTTGCATAGATAAAAACGATCGACTCATTTTTCTCATTAATCAACCAGGAAACACGAAGTGCGACGAAGAAAAAAAAAAGAAATGACGACATATTCTTCAGTTGACATCGAACATAAAAGAATCATCACTCAAATCAACCAATTAAAATTCTCGGTTTTTCCGTTCAATTTGTCGTTCGAAGTCAATCTCATCTCTCTTTTTGCCATTGCATCTTATAGTGCCTTGTGAGAATCAGTCGACGATTAATTATAGATTTCCCGATTACTTCAAGCATGTGCCTTCTGGTTTTATTCGATTGAGCATTTTTGTTTTGTCCCCACAATCTCAAGGGTAACAAAACATTGCTGTTTGTTCTAACGAAATGACAAACTTTTTGACATTTTGTTAGAGATATTTTCTTGCTTGGACTGTCTCTATTCGAGAGATTGTTATTTGAGAAACAGAAGAGATGTGCGTATGTCATCGAAGAACAATAACAACGACAATAATGATTAATCGGATTTCTTTCGTAGTTTAACAGCGAATGAAAGATAAATTTTGAATGCACGCGGGTGTATGTATTGTGATTGGATTCTATTGACAAGAAAATCAAATCAAGAGCAATATTTATATATTTATTCTCAGATCGTCTGTATTATTACCATTAATGCATATTAAATAAATACGAATGATTAATGCCGAATACATCCTTTTCGCTTAGTCAAAAAACTTGTCTCGATTAATTATTTATAATAAGAAAAGAATGAATTAATACGCATTTCAACACGTCGAATTTATGTTATTGAATAAAATATCTTTGAAGATAAGAGAAGACAACAAAAAAAATCACCAAAAATGTTTTTCATTTTTGTAAATGGTTTCATCGTCGATAATCGTTGCCTATTTTACGGCATGGTCGATCTATTCTCGATCGTTTTTCATAAGCGATATTCCAGCAGATCGAATCACGCATATTAATTATGCATTTGCGAATATTGATTCCGATGGACGGATCGTTCTCGGTGATCCATGGGCCGATGTTGAGAAAACATTCGAAGGCGACACATGGGATCAACCGTTACGAGGCAATTTTCATCAATTAAATCAATTAAAACGCCAATATCCGCATATTCAAACGTTGATTTCTGTTGGCGGATGGGTAGTTTTTGAGATTTACGAGCACGAAATTGAATTGAAACGCTATTATATTTAGACATGGTCGGGAAGATTTTCTGATGTTGCTCGAACGGATCAGAGTCGAAAGAAATTTGCTGAATCTTGCGTCGATTTCGTGAAGAAATATGATTTCGATGGTGTTGATCTTGATTGGTGATTGTTTTGGTTTTTTGGTCGATAGAGAAGATTAAGAAGTTTGTGATATTATGTTTAGGGAGTATCCAGTGTCAGGTGGACTGCCAGGAAATAGTCGTCGACCTGAAGATAAACAAAATTATGTTCTTCTATTGAAAGAACTTCGTGAACAATTGGAGATTGCAAGTGTTTTGGAGAAGAAAAATTATCTGTTGACTGTTGCGTAAGAGAACTTTGGAAAATGAGAAATCATTGTTGATTTTCTTGAGTCTAGAACGGGAGCAGCACCAGAACGGATCAAAGATATGAATTTAGCTGAAATGTCGAAATATGTCGATTGGATAAATATCATGACTTATGATTTTCATGGTTTGTCGTTTAGAACAGTTAAATATCTTCTCAATTTGTATATATGTGTACAGGTAGTTGGGAGTCGAAAACCGGTCATAATGCTCCGTTGTTTCCAAATAACGATGAAACAACAACGGATACTGCACCGTCGTTTGTTAAATCGAGATATAATTGTCATGGTTCTGTACAAGGATATATCGAAGCGGGTGCACCTCGTTCGAAATTAGTCATGGGCTTAGGATTGTATGGACGTGGTTGGAAAGGTAAATCGATACCATTGAATTTATTAAAAATCTGTTTTCTTCATACGATTATAGGAGTTGATGTAAAAAAACAAGGCGGTTTTTCTCAACCTGCTAGTTCTGAAATTCCAATGGGCACATGGGAGAATGGTGTTTATGATTATGATCATTTGAAAAAAAGTTATATTCCAACATATACACGTTATTGGGATGATCAATCGAAAGTTCCTTTTCTCTACAATTCATCAACAACTATATGGATTACTTATGATGACAGTGAATCGATTGAAATTAAAAGTGATTATATTAAACGTGAACAATTAGCTGGTGCTATGTTTTGGGAATTGAGTGGTGATAGAAATGCAGAATTAGTCACTGTTGCATTTGATGTTTTACATAATGGTCTTAAACCATCACTCGATTCGAAACCAGTAACTGTTTCGAAGAAATCAAATTCAACTAGCGAAGGTTTATTCATAAAGAGAATTTTCGATGACCTATCCGAATGGCAAGAAAATAAACAGTATAAATTTGGTGATCATGTTATCTATGGAAATAGAATCTATATATGCATCATAGGGCATACATCATTACCGGGTTGGACACCATACACTGTCGGTGCTCTATGGAAGTCTGTTTAAACTCGTTTTTTTTTCTTTCAATTCAATAAAAAAAACTAATATTTAAGCCAGATTTGAATATATATGTATATTTATTTATTTAATTATTAATCTTTGTTTCTCTGTCTACAAGATATATATCTATATATACGTATAAACTAGACGATTGTAAAGACAAAATGTACAAACAAACAAAAAAAGAGAGAAAGGAAAAACAAGGCAAATAAATTGATTAAGTAGCTTGGCTATGTTTTACATTCGAAATCGTCTAAATAAAAGCAAAAAAAAATTTATTTGAATTTCAAGAAAAGAATAAATCTACTTTGGTGGCACAGCAGGACCTTGGCGTGACGAAGGTGATTGTACTTGTATCTAGAAACGACACCCAACCATGATCAAATTTAAAAAATCAAGAAAAAACTTACATCTTGAAGAATACGTTCTTCACTTGGACAACGTTTGCGTGTGAGATGATCAGCTGCTGGCGTATTGTTGGTGCTCGTTGCCATCGATCGAATGATGTTCAATTTATCATCGTATTGTCGTTCGAGTTCACGCATTTGTAGGTCTTTATTTTTAATTTCATTGACATATTGTTGTTCGAGTTCGTTGATTTTAACTTTCAATTTATTCTCGAAATCGATTTTATCCTTTCGTCGTTCGGCTTTCAACGATTTAATATCGTTGGTTCGATCTTCGATTTGTGATTTTAAAGTTTTATTTTCTCGTTCCATTTGATTCGTTGTTTTATAGAAATCATTTTGCGATTTTTCCAAGAGTTTAATTCGCGTTTGTAAATGTCGAATCGTTTTCGATTGTTGATCATTCTCTTTGGTCAATTCATCGTGATCAGATATGGTCGAATCATAATCAGATATCAGTTCAAATGTAAACTTTCGTAGGTAATCCTGTTGTTCGTGAATTAACTAAACCAAAGAAAAAGACAGAAGATCAAGAAAAGAATTCGAGAGAGAATTTACCATAGTCAATCGATGTCGTTCGTCCATTCGTCTTCGTAGATGTTCGTGGAGACTTTCAATCGCTTGATCGTCGCCACAGCCATCCAATAATGAGTAATCAAACGACGGAAATGGCGCGATTAACGCTTGAGGACTGAAAAAAACACGAGAAACTTGATGAAAAACGGAATTTTGAGGTGTTCGAACTTGAATTCCGTGAAAAGAACGGGTGCTGATGGTTGAATTTGATTGTCGATTTCTCGAAGTGCCGCATTGACACGCGCTGCTTTCGGTGGAACAGGCGGTGGCGGTGGTAAAGCACGTGGAACCAACACATCTTTAGTTAATTCTCCGAATTTCAACGCATGCTGAATAAAAAGAATTTAAAAAAAAAGAAAAGCTTCGTTTTCAATCTACTTGAATTTCTTCGTAACCATCCGCTGCTGGATTTACACAGAGAATCATTCGAATTCGACCTTCGCCATCGAAATAACTTTTAAAAAACGAGGTTAATTTCGATTCTCGATACGGAACAAGCTAAACATTGACTTTTAAAAGCGGTTTATGGGTCTTATGATTTTACTTTGTTCGTTCCTTGAGCTTGATTTTCTCGTAGAATTTCGAAGCATTGTCGAAGAACCATCAACGACGCATTGATATTACCTTGAAAATCATCAATTTCTCCATGAAATTTTCGTTTAAATCTCTTTTCTTACTCGCTTCTTTCATTCGTTCGCCAGCAGTTTTCGCTCGATTGGCTCGTTCACTTCCTGCTAAATCCACTAAATGTATCGTACTTATCGTCAAATCATCTTTCGTCTAAAGAAAACCAAATGAAAACTCGCTTTATTTCCTCGAAAACTTCGAGCTTACGAGTGTCGACACGGGAATGTCGTTGTGAAATTGAACAAGTCTCATTGAAAGAACGCTATGCGATCGGCTGGACTCGGTGTTGAGCTGCGTATGAGCAATCCGACGTCGTTTTAAGCCCATGTTGAGCAATTCAATCGCTTCTTCACTCGATCGAACTTCGATTTCTTTGACATCGCGAATGTACGGCCGACCTCGATTATCATCACGCAACTGTTTCGATTGCGGCACTTTGTTGACGAGATCATCGTCGAACAGATCGTAGATATAGTTGTTATAGATTTCCACGAATGTCACGAACACAAAATACGAACAATTCTCGTTCAATTGCGGATTCCAGAGCGATGTCATGTCCAAAGTTCGAGTTTCGGCCGTTGGTTTAGCGCGTTGAGTCTTCGATTGGATTTCTTTGCGTTGTTTTTCGAGAAGAATCTCGGATTCAGTTTGAATTTCGTAACCATTCTGCCGGTCGGATCGGAGAAGGTATTTCTTTCCGAGATAGGGGCCAATCGAATTGAAAATCACGTCGAACGACCGAGGAATCAGACCCGGGTTGTTCAACGGCCCCATCATCGTGTAAGTTTTACCTGAGCCCGTGATTCCGTAGGTAAACAACACGCCTAGATGAAAAAATGAGAGATTTATCGGTGCGTTGCGGTTTGGTTGAGATACGAACTGTTTTTGCCTTGAATGAGATCGTCGAGAAGTGGAACGGCGAGTTCTTTGAAGGCTGAGGATTGTGTGACATCGTCAGTTAGAATATGAGTAAATTCGTAGTGAGACTCGCGAATTTGACCGTTTTTTGCATTCTAAAGTCGAAAGAACGTGTGTGTGTTTTTTCGATTGGACAAGAAATTCGTTTACTTCAGCAGAGAAAAGCGTCAATTCAGTTGAACTTGAGACTTTCACCGACGATGACGTCGATGAATTCTCGGCATCTTGTTCAGTAATCGGTTCTTTCGGTGGTCGTAAACGACAGAAAACCTACAAACAACATATTTTCTCCTCCTTTATTGACTCGTAGTTCGATTTACTTCAACTGGACAACTGCCGCCATTGGCAAGTAAATCTCTCGAACCGAATTGTCCTTTCTTCATCGGAGTTCGTAAAGCCATGAGAAATAACAAATCAAAACAATATATATACCTCGACGGGAAAACAGTGAATGACTAGATACAAATACAATCGAACACAGACCAATCGTGCCATTGGTCAGTTCGTACAAAGAGCTCAAACGGCCATTCCTCTCTCCTATCGATACCCCATTCAATCGAATCAAATTTATTTCATTTTTAAAAAAAAGTAGATGTCGCTCAAACAACTCGTGTCGAATCGAGTCCATGCTTTTGATAGAACATTGTGATCTTATCGAGCACATTCAGTAGCCACGTTGAATGGTCACGCATTTCGTCGTAGACTTGACGTTCGAATTGCTCGTTCAATGTATCGTTTGAATTAAATGCAAGCGAACGAATGAATTGACCTGTCTCAGGTACAGCTCGGAGAGCAAGCTAAAGAGAAAGAAATGATCTTTGAAAGAGACTTGAAAGTGTTGTTCTACTGTGAAAACACTTCGTGCTAACATGCCGTGATAACGACTGAGGCTTTGTTGATAGGCTTTATTGACTGATTCGAGCAGAGTTTGATTGCCGAGACTAAATTCGTGAATAAAATGCCCAAGAAATTCAAATGCTCTAGAGAGAGAGAACGAATGAATTATCAAGTCAAATAGACATTCGAAACACTCTACCGTTTTAACCAAAGTAAAGCGTCGGTTGCTGAGTTTCTTGTATTTGTCTTTTGCGTTTCGATTTCGTCGTTAATCATCGAATATAAAGTAACGAATCTCAATCGATTTTCATTGATTTTTCGTCGTAATTTCTGTGTAAAAGAATTTGTTAAACATTGATTTTTTTTAATCAATATCATATTGATTTACATTGATATTTCCGTTGACATCAGCTTTGACTGGTGAAAATATCGGACTATTGAATTTGTCTAAATCATGAGAGCGAAAATCTTTTGTTTTTTTGGCGACGATCAACAACAACGAACCAACAAGCGAAAAATATTCTTCACATGTTTGCAGAAATAATTCCGAGGGAATTTCTTCGAATGATAAATCATTGAATGCTGAAAATCTTGATTTTTTTGTTTGTTCAAATAAAATAAAAATTCGAATCGTTATTTTACTTATTTACAATCTGCGAAAAGAACGTTTGATAAATAATTTCTTGTGTCGGTGATTGTTCGACAACAGATTCACTCTCCGAATCCGAACTACTTGATGTTTCATCATCATCGATCGATTCGATTCGTGAATTTGGCAAACCAAAATATCCAAATAAAAGATCATAAGTATCATTTAAATACAATCTCGTAATATTCATGAGACGATCGTGTTCTGTGTTTTTGCGCTCGACAAATTATTCGAACATAAAAAGAGAAATTTGTTTTTTTGACAGCCTTCTTATCGACGGTAGATAAACTCAGGCCACGTTCGTTTTATTCTTTTCTCTCTCTCTCTCTCGTGTCGAGAAGAACGAAAAGAAAAGGCACATGTAGAATCTAGACTTTGATTTTATTGGGAAGGGAAAAAGAAACGAACGAAAATTTATTTTCCAAATCCACCGAGACCACCAATTGCACCTCCGATGACTTCATCGACTTTGTCTTTGCCTTCATCGACTAAATCATCGACTGAACCTTTGAAAATTGTATCGAAAAGATCGACAATTGTGGCTTCAATGCCGGATGTTGTGGCGATAACATCATAGATTTTGTCAACACCATCGCTGCCGAATTCGACGATTTGTTTAGCACCATCGAAGAAATCGATTTTCTTATCTCGAATGTCGTTGCAAACGGAGATGATGTTATTGACATCATCGATAATCGAGAAGATTTCACCTTTCAATGCTTGAAGTTGATCGATGATCGAGATTAAATCATCGAAAATATGATCGATTTCACCGACGACTAAAATTCAACAATAAAAAGACTCTTTTCGTTTTTGAATTATTGTTACTTTTGTCACCGGATGGTGATGGTTTAGCTTTGACAAGATTTTGAATTGTTTTCACAATGATATTGGCATTGTCAACGATGGCTTTGCTCTTTTCGAGAATAATTTTTGTTCCATCTAATTCCGAGATTTTACCATCTTTGATGTCTTGAACTGTTTGTTGAATTGTTTTGAAATCATCACGAATAGCTTTGGCTTTTTCGATGATGAGAAGAATATCATCTTTGATGCCTTGAACTGAATCAACGAGCGATTCGACTTCATCGATAATACTTTCGATTTCTTTAATCGAACAGGTAATTGTATCACCTTCGGGAAAGACTTGTTTCAATTGTTTTTTAACGAATTGCATTAAATCACCTTTAACAATTTGACTCCAATGACCAGCAAAACTATTAGCTAATTTACATAATTGAGCATAGTTAACAGTTGTATCTTGAAATGTCGAAAGAAATTGTTCGATATCACTTGATGACAATTGTTTGAATGAAACAGCTAAACAACTTCCATGTGAATCTAAATCGAGTTTTTTAATTCCATCACATGTCACAGCTGATTGACCGAGTTTAGTCACTTGATCGAATAATTTCTGTTGTAAACATTGTCGAGTATTGTCTTGATATTGAGTATTTTCGAATGTATCACGAATGGCCAATAAACGTTGACAGTATTTATATGAATATTGCATTAAATGGGATTGAGGTCCGCATTGAAGCATGGTATTCAATGCGGTATAGAAGGTACAATCGGATGAACTGATGGCTGATGCAAGTTCAGATGTTGAACTAACATCAGGCAAAGTAAAAGCCGATGAAGCAGCAGCAAGTGCAAAGAGAAGAGCAAATGAAAACATCGTTTGTGTGATGTGTGTGATTTGACAGTGGAAAATCGATGAGTATTTATACGTCGAAAAGAAACGAAGAGGGATTAGATTTTAATTAAAAGATTAACACAAAACAACAACAAAAAACTAGATCATTTTGTCGTCAAAATAATGATGATTGTAGGACAAATTTTACGTACATTTTCGAAGGTTTACAGAAAATACTGACATCATGAATAAAGGTCTTTTCATTGGTCGATCTCATTCGAACCAATAAAGTCAAATCTTCTCAAACGAAAAGAAAAATTTATCTTCCCTTTTTTTCTGTTTAAATTAATAATAAAATGCAAATTGCTGTGATAGAAAATCATCTTAATCGGTCAACAACGACGCACAAACATAAATGGCTCCAATTGTTCTATATGTTCACCTCGGCAATTTCTCTGGGAATTGAAATTTATCTTCGAATATCTGTCAATAATTTCTATCTAACAGACAGCTATCAATCGATTCCCGTTCCGATTCTCAATCGATATCCCACACAATTCACAGCATCAATCACAAGCATTTCCTATATTTGGTATTTAGCTTACATATTTCAGGTAAATCGAAATGAAAAACAAAAATCTTCGAATTAAATTTCTCTTAAATAGATAATTTCGATGATCTATTCATTCATCGGAATCTTCCGTCGAACAATATCAGGAAATTACTTTTACACTCATCCATGTGCAATCAATGAATTAGCTTATTTCTACATGACACTCGCTCATCTATTCTACATTCCAGTTTTAATTACAAGTAGAAATAATACTTATTACGCACCGGTAAATATCTAAAGGCGAAACCAAATACTGATTGACGATGTCGTATTTTTAGTTTACAGTTTATCTCTATGGAATAACATTTCTTCTTGTTTATTTCGTTTTTTATATTGTCAATGATCGATTCAATGAGAATTTGAGAGATTATTTACGTGATCGATTGTAAGTCAAAAAGAGAGACGAGAATGAAAGTGTCAATTTTCTCGTTCAAGTTTTCTCGATGTTTGGTTCGTTCAGCTGATCGATCTCAATGGTTTAGCTCTTTGGTCATCGATACTTTTCTATGAAACTTGTCTTTCAGTTGTCATTACTTTGATTTATATGACAACATACTCATTAACAACCATCTATTCAATTGGACTTTCGATACTTGCATTTGGATTTCTACGAATATTTTTCTATGAAATCGAACAGCATCGATCAAAAATAACATTTGTTGTTTTACAATGGTTGATTTTTCTTTGGTTATTAATCGATCTAGTATTTGTTCAACCGAATGAATTCAATAATTTTCGTATATTTTTACTTGTCAGTCTTTGTCTAGTCATTGCTCGTGTCATTTTCTATTTGATTTGTTTTTATGAAGCAATGAAAAATAAATTTCTACCAAATTTTCATTCGGGACGTGTTTATAGTTTAATTGAAACGCCGAATGTATTTTAGATATGGACAAAGATCTTTCGAAACAATCCTATTGGAATAAACGTTTCGAAACCGAAGATTCATTTGAATGGTTCGGTGATTGTACACGTTTATTTCCGACATTAGATCGGTTATTTTGTTCGTCACCTGCTACGATTCTTCTTCATCTCGGTTGTGGTTCTTCATCGCTGGCTGAAGAAATGTTCAAACGAAAACATTGTCAGTTTATTTACAATGTTGATTATTCATTTCATATTCTTGATAAACGACGACAAATCAATCAGAATGAATGTCCAATCGATTGGATAACAATTGATGTTCGTTCGATGCCTTTACTACCGAATTATTTCGATACAATCATTGAAAAAGGAACGTTAGATGTGTTTTTTATTGGACATGAACATCAACTATGGAATCCATCGGTTGAATTACAAAAGAAACTTGATTTGATTTTAACACAGATTAGTCAATGTTTGAGATCAGATAAAGGTCGATTTATTTCCATATCATTTCAACAACCTCATTTTCGTCGACGATTCTTAGCAAAAACGAAATATCAATGGTCAATTGAAGTTGAAACAGTTTCGAGTGGTAATGCATCGATGGAATATTTCGTTTATATGATGACAAAAGGTGAACAAATGAACGAAGAAGATCGATTGTTAGAACAAGGCAAATCCGAGAGATGGTATTGGATTAATCAACAACAACACAATTCTACTCAAGTATCAACTAAGACCTACGAAGAAGAAGTCAATGAACAGTTTTTGTTTGGTATTGATTGTGAAGATACTGAATAAAGATTCTTTCAATTGATCCTTTTTTCTTTGTTATATATTTGTTTCAATAGTCTATATTCAATAGAAAGAATATTTCATTCCAATAAGTAGATCTTTATTCTTGAGATAAGCACATGAAATTACGTATTATTAAAGAACATACATTTAACATACACAAAGTGTAGCATTACGTTAGCAATAGTACAGAAAAGAAAATAAAGAAATATTATACACAAAATTTGAACATAGACGAGTTAGTCTATATGTTTCGAGCTTTTTTCGAATTACTTGGATTAATTCCAACCATATCGAATTTTCTCTTTCCATATGTAATTTCACTATCAACTTTTTCGGTCAATTCGTTGAGTAAAAAATAAATTGTATGATTAATTGTAATCGTGTTTTCTTTTTCAATGAGTTTTTCTTGAAGTTCTTTAATGACTCGTTGTTGATCAACAATTTGTTTTTCTAGTTCTTGAACTTTTGCTTTAATTTCTCGAAAAGCTGTTATCCATTCGATATCGACTTGTCGAATTTCCGTTTGAAGTTCCACGACTTCTTGCGATGGTTTTGGATCAACATTCTAGAATATAGTTGAAGTTAACGAATTCTTAATATTTAAATTCATTTGAAAAACTGTTAACTTCACATTGAGAATGCGCTAAAACGTTCCGAGAGAATAAAGCCATATTTGTATTCAATGATGAACTATGTATTCTACTAAAGGACACGGCTTGTTCATTAATGATATAAGTAAAGCTGCATCATACAAGCAATACGTGGTAGTGTTGCTGCAGCTTTTGAATAAAAGTCAGTAATTTGTTGTTGTCGATGAATACGGTTTTCATCATTTGATTCAACCAAGTCGGCCACCAAGTTCCACAAAATACACATAGCAGAATAATCATTTTGTGATTGAGATTGATCATTAGGACTTTGTTGTTCTAATGATTGATCAAATGTTGCTATACAAAAATAGAAGCAGAAATATACCAACATGTTAGTCGCTTTTACCATCAAAAAATTTAATCCGTTCGGACTGTGACATCTCAAAGACATATTTAACTGAACCAAACAAATGAACAATGACACATAAATGAGCAAACGTCGCATTATTTCTCGAATTCTTGATGACGCGAAAACTAGATCCAAATCTTATAGATTTATACGTTTCTATTCATTATAACTCATGTTTACTTTTGTGATCTTGCAAAGCGAATTTTTGGAATAGACATGTATAAAAACCTGTTGTGAGTACCATCGAATCCATTGAAATTCATCCAATTTCTCATATTTTTCGATAGTTTTCCTCCTGTGGTGCCAATGAGAATAATCAGGCGTTTATCGTCAATATTAATAATTGTTGATCCTGTTGTACGATGTGTTTTACTAAAACTGTTGAAGAGATAGCGATATATTACCTACTTTTCGTTTATATTTATTACCCGTCATATCCACACAAGATTAAGTTTCTTTCATGTTCTTTAGTGGGATCATTAACATTGTACAATCCAAACATTTCAGCAATTAAATCCGCATCATCGTTCAATAGTATTTTGTTATTAGACGACAGATGTTGTCTCATGCCAATATGATTCGTGTGTGTTACTATAGATGATACATCATAATCTGTCAACTTTCCATTCACCATCACTGGTTTTAAGTACGCAGATGAGAACATTTTTTCTACTTTTGTGATTGCTTTTTCAACTTGACGAAAAGCATGACTTTTACCACTTCCTTTGAAGTAAAAACGAAACAAGATATGCCGATAAAAAATATAAAAGTGGTTAAAACTGAATATTAGAATCATTTACGAGTAATGACATTAAGAAAATTTTTCATTATCTTCTTATACAATTTCAAATTCCGCTCATAAAAGAAAAAAATCTGTTTAATTCTTGCTATTGAGATATAGTTCTACCTAACTATAATTCTTCAATCCCATCTTAATTAAACATACCGCTTGGTCCTAACAACCACAAGTATAACTGAATTGGACAACGATCAGAACTGGTAAAATGATTATAATAAGAATCTTGGGGAAAATGTGACATTATGCCTAATGTTAAAAAAAAGAAAGATCAACGAACGCTAGGATTGCCCGCTGATTTCATCAATATTGCAGAAGAAACTAGTACAACTGACAATGTTATCAGTAGATTACTCTATTCTTTAATTAAATGCTTTCTTTTATACAAGCCGTTTTATCAAAACTGTACCAACTTGCAGAAAAGGGAGTCTCATTTGCCTATACATCTGATGGAATACGACTATGATCACGATATTTTTGAACATCCAAACAAAAACTCCATGCATGTATATTTAGTCATTTATCATCATACCTTTTTTGCCAAATACATTAGCTTGTAGATTGTTTCACTCATTCTGATTCTGATTGTATTTTCCTTTTTTATATGTATTTTAACAAAGGTTGAGAGGGGATTGTTCACATGGACCAGTCAATATATACAATAAAAATCATCATTTTCACAATGACATCTATTTTATCTTATGTAACCTGTATTCGCTTTAGAAGAAAGAATAATAAAACGAAATACAAAAAGAATATCTAGCTCGAGTAAATGCTTGGTTTTCCATTATATATATTCATTCAAAAGGTAATCAATCTACTCTTAGTTTCTCAGCTAGTCGATTGATTTTTATTTTATTCACCTGCCACTATCTTGATTCATCATCTGAAACGTCTAATATATGAACATCGACTTGTGCAAATAAACTTGAATATTGATTAAAAAAAGAAATCCTTGATTTTCTCTCAGTTTTTATCGATCAAAATAGCAACAGAATTCAACACTATTAATTCTGCAATGTCATGATGAATAAGTCAGTCAATGATCAGTGATGATATTTACTTGCTATTGAATAGGAGATTTATTTAATAATAAAAATATAGAAAAATGAAAGACTAATGTACTGACAATTCAATAACTACGCTTGGTCGTTGAAGGTTGACTATTGGATCGAATCCGTAAGTCATAAGAAAATCACCGGATAACGATTGAACAGAGACAACCGTCGATGGATCTGTACCGGGAAATATATTGATTTCTTGAAGATAATAATTTCGATTTCTATCAAGTCCTTTCAATCGAATCGATCGATGACTACCAGCTAAATACCGATGACCAATAAGATATGTAAACCAAATAGCTTTATCTAACTTTTGATTGACATAAATCAATGAAGCAACATCCGAATCTTTTCGATACGGCGAAACAAGTCGACATAAATCACCATACCAAATAACTTCTTTCAAACGTGAATAATTTTCTAAAACTTGTCGACTAAAATTCAATTGATTGTCATCGAATTCATTCACAACAATATCATAACCTAATTTACCCATCATAGCAACATCTGTTCGAAATTTTAAACTTTGTTTTCCCCAATTCGTTACATGATTACAACTGGCCAATGCCGGATAGAAATATGTATAACCCCATTGAATAAAAACTCGTTCGAGCCCATCCGTATTATCACTAGGCCAAAATTCTGTAAAATACTTCAATGCACCATAATCAACTCGTCCGCCACCACCCGAACACAACATCATCGGTATCAACGGATATTTGTCTCTCAATCGATCGAGAATCTTGTATAAACCTAAAACATAATCGACGTATAAATGCGATTGATGAGCATTCGTTGGCGAATATGCATTGTAAATAACAGCATTACAATCCCATTTGAAATAGGCTAATTTTGGATTTTCAGTTAGCAGATTATCGACGATATTATAAACGAATTCTTGAACTTCAGGATTCGATAAATCAAGAACTAGTTGATTACGAAAATAATATTCTTCTCGATTCGGTAATTTAAGAACCCAATTCGGATGATTTTCATAGAGTTCACTTTTTGGATTGACCATCTCGGGTTCGATCCAAATACCAAATCGAATATTATTTCTCTCGGTTTGTTCGATTAAATAACCAATTCCATTTGGTAATTTCTGTCGATTAACTTGCCAATCGCCAAGGCCAGTCCAATCGTTATTTCTCGGATATTTATTTCCGAACCAACCATCATCGAGAAGAAACAAATCCACGCCTAGACTTCGACCATCGTCGATTAATTTCGTTAATTTCTCTTCATTAAAATCGAATAATGTCGATTCCCAATTATTCAACAAAGTCAATCGAGTTCCTTGCCCATTGGCTATTCGATATTTTCTCGCCCATCGATGCCAATTTCGACTAATTCCATTTAGACCTTGACTCGAATAAGTAAAGAACAAACTTGGCGTTTGAAATTCTCGGTTAGATTCGAGATGATATTCCGATGCGTACGGATTTATTCCGGCAATTAAACGTAAATTTCGTTGAGAATCAATTTCGAATTCAATCCGATAGTTTCCCGACCAACCGAGATTACCAGCGAAGATCTCTCCGCAATCTTCATCGTCATGATTCAATGGTTGATCGAATGAAACGAGAAACGAAGGCGATTGAAATAGATCAGCACGTGTGCCTAATTTCGTGTCTAAAGTCTTAATTCCCGCCGTGAGTAGAGTTTCATCGGGTGTCATTTCTCGAGCCCAATTGCCGTGAAAATGAGTGAGATAGTATCGATCTCTTGTGCTGAAATATAAATTCGATGAACTGTATTTTTGTAAACGAACGACATCGTTTTCTGTATGTTTGATAGTCGTCCATTGTTCGATGAGATTCTCATGCCAATAAGCTTTGAAAAATAACGTCACTTCGAATGAATAAACCGGATCTTTGAGAAGGATTTTTGTCAATTGAATATCATCGATTGTTTCTTGATGATGAGAAACATATTTCAATTCAGTCGATGGATTACCATCGGCATGAATAACTTGCAAAGCGGGTTCGAGTAAATTTCTCGTTCCACTTGTCGTATAAGCTGAACTATATAAACCCGTATAATCGCCATTCAATTGTTTGGCATCGAAATTCGGTAAAAATGAATACTCTTGAGAATTGAGCAAACGTTTGCCGAGATAAACGACTAATGGATCACGATTTTGATTGATACGTATGACAACAACGAAGTTTTCGGTTTCGATAACAAGATGTATGAGATCATTGTCCATTTTCTCTCTCTCAATGATTCACAGAATAACCTTCTCTTTATGAATGAAAAGATGTCGTTATTACTGGTTTGCAAATATTGACATAGGTAAATGATCGATAATCGTTTGTATGTATTCAATAAATTTGAAAGAATATTATATTTTATTCTCTCTCTCTCTCTCTTTCTCTCTACGAAGAAAAGTAAAAAGATGTCGTTAGCAAACACAAATCACCGTTCTCCCGGCTTCCTTGTTCGCTGATCGGTCAAAATTTTTTTTCCTTTCCTGTTTGACAATCTGTCTGACTGACTTATTTCTTCTACTGTAAACAAACAACACAAGCAACAAAGAGAAGATGATCCATCTTATCGTGAGAAATTTCATTCTATTTATGCATTAAATCCAAAACATGTTAGACAATATTAACGATGATGTTGAGTCTCGTTTAAACGAACTCGAACATTTACTATTTAATTCCTCGATTAAAGATCAAACTGTCCTGGGTGTTGAAGCTCTACTCGATGCATTCATTGTACTTTATGATGAATGTTGTAGTTCGACATTACGACGTGAGAAAACGATTGCTGAATTTATTGAACATGCGAAATCGTTCGTTTCACGAGTGAAACGTTGTCGATTGAATCGAAATGATTTCGAAACAATCAAGATTATCGGCCGAGGAGCATTCGGCGAAGGTAACAAAACAAAAGCTAATTATCATTCTTATTCATTCGGTTGTTTTTTAGTTTCGGTTGTTAAATTGAAAAATACCGACCGAGTTTTTGCAATGAAAACATTGAATAAATGGGAAATGTTGAAACGTGCTGATACCGCTTGTTTTCGTGAAGAACGTGACGTTCTTGTCTTCGGCGATCCACATTGGCTCACGAAATTGCATTACGCTTTTCAAGATGGAGAAAATCTCGTACGAAGAATTGCTGTGATTTCGAAAAATACATTTATTTTTTGTTTTTAGTATTTCATAATGGATTATTATTTCGGTGGTGATCTATTGACTTTATTGTCGAAGTTTAACGATCATTTTTCGGAGGAAATGACGAGATTTTATGTTGCTGAAATGGTGCTCGCGATAGATTCACTTCATAAACTCGGTTATGTCCATCGAGATATCAAGTAGAATGTTGAACTTTTTCGTTTGATTGATTTTAATTTATTAAATTTGCAGACCGGATAATGTTTTACTCGACGGTCAGGGACACGTTCGTCTCGCTGATTTCGGTTCTTGTTTACGAATGCGAGCCGACGGGACAGTTCAGAGTAACGTCGCTGTCGGCACGCCGGATTATATTTCTCCGGAGATTCTCCGTGCAATGGAAGCGGGCCAAGGTCGGTACGGACCGGAATGTGACTGGTGGAGTTTGGGTTGTGCAATGTGGGAAATGCTCTTCGGTCTACCGCCGTTCTATGCCGAGAGTCTCTTGGAAACTTACGGGAAGATTATGATGCATGTACAAAAAGAATTGCCACTTCCATTTCCGAACGATATCGAAGTGTCTGATAGTGCGAAAGATTTGTTACAACATCTATTATGCTCAATGGACAATCGATTGGGAAAGAACGGACTCGATGATTTTATTAATCATCCGTTTTTTAATTCGATTAATTGGGAAGATGTTCGGCAAGCGCCTGCGCCGTATATTCCCGTCGTAACAAGTCCGAGTGATACGTCTAATTTCGATGTTGACGATCTCGAACCTTCGAACAAGGTACGTTGAACGAAATTTCATTTTTTTTGTTGTTTTCTCTTGATATTCATCATTTTCGACTATTTTTTCAGAACACCAAGAAGGTAAAACTGCCTTTCCTTTGCTTTTCTTTGCTTTCACCCATTGTTGCTTTCGCTTGTAATCATTTCGTTTTTTTGTTCTCGTAGGATGTCGTTCCGCCTGCTTCTCAAGCAGCTTTTACCGGTCATCATTTGCCATTTATTGGCTTCACTCATTCAGCGAACAAGTAATTATAATTTGTCAATCGAAAAAAAGAAATTTCTTCTTCTTCTTCTTAGTCGATATTCTGATGGTGCTAAAACAAATCTAATCCCTCCGACAACGAGTTCATCGGTCGATGTTTGTGATTCTCAAGCAATCGAATACGAACAAACAATCAATTCACTCAAACTTCAACAAACATCTCTACTCGATGAACTCAAACGTTTACGTGAAGTTTACGAACAAACAAAAAACGAGTCACTCGATCAAACACGTCAATTAACAAGTTTAGAAGATTATTATACAAATCAAACACAAACACAAACAAAAGATCAATTAGATTTTCTATTGAAAATCTTAAATTTCTTCGAAAGTCTCCGTCGATCAGCTGACGTGTTTACAATCGAAGATTTTTCTTCGTTAGACGATCTTAAAAATGAAATCAACCAAGAAATGCTCTATTTCACATCGACAAACGATCAACATTCGTTTTCCAATGATCAAAAAAATCAACTCAAAATTCAATCAACGAATTTTCTCACTTGTTTAAATAAATTCGAACAGAAATTCTCTCATCTTTTCAATCAAACAACAACAGCAGCAGGCAATTCCGATGAATTCATTGACAATGATCTTTCGCCACCGATAACCAATGACGATGAACTAGATCTAATTGTCAATGAAGATTTAAATTTAAAGAAATTTCAACAATTTTTCAATGATATCTACGAGAAATTTAAACTTCTCATTCGAGATAAAAACGATTTCGAAGAGAAATTTCTTTTACTCGAAGAAAAACGTTTGACTTATTCACGTTGGGAAACACAAATGTACGATATTCTCAAATGGATCAATGAAGAGAAAAGTGCTCGATCACATTTGAAAGGTCTAGCGAATAAAATGGCCGAAGAACTCGATCAAATACGAGAATCAACGAGTCCTTTGTTAACTTTCGGCTCGACATCGTCGTCGATGGCAACAGCCGGCACAAGTCTCGGTCATAATTCAGCGTGGAAACACGGACGATCAGTGAAATTAAAACACATGGAAATTCAACAATTACAAACTTCACTACAAAAAGAAATCGATGCTAAACAACGAATTCAAGAAGAACTCAAAGACGCTCAAGCGGAAAATATTCTCAAAGCCGAAGAAAATCTTCGTTTGAAAGAAGAAATCGATAAACTTCAAAAGCAACTCATTTTCGAACAATCCAAACAACTAACCAAATCGCCAGTTAATCTCAATTTGTCCGATGATTTCTCGAAATTAAACACGAATAATTCCATTGATCGTTTCCTTCGAAATGTCACTGTCGGTCTAACCGAACAACCGCCGATTTCATCAACTGAAACCGCCAACAACAACGACCTATCGAGTACATTCGATGATACAAGCAGTGCCGGCGACGATTCCTCACGAACTATGTCCGGATCCAATGGCAAATCGCAAGCGATTCGTCCTTTAGTTCCACTTCGAAATGATCTACATGATTTTATGATCGCTAATTTTCATGTGACAGCGATGTGTGATGATTGTCAAAATGCATTGATGGGCATTGTTCGACAGGGTTTTGTTTGTCAACATTGTAAATTTATTTGTCATCCCGATTGCATGGAAAAGATAACGGTACCTTGTCGACCGTCGATTAAAGATCGTAGTCGAACGATTCTGCCCGATCAACATATCGTTCGAATACCAAAAGCTGGTGGAATTAAAAAAGGCTGGAATAAATATCAATTATTAAATCTTCAAACGAAACTTCTATTCTACGAATTATCATCGGATAAAGATCAGAAAATAACGTGGCCACAACCGGCATTTATCATCGATTTAACTGATAATGAATTTCTTGTTTCATCAGTCAATTCATCGGATGCTTATCATGCAAATAAAAAAGATGTTTCGAGTATATTTAAAATCAGTATTTTGAAATTATTCTCGCCCAAACAATTTCAACATACATTGATCTTAACAAATAACGAATCAGAAAAAATTCAATATGTCAATATGTTATCTGATCTTTCGACAAAAGTCAAAAGTTTGAAAGAAAATGGTGCTCATTGTGGTGCGAATTTTATAGCTAAAGAATTGTTTGATACAACCAAATGCTCAAATCTCAAAGATTCATTGACATCTGTAATTATCGATCAAGATCGTTTGATCGTTGCAGGCGAAGATGGTCTCTATTTGCTCGATGTTTCGAAAGATACATCGACGAAATTAAGTGATAAAAAAGTTCATCAACTTTCATTGATATCCAATGGTGAATTTCTCGTTACATTAGCTGGTAAACAACGTACAATACGTCTTCAAACATTGAAATCTCTTCTCGAACATCCACTATCGAATTCGGATAGTAAAATAATCGAAACAAAAAATGCAACAACATTTGCTGTACATTCAACTTCATTAATACTTGCTGTTGCAATTAAAAATCGTATTCTTATCTATCAATTATTTTCTACACCACGGCCGTATCATTATTCATTCATTCGAGAATTAAATATCGTTCAAAATGTCACTTATTTAGAAATTTCAACAATTTCTCTTCAAGATATCGAACAACAAATACTCTGGTACGGTTATCCGTCGACATTCGTTGCTCAACGACTCGATCAACAAAGTTCAAGTGTGAGTCTACTACGTGATGAAGATCCGTCATTACAATTCTTTCGAGATCGACCTATCGAAGCTCTTCGTGTTGTACCTGTGAAATCGAGCCAACAAACGACAATCAATGAATTGCTACTTGTTTTTCGTGAATTAGGCATCTATGTTAGTTCGACAACCGGCATGCGAACACGTCACAAAGAGCTCATGTGGTCAGCATTACCGATTTCAACGGCCTATCAAGATTCCTATTTGTTTATTTACACGGAACGATCCGTTGATATCTATGATATTCCATCGGCTGTTTGGTTACAATCGTTGCCATTAGCACGAACACGTTCGTTAACATCTGACGGAGCTATTTGTTTGTCCAATGATCCGGAATTATTGAATCATTATCCGAAACTTCTCTTTCTTGTCGATAAAACATTGACTAATCCGGCATTGAACGTGCCCGAACGAGCATCATCGAAAAGTCTTGCTGCTCGAACGAGTCGATTTCGTGTTGGCGGCGGTGGTGGCGGTGGTATTAGTAGCACAATGAAATCGACAACATCGTCGTCCATGGCGCCGATTTCAGGTCCCAAAGATTTCACACATATCTCACATTTAGGCAAAGGTGAAGGTCTACAAATAATCTCAGGTTTGAAACAAGTGAGTCCAACGAATACATTAACAAATAATACGAATGCTAATCGTCGTTCATTGATATCTGGTCCGCAAAATTTCGTTCATTTAACACATATTGGTCCATCGGATATTTCAACATTTGCGTCCGATTTATCAACAACAAATACAACGACCAATCGAGCGGTTATATCAGCACCGATGAATTTTCGTCATCAAGTTCATATTGGACATAATGATGAATTAGATCCGTTGAAAGCAACGAATAATGACAACCAACAATCGAACAGTGTCAAACAACAACAAGTGACGAGTAGTGGCAATTCAACATTATCATCTCAATCACTATCGTTCAAAGATGACGACGATAGTGATTAACCGATTGAGAATGATTTCGTTCGTCGTCGATTTTCAAGAGAAAAACAAAAACTCATACACATACATACATTTCTTTCTTTTTTGTATTATCTTATTAGGCGTGCAATTTTTTTACTCCTTTATTTGCTGTGTGGTGACCCATTTTGGTGCCTTCGTTTTTCTTCGCGCTATGTTTGTGCACACGTTTTCTTTTTTGGTTCTTCTATTCCGTTGCACCTGTTATTCTCTATTATTATTCTGCTTAACTGAATGAACGAAGATAAACAAATAAACGAATTTTTCTTCTCACTTTTTGTTTTTGGATAATACAAAAAAGAAAAAAAAAAAGAAACTTTTCTCTCAAAGATCAGTCGTTTGTTTGACTAGAGGCGATGTTTTTGTTGTTATATTTGAAGAATTTTTCATTGATAATTTCGTATGGGAATTGGTAATTTTGTCTTTTTGACAACAATAAATTTCTAAACAAGCCGTTCGAAAAACTTGCCCAAAGACACAAAACGGAAGAAAATTTGTTGCTGCATTGATAATTGCAATTAGATTGGCCGTATTTTGAAAACGACGAACAGTTAAACTCGATGATGAATCGAAGAAGATTTTTATTGTCATATCAAATGACCACAAGACCCAAATGACTATCGTCGGACTTCGACAGATTAATAATGTTAATGCTAAAGTTACGACCATCAATGTAACGGAATAAGTTGATTGATTCGACGAACGTGATGATGTTAAATGTGTCCAATATCTTGTACGAGCTTTGACACCACGTAGAACGCGTATTAATTGAATATTAAATGTTAAAATCGCGATTGTTGGTATTGTATAAGCAAAAATCGTATTGAAAAACATGTAAAACCATCGATAGAATCTTAATTTAGCAAGATGACTGTATGTTTTCGTTATTAACATGCTCGATTCGAACATTTCTTCATCGAGTAATGTGTCATTTTCAAATTGAATCATTTGATGTAAACCAGGAACTTTGATAATTTCATATTCGAAAAATAATGGAACTGAATAGATAAATGCAATGAGAAAAAGTATCGATGAAATTCGTTTTGCACGTTTCAATGTACAAAATGTTTTTCCATAGATAGGATAACAAATTAATATCCAACGATCCATTGTTACAGCTGTTGATATCCATAAGGACAAAACACGGCTACCAGCTGCAAGAGCGCCGAATAAAATTTCGATATAACGAAAACAAATCACAGTTCGTGTTGACAAACGTCGATGAATAATAAATTCAACTACTGATGTTAAAATAATCGATATGCAAGTTATCATATCCGACAATGATAGGGCCGTTAAGTAAACAAATGTTGACATTTGTGTACTTAAACGTATGAGGACAATGCCCGATAGAAGATTACTAAGAAAACCCAGACTTGCAAAGAGAAATGTTGCCATTGAAATCCAATAGGAAACAGGATCCGATGGTGAACGATTAATATTATTCCACATATCATCGAGTTCATTTTCTGCGAAGGTTAAATCACTATCTACTAATGATATATTCGACATCTAGAAGTCAAAACAAAGAAAAACCATGTCACCATCTATCAATCAAATAGATTAACTCAAACAATACAAAAAAATGTCTGTCACTGTCAAGGATATTTAATATAGACAAAAAAAGAAAACATTTTCCATTTACCTTTTAAAATTATCACGTTTTGTACTTGTTTTCTATAGAACATAAATCTAATATTGATTAAACCAAACAAATATTACATTAGTCAATTATTTATTAATCTACTACGACGAGGAAATTATTTTTTTTCCTTAGTGTAATAAGATTCGTACTGATAATCATGAAAAAAAAATTTAATCCTAAAGGGAATTTCCAATTGAAAATAAACATAGATTAATCTCATAATTATTTATCATAATACCGATCTGTTAAATCCTTTCCAATAAAATATTCAGACTCTATTCTCTTTTTCGTGTATTACAATGACTGTCAACTCTCTTAAGTAACTTTCCGTCTCGATATTTTCCGTGTAGGCAAAAAAAACTATCTTTCTCTCTTTCTTTTTTCTTTCTTTTTGGCAGAACGTTCCCAATGTCACTTTATCTAAACAATTCTGTCTGGTCATATCTACATATATAAGATTGAAAGGGTGTATGCCTAACCATCGCCTGATAATCAACGCATTCGAACTAATTAACCAAAGTAAATAATAGTTCATTGAATGTAGACAATTCAACTATGTTTTTTCTTTTCATCGAATTCTTGATTATGACACGCTTATCTAGATAGAAGAAGGAAATCTTTATTGATAATAATGACATTTTACATGGATGTCACGAAAAAAAAAGGAACCTTTATTATTTAATAATAATAACATATAACTTAAACGAGCTTCAATGTTGACGAATTCTTGTCGTTGTAGGTGAATATGACTTTGAAATGACGATTCGAAGATTAAATACTGCGTTCATACCGAAAGGAAATGGAAATATTTAACACTCTCATAATGAGAAACTATTCATACTCTCGGGTTTTTTTTCTTCTTCTTTTTAATTGATTGCTAACAAAAGAATAAAAATAGTCGACCATTTCTTGTGTATTTCCTTTTCACATACTTATCACACGCAATTCTTATTATTTTCTTCAATAGAATTTGCACCATACTGGTTGAATTTATTTCAAAGTTCAAGCATATTATTTTCTGCTCTTCGAGCATTTTCTTATTTAACTTTAATTAAAAACAAAAAAAGAAAAGAAGTTATTTATGATAAATTCAATTTAGCTCAAGATATCAATGGCTATGAAAGTGTCTCATTTTGTTGTTGTTATTGTGATATATGTGTTTTCTTTTCTCTTGCTCTCTCTCTCTTGGTTATTGATAATCATATCGATTGATTTGCAGAAAAAGCGACAGGACGCCATGCGAAGGACGTGTTTACTTCCATTGTGTATTAGACAAAAAAGAAGAAGAAGAAAAGAGGAAGAGTAAATAACGCATGTTTTTCTGCTTTTATCGATAAGACACTTGTTCGATACGAACATCAATACATATCGATCAAGGTTAACCAACGCGTTTTCACATTTGGGAATAATATTGTTTTAATTAAAATGTCATTATCAACTCGAAGTTATTCGAAAGAATCGCGTTCATCATCGTACTATTCACGTTCGGCATCGTATCATTCAAGTACAGCAACAGCAAATAATAATAATAATTCGAGTTTATTATCACGTTCGTATACGTTAACGGATAATCGTCCGTTGAGTACACGTTTAATCGAACGCGAGCCGATTTGGACATGGAATTGGGATCTCGATGATCCGTTTTGGTTCGATCGAGTTCGTTGGCGATTGAATTGGCCATTGCCCGTATGCTATCGAACATGGGATAGTTCGACGTCGACAACATCGAGAATTATTCCTGTTCAATATACACCATCGACAAATCGTCGAGCTATTTCGTATAAAAAAACGAATACGAATGAATCAACATCGAATATTATCAAACATGATGAAAGTTCAATGCGTAAAAATCGAAAATTCTATTTTACGCGTATATAATCTTTTGTTTTAGATCGTGAAAATCGTATTCCATATGATGATTATCCATCGAAACAGGATCCTCCATCGCGTCGTCGAACTAGTATGACTATTTTAGTTCAACGTCCCTGTAAGCGAATTTGTCTCGTTTTCGACTAATCATTTCTTTGTTTTTCTTCAGATGTCGATCAAACGGAGGTTCCTTACTATCGACAAACACTACCGACACCAACTTATCCTCAATCAACTCGATTTGATTATTATTAAATCAAACTAGTTTCTCTTTTTTCCTCTCTCTTTCGCCTGATTTCAACCAATTACCTATCCTTTTTTATACTGATTGATAAAAAAAAGAAAGAAAAATGTTAAGATTTACAAACGAAAACAAACTCTACTTATCGAATGTTTACGTAAAGTGAAAGTGAAAAGAGATTAACGTTTTGTGTTTGGTATTTGTCACCTAATTGATGATATCGATAGGACGAGAAGTTAATCTTTTCTCGTCTATATGATTTTGTCGGACAAGTTAATACTTTGTTCGTTCGTTTACTTTATATAACACCAAGACAAAACAAAATCATTTCAGTTCATTTTATTTTTCTAATCAAACGAAATCATGTTGTCAACGATTGTTGTTGTTTTCAATCTACTTTTTCTTTCGTCTGTTGTTTATTCAATTCCAACGTGTATCATTATTGATACAGCTAAGAATCAAGATAATTCATCATTATCCGTGCCATTTCAAAATTTACGTATGCTTAATCAAGCAAAAACGCCGGATTTTTTTGTTCAATCAATTCCTCTATCGTATATCGATTTAAAACAATCATCGATACCATCATTAATCGATATTGATCCTATCTTAGGAAAGAAATCATCGATTGAACGAGCATATCAACCGTGTCCAATGAAATTATTAGATGAAATCGAAGAACAAATGGTTTTACCATTTGAATTTCGTCGTTTACGAATCGAACAGCCCGATCATCAATCGAAATTTCTTGATGATGATGAACCAAGAGAAACTGTGCCTGATGGTGCAACAGCTGTCTATGAACGACGTTCGGATCCTGAAGGAATTCAATATTGTCGAACATGCCATGAAGGTCAATGGACTGAACTTGCCGTTTGTCAAGTCGTTCGATGTGATGCCGAATTATTACGTGCAAATCCACGTTTAGTTACTGAATGGGGAGAAATTAAACCAGCCGATGGTGGAGCTTTATATGCACCGGCATCGATTTATGCAATTTATGCATTTGCTTTTGGTCCACATTGTAAACAATGCGAAGCCAATGGTCAATGGAGTCGATATGCATTGCCAGAATTATGTTCAGGAATCAAATTCTTTGGTTATTCAACAGCAACGACCGAAGTTATTGATGAAACGAAATTAACTACAACGACAACAATATCGACGCCGGCATTGTTGGCCAAACGATTGTTAAAAAAACAATAAACATTATTTTAGATTAGAATAAAACTCTTTTGTTTTTCTTGTTGATGAAAATATAAAAATTTCACTAGGTTATTCTCGCAGACGTCAATAGGGCTTTATAAAACTAACAGAACAATAATCTTTTTTTTTCAATTCATTGATTTCGAGCAAAACCTTAGAATTTACTGTAGACATACAAATATTGATTTCTATTTTCTAATAACTATCATTTACCTCCAGTATTTTTACGATTCATTCTTCTGCGCGAACATTGTCCGTGAACTCACGACTATGAAAACTTCGAATATTATCAATACATCCATTCGTTCATCACGGAACACTATCTACGTCTATCCGAGAAGAAATGCATCATCATCACCATTAATGACAAATTCAAGTATTCACACGACAAGACAAGTTCGACCAAATACTACTTCTATTTCCATCATCTTACTTATTTACAATTTATTTAGGCATCCCGAACATCGAGCATTGAATCAATTTTTCAAGATACGCATCGAAACAAGAAACAAAATAAAAGAAATCATACTGCGTTTAGATGTACGTCATCAATCTGTTGTGGATGTCTACTACCCTGTTTATTGCTATCGACCATTTTACTCGCTCTTATTGGAACTATTGCCACATTGATTACTATGGCAGCAGTAAAAAAGACAACAACAACAACAACGATCACAACAACCACGACAACCACCAGTAAAAGGCATTATATAGGTTATTTCTCAAATATCTTTAGTTTTTTATTTTTATAGTGATGAGCTGTTCAGCATCGGGTTCAACAACACAAGCACCAGGAGGACGAGGTGGTGCCTCGGTTCTCTATACGTTTGACAATACTCCGAATGATTACTTTGGAAATTATAATGCCGTACCTGTCAATAGTCCAGTATATGAGTCACCTGGATATAATGGTCGAGGTCAAAAGATCTTATTACGAAAAAATCTAACACAATATTTGACAGTACCCAATCATATGAGTTTCTATCGACAAAGTTTAACTATCGAAGCATGGATATATCCTTTGATACTCTATCTCACAGAAACAGCCAGTGAAGTTGATAATGTAATATTCGCTCAAACAAATTCCGCAATAATAGGGCAATATATGTGGTCTCTCTTACGAAGGGGAAGAAATTTTGGTGCTTTCTTTGCTAATGACGTCAGTGGATTAACAGTGGTTGCAACGAAAGAGTGGCATCATATAGCATTTACATATGATTATGCCACTCAAATCCAAACCGTTTATGTGAATGGAATTGTAGGTAAGTTGGTAGACAATCATTTATAGTTTCTCATTTTTGTTTTTGATCACTACTGTCTCATATAGATGGTATCCATACAAATGCACCACCATGTGAGATTGTTAGTGGAAATCAGAGTATTGGAGCAGCAGCTAATCCAAATGGCGTAATTAATCATTATTTTGATGGCTATATAGATCAGCTGATGTTCGTGTTCAATAAATCCAAATCACGTGATCAAATTCTTGATGATGCAACATTGGTTGCACATTATTCAATGGATTGTCTTAGTTATTCAAGTAGAGATAGTGGTCCCAATCAAATTGATGGTACAGCAGTTGGATTAACTAGCGATGGTGGCCGAATTCGTCAATCATATTTATTCAACAGTACTGCTAGTTATTTTCAAGTCGAAGGATTAATTCTTTTGGGTCAATCGTATCGATCATTTTCATTCGCATTGTGGCTACGACCAATTATATCAGTTATAAATGGTGGTACTATTTTACATGCATCACAAGGAACGAATGGCCTTGGTTGGTGTTATCAATATCTAGGTTTAAGTTCAACAGGAGAGATAATTGTCTATATACCTGGCGCAGAAGGTGCTGTTCAATTGACGGGACCAGTTCTTATTGTTGATGAATGGGTTCATATAGCTGTGATACATAGTAGAAAGAATGGTCTATGTTTATATATCAATGGATTATTATACGATCAAAGTGATCCATTCATTTATCAACCGAGTGGTCTGCCAATGATAGTAACACTTGGGCAACCGCTTAGTGGTAGTTCATGCAGTTCTGGTAGTATACAAGGTGGTTATTATCGAGGACAGATCGATGAATTTTATATTTATAGTCGAGAACTGTCGAAAAAAGACGTGACGATGTTACTAAATCAATGATCGATTCACATTAAACGACTTTATCCTCATCCTTAAGATATTTGATTTTTTGCGTATTTTTTTAATGTTGTGAGGTGAATGAGGCCTACTTTCTTTGTAACGTCATCTATATTTTTTTATTAAAAAAATCGCGAGATGCCTATGAATTTCTGATAGATGGATTTCTTGTGATTATTACAATCGATATTTGCATATGCATGATTTTATTATTGATTCGATCTTTCTGCAAAAAGAACACATGCGTGTATATTAATCCAGAGAAACACAATTGAAAACAAACATACAATTTTTAATACAATCACCATATTATAACAGTCTTTGTAATAAGAAATATGAAAACTTCAAACATCATTAAGACGTCAATTCGCCCATTACCCAATAATGCCTCAAGTGATCCGTGGACTAATAAATTAAGACGGAAAAAACGTAATGTATCGCAGGTTAGACTATTTAATTACTGATTTATCATCTATATCTCTATCTATAATCTAGACGTCAAGACATCATAAATATGAGGATAAGGACATATATCCTCTCAGAGAAACCTCATCATCGTCCATTTCAAATTTGAAGAATTCCACACCTGAACAATGGTCAACCATCGAAACACACTTTCAAGATATTTCCCGAAAGAAGAATTCTCATATTACACGTAGATATAAGCCATTCATACACAATCGGTGTCTGCGACTATGTATATTGTTATCCTTGCTTATCTGCTGTCTCATTGGAATCAACTGTGTACTGATTGCGATCGCCATGCTAAAAAAATCAACAGCATCATCATCATCATCAAGTTCAACGACGACAACTACAAGCAGTACGAGACACAATAGGATTTACTTTCTCAAATATCTTTACTTCTTTTTTTTTTATAGCGATGAGCTGTATAGCGTCGGGTTCAACAACACAATCACCAGGAGGACGAGGTGGTGCTTCTGTTCTCTATACCTTTGACAATACTGCTGATGATTACTTCGGAAATTATAATGCCGTACCTGTCAATAGTCCAGTCTATGTTTCACCTGGATATAATGGTCGAGGTCAAATGATCTTACTACGTAAAAGCTCATCACAATATTTAACAGTGTCTAATCATATGAGTTTTTATCGACAAAGTTTAACTATCGAAGCATGGATATATCCATTGACAGCGTGTTTGACAGATACAATCATTGATTACATGATATTTGCTCAAACAGATTCCTCTGTAATAGGTCAACTGATGTGGTTTATGCTAAGGAATCCAAGAGTTTATGGTGCTTTCTTTGGTAATGACGTAGTTGGATTAACAATGATTGGAATTAATCAGTGGCATCATATTGCATTTACATATGATTACGCCACTCAAACTCAAACCGTTTATGTGAATGGAATTGTCGGTAAGGTATAGACAATCACTCATACTTTCTCATCTTTGTTTTATCTCTCCCACGTCGTATAGATGGTATTCACACAAATGCAGCACCATGCGAAATTCTTAATAGACCACAAACTATTGGAGTAGCTATTTATCCAAATGGCTTACTTTATGGTTATTTTGATGGCTATATAGATCAGCTGGTGTTCGTGTTCAATAAATCCAAATCACGTGATCAAATTCTTGATGACGCAACATTGGTTGCACATTATTCAATGGATTGTCTTAATTATTCAAGTCTAGATAGTGGTCCCAATCTAATTGATGGTACAGCTATTGGATTGAGTAGTGATGGTGGTCGAGTTGGTCAATCATATCTGTTCAACAGCGCTGCTAGTTATTTTCAAGTTGAAGGATTAATTCTTTTGGGACAAACATATCGATCATTTTCATTTGCATTGTGGTTACGACCTATCATATCTGTAACAAATGGTGGGACTATTTTACACGCATCTCAAACAACTAGTGGACTCGGTTGGTGTTACCAATATCTAGGTTTAAGTTCAACAGGAGAGATAATTGTCTATATACCTGGCGCAGAAGGTGCTGTTCAATTGACGGGACCCGTTCTTATTGTTGATGAATGGATTCATATAGCTGTAACACATAGTAGAAAGAATGGTCTATGTTTATATATCAATGGATTATTATACAATCAAAGTGCTCCATTCATTTATCAACCGAATGGTCAGCCAATGATAGTGACTCTGGGACAATCTCTTAGTGGAAGTGCATGTAGTCGTGGTAGTATACAAAGTGGTTATTATCGAGGGCAGATCGATGAATTTTATATTTACAGTCGAGAACTGTCGAAAAAGGACATAACAATGTTAATAAATCAATGATCGATCAGAAGATATTTTTTTAGAAAGAATGAATAGTTGTTGACGTCATTTCTATGATGTTACGGTTTCGATAAAAGTCTTACGTTTTCATGTAGACAAAATAAATATTGATTTTGAATGCTGCTTATATTATTACAGTTCATTATTGATTCCATTATATGAAAGAAAAAAATATAAAATAGGTTGTTTCATTTCTATTTTTCTTTCATGCGCATACTGTTTGTGAACTCCGAATTATGAAAAGTACAAAAATCATCAATAGATCCATTCGTCAATCACGAAAGACTATCTCTGTCTATTCGAGAACAAATCGATCAAAAACAATGCAGCAAAGAAAGCCTGATTCATCAATCGTAGATTCAAGCGTTCCCACGACAGTACACGTTCGACCAAAGATTGTTGTAGGTTTCTTCATCTTACATTTTTCGAATCTATTTAGGAACATAGAACATCGATCATTGAACCAATTTTTCAAGATATGCATCGAAACCCTCAACAAAAAAAGGGAAATCATACTGCGTTTAGATCTATGTCATCAATGTGTTGTCGATGTCTAGTGCCTTGTTTATTACTATGGTTGATTTTACTCGGTGTAGTGGGTATTATAGCTGCATTGCTTGCTGCGACATCACTGAAAAAGACAACAATCACCACAACATCAATGATGACGACCACAACCACCACCAGTATGAGCCATTAATAGTTTATTTTTGAAATATCTTCATTTATATTTCGTAGCAATGAGCTGTTCATCGCCAGGTTCAACAGCACAAGCACCAGGAGGACGAGGTGGTGCCTCGGTTCTCTATACATTTGACAATACTTCAGATGATTACTTTGGCAGTTATAATGCGGTGCCTGTTAATAGTCCGGTATATGCGTCACCTGGATATAATGGTCAAGGTCACAAGATCCTACTACGTAGAAATCTATCACAATATTTGACAGTCGCCAATTATATGAATTTCTATCAACAAAGTTTAACTGTCGAAGCATGGATCTATCCGTTAACGCTTTGTACAACCGATTCATTCGTTGATTATATGATATTTGCTCAAACAAATTCCTCTGTAATAGGCCAACTGATGTGGTTTATGCTAAGGAACCCAAGAGTTTATGGTGCTTTCCATGCTAGTGACGTAGTTGGATTAACAATGATTGGAACGAATCAGTGGCAACATATTGCATTTACATATGATTATCCTACTCATACTCAAACCGTTTATCTTAATGGAATTATAGGTAAGTTGGTAGATAATCGTTCATAGTTGCTCATATTTATTTTATCTCTCCCGCGTCGTATAGATGGTATCCGTACAAGTGCATCGCCATGTGAGATTATCAGTGGAAATCAGAGTATAGGAGCAGTTACTAATCCAAGTGGCAGTATTGGTAGCTATTTTGATGGCTATATAGATCAGCTGGTGTTCGTGTTCAATAAATCCAAATCACGTGATCAAATTCTTGATGATGCAACATTAGTTGTACATTATTCAATGGATTGTCTTAGTTATTCAAGTCTAGATAGCGGTCCCAATCAAATTGATGGCACAGCTATTGGATTAAATAGTGATGGTGGTCGAGTTGGTCAATCATATTTATTCAACAGTACTACTAGTTATTTTCAAGTTGAAGGATTAATTCTTTTGGGACAAACATATCGATCATTTTCATTTGCATTATGGTTAAGACCAATTATATCAGTTACGAATGGTGGAACTATTTTACATACATCTCAAACAACGAATGGTCTCGGTTGGTGTTATCAATATCTAGGTTTAAGTTCAACAGGAGAGATAATTGTCTATATACCTGGCGCAGAAGGTGCTGTTCAATTGACGGGACCTGTTCTTATAGTTGATGAATGGGTTCATATAGCTGTTACACATAGTAGACAGAATGGTCTATGTTTATACATCAATGGATTATTATACAATCAAAGTGATCCATTCATTTATCAGCCGAATGGCCAGCCAATGATAGTGACTCTGGGACAATCTCTTAGTGGAAGTTCATGTAGTCGTGGTAGTATACAAAGTGGTTATTATCGAGGGCAGATCGATGAATTTTATATTTACAGTCGAGAACTGTCGAAAAAGGATGTGATGATGTTAGTAAATCAATGAGTTAAATTTTATTTTAGGAGGATTTCGAAAATAAACCAGGCAATGTGTTTACATAATGGATTAAGTCCTAGAATATTAAATTTTAACAAGAGCAAGAAAGAAGAAGTTTTTGTTACCAGTTTATTGGTTGAAATCGCTAATTGTTGAAGTGTTTTTCCACCGGCCTAAATAAAACGTTATTCTTCGAATCGTTTCTCGTTGTCATACTTTGCTTAGTATTCTCGTGTCTGCTCCATGTGCAACTAACAATTGCGTTGTAAATAAATTTCCTCGAATAATAGCCATTTGTAATGCAGTGGTGCCTGTTGATTGATCCTCGCAATGCACATTCGCACCATGAGTGAGAAGAAATTCAATAATTTCCTTATTACAATCATGAATAACTATAGTATTTTGAATAAATCTAGAACTTAATTATGAAGTATTTGACTTTCCTACCAGCTCGATATAATGGCGTCCATTTATGTGGACCAACTGGCCGATTTAATTCAACTTCTTTATTTTCATCTAATTGTCGCACAATGACAGCAACGGTTTCGAAATTTTTACTATCGATCGCATGATGCAGAACAGTAACACCTAAGCAAAACTCGAAATCTATTTTATCTATACATGTCAATCATTTATTCTTGCCATTTTGATCCATAGTATAAACATTTGCACCATGTTCAATTAACATAACACATGCTTTACTAAAACCAGTACTTGCTGCAACTATTAAACTAGAAAACAAGCAAAATGAATTCAAGGAATTAAAGAAAAAGAAAAAAAGAACAGACGGAGTTTTGCCCGAACTCAATGTACTGTTAACATTTGCGCCAGCTGTGATTAATAATTCAACTTTTCTATTGAATGAAAAAAATCAGAAAATAAATTAAAAAAAAGCAAGTATAGTTACGCTATATCAAGTTTTGCACATGCATGCAGAAGAGGTAGATTTCCATCTTTATCTGGTTGTTCAAGAAGAGGATGTCCTGGTCCTCTAAAATCAAATTTAACATAACAAAAAAATCGTTTCTATTGAATATCTAAGTATTACAAAACGTTCAGCAGTTTCTCCAATTGTTCTTTTCCTGGTACAGCAATTGCTTTGTAAATCGTATCTCCAGTCATTGGCTCAGGTGTTGTTCCTGTTTGTAAAATCGGTGACCATTCTGATCGTTCAGCGATACCATTCGAATTGATTTTATATTGAATTCGAAATTCATATTGAGTATTGACTTTTAAATTTGCGATTTTATACGAAAGTGCTGATCCTCTATTCACATTCAAAATCAAATCAATTCGAAGAAAATCTGAATTCTTTTTACGTATAAGCATTTTCCCAAAGTGAACCACTTCGTTTCTCTCGTCGTTGTAAATAAATCAACGAACCAGTTCGTACTGAACCATCTTCATTAAAAAAACGTTTTGTTATCGATCGATTTTTATCTTGAACTTGAATATTTTCCCATTGAAGTTCGATCGAATGATGAGTCGTATTAACAACAACAGGTACTAATGGTTTTTCTAAACGTGTGCCTAAATCAATGAATAGATCGATTAGACGAAGTTTACAAGTAAATTTTCTTACTCATCGTTCACCATGAAAAATGAAAGGAAAAGAAACTTTTTTTTTCTTATTTCAACAAACGCGCTCGGTTTTTATATTAAAAATCAATATATAATTTTTTGTTTCCGTTCGAAAAATATCATTTAAATCGTACCTATCGTTCAATGAATTATTCAGTCTACTTTTTTTTATTAAAAATAAACTACTTCAATCGTTTATTGAGCATTGCGTGCCGGCAGCATATTCAAAATGAAATTGCTATTCTGCATGATCATTAAAAACGTTAAATACACATTGCATGTTGTATTACGAAACAAGATATTTTTTTGAATTCTCTTTTAGCTTTTCACATAACGTTACTTCCAGTAAAGTGCTATGACAAAGTACTTTTCCTTCAAATATAAATCATCGACTCGTTAATTATGACACACCAATTAGCAAAAAATAGAAACTATATTGATCAATACTGGTCGGGTTAGTGACTTGAAAAGATAAGACTAATGAGAGTAGTTTGTCCTTGATGTTAAAAATATGTAACAGTTGTTCAGCATTTACTTCGTTCTTATAGAATTTTTTTTTGTTTTCATTTAATTATATTAAATGTGCGAATGTGAAGCAGCTTATACAGTTGTTTCTTCTAATTTAGTAAGTGACCTTCATAGAAATGATTTGAAAACTCATTATGATAAAGTTAATCATCTGTTAACTGAAGAAAAAGTGAAAGAGAAACAACTAAACATTTCATTTCCTTTTCATCATTGCCAGAAAAAAAATGCATCGGACAATCATATTTCTAATAATCATCGTTTACATGCCAATGATTCAATCGCAAGTATGGGGAGGTATTTTTAGTACCACTCCAGGATGTGTTCAAGCTTCTTGTTGCTGTCCTACTACTGATATTCAAGTTTATGAATATTCAAACACAATAGCCTTGAATTTAACATTAGATGGTAGTCTTTGTATGAATTTCGCAACATTATTTCAAACTAATCTACCTAAACCAGATGGTTTTTCATTGACAATGACAGTTTTTATCGTTACATTTACGGTTACAATGAGTAGTGATAGTAATACAATTACTGTCTCCAGTACACTTGGTTCTCAATGTACAGTCGTAGCAAATCGAATAGGCACACTTGCTGCAGTTGCATCGACTACACAAAGTCAAAGTACTAGTGCAGCTCAAAAATATGTTACCCCATCGGTCTTATTTTATTTCTCATTTGTTTGTCTTGTTTTAAAATAGCTTTTTACTTTTGTTTAAGCTTTGATCATACTATCTATAAAAAATAAAACATATTTTTCTCATTTGTCATTGACGTAAATCACCTACGTAAACCAATTGACTCATTTCGATTTATCGTTAAATGACGTCGAATTAATGACGTAGTCACGTGTATATATATATAAACCTACTCAAATGAATCGATTTTATACTATAACCAGTTTAATCATGCCTTACAGTGGAGATGGTTCGAATATGTACGGTCTTCGTGCCGAGCAATTATACGAAATTCAAGCAGCATTTCATGAGATGGATGCCAATCATAATGGATATTTAAGTATTGGCGAAATACGTCAATGTCTTTTGCGTAATAATGTTCGTTTCAATGATTCGGAAATTCATCGAGTTCTAGCACAAATGGATTATAATCATGATGGACGAGTTAGTTATGATGAATATATGTACTTCATGGCTCAAATCTATCGAGGTGAATTTTAGGGACACATTTCTTTTTCTATTTTTCTGATCAATCGTATCGAGTGATTAGTTTGTCGAATGTATTATAAATAAAATTTCAATTCAATTCGATGTTTCGAAAGAAAAGGAAAACAAAAATAATCAGATTTGAGGGTTTCTTATATGATTATATGCCATCGAATCGCGATTCTTTAGACAGAAAGTACTGAACATTCACGCAGGTCAGACATAATGAATGGAAAACAGAAAAGTGTTTCGTTTACTGATGAGACATCAAACGACGGACATAGACTTGAGAATACAAAACCAACAAGACCGTCATCAATGGAATTATGCATTCAATGCTGTTTAGTTAGTTCATTGCTAACAGGGATTATCTTGGCAACTATAATCGCATTATGGTTAACTTCATCACCATCAAACAAAACAACAACAACAACAGTTCTTCAAAGTATTTTCAACACAAGTAAATTTTTGTTTAAGCTGAAACAACCTCTGCTATTACTACTACTACTGCAGCAACTGCAGCAACTGTAACTTTTGATTGTCCACCAGTATCAGTATCGGTTGGTTCCGCTAGTATCCTTTATTCAACAACAGCTGATACTAGTACTACCTATCAATGCTTTGCGTCTACATGGACAGCACCCAGTTCGAAAACAGTTACTCTAGCTTTTCAATTTCGTCATTATTCGGATTATTGGTACCTTGATGATGTTTCAGTCTATCAAGGATCCAGTCAAATAATAGTCAACGGAGGATTTGAAACCGGTTCGTTAACTCCGTGGCAACGAACAACTCCAAACGGAAATTGTAATAGTTTTGCTGGCCAAGTACAATCTGGTGTAGGTCGAACTGGTAATTATGCTGTGAAAGACGGATGCCAAAATTATGCTGATCAAATCAGTCAAAACTTCTCTGCTACTGCCGGTCAATCTTATACAATCGTATTTTGGTTAAAAATGGGTGCATTTGGTTCTTCTAAATCTGCTAATGTTACATTGATGTAATAGAGTTTGTTTGACTAATAAAATCTCGATAGATGTCACTAGAAAATGTTCGTTTTTGCTTGAAATTGTACGATTGGTTGTTTGAGTATTGAGATGCCAAGTCATCAACATCCATTGGTGTGGTGTGGAAAAACGAACGAATCGTTTATTCTTTCGTTTAGATTTCATTTTATATTGATAAGATCGAAAAGCCAGAACTCATGGAAAGTTTATACAAACTCCCATTTAATTTCGTGCAATGCCCAAATTTAAAACTCAAGAAACCATCCTGGATTCGCAAACCTTCGAATACAGTGTATGAACATAAAAAAACACGTTCAATTTCTCTCTCACTCTCATTATTTTCTCTTCTAGGGTTCTATTTGGTTTACTTGTTTCGTATTTTCTCGTAACAGCCGGTGTTATTTACGATATCATCGTTGAACCACCAAGTGTCGGCAGTACAACCGATGAATACGGTCATCATAAACCTGTAGCTTTCATGGCATGGCGTATCAATGGTCAATATATTATGGAAGGTCTCGCTGCAGCTTTTATGTTTACATTAGGCGGTCTCGGTTTCATTCTTCTCGACCAAACCAATAAACCAAATATGCCACGACTTAATCGAGTTTTGATGATTCTTACCTCGTTTATTTTCATTCTCGTCGCTTATTCAGCCACCAAAATCTTCATTCGGTAAGACAAAATCTTCTTCATTTCTCAAATTCATTCTTCTTCTTCTTCGTTTTTTAGCATTAAAATGCCAAGTTACTTAAGTTAAATGACGATACTTCATTCAAAATAACATTCATCGTTTTGTTTTTGGGTTTTCTTTTTTTTTCTTATTTTATTTCCTACGTAGCATTGTTATTTGTTATCATTACACACACAGCCAACATCATTTTGATTCTTCGTTTTTTTTCTTCTTTCTGTTTTGTTTCAAAAGGCAAATAAATCTGAATATCAAACAACAAATCTCATCTGTTCTTTTCCGTCTTTGTTTTCCAATGCTCAATCAATCGGCTTCTGTTTTTTATTCGTAAATTTCAAACAAAAAAACTGTTTCTTTTGAGCATAAAAAAGAAAAGTAAACAAATATCTTCTTGTTATCATTTGTGACTGTAAAAAACGAAGTTGATTTAAATGATACCAATACGATTAGCAACATCAAGTGCATCATGATCAGCCTTGAGTCGAACATAAGCTTTCTTTTCTCCGTCAGGTCGAATCAAAGTGTTGACTTTTTCGGCATCAACATCGTACATTTTCTTCACAGCTTGACGAATCAATGGTTTATTAGCTCGAATGTTAACAATAAAAACTAAAGTATTGTTATCTTCGATCTTTTTCATAGCCGATTCAGTTGTCAACGGATATTTGATAATGGCAAAATGATCGAGACGATTTCGTTTCGGTACCGATCGTCGTGGATATTTCGGTTGACGTTGTAAACGAAGAGTAAATGGACGACGGAATGTTGGTGTCGTTCGAACTTTTCGGTTTCGTGTTAATTGATTACCACTAAATTCACAAAAGAAAAACAAATCGATTTTTTATTTGTAAATGATTTTCGTTTACCGAACAGCTCGTTGTTTTGCTTTGAGAGCTTTGGTTTGCACCTTTTCTTTACGTTCTTTTGTAACGACTTTTGTTGCTGGTGTTGTTGTTTTAGCAGCAGGCTTTTTAGCACTAGTTGTTGAAGCAGTAGCTGCTTTTTTTGCTGTACCAGCGGCTTCCTTTGTGTCTTTTTTTGGAGCCATTGAGTTGTTTTCTTAGGAAGGAAGAGTTCGAAAATCTACAATGAGAAATAGAATTAATCGAAATTCGTCGAATCTCGTCGATGAAAAATGAAAAAACGACAAAATTCGAGTTGTTTATCGGTCTCTCTTGGTTCCATTTTGATTGGATTACAACTCGAAGAAGATTTCTTCGTCGAAATTTCGCGAATTTTCACAAGAATTTCTCTGAAATTATTTTTAATTGAAATTTTAAATTTATTTCCTCGAGTCGAAATTCCGAATTTATCAGATGTCGCTAATTCTTATTTGTGAAAATATAATTTTGATAAACAAACAACAAATGTGGACTTCGACTTTAATTAGTATTTGAACAGACCAATGAAAATCTCGTTGTGTATCTCCATACGCAATCAAAATCAATGTTCTAATTACTCTTGAATATGTCAAAAATGATTAGAAGAAAGAACCTTTTTTCTTATCTGATAAAGCGAAAAAAAAAAAGTTTTTCTTCGTTTCTGATTCGTTTTTTTTTTAGAAAAATCAAAAAGGCATTGTCATTGAACGTATAAAGAACACAAAGACTGATCGACAAGTACAAACACGAATATATTTTCATAATAATTGTAAACTAAAACATGTCTGGCGTTAAACGAACACGACAAGACGAGAGTTCAACTAATCAATCTCAAACAACAACCAACGAAAAAATCGAACCAGCTTCACCATTTTTCAGTTCAATCGAAGAAGATTATAACTGGTAGTAGATCTTAGTTTCACATCGAAAAGAAAAAGATTGTAAATCGGATTTTTCTAGTCCAATCTGCTTCGAATTAATCAGTGAAGCTTATGTTTCACGATGTGGTCATAGTTTCTGGTAAAACGAACTTTTTTCTTCGTTTAGTTTTGCTAATTTCTCTCGTTTTGCAGTAGCAAATGTCTTCAACGGACTGTCGAATCGCATCGACGTTGTCCCAAATGTCAGTTAAGTCTTCAACCATCGGATATCTTTCCCAATTATACATGTAAAACTCGATTTATTTTCTCATCGAATTTCACTTCGATTCGTGTTTCTAGTAAATTCAATCATTGTCAAATATCGACAGCAATGTCCATTACCTCAAACATTAGCAAAATACGGCGTTTGTACTTTGAATTTGTTTGTTATTTGAACTGAGAATTTCTCTCGATTAGAATATCGTCAATCATATTTCGGACATGGTTACCAATGTTCATCGGCTAAATTCTCAAGATCTCGATCGATTAATGACTGTTCTTCGGCAACATCGAGAGAAAGTCAATTCAGTTCGTTCATTTTCGACGTTTTTTTCTTTCGAAACTTTGGCTTTTTATCATAGAGCAATGAATATATTCACAATCGTCTCCTCGAAATCTTTCTCACTCACGTTCATCAAGAACGAAGCGGCGTAAAATTCGAAATGTTTTTCCTTTGAATTTTCAGCTTTTTTTTGTGTTCTTTAGGCAATCGAATCTTTAACCAAAGAATTGAACATAGTCGATCAAGACTTAAAACACATGCATAAACGACAAAAATGTTCGTCATCAAACGCAACAACACCTTCAACAACAAACGACAATCCAAGTTCGTCGACCGACGCCAATCTCAACATCAAAGAAGAACTTTCGCTCTCCTCGTCCAACGATACGACGATTGTCAATGACACAGTTCCGACTTGGACACTGTCCAGCGGACAAGTTCGTGAGCCGATTGAGAATTTCCAGTTGAGAGATTTTTTTCTTCGATAGGATCTTCGAGCAACACCGGATCTAAAAAACGATGTCGAACCAACGACGAATTCATCAGCAACAACAATCACAACAGCGCCACGAATCGCATCGACTGGTGCTGTCGTACGTTTTTCTTGTCAATCGATTTCTCTTTTTCTCAATAAATTCTCATTCAGGTGCCTGAAGAAACCAATCAATACGATGACATCGAGAACCGTACGAAGATCATGATGCGTTTCATGAACGATCTCACAAATATCTACTTTTCTACACGAAATTCCCTTCGTTTGACAGTAGAAAACGGTTTGTCTGTTCAATTTTCTCTCATTCATCAGCATAGTATTCGAATTTAGATGGTTCATGCAATGGCGACAGTGGTCTGAGTTCGTTTCGCGATAGTCTCGCGGCCGTAACGAAATATTCTCGATGCAAGCCGATCTCAACTGTAAATTTCGTCGGCGAGAATTTTGCTCAAGCAAGTATCGTCTCCAGTATCGAATTCGATCGAGATTACGAACATTTCGCCGTTGCTGGCGTGTCGAAAAAGATCAAACTCTATGAATATCAATCAATCTTAGACAATTCAGTTGAACTACACTATCCAACCAAAGAAGTCGCGTGTACAGCGAAATTGAGTTGTATTAGTTGGAATCCATATCTAAGAAATTATCTCGCATCGAGTGATTACGATGGATTCGTCACTATTTGGGACATGGCGACCGCGCAAAAAATACGAACATTTCAAGTAGAAAACGGTCTTGATCTTCGAATCGATTTGGTTTTTTGTTTTCGTATAGGAACATGAAAAACGTTCGTGGAGCGTTGATTTTTGTGCGTCGGATCCTAAATTACTCGCGTCATGTTCCGACGATTGCCGAGTTAAGATCTGGTCGATGCACAACGACTATTCAGTGACTACAATCGATGCGAAATCGAATGTTTGCTGTGTGAAATTCAAACCTGATTCACAGTACAACATCGTCTTCGGCACAGCCGATCATAATCTATACTATTTCGATCTACGAAATACACGTGAACCGTGCAATCTACTCAAAGGACATAAAAAAGCGGTTTCCTACGCGAGATTCTTGTCGAACAATGAAATTGTTTCAGCATCGACCGACAGTCAATTGAGATTGTGGCGAGTTACTGAAGGGCAATGTTTGAGAACCTATCGAGGACATACAAACGAGAAGAATTTCGTTGGTTTAGCCGTGTCAAATGGATATATCGTTTGCGGAAGTGAAACGAATACGGTGCATTTATATCAACGAGAGATCTCGCGACCTTTGTTGAGCTACAAATTCGATGAACAAACAAACGGAACGACGAAAACAGTTGCGAATACATCGGTAAATGAATTTTTTTCTCTTTGTGTAAGAAGATTTTTTTTTTGGTTGTTTAGGAACGAACGAAAAAGGAAGAAAGCGGCTCGGAATTTGTCAGTGCGATGTGTTGGAGCAATGTAAACACCCAACGAATCCGTTTTTTCAGTGAATTTATTTTGTTGTTTTTTTCTTTTAGAGAGAAAATGTCCTCTTAGCAGCGAACAGTCAAGGTGTTGTCAAAGTGTTGGAATTAGTTTAAAACTGCAAATCTATATTTTTTTATGCTAAATTCTGTCTGTATTTTTAGTTGTTCATTTTTCCAAATGACAACTTCTTATTGAATTCTATGTGTAAATAAAAAAAAGCAAAGATAAACATTGGATATATCCGATTTTCATCTCGCCTGCGGTTAACCACTAACTGATTGTTTATTCTGGTTGAATGAATAATGAGAAAAGAAAAACATCGATTACATAATCTATAGAACAGTTTCTCTTAGACCTTTGAGAGTTAGAAATGAGTTGATTTGATGATGAGCTAAACACGATTGCGGTAGAAAGCCGATTGTCCCGTCGTCTTGTTTCTGAACGAGTAAAGTCGATTTACCGATTCGTCTGACTAAACGAACTTGATCACCGCGTCGAACGGCGAACGTTCTCGTTCCGTTTGCGTTCGGTGAATGTTGAAAAGTTCGATAATCATTCCAAACGAGATACGATTGTTGATCTTTGGCTATCGGTGATGTTTGAAGTGAATCGAGTTCGATCGCAGCGAGATTTAGCTCGCCGAAGATACTCGAATTCGGCGTGTCAATGCTCGTAAATTGAGGTCGCATCCAAAGTGAACTATCACAAGAAAGATTTCGACGTCGTCGATCGGCACGTTGAGGGTGTTTTCGAGCGGAAATCATCGCTTTTTCATTCAATGTCAATGAGTCAGTTGAAGTTTTTCGATAAATTGAAAACGATGAACGTTCGGAATAACCCGAATCAGCGCCTGTACTTTGATGAGAGAGTGTAGAAAACATTTGTTTGCGATTTTTCGAATGAGAATAATTGACAAGTGTTGATGATAGACGATCGTATCGTTGTTTTCGATTGAGTTGATCGACTGAATAAGTTCTCGAGTTCATCGGACGATTTTCTCGGTCTTTTAATGAACGCCATGAATTACTTCGACGTACTTTATTGGATTTCACTGGTGAAATCTGAGAAATGCAATTGGGAAAAAAGAGAGATAAGAAAGTATTTTCTTTACCGACGGCTTCGTCGACATGGCACATAACCATCTGGATAGAGATGAACGACGAGGTTGTTGTTGTCGAACGATGATTGCCGTTGGTTTTACATCGAAATTCGTTATTTCGATATGAGAATCTAATGAATAGAATTGAGATAATTTTTCGTCTGTTCTTGATTGAAAACAAACAAACCTGATGAACGTGTGTCGATTAACTTCGATCTCGCTCGTTCGAGAGCATTTACTAGTAATTTGATTAACATTTTCTCAGAATAATGAGTAGTAACAATTGTTTCCTCGATTTATCTATGATCAATACATATGCACGCAAGAGAGAGAAGGAGAGAACAGAACGGAAAAAGATAAATTATTCGATGAAAGTTTATCGTCTCACACTGTGCGATATGATATACGTATATGTATGTTCTATCGATGAAGCCAAATTTAAATGGTGAATATGTTACATTCAGCTGTTTGTGTTACGACTTTTCTCTTCTCTCCTATCTGCATGATATTATGTCCATGAGCTACAGACAGCTTAGAATGTAATACTCATTAGTTGCTCGACTTCTTTTCTCATTAGATTCTAGTAAGAATATTATCCATCATTGTTTATTTCTTGTATATAAACAATAAATAGGGTTGTCTCGTTTGCTTACCTTTATGACAAAAAATATCTTCGAGCTTTTTCCACATAATAACACAAATGTATTCTATTGATTATTCGAAAGTAATCTATTCCATTCGATCGTTCTTGGTGTATTTATGATGACATTCAAGGTTAGATGTATATATCTATCTATCTATCTAATAGTCCTTCTCGCTTAATTTTCATCTTCGACCAAACGTCATTAGACGAGAGATAAAATGCGAGAGGAAGCAAGACATTTCTTCTCTCTCATATAATCAAATTAGCTTGGAATACCAATAACGAAGAGAAGATGAAGACAAAAAAATTAGTTTCCAAATCTAAATGCTGTTTGAGATATTCTCATTGATCATCGGCAGCTGCACCAACAATGACATGTTCTCGTGCGAATGGTAACTTATACTTAGAGTTTTGACGAATATTTAGGGTCTGGACTCATTGCCATTGTCATCGAGATCAATATCATGAGTATTATACATATTTGAATTCATGTCACAAGTTCGACACTATACTGTGTTTGTAAGTTAGGCATTTTATAAATCAATGTGAAACTAGCATTACACCATTAATTAGGACTCAATTTTTTAGGGTTTGAAGATAGAGCATTGAACTCAGGTTACAACAAAGATGATCTGACAATAAGACCAAATCTTCGAAACATAAAGCACACCTGAGTTCGTTGTGGTGCCTATATATCGATAATGTAAAAGATTCACGAAGACGAAGAGACCTAACATATGAATTCGATCACGCCTAAATTCATTTGAATAAATTTTATCTGCTCCAAAATATCATTTCATCCCGTACAATTAACCCTACAGTATATTCATATACTTAAAATATTTCTACAAACTTCGTAAACATAACCTAAAGCCATCTTTCTCCCATCAGTTCACAGTTAAATCCTTGAATTCATATTACACATTTCACACTACGAAGCACATACAAGCAGTTTATGCCACCTCTGTAACCGCCATAAAACTAACTTCTATCATTTTCAAATCGATAACTACACATAAAAAAATACGAGCAACAATATCGACCAGTATCTTACACGAATTCACTGGCATTACGTATAGCTATCTTACGGCAATCATTCACACATTCGATATATAAAACCCCTATTCCGCTGCCATTCCCTTCATGCAAATACTCGAGAATACAAACATCAAAAGTATAGTATTTTTCGGTTTATCCACACTGTGCAGCTAAAACATTCAAAATAAAACTAACAAAACGTGAAATAACAACACGAACACATAATACACCTATATCTCATACTAATTACCAATAAAGTTTCAAATTCATATTTTTCTTTTTCACCTCAGCCAGATATTGTGCACCTTAAGCTCTGATTTGATTGTATTGAAGGTCGAGAGTAGTGAGTGTCTGTATGAAACGGAAAAGAGTGAAATGATGGAATAAAGGAAGAAGAAGAAGAAGAAGAAGAAGAAGAAGAAGAAGGAGTGATGATCTCTCACTGAGTTGTTTCGTAATGCTTCAGTCAGATATTGTGCACCTTGATCTCCGATTTGATTCCCGCCAAGGTCGAGTGTAGTGAGTGTCTATATGAAATGGAAAAGAGTGAAATGATGGAATAAAGGAAGAAGAATAAGACGGAGTGATGATCTCTCACTGAATTGTTTCGTAATGCTTCAGTCAGATATTGTGCACCTTGATTTCCGATTTGATTCCCGACAAGGTTGAGTGTAGTGAGTGTCTGTATGAAATGGAAAAGAGTGAAATGATGGAATAAAGGAAGAAGAAGAAGAAGAAGAAGAAGAAGAAGAAGAAGGAGTGATGATCTCTCACTGAATTGTTTCGTAATGCTTCACCCAGATATTGTGCACCTTGAGCTCCGATTCGATTCCCGGTAAGGTTGAGTGTAGTGAGTGTCTATATGAAATGGAAAAGAGTGAAATGATGGAATAAAGGAAGAAGAATAAGACGGAGTGATGATCTCTCACTGAATTGTTTCGTAATGCTTCAGCCAGATATTGTGCACCTTGAACTCCGATTTGATTGTTGTAAAGGTTGAGTGTAGTGAGTGTCTGTATGAAATGGAGAAGAGTGAAATGATGGAATAAAGGAAGAAGAATAAGACGGAGTGATGATCTCTCACTGGGCTGTTTCGTAATGCTTCAGCCAGATATTGTGCACCTTGAGCTCCGATTTGATTCACGCCAAGGTGGAGTGTAGTGAGTGTCTGTATGAAATGGAAAAGAGTGAAATGATGGAATAAAGGAAGAAGAATAAGACGGAGTGATGATCTCTCACTGAATTGTTTCGTAATGCTTCAGCCAGATATTGTGCACCTTGATCTTCGATTTGATTGTATTGAAGGTCGAGAGTAGTGAGTGTCTGTATGAAATGGAAAAGAGTGAAATGATGGAATAAAAGAAGAAGACGAAGAATGAGTGATGTTCTCTCACTGAGTTGTTTCGTAATGCTTCAGCTAGATATTTTGCACCTTGAGCTCCGATTTGATTCCCGGTAAGGTTGAGTGTAGTGAGTGTCTGTATGAAATGGAAAAGAGTGAAATGATGGAATAAAAGAAGAAGACGAAGAATGAGTGATGTTCTCTCACTGAGTTGTTTCGTAATGCTTCAGCTAAATATTTTGCACCTTGAACTCCGATTTGATTGTATTGAAGGTTGAGTATAGTGAGTGTCTGTATGAAATGGAAAAGAGTGAAATGATGGAATAAAAGAAGAAGACGAAGAATGAGTGATGTTCTCTCACTGAGTTATTTCATAATCAAGGTGGTAATAACGATTTTCTAATTTAATGATTTTTCATGATTTACAATGATCTTCTTGACTCAAAATGAGTTTGTATGATTTTCATGACTTAAGATTGGTTAGTATCATACAGAAAATCAGCAAATTTGACCGCTTAAAGTTTTTAATAAACACAGATTGTCGGCTAAGAGTTGATTTAGATCATTTAGAACTCAAAATAACCCCTGTTGCATAAGTCTTGAGACAAATTTGTAAGATATATATCCAGGGTTAAAGAAGTTTTTTTTTCGTTCTCTCTATATCATGTGATAGAGTGTCTAAAGAGCTTTAGTCTGATATAAAATAAATCGTTTTATTCTTCTCTCAAATAAAAATGGTGCGCTTCGAAAGAGAATATCTCGCTAAGCGAGTTGTACAACACTATGTGAACATAGCTAATCGTGAAAAAAAAATTACTGCAAATCATTTTTTACAAGAACGAATTCCACGTTCCACCATATATCGAATCATCAAGAAGTACGAAGAAACAGGTGCTATTGGTGATAAGACCAGAACTGGTCGTCCTAAGAAACTATCGTCACAACAATTGAATCGATTAAAACGCTTGGCTGATCAAAGACTGGAATTTCTTTACGTCATATTGCTCCCAAATTTAATGTGAATATTTCGACGATAAGTCGGCGATTAAAGCATATGGGTATCATGTATCGAAAGCGAAAACGTGCACCGAAATATACCGAGAAACAAGTCCAAGAAATTCCAACACGTGCACGACGCTTGTATCGAACATTGTGCAGTGATAATTTCGAATTAATTCTGGACGATGAGAAGTATTTTTTGCTACACAACGAATCGATTTCGGCTAATCATGGATTTTATACATCTGATTCAAGTGTTGCTCCATCTGAAGTTAAATTTAAATTTAATCAAAAGTTTGAGCCGAAAATCATGGCATGGATAGCTGTATCCGAAAGTGGGATCTCAAAGCCTTACTTTGCACAACAACATCAAGCTGTCACAGAGAAAATTTATTTAAACAAATGTATTAAAGCACGTTTAATACCATTTATTGAAACCTATCATTCTAAAGAAAAAGTATTGTTTTGGCCCGATTTGAGGGTGTTGAGGGTGAGGTTTGATGGTGGGATTGAGGGTGTTCGAAATGAAAGTTTGAGGGTGCCCAAAAATTGAACTATCAGTGTTCGTAACATGCAAGACTAAACGTAGTTTTCCGGTTCCGGTTTTGCCTTGCGACATTTTTACCCTTCAACGTTTTTTCTTTCGACGTTTTTCATTTCGAGATTTTTCACTTTCGAGATTGTTGTCAAACAGAATTGTGTAATTTCTTGGTATAATTATCAAACGGAAGAAAAGTATAATCATGTTTTTTAACTTATTAAAAAATTTTAGAAAAATTCGAGATTTCTTTTCGAGATTTTTCTTTTTCGTGATTTTTCACTTTCGAGATTTTGTCTTTTTGAGATTTTGTACTTTCGAGCTTTTTTTCTTCGAGATTTTTCCTTTCGAGATTAGTTGAGTAATTCATTAATAATAGTGGCAGAAAGATGTATAAAGTACGGACCCTCAAGGTAGCTTTTTCGTTGGATTAACAGAGTCATTTAGAATCTCATATAGTCATGTTTATATCCAAACCGAATTTTTTCGTAATTATTTATAAAATATGGCGCAATTCGTTACCTGATTTTCTTGTATGGCGTAATATGCTACTATTTCCATATCTTGATCTGTCAGGTACTTGTAAGATAAATGTAACTCCATTGCATTCATTTCCTCGGCGATGAATGCCTCTATCTCTTCATTATGGTATTTGGGCTTTTGCAGTTTTGGATATTGTGATGATATCTTGGTAGATTTTGACTCTAAAATTAATAATATCAGTTTAAACAGAAAGAACTAATAAATCTTCAGCATCATTGATTCTAGTTATAAGTATCATAATCCGATATATTATGCGTATATTCATAAAAAGATTAATGTGAACTCTTTCTCTGTAATAACCTCAACGTGTAAAGGTATGTGTTAATAAAACTCAGAGTAACTCTGAGTAATTCATCTCACTACTCAATCAATATCGGAAAAAGAATCAATTTACTAAAATGTGTTTACCTGCTGGTGGTACAGAACCTGATGGAGTAATTACTTGTATTTGTTGTAAAAGGGGAGGTTTTGATGGTATTTCTTTAAGATGTACTATATGAAGATCACCCTGTCGAAGAACTCCTTGAATTTCGAATTGAGTAGCAGGAAGAAGGAGCATTTCATCTTCATTTGGAATATATGAATGTTTTCGAATATCTCGAAGATTTTGACATTCCAAGTGAAACATCGTACGAGCGCCCTTTTCACCTAAGAATAAATCTGTTTGTAATACTTCTATATTGGTTGTACAAGAGGAGAAACCCCACCAAACAATGGTCTCTCCTTTGATATATTTTTTGCTAAGATCACATGCAACACCTCTATATACTGTTTTTTGTATAGGCTTTAACCGCATATATCCGTTTAATAATAATCTGACGTATGAATACCAGGGCTTAAGCTTTTGTTGTCGATCTTTATCTCGTAATGTTTTATTGAGAACGATGTACAAGCATTCTTCAAGTGGTTCCCATCCCATTGTGTATAACATGATCGATGCTGATTCATCTTGAGTTAAACCATCGGCTGGATTGTTACATTGTTTTTTTGCGACAAACGCATAACTTTGAACGTCAGGTAATACATCGACTAATGGCTCAACAGCTTTTTCAAGTGAAACCAGTAGTGTCTTAGCAAAACCACTTATTGGCATAAGATATTCAAGTGGTTCCTTGTCAATATCAGTAATACGTAAAATACGTTGTGCAACTGCTTCATCCGCTCCTCCTGTAGCCATGTCGATTTGACGAAAAATTCTGTCGTATTTTTTTCACCTTCGTTTACTTCTCACCCTGACTGATCAAACACAACTGTTTTTATAGTCATTCAATATCATAAACGTTGCCTAGTAACATTTTGAGAGAAAAAGCAGTAATGATGCATTCTTATGGCATATATATTTTTTTTATTCAACTGCTTCACAAAAAAAGAAAAAGTCTTGCGTATACAAACAACAATATGACAATCGACTATTCACATTTTTCACTTTCCACACACAACATTCGATACATAATTTACTTATCCATATTTTGTCAATCAATAAAATTTTATTCGTGTTAAAAAAAAAGAAAGGAGTTAGTTTCCAAATCGAAATGCAGCTTGAGTTTTAATTACATTCGGATTGAGATATTCACATTGATCATCGGCAGCTGCACCAACAATGACATGTAACGGAATGAGATGTTCTTCGCGTGGATGATTTTCTCGTGCAAATGGTAATTTTTCTTTCCAGTTTAGTAGAACGTCTTCACGAGTTTCGACATCAGCTTTTGTCAAAATGTCAATGAATGCATCTGCAAACGGCTTAGACTCTTCATCTTTGACATGAAATCCATGCACGAATGATCCCGAACCAATAATTAAGATTTCTTCACGTCGTAAAGGTACAAGTGCTTTACCAATCGCTAAATGTTGTTCTGGCGATAGATTATCGAGAATCGACATGGACACAATCGGAATCTCACCATTTGGATACATTAATTTCATTGGAATGAAAACACCATGATCAAAATTCCTCTCAGGATTTAATTTCGATGGAATACCAGCTTGTGTTAACAGAGATTTAACACGTTCAGCTAGTTGAATATCACCTGGTGGATTGTACGTGATTTCATAGGCTTCAGCTGGAAATCCGTAATAATCATAGTAGAGTTCCGAATGTTGTTCTTGTGAATTGATTTCAATTGTGTCGGTTGTTTCCCAATGAGCCGTGATGACAAGAATAGCTTTTGGTTTCGACGGAAGAGCTAATTGTTTAGTAAGTTGATGAAACCATTGAGCAGCAGGACTATGTTTATCGATTTCACCGAAGACAGGCCGAGGTGGTGATTCGAGAAACATCATTGGACCTCTAAAAATAAACAACATTTTCAATAAATTACTTTTCTAAATTACTTACGCTCCATGTGTCAGAAAAATAACAGGAAGTTCAGTTAATTGTGGCATTTGAATGTGGAAAAGAAGAAAAAAAAACGTTTATATATATATACACGAAAATTTCTGCGTTGTCATGATGTGATTGTAAAGTACATTGTTTTAAATTTTGTACTCAGAGAGATATACTTCGTTAGATGGCGTTATACGATTTTTATTTGATCTTTAAGAACGTTTTTCTTGTTTGTCTACAAAATCTTATTCGATCATATCGACACATCAACAAAGGATAATATAATGTTCTATTAGATTGATGTCTGATTATTGTTATTATTAATTCCATCGCTTCCGCCAGGATCGAAAGAGAAACGATCGTTTTCCATTAAGTTTTTTTTTTCTCGGATCGAAATATAATTAATAGAACAGAACGAGAAAAAAGAGAGAAAGAGAAAGAGAAAGAGAGAGAGAGAGAGACGAGAGAAAAAGAGAAGCCTTCGATGGTTCATACACACATTTAGAATAAAGATTTCTTTCTTATCGACATCATTTTTAAAGAACAAAACCGAAAATCATGGATCTATTCAATTTAACTAATTTTTCAATTGCAATATCAGACGAATACAATGAATGTACGTTTACTAATCAAATACTTTTACGCTATGTGGGCATAACAATATTTTTCTTTGGAATTATTTCGACAATTTTGAGCATTTGTGTTTTTACCAGAAAACCTCTTCGTAAGTGCAAAATGTCTATACTCATTAACGATTCATATCTCTTCTCTTTGATTTTCTTCTTATCTAGGACAGAAGTCTTGCTGTTTCTATTTTCTTATTCTAGCCATCAGTGACTTGATTAATCTAACTACAATGACTATTGAGCATTTGCCATATAGTTTTAATATTGATGTCATGATAATACATTCAGCAATTTGTAAAATTGTTATTTTTATGATCTATTTTTCCAATCATCTATCAAATATCATTCTGACCTTAGCATCAATGTGAGTACTTTTTTTAAAGAATAGTAGCACGCACACACATCCATATGTATTTATGTTTAGTGACAGATGCATATTAATTTACTATCCAACACAATCAAAATTCCTCTGTAGTATTTCCAAAGCTCGTCAATTTGTCCTTATTGTTGTGTTAGTTCTTCTATTTTCTAACGGACATATTCTCTACGGGTATCGTCGAGTGTCGATTGACTTTAACGATTATCAGGAGATTTATAATTGTTATATTGAAGCCGACAATATTTTCTACAAACGACTATTTCATTTTTATGATACGTATATTGAAAGTATTTGTTTTATTTTAATACCATTTATTATCATGAGTCTATGTTCAATATTAATCATCATTCAAATAGTTCGATCTCGACGTAAAAATCGTCGTCATGAACAAGCTTGTTTACGCGAAAAAGATATTCAATTATGTTGTATGCTAATAGGCACATCCGTGACATTTCTTTTACTATGTTTTCCTGCTGAAATCAATGATATATTGAGTTATCTCGATCGGAAACATTCGTGCTTTCGTTGGTTCAGAAAAGTCGTCTTCATGCTCTTGCAACAGATTTATTATGCCGGACATTTTTATATTTATACATTGACAGGAGAAATCTTTCGTACTCAATTATATGCAATTTTATTTCCACGAAAACAGCAAACAAAATTTAGCGTTAAATCTCGAAAACAGTTATTAAATGCAAATGAAAATTAACAATGTTATTTGCTTTTCTCGAATAAATAATCTTGACAGAAATCTCCTCGAGGCTATAACGAAATGAGAAAAAAAATGTCAATCAAACTAATCAAATAAAGTGACTAGACAGAAAAAAAAACGCGATTTTTTTGCAACGCCATGCACAGCTGGCTGCTTCTCTCATCGAACTATTTAAACTCATATCACTAACGAGATTTCATAGCAGTATGTTGCTCGTCTTTTCATTATTCGTTCTCGGCTGTTATTCAACAGCAATTGCTTCGAGTGATTGTCAAATACATATTGACAATTTGGCTGATTGTTCGGCTGTAATCAGTACATCCGGTGGTTGTTCTTCAGTAACTGCTAATTTAACAGATACAATTTATGCTAAATGTCAAACAACGAATTTCTTCTGGTCATATCCGTTGTTTAATTTAACATTGATTATTGAAACATCATTTACACAAGAAAAACAAATCTATTCAATTGATCTTGACAATGCAGAATTGACAGGCGCGATAACTCATGTCTATCGAATTTATAATCAAAATCAAATCGATATAACAACAAAAGATAAAATTATTACACAAAAATCGGATGATAATGGACAAATTATTTTAAAATTTCAAGGTCCAACTGTATTGAGCCGTTATGGTGTTAATCTTTCTTATAAAGCTTATCAAAAATAAAACTCTCTACTGATAAGATTGAATTGCACGTTCTAAAACCAGAGCCAGTCCAATAGCTTTTTCTTCTTCTAAACGTCGACAGATAACTTGTAAATCTACACGACAATTTTCGAATAATTCAATTCCTTTGTCGAATAAATCCTTCGCTTTTTGATCTAGTTCACTAACCGGTTGTATTTGTCGATATTCGTCATTCATTGCATCTAATTTCAAATCGACTCGAGTTATGGGAAGAATAACAGATGGCAGTTGAAGTAAATTACAAATGCCCGTATAACCGATGCTAAAATCGAAATCATCGGGATATGCTGGCACAGCACAAACAGGCGAGATAATACCGTCGATAGGTCGACCGGTTTTCGTTTGTTCTTTCGTTCGATTCCATTTGTCATAATAATTTCTTGCAAAATCATCTCGTTTGATATTTAATTGCCAATTTTCATAGACACTTAATTCTGTCTGAGGATTGCCAACGAATGCGCCGGGCATAAGTGGTTCACCACTCAGTTCAAGTGACTTTTTCACGTCTTTTCCACCATCAGCTTGGAAAAATTTTATTAATAAATCGAGTCCCTCAAAAACAATAAAAACTCTTTGGAAGAAAATGAAAATAATTGAATTTTTACTTCCGAATGATCCATTGCATCCCAAGGAATGGCTTGATGACCGGCTTTTTCAAGAGCTTTAATTGCAGTATCGATTGCACGTTGAACAGGTGGTGACAAATGAACAATTCCATCGAATTTCAAGACTCCGAAAGCCAACGAAGATGCTTGACCTTGTTGAAATAGATCTTCTCGCCAAGGAATATTATGAACTTTCGGATCGACTAGCCAAGCTTGTGTGTCTAAGATCGATTTAAAAAATAAACGAATATTCTCAACCGATCGTGTCATTGGTCCGATGACACTCGGCACGGATTCTTGTCCTTCGAATGTATTTCTTATATGAGCATAGGATAATCTTCCGTGCGATGGTTTCAAACCACAGATTCCATTTGCAGCTGTTGGCAAACGAATACTTCCGCCAATATCCGAACCTATTCCGCAAATACTTCCTTTCAATGCAATCAGACTTCCTTCACCACCGGAACTGCCACCACAACTTAAATATCGATTCAATGGATTACATGTTCGACCGAGAAGATAACTTTCGGTTGTTCCCATCATAATCGTTTGTGGTAGAGTCGTTTTAACGTATAAAACACCGCCAAGTGAGAGAATTTCATCAACAATCAATGAATTTCTCTCGGCTTTTTGACCTAAATACCCGATAAAACCAATTGCTGTTTCGATTCCTTCGATTTGAACTTGATCTTTGAAACTAATCGGAACGCCATGCAATGGTCCGAGCGTTTGTCCGCCTGTTTTTCTATAATATTCATCGAGATATTCAGCTCGTTTATACGCTTGTTCAAAGAAGATTTCCGATAGACAATTGACTAATTGATGAGCAATTGCCGCTCGTTTACAAAACGCTTCAATAACATTCTTCGCTGAATATTTGCCTTGAGCAATTCTCGTTGCAAGTTCATCGATCTGATCGATTTCAGTGATTTCAATGTCAATCGCCGATAGAATTCCGCATTCATACGGTACAACTGTTAAATCTTTCGGTAGATTATTTAAAATTTCCGATGATAATTTCCATTGATTTGGAATGAGTGAATTCAAAGCAATTCGTTTTTCATTGGCTTTCTCCTGCCAATTCGACATTCTTTCGTTTTTCTAGAAGAGACACAAGACAATCGTTTTGCATCACTCGAACAGATAGGTTTTGTTTATTCAACGAATTTGATCAAGCATAAAAGGAAAGAAAAAGAAGAAGAGAAAAAAAAGAAAATTGATGGAGTCTCTTTGTGTGTGTTTGATTTCGGGTCTATTGAGATCTACATGTGTGAACGCCAGGATGTCCGCTTTCATCGTCAGAATCGCCGTTTTCGTACATTTCACGACGTTGTCCCGGACGATCGTTATGTGCGGATTTAGTTGTATGAAAATCGATCATGTGAACATCTTCGACATGTTCACCTTTAGGAATTTCTACATGTGGTCGTTTCGGTAAGAGAGTTTCTAAAGCCTACAAAAAAAAACTCCAAAGATTAAAAATCGAAAAGGGAAAACAATTACTTTTAATTGTTCGGTGTCAAGTGATTTTTCAGCTGGAAATTCGACATCGAATTGAACAATCAAATCTCCTGTATCATGCGTTCGCATATTAATCATTCCTTGCCCTTTAACACATCGATATGTCTCTAAAACAACAACAAAATAGAGTAAATAAATTTCAAAATTTTTCTCACCAGGTGCAATCGGTTGATTCGGCGGATGAGTAAGAACGATTTTTCGTCCATCTAAATGCGGAACAACCAATTGAAATCCGCACAATGATTCGACTAAATTTATTTTATGTTTCATAATTAAATTATCTCCACTTCGTTCGAAAGTCGCATGTGGTTCTTGTTGTAGGACGATAATCACATCGCCCGGCTCCATATTCGGTGCTTGATCACTTTCGCCAGGAAAACGAAGTTGTTGTTCATGTTTACTGCCCGGTGAAATGACGATTTCGAGTTTTTTCTTTTCGTCAATTGTCTTTCGTCCGTTACACGTTTTACATCGATCACGTTCGTTGATGATTTCGCCTTCGCCATTGCATTCTTTACAAACTTGTTGCATCCGTTGAATCATTCCCGGACCCAATTGACGTGTGATAAATTGAATGCCTTGACCACGGCACGGTGCACATGTCTGTTTAGCACCTTCACGTCCGCCATTGCCGTTACAAGCTTGACAAATAACCTTACGAGAGATTTCGAGTGTTCGTGTGTCGCCTTTGTATAATTGTTCGAGTGTAACTTTGAGCGGATGAGCGATGTCTTCGCCTCGACGTCGGCGATTTCGACCGCCTGCTCCACCCATGCCGCCAAAGAGACCACCAAATCCACCGCCAAATCCGCCAAAACCTCCGAATGGATCACTGCTACCGCCACTGAAGAATTGCCCGAGAATATCTGCCATGCTGCCTGTAAAAGAATAAGATTCAATTTTCTTTTAAAGATTCAAACGGAATATTCGAACCTCCAGCACCACCGCCTCCGCCTTCCTTGAGACCTTCGAGACCGTACATACTGAAAACAAGCAAAAGTTCAATCGTGTGTGTTGAAAAAAAAGAGCGTTCTGCTCGTACTCATAGACTTGTCGTTTGTTTTCATCGGTTAAAACTTGATAAGCAAAGGATATTTCTTTGAATTTTTCGGCTGATTCAGGATTTTTATCTGGATGATGAGTTTTAGCGAGTTTATGATATGCCTGAACGAAGAAAAAACAATGTTCAACGTCCTTTGACCTTCAATCAATCTAAACAACAAACTTTTTTTATTTCCTGATCACTGGCATTTCGTGATACGCCGAGTAAATCGTATAATTTCGTGTCTGGCATGATGAATATCTGCAAGAGAAAATGAATTCGATCCGTAGAAAAACAATGCAATTTGTGCGTTTTTTTTTGTCTATTGATGAGTCAAATATGTACTACCGACTAGGTGACGTTAAATGAGTAGCCTTTTGGATCTGAATAAGCAAACAGATGAGACACTAATAAAACATGGATTTCATTGTGAAATTTATTTATTTTATTAAAATTTTAAACCGAACAACAAAAAAACGTTTTGTTTTTTTTCTATCGAACAAAATTTATCAATAACAAAAAAAAAATATTCATCTCGAACACTCGTGTCGCTAGAGAAAGGTCACTAGTAGTCGTCAATGGAGTCGCTTCGCCAATGACATCTCTCAATTATGTCAAATGAAAATATAAATGTTCTTTTTACGTTTATTTAATTAAATTAAAGAACATCATCTTCAAACAATTTCTCTAATTTGTTTCTATTTTTTGAAAAAAAAATATGATATTCAAAAACATAGCTGCTCTAAATCACATCAAGGATGTCATATCAATGAAACAAGTTGACCGATATTGATGAAATTCGATTTCCGGGGCAATTGTATAGAAAAAGAACTATAAAAAGAAACAAGGCTCACGCCTGCTGACATCACATAATAACGATGTTTCTTCATTCTATCGTTAAATCCGTTCTTTTTCCTTGATTATAATGATCTTTTTCCGATCAAAACAAGTTTATTTTTGTCATACGTTCTTTCATTTATATGCCTGTGTGCGTTTTCTTTCTAAAAAAAAAGATATAGAATAGAAAATACTTCATTTAATTTTTAATATATATTTTCTATTTAAATGAAGAATAACAACAACATTTCCAAGAGCAAAAGAGAGAGAGAGAATCAGCTTAATTGTCATAAAAGATTAGATGGCAAATTGTTATTTCTCCATGGATTTATAGATTAAAGAATTAGATATTTATCAGGGAAAGGATTTTGTGTAAAGACATTATTTGTTTAGATTCGAGTGCAACTAACATGCTGTCATATGAATCAGCAGCGGAAAAAGCAGCGATTATATCACATCAACCGATCAATCATAATACGCATCAAATTGAATATCAAATAAAAAAAATTCGACGAAATATTAGATTTTGTCTTTCACTCGAACTCGTAAATATGCAAATTGAAAAAAATCAGCACAAAAAACTTGCATCTATTTTAGATTGTTATGATCGTTTATTTTCTCAATGAATTTTCCAATATTCTACAAGCTTTTCGAAGTAAAAAGTTCGACTTAGGCATATTTGTCGAGTGTCTCATAAGTAATCACACATTTCTTATTTTTTTAATAAAAAATTTATAAATCTTTTTTTCCTTCTTCTCCTCAGCAATGATTTCTGTAGGTTATTTATCAGTATTTCTTACATTTGTTATTTATTATTTTCCAGTTGCTATCTTAGTCGTAAAGATTTATATCTTTGTTTCTCTTTTCATTGATTCGTGTTTTAGTTTACTTGGCTAAGTCTAATTCAGTTATTGGAAGGTTTACTCGTGTTAATATTTGCGATTATGGGCGTTGTTTTAAGTTTATCATCGATTGACGAAGTCAAAGGCGGAATTATGATTGATATTATGTACATTTTCATTGGGATTTTAATCATAACTTTATCAGTAAAAGCAGATGTTTTATAAAAAAAAAAAAGAACTGAGGTCTTTTCTTCGTTTCCCTTTAGATTTTAATTATTTTGAACGCATTGAACTTAAGAGCCGTCATAAAATGAATGTGCGTACGCTGCAAACAACATCAAACTAAAAGCTTTTTTTTTCGAAATTCCCAAAATAAAATAAAATAAAAGAATAGTCACAAAGTATATATAGTCTATTTAAAATTTAATATCAATAAAATATTAATTAGCAAGGGCATTTGTACGAAGAATTAGCCATGTCTTTTGAAAGGATTAATCTATTATATTCAAGACATTGAGAATCTTCTCGAAAACAACAAAAGTTAAAAATGTAGTGCGTATACGTAATCTACCGGTGGAACAAGTAAAACTATTTTTTGTGTGGGTAGAAGTATTTGGATGAATGATAATTGCTCTATTCATTCTAGGCAATGAAATCCTTCAAACAAACATTTATTCTAGCGCATTAAAACCTATTAACATACAGTAAAAATATTTACCAATGAGAATGAATATAAAAATCGAAAAAAAAGGTCTCATATTGCGATATTATAATATTTATTCAGTTCTTTATTGGCAACGTGAAGTAGAGCAACGAATTTTTCATATCGATAAAATGCAAGACGCAAAAAGTAATAACGAAAGAACGTCTGTTGTGCCATTGGAAGTATCAGAGCCGATGGCAGGTTTTGGTAATAGAAAAACAGATGATGTTCGACGAACAGCAACGATCGTTTTGATTATTCTCGGAATCGAATTAGTATGAATCGAAATTATTTATTCAGTTTGTTACAAATTGAAGATTTCGTTGTAGATCTTTGGAATTTATTATTTTATTCAGAAATGTATTGATGTGAATAAATATTATTCTATACCATTGGCTGATCGAAATCCAACAATCAATCCATCGTTTTTTATAGGTTCACTTGTTTTATCTGGTATTTCGTTGATTTATATTGTGATTTTTATATTTTTCGTTGCGAAATACATTCGACTTGGAGTTTTAATCGTATGTGTTTGTCGAAGTTTTTCTTTCAAAAACAAAAATGTTAATTTCATATTTAGTTTGCATGGTTGACTCTGATTCAACTCATTTTTCAGGTCATTATTGTTACTTTTTCAATTATTCTGGTTGTAAAAATCGTAGCATCGGTGGATGATGGTCTTTCTGCTATAACAGCAACAACGATCATTCTTCTTATTCTCGCTATTTTACCCTCGATTTTATCCGTAAGAAAATATTTGTTTTTATGATTTCATCTTTTTATATTTTCGTAGATTTTACTTTTGGTTTTCTCGTTTAAATTAGCCAAATTATTAAAAATTCAAGAAACTTATCATTCAGTTTAAAGTTTTTTTTTCTGTTTAATAAAAAATTGACTTGGTCATAAGATCGTGCTCATTGCACAAGACGTGCTATTCTCTAATTAATTTTCTCTTTTCGAATTGATCGGATTTCTACTCGAAGAAAATCTATATGCTGCGAACACGATCATTTTCTTTCTTCATTGAATGTATTTTCATCAAGTATCTCGATTGAAAACAATCAAAACCGGTGAACTTGATATCACTGCTGTTTCTCATCGCCTTCAATTTTGGTTATTACTTTCATTTACCGTCCCATCATTGATTTGTTCATTGATAATTATCTATCGATATTTATCCACTCGAACCATTCGTCATGCATTTCATCATCATTCGATTCTTTTAATTATTTTCACCAATGTTTTGATTATATTAACGGATGTTTCATGGATGATGGATAATCATCGTCGTCTCGGTCAGGTTTGGTCATCAACATCGACATTTTGTTTAATCTGGTGGCTTCTCGACGATAGTCTCTACAGTATTCAAACGGGTATCATCGCGTGGGCGTCTATCGAACGACATATTATCATATTTCATAGTGGATATTTTGCTACATCACGACAACGATTAATCTATCATTATCTGCCTCCGATTTTAATTATTATCTATCTATTTGGCTTCTATTTCGTTGTACTTTTATTAATCCCTTGTCAAAATATCTATTTTTTCGATGAAATTGAATGTGGATCATCGCCATGTTATTTAGAAATCAATATTCTCTCCATATGGGACACAATCGTCAATAGTTTCATTCCGACATTGTTAATTGCAATTTTTAATATCACATTATTCTATCGAATTATTGCGCAAAAACAACGTCTTCGACAGCCGATTCAATGGAAAAAACATCGACGTATGTCGATACAATTGTTATCTCTATCGGGTGTTTATTTATTTCTTAATTTACCATTGACAATCATCTATTTCCTGGAAGCAATTAATAAATTCGATTCATCAGTGGGTTATACAGAACAATTACTTATTTTTCTTATGACTTATGGTGTAACACTATCGTTACCGTTTGTTGTTTTTCTCAATCGATTAACTCTTGATCGCCATCGAAATCTACGCGTTTCGCCTATAGTGACAGTCATACATGCTAAACGAACAACTGCTAATGAAGTTTCTACTGTCGGTTGAAAAGCAAATAGCAGATTTATTTTAAAATAATGTGTTTGTAAAGAAATACAATTTCTAAGTGAAGACATAGAAACTACGATTAAAAGTATTGTTCTGTTCTTATTTTTGTTTGAGTTCAGTTGGAAGTCGACAAACAGGAATTTCGACCATTTTATGTAGATTTGCTGCATGTCGTTGATGATAAATTTGTAAAACTGTTTTTTCTCGATCGGATAATTTCGTTTGATCTTGTTTCGATGGATCTAATTCCACATAACCCATAGCCCATTCGAGTTCATCATAACTTGCACCAATTTGATCTTCATCAGTACGTGTATCACCATAGAGACCATCGGTCGGTGCTGCTGTAACGATTTCTTTCGAAATACCAAGCGCAGCAGCAACAGCACGAACCTGAGATTTCAATAAATCACCAATTGGACTGAGATCAACACCGCCATCGCCATATTTCGTATAGAAACCCACGCCAAAATCTTCGACCTTATTACCTGTACCTGCAACGAGGTAGTTATTGATCGAAGCGAAATAATATAAATTAACCTTGAATAAGAAAAAAAGCAAAATAGACAAAAATATACGTTTTTTTTTTCTTACCATTCGTAGACGCGATCGTGTATTAGCATAGGCAATTTCGGATGAATTGTTTGTTTTATTAAATTCACTTGCTTGAACTGTTTGTTCGAATGCTTCGAAAATATTTGTTAAACTAATTTCTCCGCCTTCGACATTGGCAAATGTTGATTTTAACCATTTAATATGCGAACTACTTCGTTGAACTTCTTTCGACGATTGACGAATGGGCATTTCAAGTACCAAAACAGGTTTGCCCGTACGTGCACATAATGTCGAAACAACAGCTGAATCGACTCCGCCCGATACACCAACAACAAAACCTTTGGCTGGACTTTTTTCAAGATATTCCGTTAGCCAATTTGTAATAAAAGCAATGACCTTTTCTGTTTGCATGTCGTTTTCAACGTATGTGTAATACACCGGTACAAAGTCTATTGAAGTCGATAAAAAACTTGAATGAATGAGTGAATAGGAAAAAATAGAAGGTAATATATGTGGGTACTTGTTTTTTTTTATTACAAAGGAAAAAAAAAGGAAAGCGAACGAGCGAAGGAAAAAATAGCAAAACGACTCACTCGGTCAATAATTAAAGTTTGATCGAGTCGTAGCGTTCGAAGGAAAAAAAAAGAAAATTATTCACTTTTTTTCCGATAAAAAATTCCATAGTTTTATCGATCGGGTACAAGTGACATTCAACATGAATGCAAGCAACTGGAATTACTTTACGTACGCGTTTATTAAGAGAGAGAGAGAGAGGCGATCTGTTTGTTTATACGGTGAAGAAGAAAAAGTCTTCAATCCTTTTCGTTCTCGTTTTTTTTTTTCATTATAAGAGACATCGTAGTACTTCGAATGTGACATTGACAAATGAATTGCATTCGTTGATTTGTTCGTTTCAAGAATTTGATTCAATTTTGTCATTCTCCTCTCATTGAATAATAAAAAGAAAAAGAAAGAAAAAGAAGAGAAACCATTCGTATGCAATGCATTACATTGAATAATGTCGACGACATTCGATTCACAGCTCAAATCAATTCTTCAACCGTTGTCCAATATTGACGGTGCACGAGGAGATCCCGTTCTAGCTGCTGTTCAATCCAACGATCCAAATACATTGAGAATTCTCGTTCGAGCTGGATATTCATTGAGTTCAATCGATCCATCGAATGGACGATCGCTTCTTCACATTGCTACCTATCTCGGTCATATCGATGTCGTTCGACGATTGCTCAAAGAAGGCATCAATACATCTCTTCATGATCGAGATGGTAAAACTTGTCTTCATGTTGCCGCTGCCTATGGCTACAGTCAAATATTAACTCAACTTCTTAAATACGAAACACACGTTGAACATACCGATTACGATAATAATACGCCATTGCATATGTCGTGTAAATTCGGTCATAATGAATGTTGTCGTTTACTTATTTATGCTGGTGCGAATTTAAATGCAATTAATTGTGATGGTGATACGCCGTTGCATTCGGCGATTCGATATAAACATGCCGGTTGTACGGCGATTTTAATTCATGCTGATGCATCGCAACATATTCGAAATAGTCGACATGAATTACCGATTGAATTAGCACAACGTCTTGGCCATCATAAAATCTACTATATCCTTCGTCGTAGTCTTTCATTGTTATCACAAACAAATCAATCCGAACCAACGTCGACATCGAATTCATCGATCACATTAAGTGAATTCGAAAAACAATGGCGACAATTTCATTTACTTATTCAAACACGAATGTTAGCCAATCAACATCAATTAGAAGAACAAATCGATTTACTACGCGATGCCATGGATAAAAATCAAATCAAACAAGCAGTTATTCATCGAAAATTAAAAGATCTAACGAAATTATACGTTCAACAGAATAAACAGGAACATCAATATGACACTTTGTTTTGACGAAATTGTATCTTTTTTTGTTTTGTATCATTTAAATAACGAAAAGGATTAGAAAAGATAAAGTGAATCTTTAGTGATGTTATTTGACAAAAAACACACGATGTTATTGATAGGTTATATTTGCTTTTTGTATCTATGCGATGCAAAACTTCGTGCTCGTGATCTCGGCATTCCATTTACTGGTACACCTGGTCCATTTAATTCGATAACAGATGTTCGAAATGTTGAAGTTGGCTTTAGTACTATCATCGAAGGACAATCGATTCGAACGGGTGTTACGGCTGTATTTCCACGTGGAAAAAAACAAGTTTTTCAAAATAAACCATGTTTTGCAAATTGGTTTAGTTTAAATGGTCGAGGTGAAATGACCAACACCCACTGGGTAACCGAATCCGGTCTTCTAAAAACGCCAATTTTGATTACGAATACACTGAGCGTTGGAACATGTCAACAAGCATTGATAAAATGGTATCTTCGACAAGATCCTCCCGTTGATAGGAGAATTCTCGAGGAAATCGATTTGCCAATGGTTGCTGAAACTTATGATGGATATTTGAATGATATCATTGGATTTCATGTGAAAGACGAGCATGTTTTCGAAGCATTGGACAGTGCTGAAGGTTTTGGTTCGAGAGTTCGAGAAGGAAATGTGGGCGGAGGAACAGGGATGATTACACTCGGTTTCAAAGCTGGAACAGGAACGAGTTCGAGATTTGTCGAAAGTTTAAATGCCACCGTTGGTGTTTTAGTACAATCGAATTTTGGACGAAAGAAACAATTGATTATCGCCGGTGTTCCTGTTGGAGAAGAACTATTAAAATTAGAAAACAATCGTACGAATGTTCCAGATGAAGATGCTGGTTCGATTATTGTTATTCTAGCGACCGATGCGCCACTTCTGCCACAACAATTGAAACGTTTAGCAACGAGAGTTTCACTTGGAATTGGAAAAGTTGGAGGTATTGGTGCAGATTCGTCTGGTGATATTTTTCTTGCTTTTTCAACAACTGAAATTTCTCAATCGTCAACGAATAAATTGAGTACAGAATTTCTACTCAATGAACAAATGAATTCTCTATTTGAAGCAACGATAGAAGCTGTCGAAGAAGCAATTATTAATGCAATGATTGCAGCTGAAACGATGATTGGATTGAATGGTCTTCGAGTTGAAGCGATTTCTCATGAACAATTAATTCAAATTTTGAAAAAATATAATCGATTTAATGAGCAATCAAAATAATAAAGAAATAAATACTAATCCCATAGACTATCGCCATAAAAAAGATCGTCACAGTCATCCGACTCAGATTTTCTTGATATCGATATCGACTCTTTTTTTTCTGGTGGTGAATATTTGATACTGATAGGTTGTGAAGCTCGTTGTATTTCGATTCGAGGCATTGTAGTATTGATAGTAAAGAATCCATTGTTATCATCAGTTAAGGATTGTAGTTCAGTTTTTAAATTTTTAACAAATGTTGGTAATTCATTAAATGATAATTCAGTTAATTGTTTATTTTTATCTCTTAATTGTTGCTTTTCGTTTTCAATTAATTCACTAAAAGCCATCAATGATCGGTCGTATTCAGTATCGATTCCTTGAATCATTTTCTCGCGTTCGATTCGTATTTTTTGTCGAGTACTTTCAGCAATTCGATCGAGAACATCGAGTTTTTCATTTATTAAATCAGTGATAGTATGATTTTCATTTGCTATTAATTCAGCATGTTTTTGTGCACATTCTAAACAGACATTCGTTGCACAATGAAGACATTGCACTTGAGATGGCTTCTTTTTACATTCTGTACAATTACGATTCGTTGTAGGCGACCTATATACTAATCAATGAATTCAATAACTAAAGAATCGACTTCTTACATCGAAAATAAAGTATACTTTTTATTTTCTTTTGTTTCAGTTGTGATTAAACTCAGTCCGCTATTTCTTAATGCATTTGATTAGATAAGCAAATACAGGTAGAATTTTGTTGGTTAGTAGTTCTGTTTCATTTTTACAAGACAAGTTTAAAGATGTCGTCGATGCAAGTCAAGAAAACTGTATGCTTAGATTATTTCTTATAAATTTAATTTCACAAGAGATCAGGTAAAATATTTTCACTGTAGAACTTTAAACCGATATTTCAATTCTTTTAAGTGATTATTTATATATGTATGATGTCTTGATTTATTCTTTGAAGTAATATAAGAGTGATTTCAAATGAAAGAATGGTAGTACATAGTTTATTCGTAATCTTCTTCAGAATAAAATAGAGGAACAAATTTGTTTCTTGAATTACTAGCTGTTTCAGTTAATGCAATTTGAGGCATTTTACTACTGATATTGAACAGCGTATTGTCCTTATCGGTCAGATGTTGAACATCAGATTTTATGCTTTGAATAAATGTCGGTCTTTCATTTAATGGTAATTCACTGAGTTCTTTGTTTTTATCTCGTAATTTTTGCTTTTCCTTTTCGACCATCTCAGCTAGTAATTTAAATGATCGATCACGTTCGGCATCTGCTTTTTGAACAATTTTATCACGTTCGGCTATTATTCTTTGTCGAGTATTGATAGCAATACGATCCAGCACGTCCAGTTTTTCGTTCAATAAGTGTACAATACTTTCGCTTTCATTCATAGCTGAATTAACATGTTTCTGAGCACATTCTACACAAACTGGTTGTGAACAATGAAGACATTGAACTTGTTGTGGCTTTTTATGACATTCATTACAGTTACGATTTGAAGAACTTTGTTTAGATGGTGGGGGTGAAGGAGTATTCCACCTTATACTTCTCATAGTGCCTATAAAATATAATCCATGAATTTAATAACTAAAGAATCGACTTCTTACATCGAAAATAAAGTATACTTTTTATTTTCTTTTGTTTCAGTTGTGATTAAACTCAGTCCGCTATTTCTTAATGCATTTGATTAGATAAGCAAATACAGGTAGAATTTTGTTGGTTAGTAGTTCTGTTTCATTTTTACAAGACAAGTTTAAAGATGTCGTCGATGCAAGTCAAGAAAACTGTATGCTTAGATTATTTCTTATAAATTTAATTTCACAAGAGATCAGGTAAAATATTTTCACTGTAGAACTTTAAACCGATATTTCAATTCTTTTAAGTGATTATTTATATATGTATGATGTCTTGATTTATTCTTTGAAGTAATATAAGAGTGATTTCAAATGAAAGAATGGTAGTACATAGTTTATTCGTAATCTTCTTCAGAATAAAATAGAGGAACAAATTTGTTTCTTGAATTACTAGCTGTTTCAGTTAATGCAATTTGAGGCATTTTACTACTGATATTGAACAGCGTATTGTCCTTATCGGTCAGATGTTGAACATCAGATTTTATGCTTTGAATAAATGTCGGTCTTTCATTTAATGGTAATTCACTGAGTTCTTTGTTTTTATCTCGTAATTTTTGCTTTTCCTTTTCGACCATCTCAGCTAGTAATTTAAATGATCGATCACGTTCGGCATCTGCTTTTTGAACAATTTTATCACGTTCGGCTATTATTCTTTGTCGAGTATTGATAGCAATACGATCCAGCACGTCCAGTTTTTCGTTCAATAAGTGTACAATAGTTTCGCTTTCATCCGTAGCTGAATTAACATGTTTCTGGGCACATTCTACACAAACTGGTTGTGAACAATGAAGACATTGAACTTGTTGTGGCTTTTTATGACATTCATTACAGTTACGGTTTGAAGAACTTTGTTTAAATGGTGGGGGTGAAGGAGTCTTCTTCCTTAAAACTCTTCGTCTCGGATTGTACCTATAAAATATAGCATAATAATAAGATAGTATGTTAGATACAAAGGAGTTTTTAGTAAATAATTAAGTAATAAATTCAACAGTTTGATACATTTCAACTGGGTACATCATATCATCACGCTCATATTTTTTCCTGATTTTACTTTGACATTAATTCAAATGTTATAGAACAATATTAGTACGTCTTATAAACGGGTTAGTACTTAGAAGCAAATATTTTATTGCGAAGTTATATCGAACTATAAAATATAAATACATGGTATTTGAGGAGAGATCGTGAAATAAAATTTTATTTTCAAACATTGTAACATATACTCAATAACTAAAAACATTCTTTTCTATCTCTCAGGTTGACTTACGAGAGCATTGAAACTGGATGTGATACGTATGCTGTGGTAATTATAAAAAGATTTATGAATGTACGAGCAATAACGCGTAATGCAACTAAGAATATGTTTTTCCGTCGTCAGGCGAAAATTCCAATCATTTCACTTGCGTGCCGTAAGTAGCGCAGATCGATTTATGTCTATTAAAGCTTTTCAAGATAGATGACTCTGTCGGTCAATTGAAAGTTTACCTTTTCTCCTATGGGTTACCTATTTATACCAATAATTTTTTTATTTAAATGACCTATGACTGTTTTGATAGTTGAATTGAATATCTAAAACAAATCTATGCAAGCTGCTGTTGAAAAACTTCGTCGATATCGTGACGAAAATGTTCGTTCACACGATGAAGTCATCGAAATTTGGACAAAAATCTTATCTCAACGTAAACTTTCGCCATTTGGTGATGAAAAATGGTTAATACTCGAACAAGTTTTCAAATCTGCTCTACATTGTGCTCAAAATCCAATTGCCTACGAATGTCTCGATCAATTATCCAAACAATTCAAGCCAACAAGTCGTCGTTTACAAGTTCTCAAAGCAATGTACTACGAATCGACAGATAAATACGATGAAGCCAAAGATGTCTATGATTCATTATTGAAAGAAGATGAAACCGATGCCATCGTGCGAAAACGATTAATAAGTCTTTTTAAACAGCAAAAACAAATTCGACAAGCAATTGAACAATTAAATGTCCATCTCGAACTCTATCAAGCTGATCAAGAAGCATGGGCTGAACTTTGTGAACTCTATCTATCCGAACATGATTATGTCAAAGCAATGTTCTGCGCTGAAGAACTTCTTCTCTTCAATCCACATAATCATCTCAATCACGAACGATATGCATCCATATGTTACACCAATGGTAATTATGAAAAAGCACGGACATATTATTTCAGTGCGATTAAACTTAATCCTGAAAATCTTCGTGCTCTCTACGGCATTGTTTTAACATCAGCAAATATGAAAACAAAATCATCATCAGAAAATAATAAATTAATTATCGAACAAATCTTAGAGAATTACAAAACAACAATGCCCGAACTTCTTTCAATTGTTGAGACAACCTTACAAAATTTTATTACGGAAAAATAAAACTAACTAATTCATTCGTTTTCGTTTGTATTTATTTCAACAAAATAATAATAAAATTGTTCACAACTCATATTTACTTATTAATTGATGAGAATAACATTTCTTATAAATATAGTGTACAGTAGTTCATGATTCTCTTTTGGTTTTGAAAGTGAGAGTTATATATTATATGAATAATTCGAGTAAGTGAAAAGAAACTACAATGATATTTGTAACAGGTCTATGCTTAATAATCTACAAACAAACAGTATATTTTAATATTGTTCATCGGCTGTTTCTGGATAGGTACGAAGGTCATCAATAACTAAACTAATAGTAAGCAACAAGCCAAATTCATAAGAGCTATACTGTGTATGGTTTATAACTGTGAGTTCGTACGCGTAATCATCAAATGGACATTTTGGACGTCGATAATTAATGTATGCAACAGGTTTTGTATTATTGCTATTGGTAATCGTCACTTGAAAAGGATGCATTTCAAAAGCAGAAAGAGTGAACATTGGATATATTTTGGTGAATGTCCAGCTTGATTCATTTCGTGTTCTTTCGGTTTCATTAATAATAACTTGTTTGCCACTTGTTGTAGTAATCAAATCCAGTGGCAATGGTTTATCAACTGAGAAATTAACTAAATCATCTTGACAAAGTTGTAATGCAGATTTTGGCTTGGTTAATGTTGTATAGATGACATAACACTTTTTTCTTGAGTAGTCACATGAATGAATACAATCTTGTGCAAAATCATATCGTTCTTCAGTATTATTTGAGTTGGAAACAAGAGTGTAGCTAGCAAATGGTCGTATGGGTTGTTTCACCACATAGTTTGCCGGCAAATGAAATTCATCCTGCCATTTTTTGTGTAATAATCCATGTGGTATCATTAACTTAATACATTCTCCGCTTGAGAAAAAAAACATGTAAATAAGTAAAATGTGAGACGTTGTCATCTTCAAGTAAGTAATGAACTTTTGAATGTTCGTCTTCAATACACGTTATAACGAGTTAAATAGAATATACTCCTATTGGTTCACTACTTTTTTTCTCCATTTTCACCGCTTGTTTTTTCAAGCCTTATATACATCTTCTTGTATATATGAGAGAACAATCTATTGACGACAAAACAAGAAGAAAGACTAAGAGAGTTCTATGAAAAAAAGGACGAAAATCAAGCGGTCATCATATAGACTATGAGAAAAAAAGACGAATAAAGAAGCAGTAATTGAACATTCACTTTCTTCACTGATTGAGCATGTAAGTTTAGTTGTTGTTTTCATGAACGTATGGTAAATGCAAATACTTATAATTTAATTCTTATAAAGAATACCCATGCCCAACTTTTTCGGCTTTAAGTTATATACCGAAGAGCGCAGCAGAATTTCAAGAGCTTTCAGAATCTAGATTCATTTTTTTGGACACTGAGACTCCACAGAGATTAGTGGCGAATTACTACTTAAAGCATCGTCATGGACCGTAGACCTCTCTCCTCTTGTGAGGCCTCAATTATTGATTAAAAACAATGTCGATAACCATTGATATAAATCAATTTGTAGAGAACTCTTTTACATGTAATTACTTTAAAAAAAACATTAAGACGAGCAATTAAAGGCCATTCGAAAGCTTTATTTTCTTTATATCTATGTGTCTTCATTTTATTTAGAAGATGTTGATTCTTCAAATTAATCTGACGATATTGATTTTATCAAACATATTATTGGCTGTAGATGGTCAAGTAAAAGAAGAAAACCGACTAAGCTTCAATGTACCACGTCATTTACTATACTATTCTAATAAAGAACACCTACCTATTATTGGAAAGAATGCAGCCGATACTAACACCAATGGCTCAATATTTAACATACATTTTCGTTATAGTATTCATGATGTTCGTCTCATCATTACTGATTCAAATGATGATCATGAATCTTATAAAGTAATGTGTAATATATATTACCAATGTCGTATTTTACAAGATGGAATGGAATTAATTCGATTAAATGGATCGCTTATAAAAAAACATAACTTTGATACGTTTAGCAATCGTCACTCACTTAACCTAGGAAACAATTGGACAATGTTAGTTATGTCTGACGAAGATAAAGTAATGCTTTTCCATGCGGCTTATAGCAATCAACAACCTCTAGTAGAGCTTGCTCGATTCAAACTTTTTGCCATACGTTCACTGAATTGTACCTACTCAATCGACATTATTCAGCAATTTCTTTCCAAACCTGCCTTTCTCATTGCAATGACTATCATGGTTGATAGTCTAGCATGAATATCAATGCAAGAAACTCTAAAAATTATTGACTATTAGCAATATGTTTTTTGTTCTCCTTACTTACCGATCCGCATTCTTTATTGTGTTATTTACGTATCTATCGACATTTTAATAAACCTCATGAAAAAAAAAAAGAACAAATCAACAAGCCTTAAATAAATGTTCAATTAATATTTTTCTTCTTGAGTTGGTGCATTTGGAATTCGTTGAAAACGAATAATAAACAACGGAAGTATTTGTTCTGAACGAAAGAGAACAATTTCTTTTCGTTCAGGTGATATATGAGAATCATAACCAGATTGACATTCGCTACCAAATTTTTCGCCACCTTTTTTCACAACATACGATCGACCGGGTGCGATCATACTCAACAGAATTTCGTTCGATTGCCGATAGACTTCAGAATAATGAATCGCATAATCAGCAGCAAATCCATGATAAATACCACGACCGAAATAACCTGGATCCAAAGCGGCATTTTTCTTTGTTGATACTGTCGACAGTTTATCAGGTGTAAGAAAACCGTTCTTAGCTATCGATTGAAGTGTTTCTGACGATGCACCATGATAGACAAAGAAAGTTTTATTATTGTTTTCATCTAAATGAGAACGATATTCATGAAATTGTTCGAATAATTTTCGATTTCGAATGATTTGAATGGCGACAATACGATATTGTAAAACGCCAGCTAAACTATTAAAAAATTGACTTTCGACATCTTTCCACCAGTAAGAATTTTTAAGAATATCATCAATTGAAAATTCAATTTTCGGTTTAATCAATCCAAGTAATCGAACTTTCGTTTGAAATCGTGATGTTTTTTCAGATGGTGAATACAAATTCAATGTCTTTTGAATTTGACATAATTGTTCATAATCACATTGACTCATAATGTCATCCAAAGCGCCTAATATATGATAGGCTATAAAATTAGATGGGATATTTAATAACATATAGCAAACGATGTTTAAATATGTTGCATCCTTTTTATATCGAATCCAAACTACGGCAACAGTTTGACGACCATAGGATGACGAGAGAAGAAAATTCGATAGTGGAAATGTATCAGGAATATTCGAGAAATAATTTGACATTTGATAGACAATCGAATCTTTTTGGTTGACATATTTACTCCACAATGGATCGGTACGATCTATATTTTTTTCATGAAATACCACATCGATTTTATCAAGATCTTCAGCAAGTTGTTCAAGTTTATTCATGTTGACAGAATAAAAAAAAGTAACATTTAGAAAAACAGAATAACTCAACCAATGATTGACTGAGATTTATGCTTCGTTACTTTCGCTGTGTGAACGAAGCAAATGTTGACATAGAACAAAAAAACGAACTCTCTCTCTTGCTTCTTATCATATCTATATATTTCGTGTTTTTGTTTATCATTACATCGCATTTCGAAAATAAATACGAGCTCGAAAAAATGCTGAGCTTTTCACTTCCTATTGTATTTCTTATTTTATCGTTGATTAATTCCGTTGTGGGTGATGCATGTTACTACTATGGTCGCTCATATTACTGTGCTGGTGAGTTGAATATCAATTTCAATGTTTTCTTTTATTAAATTTCTATTTAGCTGGTCAAACATGTGGTCGTAACGGATCATGTGAAGGTCTGCCAACTTATGTTATTATTTCGATTGTATCCTCATGTATTCTATTTGTATCATTATGCATTCGTTTTTGCATATATTCATACGCACGACAGCGAACTAGTCAATTAACTAGTGTACAAGTTCATCGAACTGGTGTGACGAATCCAAGATACGCAGCAAATGTCACTCCAATTCATAATGCTTATGTCGTCGAAGATTCTCCGCCATCGTATGCAGCTTCGACGAATCCATCTGAACAACCACCGAAATATTAACAGTTTTTTGTTTTGTTTTGTTTAAATAAACGATAACAAACGACATTCAAATCGAATAGATTCGATTGGTTTAAAAACTCGATTTATATAGTCAAATTCGTCCGTATAAAACGAACGAGAAGAAAATTTATTCACACTTTTTGAAAATGTTCGTCTTCTTTTTCTTAACAATTCTATTCTTGTCTACAAATGGACAAACATTGAATATTCTCATGCCTGATGCTGTTGCAAATCAAGTACGATCTTCGACAATGAATTCAATCGTAATTCTTTTGTTTTCTTTTTCTCTATTAGGTTGACGAATATCTTTGTACATCATTTCGATTTGACGAACACAATGCAACGTATATAAGTAAGAAAGAATAGACTCGATTTATTCTTTGTGTAACTGAAATTCTAGCGGGATTTAATCCATCGGCAACATCACAAGATGCACATCATATTCTACTTTTCGGATGTACGGAACCGGGAAGTGAGAAAAAGATTTGGTAGGAATAAGAGACTTTATATCTTTTTGAGCTATTTTCATTGTTTTTTGTAAATAAAGGAATTGCGGAGAAATGTCCAAGACAATTGATAATTCGTATGAAACAGCACCTGTTTGTGGAGAAGGACAAACGATTATTTATGCATGGGCTTTAGATGCTGATAGAACTGAATTACCCAAAGGTTTTAATCGTATATTTATTTCGTTTTCTAATCGAAAAGATTCGACTTTTCACTAGATGTTGCATTTAAAATCGGTGGTTCAACATCAACTAAATATCTTGTCCTACAAGTACATTATGCGAACATTGATAAATTCAAAGGCACGTGAATTCTTTATCGATGATTGACGAGTTTATTCTTTTGTTTTTTTAGCTGGTAAAACTGATCGTTCAGGTTTAGTTTTAACTACAACATCGGCTCCGTATGTTTTTGTTTTTATTCGATTGAATCTATTTTCGTTTTGTCTAGAACATCGAAACGTGCTGGTGTTTTCGTACTTGGCACAGGTGGTTCGATTGCAGGACATTCCGAAGGTAATTATGAATTCATCGAAATGAATCCGTCAACTTCATTCGCTTTTTTTTTATAGAAATCTTTCAAGTAGCTTGTAAAATTTCTCAAGATATCGTCATGCATCCACTCGCATTTCGAGCTCATACACATAAATTAGGTACGTAGGAATCGATTAGTTTGCAAAATGAAGAAAGAAAGTCTATGTTCAGGTTTGATGAATGTTGGTTATCGAATTAGAGGTGAAGAAAATGATCAAGTTTGGACTGAAATCGGTCGTCGATCACCTCAATTACCACAAATGTTCTATCCAACTCACGAGAATCTCACCATTGAACAAGGAGATTACGTTGCTGCTGCTTGTACAATGTCGAATACGAAATCTCAAACTGTTTACATAGGGTATGAGGGGATTTGTTTCGATTGAAAATAATTGTTCGTATTTTTAGGCCAACAGGAGATGATGAAATGTGTAATTATTATATAATGTATTGGGTTGAAGGCGATCAATTAATAGAAAATCCATTCTGTCAAAGTGCTGGACCACCAATGTATTACTTTCGTGATGAACAAGTAAAATTAAATTGAAATTTTCTTGATTTTCTCGGAAGTCTATTTGTTTTAGAATTTAAATATTGATAAAATTCCTCGAGATGCTTTTCGTGTTCCAGTCTCATTAAACATTTCGTCACATCACATGCATTCTCATCATACAAAACCATCGAAATGATCGAACGATTTCTTTCAATTAAAATTAACAATTTAGTTCTTTTTTTTATTAAATAAACAAAAACAGCTGATTAAAATAGATTGTCATAGTTTTGTGCATAAATCAAGCTACCACATGTGATAGAACAATAGCTTCAATAGGATCGTCTGCACGTTCCTTTCGAAAACACTAACCAACAAATTGAGTGATGTTGTTTAATCTGAGAAGGATTCGTTTTTAATAATGATATGCTTTTCATCTTGAATCGAAAAAAACTACCTACGTACTACGGCATCTTTCTTTAACATCTTTACCAATTAATGGAATAGAACACATTATCTACACACAAAACAATCTGCAAAATCTTTCTATCATCGATACTTTTTTGATGATGTGTTTATTTTTTGAATATTGATAAAATTGATGTAAAACGAAACTTTAATTAATTAAATTAACAAATAATAAAATACAACGTTTCAGTTGACTATGCAACCATTATCAAGTATCAGAAGACTCGATTTTTAAATTTGAATGCTCATTTAACCATCAAGAAAAAGAAAAGTAGATATATTCATGTTGCGAATGTCACATATCATCAATGTCACGCTTCTTCTTGATCATTTTTTCACCATTGACTTCTTCAAATGGTCGTTTCTTCGAAATAGCTTTATATTCTACGACATCGACTAATTTTTTCATTACAAAATTCGCCGCATCTAATATTTCCATATGTAACTGCGTCGTAATATTAGCCAGCGTATGTTTTAGCTGGGAGACCTCTGAGATGAGCATCTCAATTAACTGACGTTGTTCATCAAAACCTCGTCGTAGATCAGCAATTTCTGTCCGATAATTATTGTTGCGTTGAATTTGTTCTCGAAAAGCTTGTGCCCACTCTATATTGACTTGTTGAATTTTTAACAGTAAATCGGCAACGGCTTTCGGTGGATTGGGATCTGCGTTCTAAAACATATAAAGTTCTTATTCGGAAACAATTCTTAAACCAATTTAATCGGTTCCGTTGAACTGTAATACCTCTTTGGAACACACTGCAAGCACGTTTTTTGTAGAAAAAGACATCCTCAAACCAGCGCAACTATTAGTTCTCAAAGTTACACAGAGACATCCCTGTTGTATGCCGAAAAAAAGGTTAGGCGAAACGAAGAAAATTTATGTGACTTACTTTATGGTGGAAACGCATTGACGATATACTTGCGATACTAAAATTCGCCCGACTATATACCAGTCAAATACAAAGAAAAAAATAATGAAGACATTTAACAAGTAGCATAAAGCATGTTTAGTATCCAATAGAATATTTTTTTATGAAAATAAAATTTCATTCGGGCGTCATCTACTGCCCGTCATGATAAATGAATAAGTTTTCGTTAAATATACTCATATTTATTAGTATAGTGATAGGGAACTGAACAAAAAACAACGATAAGATTTTGGCTCAAGCCAATCTAAGACGAGGAATTTTTCGATTTTAGTTTTTGATTTCTCAGAATCGTCATCTATAGATGACAATTGTTTATCTTTTTTCTCTCCGTCTCTGTTTCTCTGTTTCTCTCTCTCTCTCTCTATCACATCACGGGGAACAATCTTGTCGTTGCTATTGCGATGAATGCTTTGTTTATTTTCGTTTTTCTTCAATTATTTTTTAAACGATAATGAAACTTTTTGCGTTACAATAGAGTAATTATACGATTTCGTTTATTGTGAGATTTCACCAACATATTTTTATTTATGTATGATTTGTTTCCATAGAATGATAAGCCATTTTATTTTAAAAGGATTAAAATGCAAATCAATCAGTGTTTATAAAAGCTTTCATTGTATTTTCAGATTCATTCATGTTCAGCATTGTTTATTTTCAATAAGCATCATGACTTCAAATTCACTTCGACCTTTCTTAGTGCTATCATTCAGCAATTGAGATTACATATCTAATTGCGTCATATTATAGTCATCTGAACATGAAAACTTGATCATGTAGCGTCTTATAAGTCGTGCAGTAGTATAAAAATATTTCTCATTTTTTTTTATGAGCTACTCGGTAGGTCATTTGATTTATTAATTAATTTTATATTATTGTACGTGCTCTTTCAAAATAACAAAAAGCCGTCCAAACATTGTTTCGATAAAGGTCGAAGTGTAGACTATATGACTTCTGTTTAGTTTCTCTATTCATTTTCGACGATGTATTTCTTTCGATTATTGTCGATTTTTGTACTTTTGATTTGTTCGACAACAAGTTGGCCATTTCATCGAACGAAATTTAAACCAAATGCTGAAAATACATGTTGTAATACTGCGAAATTAAATATCAATGCAACACGAGCTAATCTCGGTCGAGAATTTTTCGCCGAATTAATTTCAAATAATCAATCATACAAAAATGTGAACGAAGAAAATATTTGTTCATTGATGCATTTCTTCATGCAAGAATCAGTGTTAAATGGACGATCTATTAAATTTTCCAAAGGTTGTCTTCCTTATGGGAAATAACAGAAAAAGAAAAGTGATTTATTTTGTAGGCATGTTTGTTCTTTATGATGGAACTAAACAATTTTTTACTCGTTTAATGCAAGCTAAAAATGCACAGAAACACGGCAGTGAAGAAGATCGTACAGGTTATTTCAAACGTTTAAAACATTTCGCCAGTAAATCTTTAAAATCATTATTTAAAATCAAAAAATTCAATCAAACCATTCCCGATGCATTTATCTACGTTCGTGGCGATGAATCATCGCATTTTCGCGAACGAGGCATCTCGGCCTTGCATCGATCGACTATTTATCCAGCTTAGTAAGAATTTCTCAATTCAAATGCGAATCAAACATTCGTCATTCTAGCGGAATGGATGTTAGACATGGTTGTATGCCCAACGGTTTCGGACATATTCTCTTCGGGCAATTAAAAGTTTTGTACGATAATGAATCAGATCCTTATTATGGCGATCGAATTTACATAAAACCTGAAGAATTCGGTATACAGAAATTGAAGCATTACGTTGGACGTAGGTGTTTGCCTTAAATTTTTGTTTTGAGAAACTCACACAAAGTTTCATTTGATTAGATTCGGCTAAATATTTGAAAAGTGTGTCTCGTGGTATCGTTTGTAAAATCGGTCGATTTCAAAAGACAGATCTTTGCTCGAAAGAAGGAGCCTTTCGTGAGAATATCGATACGAAACTAACAAATAAATGGAATCAAATTTTGTCGACAATTCCTGAACTAACCGAAGCTGAACGTCAGACAATGCGAAGTCGAACGCTCGAAGATGGCATTCATGAAATCTATCGACAAATACTATTATTCCAACACAATCACATTCAAGTTCGAGATTTTCAAAAAGAATTAGAGAGCAAATACGGTCGTGATACACGATCACGAAAAGGAAACGAAATTATATTTACCACCGAACAATTGCTCGACAGTCACATATCATGTGACCCAATTAATATGTTGACAAATAATCGAGCTCATCTAGCACCATGTCTCAAAGCCAATCAAAGCACGATAAATAGCGTGTTCAGCTAATCTTCTATTGAAAATCAAACTATGAGCTAGTTTTTTCTTTACTAATTGATCCAATTATTCGATAAATAAATAAACAAACAGAACGAAACATAGATTGGGAAAAGTGAACTTCTGCTTCTTTTCTCTTTCTCGTTCTTTCTCGTTGGGTTTCATGGGTACCTGGCAAGAGAAAAGAATGAACGTTGGAGACATTCATTTGACAAGTAGTTGCATTTCCGGCAAGAAAAACGAAGGAAATCTCGGAGTGTTCAATAGAAAATGAGACACAACTGACAGAGATAATTTAGTTTCTTCTTTCTTGTCTCATTAATAAGCAGTTGATCATCTTGTTGAAGAGAATGTCACATAGAAACAACGATTAGAAAGGAAAAGAATGTCATCCATATATTGAACTATAACAAGCATCATTTTCATGTCCGGATCGACACATATATATATATGTGTGTGTAAGTCAAGATAAATTCTTTTTCAATACGATAATAGAAGAAGAAAAAAAAAAGAAGAAAAACTTTATTTTCTTCTATTTTTTTGTGTTCCTGTTGGTTTCTCATTTGTCGTTAGTTTTTTTGTAAAGCAAGAAAACGACAAAGTCATACTGTTGAAAAAATAGAAGAAAGAAGAACAAGAAGAAGAGGAATCTCGGAAAGATAGACAACCACAACGGCGAACAAGGCACGTTCAGTCTTAAAAAAGAAAACAATGAGATCATTATTCAAATAGAAACCGATTATGGCAAAGATTCATATGCGTGGTAGACGTTGGTCAGATGCTGTTGCAGCCAAGTAAGTTTGCTGATTTTTGATCAAAAGAAGAAGAAAAAAAACAGCGTTTATTTATAATTACTAACGAGAAGAAACGATAGATGTCTGGTCCCTCGAGAGACTAAAATGGTAAACTTAGTACGTTAGACGATGATTGTTCCCATTCATTAATGTTCATGATGTGTAAGACGAGAAAAAAAGAAAATCAGATATTTTGATTTGAATTTCTGAAAGGATTAAGTCAATGAAATGTCATTAGTTTGAAGAAAATCTTTCAAGGAAATAATCTTTGGTTCAAATGAACATAAAAGAAAAAAGAACCGACAAGATTTACAGTTAATAATAGAATCTGACAGATGAAATCAAGTAGAAACTAAAAACGAAGTTTTTCTTTTGCATTGTTTAGAGTTTTTTTTATTATTAGATTGATTTTCATAAAGCAAAAAAAAAAACATTGATAAATATTTGATTTTGTGTTTTTCAAATGAGAAGGCAACAACTAAATGTCTATTATTATTATTATTATTATTACTATTATTGTTTTTTCCCCTAACGAAACCCTTTCAATCGACTACGCAATTTGATCTGTCTGTCATCAAAGAATTCTCGTTCCTCATCTTCATCTTTTTTTTTTCATTATTAAGATGAAGAAAAAAAGAGATTATTTGACGGACGGAAAATATTTATTTTTGTTTCTTTTTTTTTTTCGTCAATTATTCCAATGAGAAATATATATCTATCAAAACCAGAACTCATGAAAATTTACATAGCCCATTATTTCTCTCATTGCCCCGCTCTCTCACTCTCAAAATAATATTCATTTAGAAATGATAGATAGTATTTGTGCGAGTCGTTGAATACGCAATGAGCAGTATTAGTTCGAATATGCAAAGAATCAAACAAGATCACGCTACTTCAACAATGCTGAAGCGCTCGAACAGGTTCGATGATTTTCTTCTTCTTCTTCTCCTCTCGAGCAAAGCAGCAATTAACGATTGTCTTTATTTCTGAAAGTTTTCTCAACTATATAGATAATAGTTTAAACGATGCACTTGAAAGCTTTATGGTGTACGAATATATATATAAATGTGATCGATGATCGATGTTTTATTGTTTATTACAATGATATTTTCATCTTTGGGGTTTTGTTTTTTATGATTAAATTCAATCGAAAAACTACGTAGCAATTCCCTAATGAATTCTATTCGGTTGGCAATCGTCTAATTTTCACATCGTATTTCTTTCTTTTGTTCTCGATTTCTCTTTTTTCTTCTTCTGCTTCTCGTTTTTATCAATGCGTGTGCTATAATAGCACGTTGAGACTGATGAGAAATGGAGAAACCGAAGGAAAAAAGAGAAAGAGAAAGAGAAAGAAAAAAGGAAACTTTTTTTTTGCTCTTTATATTCTCCTCTGACATGTCATAGGAGTGTGTTCAGAAAAAAAAGGAAAGGTTAGACTCTCGTTTAATCTTTGATTGATAGTACGAAGAATGAATCTGGAATCGAGATTTTCAGCAGCGTTAACGAAGCGGTAGCAGAAAACGAAGATTTTATTTTGATTAATCCTTTTGTTTTTGTTTGAAAATCAGGTATGACAATGAAAATATGAATATATTCCTTGAAAATTTCGAAACAATCGCACAAAAATACGAACAACGTCGACAAAAGATTAAAAAAGCTGTAAGTCATTAAGCAGTATATGATTGATTTTCGATGATGATGATGATTGTCTTTAGGAAGAAATTGAAAATGAAAAATCACCGCCGGAATATCGAATTACATTTGGAGAAAAACCCGAAGGTATTACGTCGAAAGAATACGAACTACTTTATGTTGAGACATTATACACAATAAAACATAAAATTGGCACGACATCAGCTCGACATAGCGAAGGCGAACACGACTTATACGCGTATGCTCAAGAAGCATTCGGCCTATCGAGTGACGAACATCGTCGTTTACTGAGCCGTGCGAGTGAAGAAAAAGTTAGTCGAAGAAATATTTCCTTTTGTAATTATGAATTTGCCTGACTGATTCTCGATGCATTTTAGCCTCCGATCTTAATTTTAAATGTTGAAATTGTCGAAGCTAAAGATCTCGAAGCGAAAGATGCCAATGGTAAAACGACAGCGTTGTTTTGTTTTGCAGTTTGTTCTCATCTAATTAGTAAAATAGGATTTTCTGATCCATATTGCATGCTTGGTATTGTTCCTGAAGTTCATCATTTTGTTCTCACACGACAAACAAGTGGAGCTAATGGAGCTTCATCGGATGAAGAAGGAACCAATGAGAGTAAAATGGGATTTATGAAGCGTTTGAAAAGCTTCAGAAAATCGACTGTACGTCGTGCACAAGGCCGAGAAAAAACTCTCACAGCAACGAACTCGAGTCCACAGCCGAACTCAAGTTTAAGAGATAAACTTCCGGCGAAATACATTCAAACAACAGATGTTAAAAAAGCAACATTGAATCCCGTTTGGATGGAGAAATTCCGTTTGTAAGCATTTTGTTATCAAACAAGAAAGAACAACTTAGAAATCTGCCTTTTCTTCGTCTAGTAATATCGAGAGTAGTCGAACCGAAACATTCCATTTGGATATTTGGGATCATGACGATGAGTTTTCAGTATTCGAAGCAGCGAGAAAATTAAATCAAGTTCAAGGTTTCAAAGGTCTCAATCGATATTTTAAACAGATCGCACAATCAGCACGAACGAACTCGAGTGAAGGGTCTCATGTCGATGATTTTCTCGGTTCGGTGAATTTAAAGATTAGCGTAAGAGGGATTTTTTTTCTATTCATTCGTCAAACTCAATTAACATTTTAGGAAATTCCATCGACAGGCATCGATAAATGGTTTTCACTCGAAGGTCGTAGTGAAAATTCGAAAGTTCACGGTCAAATTCATCTACGTGCCAATTTAACAACACGTGAAGATCGAGGCGTTTCAGAAGAAGACAATTGGACCGATATAAAACAACATGTCGAACTACTTCAAATATTTATCGATCATGAATTGAATAAATTCAAGGTTTGATTTATGTCAGAAAGAAAACACTTTAATCTTGACATGCAAAATGATGCTAATTTCCGTTTCGTTTCGAAATCGAACAAAGCGAGAGAAAGAACGATTTTCTTTTCTATTATTAGGGCGCAACAACATCATGGACGGGTGAATTATCGCGTGATGCTGAAACGATTCTTCATCAACATGCTATACAAGGTGATATTACTGATATTCAACGACAGATGTGCCGTTGGATTGCCTATTCAAAGAAACATTTAGAACGAACATTAACACACAAGTTACTGTTGAATATAATTGAGCAATTAGAAAAATCTTGGCAACCAACATCATTAAGTCGAGATGAAAGCGATATGTTACGTGAAGCATTTACATTATTTATAAATCATTGTTTTAAACAAATTGCTAAAATTCGAGAGCTATTTCCTGCAGCGAATAAAGCAGCCGTAGAAAAACTCGAACAACTTTTGACGTAAAAAGATAAATCATTTCCTTGTCAAATAAACGCATATAAATATAATTTATTGTAGAATTGTTTCGAAATTACACAGTATGGAAGTGTTTCGTCATTGTTGTCCATTTCAAAATAGTCTTCAACATGAACTATCGTCGATTATCAAAGCTGGAACTGTCGAATGGTTCGATCGAACTTATGCTGAGATTACTAAACCAAGATTACGAGTATGTCTGAGACTTTCCGATAGATTGAACTTAATACTCTCTTTTGGTTGATTAGTCTGATGAAGATATTCTACATAATATTAGTGAATTTGTCTATGTTCTAATTGCTGATGGTAAAAGACTCCGCTTTTTTTTTCTCATCAAAATTTCTTTTGAACTCTTTTGTTTTTCTTCAGCTCATTCAGCAGTTAGGTTCTACAATCCAATATTCGAATCGTAGGCGAACAACACTCATTCTTTTTAAAATAATTACTAACTTGCGTAAATTATGTTTAGAACCGTAAAAATGGCATTTTATCATATATCATTCAAGAAAATTGATGGCAAAGTTTGTTGAAAGAACGTTTTTTTTCTATTTATCTAAGTGATTTATATCTAACTAATTTAGTTAATGGACCTTGTCGTTAAAATACTTGAAGAAGAAGTAAATAAATTTTTAATTTATGTCCTTTCGTTTGACGTGTTCAACTGAAATGTATTTAGCTCGGTGATAAAATCTACGAATCAACATCGAAGATTTTAGAAAATACTGAACCGGACTCAGCTGATATTCTTGCTTTTGCTTCATCAGCTGAACAAACAAGTTTATCATTATTCGAACTCTATTTAGTTTTGAATGAACTATCAAAATACAAACTCTATGTTAACGAAACGTAGGGCTTTTCTTCCGCATGGAATCGATTTTCAACATATTTCGTTCGTTTTTCAGTCAACGAGGAAACTTGAAAATCAATCAATACTATGCTTATTTCGGTATTGCAATTAAAAAATGGTTATCAGTGGCAAGAAATAAACTTCATCATCGAATTGAATATGCCATTGATAAAGACAAAATCGATTCGTCCCTACCAGCACCTGTTAGTAATAAATTTACAACATCATCCGTTGATATTTCCAATTGTTTTACTCAAGTGTCACAATTTTGGAGACGATTAGGTTTGTGGAATAAATTTTAACAAAAGAGAGAGAGAGAGGAAATGATTTTGTTTTTTTTGCAGCTTGGCCTGATGTGCTCAGTTCAATTGGTTTCCTAATAAAGATCACTGAAGATATGTCGAATGCAACTCGACATTATGCAACATTAACTGAAGAGAAATTGAATGAAAAGAAATTCTATGAAACTAATGATCTTTCGTTTTTCATTCAAGAAGTATATTCGTTCGAAAGATTTCACTGCTTTTTTTTATTTATTCTATTTTAGCTTTCTTTAACTGTAAATAATATTGAACGTATTCGTGAATCATTTAAATCTCTACCTATTGAATTATCCTATGATAAACTACTTGTTGCTGCTGAAAAATTTCATCCGATAGCTGTTGTTGATGAATATCGAAAGAAAATCGAAACAACAGTTGCAAGTTGTAGTCAAGATATAACCGATCGAATCTATCAAATTCTGAGCAAAGTTATAACAAATATGGAAATGGAATTGAAACAGTATCTATTTCATATTATCGAAGCACCTGATGCAAGTCCAGTACAAGAGACTATGCAGCCATTATTCAATTTTCTTGACAATCAATTGAGGCCTTATCGAGAAATTTTAACTAAATTAAATTTTACGAGGTTCAATGAAAAAGAGAAGATTTTGTCTTTCGATTGAAATTTTCGATTTTGCTATAGATTATTGGAACTTACATGGGCAGTTTTAATCGATCAAATTCTCTCGGAAATTGAACATAATAATTCACCTTCATGTCATCGATCATCGGCATCTTTGGCACGAATTTTAAAAGCTCTCGATTTACTATTGGAATATTTCAATAATGATGAGCAATGTCTACCGAAAGATAGTCTCAAAACTGATAAATACAAAGTATTGACGCATGCACTCTTCTAATAGAATTCACTTTTCCAAATTGCGTTTTTTTGTTTAGTTATTAAAAAAACTATTGAAATATCAATCTAATGATACTTATTCACTAATTAAAATGTATTATCAGGTAGATTAAAGAATCTCTCTTGAAAACATTTCGTAATCTACTTTTGTAATCATTGAAGGAGAAAATTCAAGAACAAGATCGTGCATTGGTTTGTAATCAATTTGAACTCGGTAAACTCTATTGTCGAGTTTATTATCATTTAAAAGAAGAAACATTATATGTTGAAAGTAAATCAAATTACAATAGCGCACTTTCATATTTGAAATTGATTTAATTTTAGTTATTTCATGTAAAAATTTGAAACCATGTGATTCAAATGGTTTAAGCGATCCATATGTTGAAATTCAATTATGTCCAAAATTTTTGTATCCACATATTGAAAAACAACAAACAACCGTGATTAAAAAAACTCTCAATCCACAATTTAATGAAAAATTTGAATTGTAAAGCAAAGTCATTTCTGAGGGATGAATTGCGATTTCTTTTGTATTTTATTTTAGTCGATTAACGGAGAAAGAATGTAATTTAGCAGGTGGCATGGTTCATTTTACTGTTATGGATCATGATTTAATGTGGTCAAATGATTTTGAAGGAGAAGCTTTTCTTGAAATATGCAAAGTAACTGGAATCAATAATGATAATCGAGCATTCGATGAATTGAAACAAATTGAATTACCATTAACACATCCGAAAGGTATAGTGAAGAAGTGAAGAAAAGAAATAGATTGGAGAGTCATTTTATTTGTTTGTTCTAGTCGTTCGAAGTCGAATTATTGAAGTTTTAGAACAAAGAACTAATGATAAAATTGCAATGGAATTTGTTCGACAACGACGAGATACTGAAAATCAATAGAATGCTCTTCACGGATTGAATTGAACTCGTATAAAAGCAAACAAAAAAAAATAGAGACTTTCTATTATATTGTCGTTTAATAAAATAAAAACAAAAACTACTAATCATTGCTTCATTCTTGATTTCTTTTTCCCGATAATTCAATTGACTTTACACTAAATGTCGCGTAACCGACATCCAACTAGTCAATGCCGAACGGGCCGCCATACTCCGCACAGCTCATCCTCAACACCCTCACCCTCAATACTTATTAACAGATTTTATTTGACCAATGAGATTATTTGTTGACGAAACTTTTTCGACCAAATGCATAGTTATCAATTTTTCGTTCTTTTATCTCAACTAAGTGTGCTTCTTTTTTACCAACTTTCGAAAAATAGTCGTTGAGAAGAACGGTCGGTAAACTTTTTTTTTATAACTTCACAAAACATTACCTTAACAGTAAATAAATTAAATACAGATGAAGGTATATTAATTCATAAGAAAATTTTTCGCAATCATTTAGATTTGTTAAAATGGCAACTGCCTCAAGTAATCCGAAACGTAAAATAGCACTTGTTATTGGCAATGGAGAATATACTGATAAACAAACAACACCTCTACCTAATGCTATCAAAGACGCTAAAGATGTTGCAGCTGCTTTAAAACGAATTGGTTTTATTATTCATGAACCAAAATTAAATTTAAGTTACAGAGATATGCGAATGTGTTTGACTGATTTCGAATGTTCAGTCAAAAAAAACGATTTAGTTCTCTTTTACTTTGCTGGGCATGGAATTCAATGGGAGGTTTGTGTCTCAACTACGAAAAAATGAGTGCTATATTAAATAATTTTAGAATCAAAATTATCTAATTCCATCAGATGATGATCAGATTGAAAAAAATACAAATGATAAAAATAAAAATGATACAAATAAAAAAAAATTGAATAAACATGCAATTAATGCTCAACATTTTCTTAATGATATGGAGTCAGGAGAACCATTTGCAACTATTTTCATTTTGGATTGTTGTCGCAGATATCATTTGAGAAACGATGAACTCGATAAGCCTGTGCCTATGCCTGTGCCTGTGCGATCTATAAATCAGAATAGCTTAGAACAACGTACAGAAAAATCTGGACATGAATCACTGATTCTATTTTCATGTTCAGATGGAGCTCTAGCGGAAGAAGGAAACCCAAATGAAAATAGTCTATTTACGAAACATTTACTCAAACATATCAATACTCGAAATGAACGTGTCATGGATGTGCTTACGAAGGTTGTTAAAGGAGTCAAACAAGAATCAAAATTACAACAAATTCCAAAGATTTATACTTCATTGACTGATCTGAATATTTATTTAGGTGAGTTGTTTATCCAAGCATTTCCTTTTTCAGAAATTCACTTTTAATCAAAACTTATTTATTGTATCACGATTTCGTAACATCTTTCGTCTTGCTTTTCTTCCTAAAAAAATAAGCTCCGATTTTCACTAGAAATATTAAGTCTTATAATGCTATTCATAATTTCACGCTTCTTTAATACCATCGAAACAAGAACTTAGCGTAGAAAATAAAATCCCTGTTATAGTGATAATGAGCGAGTCTTCTAAAAGATAGCATCAACAAACTCCTGTAGAAGATGCTATTAATCGCATTGCCAGAATTTTACCGATGATGGGGTGCCCCCTCCTGGTGACTAGCGGCGGCGTCAGAAATTTTTGCTCGGGTGGGCTCAGCCCACCCGTGGCGCCGCCACTAATTGATTTAGTATGATCTGTGGAACTTTAAAAAATATTTTCGGGTGGGCTTGAACACTTTTCGGGTGGGCTCAGCCCACCTCCAGCCCACCCGTGGCGCCGCCACTACTGGTGACACCATTAAGTACTGTTGAAGTAGTGATGTGAATTATTCAATATTACTCTGAACTTTATTAACAGGTATCTTTAGAAGGTTCAGGCTATCGAAAACTAGTACCTCAAGGTAATCCTTCTACAAACATATGCACATGCGTAGGTATATGCATCATATATCAGACTATGATACTGAACTACAATCAAATGTTTGATACATACCCTCACCCTCAGTGAAGCAGAAAATATATCAGTTCTATTTTTAAATTTCTGTTATCAGTTTCAGATTCAAAACTGTCAAAGCCCGAATACCGCCATGAAAAGTTGGAGGCACTCATCGCCCAAAAAAACAATGCAATCGAATTAAGTTTATCTTCCTGGCGACTGACAGAGCAAGACATGGCCATAGTAGCATATTACGCCATACAAGAAAATCAGGTAAAGGATTGCGCCTTTTACTTTATAAACAATTAAGACAAACATCAGTTTGGGTATAACCATGCGCAAACGAGATTCTAAATGATTCTAGTCAATTCTATAAACAAAGCTATCTTGAGGGTCACTACTTTCTATGTCGTCCTGAAACTATTATATTCCATAGAATTATTGGGTCTTTACTGCATGCACATCGATTTAAGACACAAAACACTAAAATAGCTATACAACCTAATGTTCATATCACCATTCTATACCATATTACATGCCGCTTTTTCATATGTTCCATATGATGCATTATAGCCCTTTCCAGGAAATTCAATGAAATCTTGAGATCAGAATAATTTCCGGAAACAAAACCAGACATGGAAAACAAAATAGATTACCTACATGCATACTGGTTTCCAAATAGGAAACCGATTTTCTAAGTGGACAATAAATCCTAAAAATACTAAAAATCCTATATAGACAATAAATCTTATACATACTATCGCTCCAATAGTTCGATTATGTGCAGTATGCTTCTTATATTTAATATTTCTTCCAGTTATATCACCAAAGAATAGATTAAGTTCGAAAGTAATAATGACTTTCCATCAAATGGCAAAAGCGCATGGAATCTGAAGGTGCACAATATCTGGCTGAAGCATTACGAAACAATTCAGTGAGAGATCATCACTCCTTCTCATTCTTCTTCTTCCTTTATTCCATTATTTCACTCTTTTCCATTTCATACAGACACTCACTACACTCAACCTTGAATACAATAAAATAGGAGAGAAAGGTGCACAATATCTGGGTGAAGCATTACGAAACAATTCAGTAAGAGATCGTTACTCCTTCTCGTTCTTCTTCTTCTTCCTTTATTCCATCATTTCTCTCTTTTCTATTTCTATTTCATACAGACACTCACTACACTCGCCCTTCACAGCAATAAAATCGGAGATCAAGGTGCACAATATCTGGCTGAAGCATTACGAAACAATTCAGTGAGAGATCATCACTCCTTCTCATTCTTCTTCTTCTTCCTTTATTCCATCATTTTACTCTTTTCCATTTCATACAGACACTCACTACACTCAACCTTCAATACAATAAAATAGGAGAGAAAGGTGGACAATATCTGAGTGAAGCATTACGAAACAATTCAGTAAGAGATCGTTACTCCTTCTCGTTCTTCTTCTTCTTCCTTTATTCCATCATTTTACTCTTTTCCATTTCATACAGGCACTCACTACACTCAACCTTCAATACAATCAAATAGGACCTGAAGGTGCACAATATCTGGCTGAAGTATTACGAAATAATTCAGTGAGAGATCATCACTCCTTCTTCTTCGTCTTCTTCATTTATTCCATCATTTCACTCTTTTCCATTTCATACAGACACTCACTACAGTCCACCTTGGCGGGAATCAAATCGGAGATAAAGGTGCACAATATCTGGCTGAAGCATTACGAAATAATTTAGTGAGAGATCATCACTCCTTCTCATTCTTCTTCTTCGTTTATTCCATCATTTCACGTGCTTTCATTTCATACAGACACTCACTACACTCAACCTTTACAACAATCAAATCGGAGATCAAGGTGCACAATATCTGGCTGAAGCATTACGAAACAATTCAGTGAGAGATCATCACTCCTTCTCATTCTTCTTCTTCGTTTATTCCATCATTTTACTCTTTTCCATTTCATACAGGCACTCACTACACTCCACCTCCCATGGAATCAAATCGGAGATAAAGGTGCACAATATCTGGCTGAAGCATTACGAAACAATTCAGTGAGAGATCATCACTCCTTCTCATTCTTCTTCTTCTTTCTTTATTCCATCATTTTACTCTTTTCCATTTCATACAGACACTCACTACACTCAACCTTTACAACAATCAAATCGGAGATCAAGGTGCACAATATCTGGCTGAAGCATTACGAAACAATTCAGTGAGAGATCATCACTCCTTCTTATTCTTATTCTTCTTCTTCTTCGTTTATTCCATCATTTTACTCTTTTCCATTTCATACAGGCACTCACTACGCTCGACCTTGGCAGGAATAAAATCGGAGCTCAAGGTGCACAATATCTGGGTGAAGCATTCCGAAACAATTCAGTGAGAGATCATCGCTCCTTCTCGTTCTTCTTCTTCTTCCTTTATTCCATCATTTTACTCTTTTCCATTTCATGCAGGCACTCACTACACTCAACCTCCCATGGAATCAAATAGGAGCTGAAGGTGCACAATATCTGGCTGAAGCATTACGAAATAATTCAGTGAGAGATCATCACTCCTTCTTCTTCGTCTTCTTCATTTATTCATCATTATACTCTTTTCCATTTCATACAGACACTCACTACACTCCACCTTGAATTCAATCAAATCGGAGATAAAGGTGCACAATATCTGGCTGAAGCATTACAACACAATTCAGTGAGTGATCATCACTCCTTCTCATTCTTCTTCTTCGTTTATTCCATCATTTCACGTGCTTTCATTTCATACAGGCACTCACCACACTCGACCTTCAATACAATCAAATCGGAGCTCAAGGTGCACAATATCTGGCTGAAGCATTACAACACAATTCAGTGAGTGATCATCATTCCTTCTTCTTCGTCTTCTTCATTTATTCATCGTTGCACTCTTTTTCTTTTTATACAGACACTCACTACGCTCGACCTTGGCAGGAATAAAATCGGAGCTCAAGGTGCACAACATCTGAGTGAAGCATTACGAAACAATTCAGTGAGAGATCATCACTCCTTCTCATTCTTCTTCTTCGTTTATTCCATCAGTTCACATGCTTTCATTTCATACAGACACTCACTACACTCGACCTTGGCGAGAATCAAATCGGAGATCAAGGTGCAAAATATCTGGGTGAAGCATTACAGCACAATTCAGTGAGTGATCATCATTCCTTCTTCTTCGTCTTCTTCATTTATTCATCATTGCACTCTTTTTCTTTTTATACAGACACTCACCACGCTTGACCTTTCCTTCAATAAAATCGGAGATCAAGGTGGAAAATATCTGGCTGAAGTGAAAAAGAAAAATATAAATCTGGAACTTTATGGATGATTTTTATGGTAGATGACTGTATTTTGTGCTCTTGTTATTGTTTTACGAATTTCAGCTTTATATTAAACGGTTTAGCTGCGCTGACTTTTCAAATCGGAAAAGGCGATATTTTAGATGTTTGAAGTCTTGAGTATGTGTTGCAGAACGCGATGAAATGTGTTTTTTATATGTTGAGTATTTTAATGATTCCCCTAAGGCATAAATAAATTCAGATTGGTTGTCAAAGGAGTTAAATCGGAGTAGGTCAAATGGAAAATGACGGATGATTGTGCTTATGATTGTTGACTCGACGATGTCGAGTGACAGCAGGTCTGTACGATTGATGTTGTATCGCTTCTTGTTAAATAGAATTATCGGTTTGAAAATGATTGAACGTAGTATTATGATGGTTCTCACGGTGACATGAATTGCTTGTATGTTTAATAGTGTCAAATTTGCGATATGAATTCAAGTGTGATCGAATTGATAGCTTAACTCTCCTCGCTAATTTTTGTCAAAATCAATGTGTAGTCACCACAACGAACTGCTGTTTGTTACAGCTTTCGAAGATTTTGTCTCATGATTATAAGATCTTTGTGATAACCCTATAAGGCCTACTCTAAATTAATTCTGTAGTACTCAATTCGCATTGCTTGATAAAGTCAGTAAATCTCAAACAGAAACTTCTACTCAATTATGAAAGAAGCTCTAACATACTATACGAACTACTACCGAAAATCGTCATTTAACAAAAACAGTTTTGTGTTTGTTTATTATCCAAAAAGAAAACAACAAAAACATCAAGCAAGTGCCGATGTTCCTTTAATTGTGAGAATAGCAGCTGATGGTTGATTTTTCTTTCGTTTCTTTGTTTGATTTGATGAAAGTTTTCCAGTTGCATCAGTAAAAAGAACAACATCGTTTTGTTCTTCGATTTGTCGACGAATTAATTTCAAACCCGCGAGATTAAATCCGACATTATCCTAAAACAAATACATTCGAAAAACTCATCGATTCAATCTCCATAGATTTTACTCGAAGTCGATCAACTGTTTGCATACAACGTGTTCGTAATTGTTCGACTAGATTCAAATATTGATGTGATGATGTTAAAACACCATGATGAATTTTAATCAAAAACACGGCACATTTAACACATAATTCAGGTGATTGAAAACGATCGAGATATTCGATAAGAAGTGATAATAACTTTTGAACATAATCGAATGGAAGAAGGAGAAGTGTTGCTTCAAGATCACTGTGAGAAAAGAAAATGATGATTCAAAATGAAATGATGAAGTCAATGATTACCTGGCAGGAACTTTTCGTAAAGATTCAAGAACGAATCGTTCGGGAGTATAAGTCGGTTCTAATGCTTGAAGAATTAAATGAGGCACAGGACGAGGAACCTAAAGAAAAGATTTTTTTTAGTTTTAAATTCTCTTTTTATATTTGCGAAATTACTTCTTTTCCTAGAGCTTTTTGAGTAGCTTCATATTCAGCATATTTAACTTTTTCATCACGCCAAATATCCAAAGATTCAATAATTCCTTCAGCCTAAATCCGAAACATCAAATTCTAATTCTTCAAACAAATCATTCGCACTGACTCCTTTTAAACTTTCGATTGTTTTCAAAGTTGCTAATCCAATTTCTTTATTTGTTTCTCCTGCCAAAATAAATTCTTCATTTTCCAGTTCATTTTCAAATTGTGCTTCTCGTTCCTAATACAAACAAATTCTCTTACTAATTCGAAAACTCTCTCTCTCTCTGACTTGTTCCTTTTCTTCTTCAAGAATCAAGCTTCTTCGGTTCGTTCCCATAATCGAATGGTTCGATCATGAGCAGCTGTTGCAATATGCATGCCATTCGTTGTGATTGACATACAACGAATTTCACCACAATGACCCTATAATAAAAACAACAATTTTTCGAGAACAAAAAAAAACTCATTTCGAGATTTTTCACGAACGTCTAACGTTTGAATATGAAGAAATTTATCCGCATCCCAATATTTCAATTTCTTATCTTTGCTAATCGAGAAAAATAAATGTGTTTTCGGAACAAATTGAACCGCTGTTATTGTATCGTCATGAGCAAACAACGACCGATGACAATCACCGAAATCAAGGCCCCAAATTTTAATATTTCGATCACTCGAACCCGTGATAATCAAACGATTGTCATAGGAAATATCAAGACAAAGAACTGGTTGAGAATGTCCGTACAGAGAGAGAAACATCTACAGAATATGCAAATAAAGATTTCGTTTGAAAGCAAAGACGATGCTTTTACTTGACATGAATCCATGAAAAATATTTTCACCGTTGTATCCATGAGAGCTGCTGCAAAATATCGACTATTTGGTCTGTAAAACAAATGATTTTTTTGCAAAGAATCCAATTCTAACGAAATTTTCTTATCACTTCCACCAGACAAAAATCCTTGCTACATTCATAAATAAATAATAACATTTTATTTTCAAATCATCATTTTACCTTATCAGGAGTCATACACATTGTATAAACAGCTTGATTCTCTTTATGTCTTTGAACAGTCTCAATAATCGATGCTGAATCCAGCGAACTAATTTGAATACGTTCTCTTATTTTAATCTACATCTATGGAACTCATAAGAGCAAATAAGAATAAAGACTTTCTGTCATTGTCGTTCAATAAAATAAAATCAAAAACCTATAGTATCGTTGTTTCATTCTTGATTTCTTTTCGACAATTCAATGAAATCAATACTTCAGAATGAACTTTCATCAGTTTTGGCTGCATTTCACTTTATGAGGTGTATGGGTTATATCCTTTTGTAGAATTATTTTTCCATCAAGCACGAAAACAGTAGATGTCGCGTGAAAGAAATTTGGGCGCAAGAACAAATTGTGCGGGACTGGATGATTTAATTTTCTTTATTCCTTTGTTTAGATTCATTGTTTCTTTTATCTTTGTTATAGATAATATTTAAGCTGCCGTCTTTCTATTTAACCTGCATAAACTATGTGTTTTCCAATGAAAGTAAGTAATACAACTTTTTCTCTTATATATATTGATTCTTTTTTGTAGTAGTAATTTTGTATGGCGTTTTCCTCGAGAAATCCGTTAGCACAGTGTACAAAGGAGGTACGATAGTGAATTTCAAGTTAAAAAAACGATTTGTTGTTTATTTGATTGATAATGATAAATGTTTTGTTTGTTTAGAATGTTGATCTTGATCCACCAAGGCAACTGGTCGACCTTATTGCTGAAATCCAGATGGTCAACAGTGAGTGGGCAAGTGCATTTAGAGAGCAACAACAGACCATTCAACAGCAACAATTGCAGATCAATGAGTTACAATTGAAAGTCGAGTTTGTTCTGAAGGAAATTAGTCAGCTAAAAGAAACTTTCGATCGAAAGTTGACTGTCGAAATTTTAGCTCAAACGCACCAGGTGATCAAAGAATTATTGGCTGTTGTTGATAATCAAAATCTCGATACAAATCGAAATTGTGTTGGTGAAAACGTCGATCAAAATATTGTTCAAACTATGAATAAAAAGCGAAAATTTGATACTATTGCGGATAAATATTCGATTAAGAAGAGGAAATAACTGGTTAAATGTAGTTTTATTCTTGTACAGAATTTCTTTTTTCTATTTGTTGAATAAAATTAAACACATTCAAGAATGAATAGGTGCTGTCAGGAATCTTGGTTGTCTTCTTTAATTTATTTACTTTGTCTTAAGATGTAAGATATGTATATTGAAGATGGTTGCTTTATCTGTAGAGTCCTGTTATATTTGACACGAGAAGAAAAGTTGGAAGTTGCCGATACCCTCAACACTGCTTTAAATTCAACGAGAATGATGATGAAACTGCCGATCTAATCTATATTTGGAAACTGTAGCATCAAATATATGAGCTAGATTCAAAGAGGAGACGTTTATATGAACGCATTTGGAGGATTATAAGACAGTAAGTATCGATTTCATAAATACGTAGTGGTGATAGGAAAATTTTAGAGTAGGCAACGTCTGACAAAATGGTAATGGAACTCAGTTGTGAAGGTCGAAACATCGAAAATAAATAGGATTTCATTCCTGAATTGAAGTCTATCATTATTACAGGCCTACAATGAGCCGAAAGGTTGAAGAAACACGTTCTGGAACTATCATTTAACAAGAACAGTCTTTTTTATTATCAAAAAAAAAAGAAAACAACAAAAAACATCAAGCAAGTGCCGATGTTCCTTTAATTGTGAGAATAGCAGCTGATGGTTGATTTTTCTTTCGTTTCTTTGTTTGATTCGATGAAAGTTTTCCAGTTGCATCAGCAAAAAGAACAACATCGTTTTGTTCTTCGATTTGTCGACGAATTAATTTCAAACCCGCGAGATTAAATCCGACATTATCCTAAAACAAATACATCGAAAAATCATCGATTTAATCTCCACGAATTTTACTCGAAGTCTATCAACTGTTTGCATACAACGTGTTCGTAATTGTTCGACTAGATTTAAATATTGATGTGATGATGTTAAAACACCATGATGAGTTTTAATCAAAAACACAGCACATTTAACACATAATTCAGGTGATTGAAAACAATCGAGATATTCGATAAGAAGTGATATTAACTTTTGAACATAATCGAATGGAAGAAGGAGAAGTGTTGCTTCGAGATCACTGTGAGAAAAGAAAATGATGATTCAAAATGAAATGATGAAGTCAATAATTACCTGGCAGGAACTTTTCGTAAAGATTCAAGAACGAATCGTTCAGGAGTATAAGTAGGTCCTAATGCTTGAAGAATTAAATGAGGTGCTGGACGAGGAACCTAAAGAAAAGATTTTTTTAATTTAAATTCGTTTTTTGTATTTGTGAAATTACTTCTTTTCCTAAAGCTTTTTGAGTTGCTTCATATTCAGCATATTTAAGTTTTTCACCCTGCCAAATATCCAAAGATTCAATAATTCCTTCAGCCTAAATCCGAAACATCAAATTTTCATTCTTCAAACAAATCATTCCCACTGACTCCTTTTAAACTTTCGATTGTTTTCAAAGTTGCTAATCCAATTTCTTTATTTGTTTCTCCTGGCAAAATAAATTCTTCATTTTCCAGTTCATTTTCAAATTGTGCTTCTCGTTCCTAATACAAACAAATTCTCTTACTAATTCAAAAACTCTCTCTCTCTCTCTCTGACTTGTTCCTTTTCTTCTTCAAGAATCAATGGCTCTTCAGTTCGTTCCCATAGCCGAATAGTTCGGTCATGAGCAGCCGTTGCAATATGCATACCATTCGTTGTGATTGACATACAACGAATTTCGCCACAATGACCCTTGAAAAACAAAAATTCAAAAAGAAAGGATGCATTTCGAAATTGTTCACGAACGTCTAATGTTTGAATATGAAGAAATTTATCAGCATCCCAGTATTTCAATTTCTTATCTTTGCTAATCGAGAAAAACAAATGTGTTTTCGGAACGAATTGAACCGCTGTAATTGTATCATCATGAGCAAATAAAGATCGATGACAATCACCGAAATCAAGACCCCAAATTTTGATATTTCGATCACTGGAACCGGTTATAATCAAACGATTATCATACGAAATATCGAGACAAAGAACTGGTTGAGAATGTCCGTAGAGAGAAAGAAACATCTATAGTTTGCAAATAAAGATTTCATTTGAGAGGAAAGACGGTGGCTTTACTTGGCATGAATCCATGAAGAATATTTTCACCGTTGTATCCATGAGAGCTGCTGCAAAATATCGACTATTCGGTCTGTAAAACAAATGATTTGTTGACAAAAAATCAAATCGAACGAAGTTGTCTTACGATATTTTCAATGCAAGAACATCTTCACCGACATCAAACGATCGTTTATGTTCAAAAGACAAACGTTTTCTTATCTAAAACACTCTCAAACCTCAAGAAAATCAGTTGGTTTTTTCTTTACTTTTTTCGAATGATTATCTTTTTCATCTTTTAATTCAAAATTCCAGAATTGAATTTTCTTATCACTTCCACCGGACAAAAATCCTTGCTAAAATCAAAAGTAGGACGAACCGAGCATCTTCAAATCTCAATTTTACCTTATCCGGAGTCATACACATCGTCCAAACAGCTTGATTCTCTTCATGTCCTTGAACAGTCTCGACAATCGATGCCGAATCCAACGAACCAATTTGAATCGTTCCATTCTGAAATCATTCTCTTTATAAACTCTCTCTCATATCTCTTCGTCTCACCTTACAACCGACCAAAACCAAATGATCACCCGGTAGAAACATACAGCAAAGTGCGTAATCACACTGAATCGTTCGAATCGATTCACAACTATGTCTAAACACAAACATTATGCAATAAAAACTACAAATTCCTATCAAACCTATTCCAAATTTTCAATGATTCACCACTTCCGGATGCGATTAACATATCATCCGAACTAAACGCCAAACATCTGACTTCGGTTCGATGTGCTGATTTTTCAATCGAAGGTAATTGTTCATTCGTTTTATCGATAATATTCAACGAATGAATATCAAGTTTATTTTTCAATGTTAATCCAACAATCTATTTCAAACAAAAAACTTCAACAATTCTAAAAGAGAATGAGAAATCTACTTTGCAAATGGTATTTGTATCCATGTAAATATCCATAGCTCGGATTTTACCATCGAATTTCACCTCTCCGATTGAACTGAAAATCAATGACAAATCCCAGTCGATTTTCACGTCCTCATCACTGAAGAAAAGAAGCTTTAGATTGATTTGAAAGAGAAGGAATATGTTCGTACTTTTTCTCATCGCCATTTTCTCGTCGTTTACGAGCTTTTGATAAACGTTTTCGAAGACGTGTTCGAACTTCATCAACAGTCGATATTCGAAAGAATTCAGCAAATGATTCAAAACCCTAATTAAAAAAAGATTCAGTTGAATCGAATAAAAAAGAGAAATCTCTCTGATTTACATGACAACACAAAACTCGATCTGTTGAATCGACAGTTAAATTCGACACACGTTGTTTGCTTTTACGAACAATCGAGCCAATCGATTGAACACAAATCGGATTTTCTTGATCCTCCGAAGTCATTGGAGGAAACATCAGACTATCATCATCATTCTAAAATCGCAAAATTTCGATTGATTTCAACTGAAAACTATTCGACTTACATTGGCCGATGATCGTAAAGCAAAAAAACGCAATTCATTATCCGAACAACCAGTGATTAAATATCGATCAAGTGCTAAGGCAATACTCCATACCTAAGAAAATCTTCATCGATCAAATTGTTTGAAAATACAAAGAAGTTACTTCAGTTCGATGTGTAACAATCGTATGAAAACAATGTTGAATCGATATATCCCAGAATTTAATTGTCATATCTTTCGAACTGAAATTTTATTCGAGTTGAAAAGTTTTATCAATTTTGAGAGTCAATCTACCTGGATATTAAAACTGTTTGATTCGACATCAAAATCACTTTCGTTACCGGTGCTTTATGACCTCGAAGTCGATAGAGACCAGCTTCGGTTATCAAATCCCAAGCGATGATATCTGTATCCTAATGAGATTTTTGAATTTAAAAGCTTTTTTGTTTTCTTTTGAAAATCTACTTTTGATCCTGAGATTAACGTAGCTGAATCCTGAGTGAATGCTAATGTAGTGACGGTGGATTTATGTCCATGAAAATTGACACTTGATTCGTTTTGCTGGAGAGAGAAGATTTTAATAATTCCATTTTGATAACCAACAGCCAGATGTTTGCCATTGGGACTCGCAGCTACGACCATGGCTTCTTCTTGAACTTTTTTCTTCGAATCCGATGAGACGGCATTCTCGTCGACGAATGTATTCAACTGAATATATAACAGAAAATCAAAACGATCTGAATAACATTTAAATTCACCTACTTGTGAATGAGTTTTCAAATCCCATAAGAGAACGTTCTCGCAGGCCGGTACAAAAACTCGTCGTGTCGATGGTACGAGCGCGATATTCGTCGCATTTCCACTGCCAACAATACCGAAAACTCTTTCCGGTGCATGTCGATCATATTGTTTCGTCAAAACCATTTTTCTCACTTGAAAAAAAGAAGAGATACTCTAACTCTAAAACTTCGCTCGTTCGATCCAATCGTTGCATTTGCTCGACCCTCCATCAATCACGAAACCGAACAGATGTCACCACTCAACAAACGACGAGCCGCCATACCGCGATTTCTAACCTCTAAATTGGCGATTTACTAGACATATGCACGTACGACAAATATGATACAGTGTAAAGCACGCATGTATCCACCCGTCTCGTGTCGCACGTAACGACGCACAGATTTCTCTCGAAGTCACTCGATCATAATAGTCCAAGATGGTGACGTAGCACAGCAGCTGATGTTTCATTCGATATTTATTTCTTATTCACATGATTCATCATTCGTTTTTTGTTTTTTCTTAGATTTATTTCTTTTCAAATAGAATATTTAACAAAAAAAGGGCATACATACACATAACCCGAGATTTAAAACAATGGCTTATGCATATTTATTTAAGTACATTATTATTGGCGACACAGGTTCGAAAATAGTGCTCTTGTTTTTTTTCTTCGAAACAAGAAGAAACGAACGTGTCCGTTTTTCAGGCGTCGGAAAATCATGTTTATTACTTCAGTTCACTGATAAACGTTTTCAACCTGTACATGATTTAACTATTGGTAAAACGTAAAAACAAATATGTTGCAATACAATCTTTGTTTACATCATAGGCGTGGAATTCGGAGCTCGAATGATAACTATTGATGGTAAACAAATAAAATTGCAAATCTGGGACACTGTAGGTTTCAATTGAACTGAACAGCAACGATTTTATTTCGAAATTCTTTAGGCTGGACAAGAAAGTTTCCGTTCGATCACTCGTTCGTACTATCGAGGTGCAGCTGGTGCTCTGCTTGTCTACGATATCACTCAGTAAAAAATATCCTCGAATAACAACAAACAAAACAAATCGATTCGTTTTTTAGACGTCATACATTCAATCATTTAACTAGCTGGCTTGAAGATGCTCGACAACATTCGAATTCGAATATGGTCATTATGCTAATTGGAAATAAATGGTACGCGAACAAAAGAGAGTTTTTTTTGTTGTTGTTGCTGACGTTTCCGGTTTCTTTGTTCAGTGATCTTTTTGCTCGACGTGAAGTTCAAAAGGAAGAAGGCGAAGCATTCGCTCGTGAACACGGATTGATTTTCATGGAAACATCGGCTAAAACAGCTGCCAATGTCGAAGAAGTAAAAACAAACAAATTCAACAACATTCATTTTTGATGATTTTGTTCTCATAGGCTTTTATTAATACAGCTCGAGAAATCTACGGCAAAATTCAAGAAGGTGTTTTCGATCCAACCAATGAAGTAAGAAGACGATGATCGAAGGTTCGAAATGACAATTTGGTGATTTTGTTTTTCAGGTCAATGGCATTAAAATCGGTCCTCAAAATATCAATTCAGGAACAGCCTCTAATCGTCCAAATACAAATGCACCTGGCAGCAGTGGTTGTTGTTAAAAGATAATATAAAATCTTCTCTTCTTCTTCTTCGTATGACAATTAATCAACTGCATTAGTTCCGATTGTGTGTGTGTGTTGTATTTCTTCTCTCTATCTCCGCTGTTGTTCGTCTCTCTTTTTATCAAACAAGAAAAAAAGAAAAAAAAATCATCATCATTATCATAAAAACTAAAAACTGCACACGCTTATTTTATAAATATATATATATACACATGCATTCGTTTATTGTTTCTCTCTTTTACTTAGATGAAAATACACACGTCAAACTACTTTCTTGTCGTTTTCGTTTTTTTTTCTTTCTTTTTGTTTCTCTCTTTTGGAATATATCGATTTTATTGTATAAACTCTCAAATATATACATATATATATACAGGACAGGTTTACTATTTATTCATTTCTCTATCTCTATATGCATATTTATCCGTTATTATACAGTGAACGTTCAGTTTTTTTTCTTTTCCGCTGTTGTTGTTGTTGTTTTTATTTTCAACATGCATAAACGATACTCTCTTTTTTGTTGTCTGAACCTTTTCTTCGTCTGTGTGTATTAAGAAGACAAAATAAAGCAAACAAAATATGAGTCATTGATGAAAATCGATCTGATTTCTTCTTTTAGATAAAAATCATGTCACATATTGAAGAAGAATTTGAGCAAATCGAACAAAATCATGAATGGAATATGTTATTTCGTGTTCGTTGTTTGTTTGTTTCTTTTCGTTTCATTGAATGAAATGTTGTTTTTTTTTCAATTAGAAATTGGCGAATGAACATGGCGTTCGAACATTAGAAAAGAAAACTAGTATTGCCTTATTAAGTTCAAATAGAGGATTGAATCGATTTCGAGATGTTTTACCTTGTAAGATGAGAATAACGAAAGAAAAGAAGGAGAATTTTAATTCGAACGTTTAGATGATGATACTCGAGTTCTCTTACAAAAAGGAACGAATGATTATATCAATGCAAATTATGTTGAAGTACCTTGGGCACAACGGAAATATATTCTTACACAAGTAGAGAACACAAACAAATCAATAATAGAATATCCTTCGAGAATTTAACGTGTCTCTAGGGTCCATTGGAAACAACATCGGAACATTTTTGGCAAATGATTTGGGAGCAAAACAGTCGAGTAATTGTTATGTTAACTCGGCTGATTGAAAAAGGATGTGTGAGTTGTTAATTGAATGAACAATTTTGAAAATTGAATGTTATTTTGTAGAACAAATGTTGGCTCTACTATCCGGATATGGAAAACGAGAGCGATTTGACATTCGATGAGGTGGATTTGAAAGTTGTGTTCGTTTCCGAAAGACAAGAACAATATTATACGCAAAGAAAATTTGAATTAATCAATCTTTTAGTAATTAAATATTACAAAAAAGAAAAACTTGAGATTGAATTGAATGATGATTTAGACAGGTGAATCTCGTCCGATAATTCATTGGTCAGATTTTGAATGGCCAGATCACGGTGCTCCGAGTAGTCCAGAACCATTTTTACAATTATTAAGTGATGTTCGACATTGTGGTGCTTTTGATTCACGGTTCGGTCCACCGATTCTTCATTGTAGTGCCGGTAGATAAACTTCGAATTGTCTTTTTTTTGTTTTGAAAATATTCTCGATCTTAGGTATCGGTCGATCGGGAACATTCGTTCTCGTTGATTCAATTTTGAAAATGGTTCGAATTTAATTTCAAATTTGTTTCTCAAACTTTTCTGTTTAGCTTGCTCAAGCAGATAATCCAAATGATGTCTCATTAACTGAAGTTCTCGCTCATATTCGTACGCAACGTCACGGACTCATTCAAACGCCCGAACAATTAAGGTTAATTTTCCAAAAATAAACTCGAATGATTTTAATTTTCGGTTTAGATTTTCGTACATGGCGATCTCAGCCGGCTTGAAAGAATTAGACGAACTCGAAGAAAGCGAAGATCTATTTCGCGAAAGTGATACTGAAGATGACTCACAAAGTTTAGACGATATCGAAAGTGAATTAAAACAACGTGCTGATTCAACAGCAAAACTCATATCGTACAGTTTTCGTTTTTCCAAGCGCGTTTGAATGATGTTTTTTCTTGTTTAGCAATGATGCTGAAACGTCGCTTCGTCTTCGTGAAGAACGTTTAAAACGTAACGAAGAAATCGAACGAAAAGTCAACAGTATGAAATCAAAATTACGTGAACAATCGACTTCAATCAATAATAATTCCAATTTGTCTATAATCAAACATTTTCTGACCAAATATCAACGACAATTCTACATTGGTTTATTAACCATTTTTACAGGATCGATTTTTTTCTACAAATTTCTCGCGAGTAACGATCGTACTCGTTAAAAATCTCATTCATTCACTTCTTTTTTTTGTCTTCATCCATTCAAAACTTGACCAATTTCAATAAACTATAGATTTGTATAGTCAAAACTGCAGACATTTCTCACGCCCACCTATTCAATGTCAAAATCTTTTCGCAGACAACGAGGTCGATTAATCTTCTCGCTAATCTACGCGTTAACTTGTCTTTTCTTGATGCCATCAACACGTTTAGCTTCTATGCATACTGATTTATTTATATACTTGTTCAGTTTTGTTCCGTCACACACAGAAACTGTCAAATGTTTCGGTTTTTGGAAACGAAAGAGTCGAATTTTGACATGAAAAAAAGAAAAATGTTTGTACCACAGCAATGGTATACGACAACAATCAAAATAAAAACACAGAAAGAAAGAAAAATCAAGAGGAAAATAATGTTCTTGTTGTTTGATGATATGAAGAATATACACGCTCAACGACAATGACTCCACCATAGGTACACTCCGAAAGTTTTAGCACCATATTTTCTTTTCTTTTCATTTGTAGGATCGAGAGGGAATAGAAAAACAAAACGCAAACTGCAATAGGAAAATAGAATGACACCGAGTTGGAATTCATCAACAAGAAAAATCACCGTCGAGGTCCACAATAGATTTCTAGAAAATCAATTCAAGACTTTTTTTGAAACAAAATATTAAATATTCAATTTTTACTATCATGTTCGAATGATGTTGGTGAAACTTCAGGCGATGGTGAATGAAGATAATCACCTGTCGACTAAAAAACAAACGAAATTTCTCAATCAACGAGAAAAAAAAAGAATGAGAGCAAAATTTACAATAACAATCGTTGATTTCGAATGTGTCACGATTTTTAGTATTCCACATTCATCGAATTTAATATCTTCATCATTCTCCGAAATCATATCGAATATATCGTTAGCTGTTCGAATTTTCTGTCGACTTGAAAGATCTAAATATTTATTTTCGACAAAAAAAATCAGTTTGAATTTGGCTTTTCTACCGGCTGCTGTTCGTATCAATGTAAATATTCGTTGATTATCAAACGATCCAACGAGTTCATTTAAACTCAACGGTGTTAACGAATCATTCTAAATTCGAAATCAAGATAGTTTCCTTGAGAAAAAAATCATCCTACAGCATAGAAAACAAGTTGTTTGAGAGAATATTTCAATTTCTCGACAATTGGCACGAGAACTTGTGATAATGTTCGTTTGGGATCACAACGAACGCAAAGAATTTTCAATGGAAAATCGACTCGAATCAATATTCGTGATTCAACATACACTTCTTTACCACATAAACTCGACAATGGTTCTTGAAGATCAATCGGTTGCTAAACACACATTTTCAATTCGATTAGTTTTTTTGTTTTAATAATCAATCTCACTTGATCGACGGTATACAATTCCGTTCGATACCAAGTTATGCCTCGTTTAGCAAACAATCGATTAATTGCTTGTTGAATTGTTTGATTCGAGTGCGATGCAAGAATAACAGCTGATGTCGAATCAGGAAATAGAAATCGACAGAATCGAGATGCATCAAATGGTGTTGTTGGAGAATTATCCTTTACAAAAAAAAGCAAAATTATTAATTTTTTCTTCTTCTTCTTACAATAGTGAGTTTTTTTTCATTGGTATTCTCTTGAGTTAGAAAATTAAACAATGATGAATCTTGTTGATTGAAATTTGATGAGTATTTCGAAAGTTTTGCTGTGAAATTTCCTATGGTTATTAATGGTGATGATGTAGGAGTTTGAACGAATAATGATGATGTTGATGAGACAGTTGGTATTTTCATGAGATTAGTCGAGGGTGTTAATTCAACGGATGCTGATTTATTATTTGTTATTAATGATGAAAAATTTTCCATCATTGCAGTTTGATGATATTGTTGATGATGATTCAAATTGGACGATGATGAGGGTGTATCACGTTTAACTAAATATTCAAACAAACATGAAATCTATGTTTATTAATGATTAAATAAGAGAAATAAATTGTTTTTTTATAATCATCTCGAACTTAGATTGATTAATAATCGAACAAAAAAATAATAAGACACACGAATGATTCGATCTACCTGAATGAAAAGTAGAAAAGACACTGATATACACTAATCATCACTGGAATCTTCGTTGAGCGTATTACTCGTCGTGGTTGACACTGTAAACGAATAGATTAGTTTTTTTTGTTTATAATCATCATGTGAAAGCAATGATTAGAGATATTTTGTTACGTTAAATATATACATTGAGAGGGTTTTTGAGAAGAAGGTTAAACAGGGTTATAAGAATGCTAATATTCATTATTGTCTTTTCAAGTACAATAGTGATATTAACATATACATATTGTGCAATGAGAATAGAGTTTTTTGTTTTGTTTTGTGTGTGTGTGTATGTGTGCAGTGACATGCTCATTATTCGGCCTTTTTTTTAGCTACTTTACATGTGCGTGAGGATATTTCAACAGATGATTAGGTCAAATCGATCAATCATTAATCTCAGTTCACACCTCATTCACATGCAGAGCATCAACAACTGACATAAAGCTATCAACACATTGAATAGGGTTAGAGTCAAGTAGTAATAGCAAATAGCAAGAGAGAAGGAGAGAAAAAAAACGATACAAGTTGATGATGATGATCATCATCATCGTCATTTACTAATATCAGTAGAGCATTCGTTTTCTTTCTCTATCTATTCGTGTCTCGAGTTTTCACGAGTAAATAGAGACAAACATACATATATACATAACAGAAACAGGGGAGAAAGAGAGAAAAAAAAACGAAAGGGTTATTAAATAGACAAGCTCGTTATTTGGTCTATGATTAGATGGATATATAGATGCAATAACATCACAAAAAAAGACGAGAAAGAGAGAGAAAGAGAACTTGCTTGGCTCTGGCGCAGCTAAATAAATCGAAATATTTGCAGTAGAAAGAATAAACAACACGTAGAGAATTTCAACTAACCTGATAAACGTTTCCATTTGATAAATGCTAACAAACAAAAAAACGGCAATTAATTGATTGCAAATCTCGTCAATTACCTTTCGTCCATGGTAGTAATGGACTTCGTTTTTTATCTTTTTTCTCATCTTCTTTTAATTTGGCCTATGGAAAAACAAAAACAAATGTTCAGTAGAAAGAATTCGTTCGGTGTTGTTCAAGTGATTTTACAAGACAATCAATAGTTTTTGCACGTTCTTCATTCGATGTCGGTGTTGCTTGAATTTGTTTCGTATAGGGAATTGATTTGCCTTCCATTTCACTCATAATACAATCTTTATACATATTTGATTTTAAAAATCGTGCATATGAATCAAGTTTCATCAATTGAAATATCTGAGATTGAGCCTTTTCGAATATATGTGCATTGGGTTTGGTTAATAATGATTGTTGACATTCTTGTCTCGTTCGACTATCGATATTAATTCGGCATGAACCATCATCAGTATCATGTAAATAGGTCGACCAAATCGAATTCGCTTTTTGTCGAATCTTAATTTCAAAAATTCATCAATTACAAAAAACAAAACAAAACTCATCTACGTACTTCATCGGAATCTGTTAATGTCTTTAATTTTTCACATTCAATCCAGAATTGTATATTTTCTTGGCTAAATTCTTTCTTAAGAAACTCGGTGAATACATGTAAACCGATTTCATCATTGAGCAATTTCTCGAAGCCAACTGCCCATGATGCAACACGGCCTATGTCCAATAGTTTATTGGCCGCTTCGGCATCTTCATCTTCACATTGTTTATGCACACTTGTTAACGAATTTGATATTGATAAACGTGTTCCAGATAGATCACCTGTTTCTTCATCAGTAACAGCAAGTGACTAAAATAAATCAAAAAAATTAATTAGTTAGTTAGTTGAGTTCTTCGGGGGGATAAAAAAATCAGTCAGAGAATTGATTGATTTGCTTCTTTTTGTTTATACCTTTGCTTTAATATATTTCAATATAATCCGACGTGATCTTATCTCTGACGACATCAAAATTTATTATTGCTCAATGAGAACATTATTTATAGAATGATGAAAACGGGAAATTGAACACGACAACAGAGAGAGAGAGAACAGTATAGTTTTCTCTTTTGTTTTAGCTTCTCTATGAAAATGTTGCTAGTGGCAGTGATAAATATTATTCTTGTTAAGCACCAGTTGATGTGTTTTTCCTGTCAGAGGAATGAGTATAGCGCATCAATGTGCTGCTGGTGCTAGTAGTAGTAGAGAAGAGGAGAAGAAAGAAGCGAAGGAAAGAAAAAGCGAAAGGACACCGACTGTCTAAATATGTCATTCTTCTTCTCCTTTTTTTTGACACGCGTCTATAGATCGAAATAAATAAATAGAATTTCTTTTCCTCTTTTTTTGTTTTATGCATATATGCCTGTTGTATTTTGACATATGCTGCCAATTGAAATTTCCAAAAATACTTTTTCTTCTTTGTTTTTGCAAAAATGTTATTAAACAGATTTGATTTGTTAAGTTGTCCTATTTAATAAATAATTAATCTCAAGTATTTCTAAGATGTTCTTAGGAAAACAAAACAAAAAAAAACGTCAATTGACATCAAATATAAGAATTTGTTTAACTAACGAAACACGAAGCACAACAAGTGAAAAATGACATACCAACGTATTTGGAAGTTTATAATCGTTAACACTCGATTGACGTCGAAAATCATTGAGAAAATTTCGAACGTGCAATCGTTGTTTGTGGTGATGAATGTGACTATTGCGCATGAGAGAGTTTTGAAAGCATGTATTCGTCGAAACGAAAATCCGAAGATCAAAAGACCGTTCTCTACTCGTCTATTCTATTGTTGTTGTTGTATTTTTTGTTATTGTAATCGCAATAGGAGTGATTGATTGTTATTTAGGAATATGAAGAAGAAGAAAACTAACGGGAAAAAAAGAAGAAGAAGAAGAAGAAGAAAGAAAATTTTCTCTTCATTGTTGTTTTTTGACTAGCAGCAGAGTTGCTTGCTCTTCTAATCCTTAAAAGCTCAATAGCATGCAATCCCGAGACAATGATTCCTTCCTCCTTCTCCTCCTTCATCGCCTTTTGTTAGCCGTTACGAGAGAAATATTTTTCATCGCGTCATTGCGCACAAGTCTCTCTCTCTCTCTCTCTCGTTATACAAATGGATTCAATACTCTAACGGACGTATGGAATCAGTAATTGAGTCTTGACAATAAAAAAAAAACGCGAAATAATAACACAATCGTTGACTCATTCATTCTCTCGATCACATCGATTAGACATCTTATCAAAGAAAAATTTCCTTTTTCTTCTCGTGCAAAAAACAAAATTCTATTGAGCAATGTAATCAAATCGTTTTCAATCTTGATGACGAGTCAATAAATCGAATAGAATTTCAACTAAATTGTGCGCATTGTCGCGGAAACAAAAACATAAATGTCAAACGAAAAACAAAAAGAAGAAGACAATTCCCTTGATTATTCTTTTTAATAATTCACCGAAATATTGAGTACGTATATTGAACTTTGACATTTACTATGCGATCTATCTGTCTGCCGACTAATTGAATAACAATAGGTCTCATGAGGCGAACAAAAATAGAAGAAAAAGAAAACAAAATCATTGCAACTACCTGTGCACGATGTGTACGTTGTAAACTGAAGAAATTTTGACTTTCGTACAAACGTTGAGTGTTTTTCATATTTTTGATCTTGATGATTCGAAATAAAATGAAGAGTCTTGCCCTTTCTTTTCTATCAGAGAAATGAAATCTTGTCACGAGTTGTATCTCAAACAAAATCACGAACTGTCTCTTGTCTATTTCTCTCATTTGTTATTATTCAAGTGTGAAAACAGAACATTTGCAAAAAACAAAAGAAACTTATCAACATCATTCATTTTGATCAAGGAAAACAAAAAACCAAACAACGTAGAAGAAACTAATCAAGCAAAATCTCCTGTTAATAAGAACATTAGTTATAGATTTTCTTCTTCTTCTCGTTTCCAATTAGTGACATGCGATCGTCGAGCAAGACAACAAAAAAAAAAGAAGAAAGAATCTTATTTGAAAAAATGACAGAAACAACAAAAAAAAAGCAGATATGCAAACCTGAGCAGCATGACTGGGCAATGGTGAATAACATGAAAGACGATGAGTTGTTCGCGAACAATCATTTAGAAAATCATCCAATGTTTTCATTGTTGATATTGACATCGTTTTAATTGATATTAATAGGAAACAATGTAATCTTATTCTAGTTTAGAATAATTTCGGATAGTTTTTTTTTTGTTGTTGTCTGATGAATGAGAAAGAAGAAGAAGAAGAAAAAAACGACGTTTGTTTTATAATGGCATTCTTTTGTGTACGTGTGTTGACAAGAAGGGAAGTATGCCGTGTGAAATAGAGATATGAGAATGAACGAAGAAAATCCTAGTAATTCTAATCGTATTAGAGAAGAAAAGAGAAAAGACACGCTGGACAATAGCAGCAAAAACCGATAGTCAAATCAGAAAAAGAGAGAAAGAGAGAGCGAAGAAAAACTGTTTAGCTACTGAAGTTTTTGTTTTTGTCGATAAAAGAAATTGAACGCCAACGCGAACCATGTAAACACACTATGAAAAAAAATAGCAAATCGAGCTCAAGTCTCTTCTCATTATTAAACAATATTCAACTTTCATACGCGTTCATACGAATAGAATTAGAAAACGGAATGATGAACAAATGCTGTATCCGGCTGCATGTGTGAAACAGAATTCTTCGTTGGCAATGAGACCGAACAGCCAATTAATTTCACTTCCGAGAACTGAAAACTCAAAGGTCAAGATTGTCGCAAAGAAAGAGAAAAAGAAAAGATTTCGGATCAAATGCAAATATCGACAAAAACAGACTGACTAGTTTTCTCGCGAATAATCTTCTTCTTTTTTAACTTAATAAGACTATATTTTTCTCTCTCTATCTCACTCTCGGAGAAAATTGATTATAATTGAAGGCCAATAAACTTTCAGTAAGACGACGACGACGACGACGACTATGTTTCTCTCTCTATCGATTAGTAACTGAGATTTTTAATATCTGAAACGAAGTCGAATGTCAGAAAATGTTTTTCCGTCGATTATGATTCCATTAGATTCATTACCTGCAGGTATCTAGGAAAAAAGTTTTTCCTCAATCAGAAAAAGAAACGACATTTCCTCTTGTCTACAAAGTTCATTCAGAATAAAAAAACAAACTTTACCCTAAAACTTTAGCAACCTTCGGTTTTTTTTTCTCGTATAAAAAGACAAGCAAATAGTCGTTCGTCGTCAACAATTATGAAACGAAGAAAGAAAAAGAAAAAACAACACACAAAATCCTTTTGAGCTTTATTTTCATTAAATAATCTTAGTTTTTCTTTTAATAAGATTAAATCCTCTGTTGTTGATCATTATGTTGCAAAGAAAAACAATTAATCTTATTTCGAATTCGTTCGATCATGTACATACATAAGATTCATATCAGATATTTTTTCTCTCAAGGCGATCAAACAATCCATCATCAGTATGAGTTAACTAATACCAATTGCTTGAGTTTGATCTTTCTCGATACTCTCATTCGTCATTTACTAGAATTTCCGAATGGTTTGCTTAGATTGAAGAAAGATGCTTAGCTTCATTGATCTCAACACATTCAACATCTGTCGTCGCTTATAGGAAATACGTTTTCTTTCTTTTCTTTTTTGTTTTATAGAAAATAAAAAAAGAAGAAGAAGAAGAAGAAGGAAAATCTCAAATTGATAGTTGATGGATGTGTCTGTTTTTCAATAAAGAACAAAAAAAAGTGTTTTCTTGTCGTTGAAAATCAAGAAGAATCAAATCGACATAAAACTCTTCTTAAGAAAATATACAAACATATGTGTAATCTCTCCATTTCTTTTCCTTTTCCTTATGTTATGTTAGATATCATATGTCAATACAAGAGTGAGACTAATTAGACTTTTGTCACATACCAATATCGAAGTGGTAAAACTTGCTTTACGCAATTGAGAATTTCGACGTTGATGATAGTTCACAATCGATGTACGTCGTTGATGTAGAGTCACACCAGTTGCACTCATATTAGCTGCATTAATTATTGACAAACGTCGAGGATCAACATCAAGAAAATGACGAATCGCTGATGCGGATGTTAGTGGAAAAGAATTAATATTCGAACGAAAAGAGGACATTTAAGAAAATTCAATAAACAAGATATATTATATATATATATATCGACGACAAAGAATAAAAAGTCAAAATCAAATATGTTTGGGTATTCTCGTTGTTTTTGCTCTTATCTTTGTCATCATTGTAGCCGAACACCCACCATTACATATAGACACATAAAGAGACGAGGAGATAGTTAATATATATATATATGGAGAGAAAGATAGATATATATATAAAGAGGAAAGATTTACTCGGTGTCGTAGCTTGAAGAAAAAAACACATAATGGTGCGTGTTTTCCTAGTGGAAAACTGAAAGGAGAAGAAGAGAGACTAAAGAATCAAGAAAGAAACGAAGGTTCTGTCGTGCTTGACGATTTTCTATTTAAATGAATACAATAATCATTTACGACGATGATGATGATGATGATGATGGGAGGTCCTGTTTCCTCTTTCCCCTATTCCATTGCGTTTCTCCCTCATCGTTGTTTTACACACATGATGAGACAACGACACGGATATATATATTTTTTTCTTCTTCAACGATCGAACGGTCGTTTGATGTTCTTGTTCTCACAATGTTATTAAGTCGATCTTTTTTTTTCTTCTTCTTCTTCTTTTCGGTAATAGTTTTCGGAAGAAATACAAAAAAAATAACAGAACGATGAAACGCAATAATAACAACAACAACAGTCAAGAAAAAACTAACGATTGGCAATCGAATGTCAACTTGAATTAGCTCGTTGTCGACTTAATTAACAAGATCCTTATGAGTTTTCTCTTTCTTTCGTTTTTTCGTTCAATTACTTAACCATATGATTCAATAGGTTACATCCTATCTATCTATTTATCTTCTATTCTTCGTCATCGACAACAAAATTTCAATACCAATGGGAATCGACTATTTTTTTTATAGTTTTTCTTTGACTTGATATGATTAATTCGATCATTCGTCATCGATCCAAGGTGATGGACCTTCATTTATCTTTTTTTTTCTCTCTGTTTCTTGAAAAACAAAACTCGAAAATCGATTATCTACGTAATGAAGAACAATATAAGGATGCTGTTTATTCTTCCTTGAGGCATTTATATCAATTTTGACAAAGACATAATCAGCACGCAAGATATCAATTGCTTTTCTGTTAGTTTTTATTTTATTTTATTTTTACAAACCTGAAAATAATCTGGAAATAATTGACATGTGATTGATTCATCGTCGTTCATTACGTGCGTCGTCTTTTTTCTCTCTCTTCTTTACTCAAGAAAAAAATATATAAAAAATACTTTACGTTTTTCTTTTTATTATTATTATTCTCTCTGCTCGATTTTTTTCAAATATTTATTCAGCTTCCACAATCAACATATGATGGTGATGTTCAACGAAGAAAAAAAAAGGCGTTGAGTGAAAAAAAAAATCTTAAAGTCAAACATTCACTGTATACTTGAAGTTCTCTCTCATTTACCTCATGTGATCGACTGAAATCTCGTTTTTGTAGGAATTGTTTTCTCTTCACCAGGCCAATTTTGCCAACAGTTTTCAATTCCATTTCCTAAAAAACAAACAAACAAACAGCGATCCTGCTTTAGGTAGGATGGGTTTCTTTTCCCTCAATGAGCTCATCAAAACATACAATCTTATTAGTTGTTCTTTTGCTATCATTCTAGGATCTCATTTCTTTTTTTCTTCTTTTAGTTATTTTCAACGTTATTCCATTGTTCATTCTACTACCGGAAACTTGTTCTCCCCGTTTCTCATTTCATTCATCTTTTGCCTTCTTCTTTTTCTTCTTCGTCATCGAACGATGAAGGCGAATTCCCCAGATAGCATTTGGCTGATTGGCATTACTCTATACTAGCACCGGTTCGGACTCAAATCAATTTGTCTTCATCGTTCTTTTTTTTTCATTATGCATTAATAACACATACTTAGAACTTGAAACATCTATTATTTAGTCGAAAAACAAAAGAAAAAAAAAAGAAAAAACACAATGACTTTCGAAAATTCTCGGACGACGATTTATTAGGTGTCATTAGTGTTTTTTAATTGAGGATTTACTTGTCAAAATCGGCTCGGCTATTTAAATAGGACTTCGAAAGAAAATATCAAGATTAATTAACGCTTCAATGAGCAAAGGCAAATTAAGTACTCAGAATTTGTTTGTTACCTGTCTGTTTTGCCCGTCGAATGTATGCAACGGAAAATGATGATTAGTCACAATTTTCCATTTCGACTCAGTTGTTAAATAAGAGGGTGATAGTGTTCCGGTTGTTGATGACGATTGATCAATAACTTTGTCTTGATATTGAAGTTTTCGTCGATGAAACGAACATTTGGAATTTAAATAATAATCCATAATAATGTTGTTTGTTTGTTTCGCATGAATATCAGTCTTCGAATCTATTTAACAATAGCAGTTTGTTGTTGTTGTTCTTCTTCTTCTATTTCTAAATCACGAATAAAATGCAGCCATAGAAGAAGAAGAGATAAGCAGAAAAAGAGAGAGAGAGAACAAAAAAAAGAAAAATAAATGAGAACTAAGGAAAAATAATTATGCTGAGACGCACACATAGACGAGTGGAAAGACAAACTTGACTTCTATTGGAATAACTACTCATAAGAGTACCGACGGCAATAGATAGATTCCCTTAATGTAAATGTGACGCGCTCAAAGCGGAATCCTCCTAATCGCTATTCTTTTATTTTTGCGTGTGTGTGTCTTTCGTCTTAACTTCCTTGTTTATCACTCAAGTAATTCGACAAATAATTCCAAACACGCATAGTTGCCTACTTTTTCCTCTCATGAAGACACAACACATAAATAATTCTCTTCTCGAAATTTAAACACACACGCGCATATTCCGCTCGTTTGTTTGTTTTTTTGTCATTTGAAAAACTCAAAATGAACTATTCTTAGCGTTTCTTCTGGGAGTAAAATAAGAATGTCTTCTAATTTCCGTTCGTTTTCAATTTTCTTTCTCTCCTGTCGATAAAACAATGTCGATTCTCTCTTCTTCTTCTTTTTTTTATCGTGACATCAAGTATTCCTAAACAATTGAAATTAAACGAAAGTGTGTCTCTGGTGAATAGACAAACCCCAATCTGGTCGACATAGGACACAATCTGCGATGCAAGTGACAATAGATGTTTACGTGTTTTCTTTTGTATAAAATTCAAATGCAACAAAAAAAAAGAGAAAGAAAGAAGTTTTATTAGTAGTACGAAAGCAAAAATATGAATTATTAATTGGAGATATTGTTTATATTTGTACATGAAAGAAAAAAAGAAAACTATCTGAAGTTTTGTTCACACAAAAACAAGAAAAGATGATCAACGTGGAAGCGTATTGAACGATGAGATCTGACAGGATTTGACTGAACAAGAATCTAGATTGGCATCTAAATACAAGAGTTCGAATAATTTTCGAGAGAATTCATAACTTACTTGGATTCATCGGTCGTTTCCACTTTGAAAATGCTTTTGAAAAATCGAAATCAAATTTTAATTTTTACAAACGCAAAATCTTTACCTTTCGACCAAGGTAAAAATGGACTTCGTTTTTTCTCTTTCTTTTCTTCGTCTTTCAATTTATTGATTGGTTTATCATCGTGAATAATATTTACAGGTATTTCTTTGTTCAACCATTCTTTAAACATATCTGACTTGAGAAATCTTGGATAGGAATCGTATTTCATTAATTGAAATATTTGTGTTTGTGCTTGATCGAATGTATTTCGATTTGGATTCGTTACTAATGATTGTTGGCATTCTTGTCGTGTTCGATTGTCGATATTAATTCGACAGGAATCGTCGTCGGTTGGATCGTGAAAATATGTCGACCAAATCGAATTCGCTTTTTCTCGAATCTTAATTTCAAAAAAAAAACAAAATCAATTCCAAAAAAAAAACAAAACAAAACTCGTTCGTACTTCATCTGAATCCGTTAATGTTTTAAATTTCTCGCATTCAATCCAGAAAAGAATATTCTCTTGACTGAATTCCTTCTTCAAAAAGTCCGTAAATACACTCAAACCAACTGGATCTTGAAGAAGTTTCTCGAAACTCTGCGTCCACGAACATTGCTGATCGGAGAAATCGATCGAACCCTCATTGATACTCGCTGATAACTGTTGTTGTTGTTGTTCTTCGTCAACTAATTTCTTCAACGAACCCGTCGTAAGTACGTAAGCCGAGGCGAAACGTGCACGTAGATCTTCGATCGACGGCGCATGTTCAACGAACGGACTCGACGGATGATAATGAAAATGATTCGCATCGATCAAATGCGAATCATTGGCAATCGAATGCCGACGAGGATGATGATCAATCCAAAGAAATTGACCCGTCATCGTCGTTGTTGCTGTCGAACAAGCACCGGGAAGATCATGATCGAGCAGATCCCCGTCGGATATCGACGAGGACGACGACGACGAACAAGGCACCGGACATGAATCATCATCGGGACCGAATTCCGGCGGTGGAGGGATGCTTCGTTGATGTTCATCGTCTTCCGTGATCGACGAACGCAAAGGATTCGGCGAGATCGATTCAACAGACGATTGAGACGTTGTACCGGTCGTACAAGAATCGACTGATGTCGCACAGGAACTATTCGTTGAACATGTATCGGGTTCGTCGAGTTTCTGATTGGCACAAAGATCATTCGAGCAATGTTTGGCTCTCGTGAATAAACATTGAATAATTCGATTTCGTTCGTCGATCGACGAGGCTCGAAAGACGAACATCGAACTTGAATTATGTTCGTGTTTGAATTTGTTGATATTTTCATCGATTTTAATCGAATAGTAGAGTATCAATGCGAATAACGTCGGTTGAGTGTGAAACAAACAAATGTAACTCAAATATTTGCCGGCTAAGAACTTCAACCAGAACGGATGAATCTGAAATTGTTTGCATTGAATACGAAATTCGATTTTATGCGCGATTGGATTGAGAATTGAACGTTTGAGGAATTTCTGAATTTTTCGTACGGATTCATTTTGATTGACATTCGATTGATTGTGTTCGATATCGATATAACCGAGAAAATCAATCGAAGGAAATGTGTACAAAGTTTGATGGCTAAATGAGAGTGAAGATTGTGAGTCAATAAGATTGACACCGGGTGTTAACGATGAGTACATGTCTTTGAGAAGAATGATATCATTGATTTGTGATAATAACATTCGAAGATTGGTGCTGATTAAAACTTTGGATAGATGTTGACGAGAGATATTAGGAAATGATTTCGGATAATGAGAAAGAATTGGATCGGATGTTGTGCTTGTTGTTGAGTCTTGTGATGATGATGTTAGTGATTCTCGAGCTTTTTTGTAGTGATTTTTTGTTGAATATTTATTGGCTATGGAAACGGTATTTACATCGCGAAGAATTCGACCACGAAGTGCGTCATTAACTGAGATTTTCGATGTAATACGTCGTGGTGAAGGTGAGAGAATATTTTCTTTGCCATCTAAACTATCGTCTTCATCGAGATCATCATCGGGATCGAGAACTTCTAAGACAAGTGAATTCGTATGTTTAGCATAGACTAAGCGTTTGACATCGTCGTGTCTCGCATCGAGAACATTGTATCCATTGACTTTAGCGAGGATTTGTCCTGAACGAAGGCCACATGCTTGTGCTAAACTGCCTGAATAAACGCAAATCGAGCAAGGTTGTTCGTATTGTATGGCGAAACCGAATTTTTCTCGTTCATTTCGTCGACGTAGTTCGATTCGATGAAGAATCGAACGTGAATGTTCGTTCATCGATTATCTGAAAGAAAAACAAGCCAAATCATAGATAGATAGAGAGAGAGAAAGAGATTTTCTGTTTTTTTTTTATTTATGCACAAAAAGAGAAAACACGAGAGAGAGAACATTTTGAAAGATAGATATATGAGTTCATATACACTGTTCAGAAGAGAATTTGACCCGCAAATATTTGGTTTGTTATCGTTGGTTACTCGTAATGCAAACTTCGATCTAAAAGAAACAACAATAAATAAACAAAAAATCGATTTGATTTGTTTTTTTTCTTACACATCGAAGACCTTTTTCCATCGGATCAACCATGAATATCCCATGATGATTGAGCACATGTTTATTTTTGTCATCGATTAGTTTCGCCGCACGTTTCACACACTTGAACAAAAAAAGTAACTTTTTATTTTTAAACAAAAAATAAATCTCTATCTACTTTTTCGTAATGTGTTGGCATACAAAGTAGTAGTAAATAGCCTGTTAAACACGCACAACAATTCTCCATGAATGTCTTACAAGAAATGGATTCAGCTTCGGCAAAAATGTTATTGATCTCTCGAATAATGCCGATGAATTCCTCTCGATTTATCTAATTGAAAAACAAGAATATTAAAAATAAGAAAAAAAAAACAACGAAATGAACGGCATACTCTTCCTTGAAGTTCAGCAGGAAAACGTTCTTGGAATTTGACAGCTGTGCCTTCGGTGTAATCTCGTTGGATAAATAATTTAATTGATTGTTCATTTGTTAAACGAGCTGTATCTTCCATCTTTCAAATGTTTGACTTTATTCCGTGTAGACAAACAAAAAAAGAAGACGAGGAGAATGTCCTTTTCTTCGTTCAATGATTGGCGAATGAATGAAAGATTGAGACAACTAGATGACGCCAGTCGACAAGATCAAATTTTTAGGACATTTTTTTTTCTTTATTCAAGTTGAAAAGTTAACAAAAACAAAAAACAAAAAACAAAAAACAATCATATCTCTGAGAGTGTTCATTTCGTTGGAGTCTTTGGAGTACGACGAGCACCTTCATAGTAATTCGATTGATTGTAATAGGCAAGTGGATAACCAGTTGATTGATAACTTGTTGGCGACGCAGCTGTTGGATAAGTTGGACGGAATGTATGAGGAAATGGACGACGTTTTTTTGCTTGAACAAGAATCTTTTGAGTTTGAGCAAGTTTTTCATGATCAGCAACGATTGCTTGCGCCATTTCAATCGATTGACAAACGACAAAAGCGAAATTAGCAGCACCAACTTGAGAACCCGTATTACCAATTCGAACGAGAAGAAGACTGCCGTACGGTCGAAAAAGTTCGTGAATCTAAAATCATAGTTTTCGAATTCATTCAAAACCAAACAACGAATCTTTGTCTTACGTCTCGTTCAGTCACTTGTGCGGATAGATTGCCAACGAAGACTTCTTGATCATCGGTATAACCCGTTGATAAATAACCTTCTTCTCCATTTCCGTAATACCACGAATCATCGTAGTAATCATTGGCATCTTGAGGATGACCACGAGCTGTTTTTGTTTTCGGCGATTTTTTCTGTTTTGTATTTGTTTTATTCGATTTTGGTGTTGTCGGATTTTCTTTTCGTCCGATTGCATCACGATATGATTTCGGTTTTGTTGGTGTTACCGGTGGTGTCACATTGCCACCATTCTTCGATGCATTTGTTTCATCGAGTTTATTATCGAAAAATTCGATACGATTCGTTGTTGTTGGTGTCAACGGTGAAAATTCGGTTTCGTTCGTTTTCGTATCTTGATATTGAAAAATATCATTATGAACATAGTATTTTTGTTTGCAATTTTCAGCTGGTGTGAGAACAAATGTTTGAACGAAACGTTTCATAATCGGCGATGTTTGATTGTTGACAATGGGTTTCGTTGAAATTTCACCGCAAACTTGAACAACAACCGACAAATTGACCGTCGAATGACATTCGACTTGTCGAATTTTGATATGTCGTTGTTTGAATGCGAGCTCTTGAATACGTTGAGCGATTGCATCGGGTCCGATCACAGTTTTTGTCTGATCATCGTGCATAAATGTCGATGTCGATGAATAGAATCGATGCAACGATTTCGGATGTTCATGTAGAACACGATAATATTGAATAACAAATGCTTTACCTATCTGTTGAGGTGTAACGTTGCTTGCTGTTGACATAATTGCACGAATAAATTAGAAACAAAATAACATCTGGAAAGACAGAAAAAGAAATACGATTTTATTCATAAATATTGTCGGAATTGCAAGTATAAGGAATAGTTAAGTAGAATTGTTCGGGTTTGTTATTTTTTAATATAGTCAATGGTTTCGTAGTGTAATAGTGGCACAGATGAGGTATTTCGTTAAAATAGGGTTCATTCGTACGGTAAGTTAATTGAAATTCACCATCCTGTCAAACAAAACGAGAAAAGTCTATTGAACAAAATGTTAATTTATGATTTACAGGCGTTTGTCGAATTGCGTATTTGTGAATTTCATCATTATGAAGAACGCATAGCGTCTGAAATATCCGTGATTTTTGAATGTTTATTTTGAGATAAATCATCATATCTACATGTTCGTGATCATTTGATGAATTTTGTTGAGCTCTTGGTCGAACAAGAAATACGCCTTGTCGACCATTTCGTTGCAAAATATCGGTACAATCATTTTTTTGATTGTCATAGAAAATCTCAGACCATGAAAATGGACATTCTGCTTCGTCATTTTTTTCGACAACAGAATCTTGTCGTGATGAGGCTACGCGAGTGTAAATAATAGGTGGTAGACCTATGAATTCGATTGAATTTTATCGAGAAATTCTGCAATGAAAATGGTTACTTTGAACCGATGCTCGACTTGTTGTTAATGAACTAAACGATGAAGTTTAAGATTGATTTTGATTCTCTCTCTTTTATTTACTTTTCTAATCAATCGGAAACAGAGAGAGAGAGAGATGAGTTAAATCAGAATATCAGAACTCACTCGTTGTTCCGAATGGTTCATAATTTAATTTGATATCTAAATAAAACGAAAAGAAACAGAAATTGATGATCAATTGAAAGAAAAAAAACGAGTTCTATCGAGCAGAGAGCAAATCTAAAATGTGATTACCGATAGATTTAGTCTTTTCACCGTAGGATTTTACGGATGGGATGCTGAGAAAAGAAAATCACTGTGAAAACACGTGAATTTAGTTTAATTACCTCGGACCATCAGAAACTGATCGAGTTATCAGTGGAAGTTCTGATTTTTGCTTCAAGTAATTGAACTGTTTGATCCAAGTCTAAAATCAAGAAATTTTCTCCATTTAAATTTTTCTTCTAATCTTTGTCAATTGACATCTCGTTCACAAAGTGCACCAACACCAAATATTTCGCTTTTTGCTTGTCCATTAATGATTAGTTCCATTAAAAACAAGCCTGATTTACCTATAATCATTCGTTTGCAACGATCATTCAATCTATTCGAACAGAAGAAGATAAAAAAAACAATTATTATTTCATCATTTACTCATCATTCGCTTCCAATTGAAAGACTTTAAATGGAGTTTTATCTTTATCCGCATATAAATATAACAAATTCATCGTTTTCTTCTGCTCTTCGTTGAAAATCGAACATAAAATCGAATGATATTTCTTAACTAAATAGATATTCACTAGATCAATGATTGAGATCAAAACGTTGACTTACATATCGAATGTTTTAACAAGAAATTTTCCCCATGAAAATAATCTAAGATTCCTTGATGAACGATCGAATCCGTTTTTATATCGTTAACTTTATATGTGAGGTAGTTTTTCTCAGTTTTCTCAAAACCGGTTAACAAGGCTAATCGTGATATTGTTGCCATATGGATTTTCTTTTTCTTTTTTTCTAGACTAGGATCTTATCTGAAAATACAAAAAGCCAGGTTACAACTTGTTTGTTTACTTCTCGTTTATTTTAAATTGTGTTTACAAGAGAGTTTTTTATAAAAAAAAAAATGAAGAAGAATGAAAGTTGTCAATTAATGAAAAGTAATTTAACAGCCGCCACGTAAAGCTAAGACCAAGTGAAGAACACTGCCAGCATTGACGCCGTATTCGCTGACAGTTTTATCATCAACCATTTGTTTGCCACCGAAAATAAGACGTTGTTGTTGCGGAGGAATACCTAATAAATACAACAAAAAAATCCAAGTAGAACGTTTGTTTTTCTTTTTCAATTTACGATTTGCTTACCTTCTTTTTCTTCGACACGTTCTTTGATACGTTCGATTTTGTCCGTAGGGTCGATGTCGACTTCAATTTCTTTGCCAGTTAACGTTTTCACTTTGATCATCATCTTTGAGAAATATTAAATGGTGAAACAATACTAACGAGAATATAAAGGTCTTATAATTTCAAAATTTTCGTGCACGGTGACGGCAAGTGTGTGATTATTGTTTCTTTGGATTTTGGGACGATATTTAATGGATTTGCAATGGGAAAAAAACCAATTTAGTTTACCTGTATGAAATCAAAAATAATTTCTATTCGAAAATAGTTTTTATTATTTCTATAAGACATATTCGTCGAATATCGATTTTCTCATTAATAAATATAGATGTCATTTTGATCCGATGTTTTCCTTTTGTACGCCAGAGTCATCTGTATCTATCAAATACAAGTACTCGTCTATATGCACCCGACTGTGTTTAATTCAAAACGAGCATTGACTGGAAACTGTTTGATTGAAATGAATCCTTTCAATTTCGTGATTATATAAAGAGTTAAAGTCTGAAAATCCACAAAAGTGAAATTATTTAAGAAAACATCTAATTTTTACTCTACATAAA
>Ga0209915_1000238_pt1 | contig 165290 bp, 152 predicted proteins | sample ThiBiot_750_plan_FD_183952 | JGI IMG/M metagenome (GOLD analysis project Ga0209915, IMG submission 183952) | Wastewater bioreactor microbial communities from Cape Town, South Africa - Thiocy_cont_750_plan (SPAdes) | ecosystem: Engineered > Bioreactor > Thiocyanate-remediating >... | reverse complement strand
AACGGCCGGCCTTTGAGAATAATGGAGGATTTTTACAGGCTGAAACGGCCCAAAAGAAAGCCCTCCTAAATTATGTCCGGCAAGGAGAAGCAAAACACCTGGAAAGCATGGAAATAAAAAATCTAACGACGGGAGTTGAAGCTGATGGAGGATATCTAATTCCCCAGGTGATCGCTGATCGTATTGGTCGAGATCTGGAAGATTTATCGCCGATACGAGCTATCTCATCCGTCATCACAATTTCGGCCAGTGCAATTGAACTCTTGTTGGATAAAGAAGGAGCTGAAGTTGGTTGGGTGACTGAGATCGCAGAACGTCCAGAAACAAAGACGCCTACTTTAATGAAGTTGCGGATTCCCGTACATGAGCTTTATGCCAAACCGCGTGCCACGCAAAAGTTGTTAGATGATGCGCGGGTTGATGTTGAGTCATGGCTCGCAGGGCGGATTGCCACGAAACTTTCTCAGGTCGAAAATCATGCCTTTATTCAGGGAGATGGGGATAATAAGCCCAAAGGATTCTTAACCTATGAAACGAAGGATCGTGCAACGTGGGAATGGGGTAAGCTTGAGCATATTAAAACAGGGAAAGATGGGGCTTTTTCAGATCAAAATGCAGCCGATATCTTGATCGAAACCATGAATGCCTTAAAGCCTGAATATCAAAAAGGGGCCGTATGGTTAATGTCTCGGTCTGCCCATGCCATGGTCCGCAAACTTAAAGATCAAAACCATCACTATCTCTGGCAGCCAGGATTAGCCGATGACGTGAGTCCGACTTTGCTGGGGTATCCTGTTGTCTTGGCGGAAGATATGCCGTCTTTGGTTGCAGGTACTCCCTCAAAATCTATCGTCTTTGGTAATTTTAGAGAAGGGTATCAAATTGTTGATCGAGCGGGGATGCGTATTCTAAGAGATCCATTTAGTTCAAAACCGTATGTGGAATTTTATACCACAAAACGCGTGGGAGGCGACGTGATTAATTTTGAAGCCCTCAAAGTAATTTTCTTTGCAGCTTAGAAAAGGAGGAGGGTGAGCTTCAAAAATGTTTTTTTCGGAGTCCCCTCACTCACGTAATAATTTTTTAATAGTCTTTTTGTTAAGATAAACTTCTAGGGGAAAGATAAAAAATGAGTTTAACGTTATTACACCATCCAGGAAAAGAACCTGTGACTTTGGCGGATGTAAAAGCTTTTTTAAGGATTGAGAGTTCTGAAGAAGATGAACTCTTAAAGCATCTCATCAAAACAGCGCGACTTGCTGTTGAAGCATTTACAGCCCGTTCACTTATTCATCAGACGTGGCGCTTTACGGTAAATGCGGGTTTTTGCATGACGAAAAGTGACAATGGTTTCCTAACCGGAAACCACCGTCACCATGATCAAGGCATTGAGCTTCCGCGGTCACCTTTTGTCGAACTTTTGAGCTGCCCGAAACTTATCGAGCCATATCGCCAATGTGAGTTAAAAGATTATCGTCTTGATACCGCAGGGCGCATTGCCAAACTTTATTTCGGAAAAACCTTAAGCCTTGAGGCCAGCCGGAACAGCATGATCCAAGTTGATTTTAAGGCAGGTTATGGTTTGCATCATAAGGATATTCCTGAATCCCTTCAGCATGGGATCTTAATGATGGTGGCGGAGCTTTTTGAAAAGCGTGTCTCCAGCAATGATAATCAAGCTGTTCCTCTTCCGTTGTGTAATGCGGCCATTCAATTGATTCAACCTTATCGTGTTCAGCGATTAGGGTAGACTGACGAAAAAGGAATCAAAAGATGAAAACAACCTTAAATAGTTTGCAAGAGCTTGTGCTTGTACAGCAAAATAGGCCTCTATCAGATCAAGAAGGAAGGGTGAGAGAAGAGTGGCAAGATATCGGTCGACTCTGGGTAAAACGAGAGATATTACCTCCTATAAGGCGCCATATGGGGCATGCCACGCGAGGGTATCGGCTCGGGGCAAAATATCTTGAGAATCCCATTTATATATTCTCTGCTCGTCGTCATATTCTTATTAAAGCCGGAATGCGTCTTAAAGGCGCGCGGACCTCTTACACTATTTTTGCAGATGGAGAAGATGATCTTCATGGAGGATGGCAACAGTTCTGTGGGATGGCTTTAAAAGATCATGAAGAGGAGAAGAAATGACAAAGATTTCGGTGTTTCCTTTGATCGAGAACCTCTTAAAAGAAGATATTTTGGTATATGGTTTTGTGCCCCCAGAGGCGAGAACTCCTTATGTTGTTTATGAGGAAATAAGTCAATCATGGTCTTTCCCTGATGTGACGCGAGGAACAATCACGTTTAATTTGAGAGCCGTCAGTACCTATAAAGGAGCTCAAGAAATCACTCAAATGACGGCGCTTTTGAAGCAAAAATTGGAAGGACAGGAAGTTTCCATGGAGCCTCATGGGAAAGGATTATTTCGGTTTGTTGGTCAAGAGAACGAGCTGAAAAAGGACGCGATCACGCGGGAATCTTTGCTGGAATTTCAGGTGTTGTGCGGGGATAAGCAATGAAGCGCAGGGTAAAAAGTAAGATAAAAAAAAGATAGAGAAAAATATTGCTTGAAAGAGGCGCTCAACCATGATTGGAAGTTTATAAAAAGGTAAAATGAAGTCTTGATGAGCCTCTTTTATCTCTAGCATTATTTATCACTTGTGATAATTACAAAGCAGGTGGAAAGAAAACAAAAGATCGAGATGATGAGCCTTTTACGAAAAGACTTGGCCTATGCCTATCGTATCCATGCTTATTTAGGCTTGGATGACCACACCTATACGCATTTATCCGTTCGTGCAGAAGACGGTCATTCCTATTACATCTATCCGTTTGGGCTTTGTTTTGAAGAGGTAACGCCTGAGTGCTTACTGCAAGTCTCTCTTGAGGGCGAGATTTTAGAAGGTTCTGAGTACCAATATAATGAGACAGGCTATGTGATTCATGGGGCTATTTATCGACGCCGGCCTGATATCAATGCAATTTTCCATATTCATACACCTGAGATTGTGGCGGTTTCAGCCCTCAAAAAAGGGTTGCAACCCTTGAGTCAATGGGCCCTTCATTTTTATGATCAAATCGCTTATCACACTTATAATTCTCTCACGCTTGATCAGGGACAAGGAGCAGATCTTGTTGATGATTTACAAGATAAATTTGTTATGCTGATGAGGAATCATGGCTCTTTAACGTGTGGCAAGACTCTTCACGAGGCCATGTTTTATACGCATCATCTTCAACAGGCTTGTAAGGCGCAGTGTTTAGCGTTGGCCATGAATCAAGAGCTTATGATTCCTGATGAATCGATCTGTGCAAAAACGGTGAAAGAGTTACTTTCGTTTGAAAAAGATTTGGGTGCGCGCGATTGGCAAGCTTGGGTGCGTCGACTTAAGTAAGTCATCTCTCAAGAGAGGATGCGAGGAAGAAAACTTTTCTCAACAGATATTTCTCTTTTCTTATCAACGAAAGGAGTTATTTTTTTGGCAAGGTGAACCAAAAGGTAGAGCCTTTATTGAGGCTAGATTGCACGCCTATTTCGCCCCCATGATCTTCTATGATTTTTTTACATGAAGCTAAACCAATCCCAGAACCCGGATATTGGGATTTTCGATGAAGTCGGACAAAGATATTAAAGATATTAGCATGGTATTTTTTATCAATACCTATTCCATTATCAGTAATGTTGATAAGCCAAGCGTCTTTTTTCTCTTCTGCCGTGATTGTGATTATCGGCGTTTCACTGCCGTTGAATTTTAAAGCATTACTGATAAGGTTATGCATGACTTGAGTGAGGAGAGTGACATCGGCATAAACTTTTGGTAAATCACTCCACTGAATAACAGCATTTTTTTCTTTAATTTTCTTAGCAAGGGTAATCTGGGTATTTTTGATTATTTTTTCAAAATTAAAGAAGGATTTATCCGGTTTATGAAGCCCCATTTGGGAATAATTTAAGATTCCTTGAACAAGAGCCCGCATGTAAGTGGCGCCATCATGAATGATATTAAGATAATCGTTAATATCTGCAAGGTCTTTATTTTGCAGTTTTTCTTCAACTAAATGAATGTAATTTGTAATGGTTCGAAGAGGTTCCGTCAAATCATGGGCGCACATGTGCGCAAATTGTTTTAATTCATTATTGGATTTTTTTAGCTGGGTTAGCATTTTTTCCATTTTCTTCTCAACAATCTTACGTTCTGTAATATGCTCAACAAACATAATAAGGCCTCCAATGTGGCCAGGAGATTTATACCATGGTAAGTTTTCCCATCTGAGATACTCAACACTACCATTTGAGCGTATAAAAACGTCTTCATCACATTTTATATGCTCTCCTTTTAAACATCGCTGGTGGACTTCTTTCCATCGTTCAGGAAGGTCGGGAACCACTTCATAGTGCAATTTTCCGATGATGTCGCTCTCGGGTAAATTCGTTTCCTCAAACCAGCGATCACTTGTAATGATATATTGTAATTTGTCATCAAGCATAGCAACAGCTGTTGGCATTGTTTTAATAAAGACTTTGAGAAGATCTTCATTTTCTTTTTGAATTACAAGATCTTTTAGGTGGTTTTTCAAAAAAAAATCCTTGAGTTTAAATTAATAAAAATTTTCATAAGGGTTAACTTTATTATAAAATAACTATAAGGCGGTATAATAAAAAATTTTTATTATTAAAAGTTTAAAAAAAGAAGAAATTTCTTTTGAAAGTTAAGCGGCCAATATTCCAAAAATTTAGTTTAAGGAAATAGCGGCTAAGTGAGTAAACGAGGGTTTGTAGGAATTCCTACAAACCCTCTGTTATTAGCGTTGTACTTTGATATTATTTATAATTTTCTTAATACCTTTGGTTTGGCGAGCAATTCTTTCTGCTGTGTTTGCTTGTTCCCGTGTTTTGACAAAACCACTTAATTGAACAGTATCCTTGAATGTATCAACATGGATTTCTGTGGCATTCAGGGATGGTTCCGCGATCAGTAATGACTTGATGTTTGCCGTTTTCCCAGAGTCATCAATATATTCTCCTGGCGTTTCCCGATCGTGAAAAACCGCACAGCCCGTTAAGAGGGTTCCAGTTAATACCGTTGTCAAAATAATAGTTGAAAATATCGTTTTATTTTTCATGAGTATATTCCTTTCTGCTGGTGTCTATCTACACAACAGTAATCCAAAAAAAATTATATAACCATGCGAATTATTGAGAAAATATCAACTATTATGATTCTCTACTTTTGCTCATACTACTTAGGGGAAGGTCTTGCCCTATGTCTAATTAAGGGTTTAACTCAGGAAGGTTTTATATGGTGGCGAAGCAAGCGGAAGATATAAAAAAAGGAATATCTCTGAATAAAAATGCGAATCAAGAGCAAATCATAGATCAATATAAGATCCTTAGTGATTCAATTAATACGAGTAATCAGCAGCGGGAATCAGCCAATAATTTTTGGGTTACCGTTAATTCGTTGGGGATTTCTTCAATTGTTTATATAAGAGATATCTTTAATCTCAATAATCAACAAAAACCTTTGATCATTTGGGTTCTTGTTTTGCTTGGTTTTGTTCTCTGTTGTTCATGGTTAAGTTATTTAGCAACAATCAAAAAAACCATTGAACAAAAACGCGCTTTGCTTTTAGTGATCGAGAATTATTTACCATTGCCTATATTTGGCACTTTACTTCATAAGGCTTACTTGGATGAAATCAAAAATTCGCTGACTCTTCGAGAAATGTTTGTGCCTATTTCTTTTTTAGCGGCTTATATACTTTTAGGATTGATCTTAATAATGTCCCATAATTAACTTTAAAAAAGGAAGAAATATAAATGGTTACATCGAACGTACTAGTATTAATTACAGATAGTAAAGTAGCTAAATTTTATTCTTCTAAAGGGAAGAAAGTCCAACATCTGTTGAAGGGCATAAAAGCAGAAAAATGGTGGAAAGTTTTACTCCAAAAAGGGCGCGATAATTTTTTTCGTAAAAGGGGAGTTTCAAGTCATTTTCTAGATCCTCATCATGAGGCAAAAGAAAATGAAAGAAGAAGCTTTTCGTTAGAAATTAGTCGGGTCCTTGAAAATATCCTTAAATTGTATCCTACGGAATGTATTATTGTATTTTCTGAACCCAAAATGCTTGGTGAACTTAGGAAAAATCTAGATCCTAAGTTCAAAGATTTTATTCATAAAGAGGTTAGTAAAGATCTTACACATTGTACGCTTCAAGAAATTTCAAATCATTTGAAAAATATCTGAGAATTTTTTTCTCGAGAGATATAAAAAGTTTAACTCATGCAAAAAGAAGAAGGCGTCAAAGTCCCGGAAAACCTTATAAATTCCAAAAGAGGAAACCCCTTTTCTTAAGAAGAGAAGGGGAATTTTTTTATATCCTCTATTTTTTAATATCTTTAATAGCAGCTGAGAATTTTTCTGTTAATTTTTGGAAAATATTTGATGCAAGAGGGCGAAATTTCCCCCATTCTTCTTCTTTTGAGATTCTTATTTTTTTGTAAATATCAAAAGCATCTTGAAGATAAGGATTAATGTCGTCTAATTTTTTATTAAAGAACTCATTGCCTGAAGCGTTTGTAATGTAAGAAATATTTTTATCAAAAGAGTAAAATTTTTTCTTCAGTTTTTTTATAAAATCTTGTTTGGAATTCATTTCTCTTCCCCTTGAGTTATAAATATTATTTCCAATAATCAGTTTTCATCAAAAGAGATAAATGTAAAAGTTTAAAAAATAAGTGATTTTCTTCTGTTTTTATTCTTATTTTTAATCCTATTTAACAAATGTACAAAATATAGGAGTAATATTTCCAATGGCTCAAGTTCAGAAGAAAGCAGTTAATTATAATAATGAGGAAATTACCAAACCTCAGATTGAGGTTAAAAAGACAGAAAAAGAAAGTTCAAGCAAAAGTAAATTCTTAAAATATTATGCAAAGTACATGTTATGTATGGGGATTGTGGGTCAATCTCTTTTTTATCTTCAAGCCATTAAGATTTTTCTTACAGGGAATGCTCAAGGGGTTTCTTTGAGTGGATTTACAATCGCTCTTTTTTCTTCCATAAGTTGGGTTATTTATGGTCACCTTCTTAAGGATAAAATCCTTATGAGCGTAAATATTATAGCTGTATTAGGGGCTATTTTAACCCTGGCTGCTATTCTATGGGCTACGTAAGAGAGGGGAAAAGAGAGGATAATAGTTTATCTTCGAAAAAGTTTTTTCCTCTATTTTTCTATTTTTTTGCTTAAACTTGCTCTGGAAAAACGACAGTTTCTACCCAATAATCAAGAGCCATTAATAGATTCTTTTTGAAAATTTCAAATTCAAAAGACTTAATAATGTAGCCACTTGCATAATTTTTATAGGCATTGACCATATCCATCTTGCTTAAGCTACTGGTTAGGACAAGGACGGGAATTCCTTGCAAATCACGATCTTGCTTTAACGCTCTGAGGATAGAAAGACCATTGACTTTAGGAAGGTTAAGGTCAAGAAGAATGATGTCTGGGCGTGAAAAAGAGGTCAGAGAAATCTTATGGCGTAAAAAATCAAGGACTTCATCTCCCTCATGTAAGCAGTAAATATCAAATTGATATTTTGCAGATTCAAGAACTTTCCGGACTAGAAATTCGTCGGCTGGATTATCTTCAATAAGAAGTAAATTAATATGTCCTTTTGTTTCAAGAGAAATAAGATCATCTGTTTTTATTTCTTTTTCCTGAAGAAGTTCCGGGTTAAATCCTTCAAAAAAACAGTTAGAAGTAGTTTTAAAGATCGTCGTAAGCTTGTAAAGCATACTTGCAGAAATTTTAGTAAGCCCCTGCTCATATTTATGAATTTGTTGATGCGAAACACCAACTTTTTCTGCTAAATCTGAAAGGGTCCAACCTACTTTTTCTCTAAAATCTCTTAATTTTTGTCCTACAAAAATGTCAACTGGGTTTATTTCTGTTTCGGTATTATGGGTTGATTTTCTCATGCTTAATCTATTTCGCTCCTCGTACCTTTTAAGATTATATTAATATACTTTATAAAAGATATAAAATTAAAATAGTCTAAAATAGTAAGTTTAAAATAAGCAAAAAAATAAACTCCCTAACAACAATAGGAGAAAAACGACTCTTCAAAAATCTAAGAAATTTTGAGGATTGATGTTATGAACTAGTAATAATCAATTCTTGCTGAGAACAATTTTTCAATTTTTGAGATTGCTTGGTTTGCAACCATAATAATAATGCGATCTTCTAACTGAATAATGGTCGATGGAAGAGGAATAATCACCTCACTATTACGAATAATAGCGGCAACAATAATTTCTTTATCGCTATTGAGATCTTGAACGGTTGAGCCGATGAGACTCGAAGTTTGCACGGCCTCCGCTTCAATGATTTCACCAAAATTTTCGCCTAAAGAATGAACAGATCTAATTCGACCTCTCCGGACATGCTGGAGAATTTTAGAAACGGTGATTTTACGGGGAGTGATGATTGCATCTACACCTAAAGAAGTTACAAGAGGAGCATGAGAGGTATTATTAATCAAAGCAAGAGCTCTTGTGGCCCCTAAGCGTTTTGCAAGAAGAGAGGCAAGTGTGTTGACCCGATCATCTTCAGTTAAAGCAACAACAGTTCCTGTGGTTGAAACGCTTGCTTCTTGGAGAATTTCACTCTCAAGAGCATCTCCGCAAAGTACAATCGTATTCTTCAAAACACTGGCGATAGATTCAGCTCTTGCAGGATCTTTTTCAATAATTTCTATCTGAACTTCCGGGTGTGATAACTCTATTTCTTGAGCTAAACTCAAGCCAATATTGCCTCCTCCTAGAATTAAAAGTCTATGGGCCGCTTGATATTCAAATCCAAAAGCATTCATTGCAAGGGAAATTTGTTCTTGAGAAACGGCGAAATAAACGGCGTCTCCTACTTGAAGAATATCTTGAGGTTGGGGCAAGAAGTTATGTTCTTCTCGGACAATTCCAATAACGGTGAGGTCTAAGTCTGGATAAAGGCTAGTGACATGACTAATAGGGGTGTTGATTACCGGCGTATCTTGGGTACATCTTACAGCAACAATATTAACGCGACCATTTGCTAAAGAAATGAGGTCAGAAGCACCAGAGATGCTTAAGCTTTGGCTGATAGATTTTGCGACTTCAACTTCAGGTGAAATAACGACATCAATACTGAGATGTTCTTTACAAAAAAGTCGAGACCATTTTGGATCTAGGTAAGCCTGACTACGAATACGACTGATTTTAGTTGGAATTTTAAAAAGAGCATGAGCAATCTCACAGGCAATCATATTGACTTCATCTGAATAGGTTACTGCAATGATCATGTCTGCTGAGGCTGCACCTGCACTTTCTAAAACTTCAGGATGAGAGGCAAATCCGCAAATGGCTTTCACATCTAAGCGATCATTAATTCTATTAATAAGTTCTGCTGAAGAGTCAATCACAGTAACATGATTATCGCGCTCAGAGAGATAGCGAGCTAAATTAAAACCAACTTGACCTGCACCACAAATAATGACTCGCATAAAACCTCTTTTGATAATTTTAGTTTATTAACGGTTGTTACGTTCAATCTGGAGAGTTTTTAATTTTCGATGTAAAGCAGAGCGTTCCATTCCTACAAAGTGAGCAGTTTGTGAAATATTTCCTGAGAAGCGAGCGACTTGCGCTAAAAGATAATCTTTCTCAAAATGTTCTCTTGCTTCACGTAGCGGAAGACTCATCAGTTTAGAACTTTCTTCATTTCGTAATAAAGAAGGGGTCTCGCCACAGATTTCTGCAGGAAGAAAGTCAGGGGTGATATAATGATCTTCTTTTTCCATGGCCATAATAAGGATCCATTCAATAACATTTTTAAGCTGCCTTATATTGCCGGGCCAATCATATGATTGCAAAATAAGAAGAGTTTCTTTGGTAAAAATGCGCAAAGGTAAGCCTTGAGAAGAAGCGATGCGTTGGGTGAACTCTTCGACTAATTGCGGAATATCATCACGTCTTTCTTTAAGGCACGGAACACGAAGAGGGACAACATTAAGGCGATAATATAAATCTTCGCGAAATTTTCCTTCCATAACTTCTAGTTTTATATCTTGAGAAGAAGAAGCTAAAACGCGGACATCGACTTGTACTTTTTTTGTTCCACCGACTCTTAAAAAGTTTTGCTCTTGTAAAGAACGAACGATCTTCCCTTGTGTTTCCAAGGGCATATCTGATACTTCGTCAAGAAACAATGTGCCTTGGTGAGCTTGTTCTAAAAGACCAATTTTGATTCCTTGTTCATTTTCTTGTCCAAAAAGCTCTTGTTCAAAACGTTCTGGATTTAAGGTTGCACAATTCAGGACAATAAAGGGCCCTTTTTCTCTTCGTGATTTATTATGGATAAGGCGAGCAACAACTTCTTTTCCAACGCCAGATGCACCGGAGATTAAGACGCGGCTACTTGTTGAGGCAACCCGTTCAATTTGTTGCCTTATCTGATTTGTTGAAGGAGAAGCGCCAATTAATTGAGTGAGAATAGATGTTTTAGATCTTAGTTCTTTATTTTCTCGTTTTAGTTTCGCAGCTTCAATGGCTCTTTCAATCACTAATAATAGACGATTTGCTTTAAATGGCTTTTCAATAAAATCATAGGCTCCATTTTTGATGGCAGTAACGGCAGTTTCAATTGTGCCATGGCCACTCATCATGATCACGGGGAGGTCTATATGATCCTTTCTGATGAGTTCCAAAAGTTTTATCCCATCAAAGCGGCTATCCCCCAACCAGATATCTAAAATGACTAAACTTGGGCGTCTCATGTGGATTTCTTCTAGAGCTTTTGTCCCATCTATTGCGTGGCGACATTGATATCCCTCATCTTCGAGGATTTCGGTCATAAGGCGTCCAATATCTGCCTCATCATCTACAATAAGTATGTCACGTGCCATAATCTAATTCCTAAGATATATTAAACGGGACAGAAGGCATCATAACAACCTTTTCTATAATTGTAGTTGGAAGAGTGATACGTACACAAGCCCCTCTTACGCTTCGATCCTCTAGATTAATCTCTCCTCCATGATCTTCAATAATTTTTTTTACAATTGCAAGGCCAAGTCCTGTTCCTTTTTCACGATAAGTTACATAAGGTTCTGTAAGAGAGGAACGATTTTCAGGGAAGCCTTTTCCATTATCTTCAATTAAAAGAGTCAATTTTTTATCATCAAGAATAATTTTTAATCCTATCCACCCTAAAGTAGTTTTTTCTTTTGTTTCATTCTGCCAATTTATAATTGAATCAATAGCATTTTGGATTAAATTTGTCAAAACCTGACCAATTTGAGACAAATCAGCATAGATATCTAAATGTTGATAAGTATTTGAAAAATCAAACTCAATTTCTGGATGGGCAGATTGCTGAAGAAAAATAGCTTGTTGGCATAATTCGATGAGATTTGTAAGGGTTATTTGAGGGGCTGGCATCCGTGCAAAATCGGAAAACTCCGTGACCATACGTCCGATATGATCAACTTGGCGGATAATTGTTTCAATGCATGTTTCAAAAGCTTGAGAGTCATTTTGAATGGCTGGAAGATATTTTCGACGTAAACGCTCAGCAGAAAGTTGGATAGGGGTAAGAGGATTTTTAATCTCATGAGCGATTCCACGGGCGACATCTGCCCATGCAGCTTTTCTTTGGGCAAAAACAAGAGCCGTAATATCATCAAATGTGACGATAATTCCTTGTAGAGACTCTTCTCCTTTTTCCTGAACAACTCTCACAAGCAGGACGCGCGTAAAACCTTCTCGTGTCAAATTAAGTTCAGTTTGATAAAAATTAATCTTATTCTCTTTTGCTTGCATGAGAATTTCACCCATCTCTGGAATTATTTTTGCAAGTTTTTGTCCCAGAATTTCGTGATCATTAAGACGCAGAAGCTCAAGCGCTGAACGATTAAGCAGGCGAATGATCCCTTTTGAAGAAAGTTCAATAACGCCAGCACTTACGCCCCTTAAGACATCTTCAATAAATTGACGTCTTTGATCAATTTGATGATTGGCTTCGATAAGTTCTTGTTGTTGAACTTGCAATTGGTGCGTCATATGATTGAAGGTTCGGCCAAGGATAGACAATTCATCTTCTTGGCGGCCGTCTTTAACTGTTACATTAAGATTGCCTGAAGCGACTTTTTCAGCAGCTTCAATGAGATCAATAATGGGGTACGCTAGTTGATTCGCAAAATTGAGCCCTACCCATATAGCAATTGCTAACAAAATCAGAGAAATTAAAATAAATGCGAGAAAAAATCTAATTTCTAATTGCTTCTGGATGTCATGAAGCTGGTTATATTCACTGGCAGCGTCTTTTGTATTTGCAATTCTTTTTAAAACAACAGGATCAACCAATCTTCCAACAAGAAGGTATGCATTATAATTAGGCAGCTTCATAAGTGCGCGGACACGGTCTCCACTTTGTGATGTATTAATAACAACAGATTTTTCTGCTCTTTCGAGATCGATTTCAGAAATAGGTTCAAATTCAAGAGAGAAACTTAACCGAGATCGTGCAAGAACTTCGGGGGAAGGGTTGAAAACTATGGCTTCATCCAAAGAGCGTACTTGTAGTTCTATATCAAGGGCTTGATTAAAGTGAATAGGGTCATTTAAAAGAAGTTGAAAATTATCTGATAAGGCATGTGCCATACCTTCACAATTTGCCCTAATAACTTTTTTATGTTCTTCTAGATAAGCTTCGGCAACAGCGGTAGATTCTTGAAGTGCTGTGCTGATTCTTTCGTTAAACCATGATCCAATTCCAGCATTAAAAAGGTAACCCGAGGTAATAGAAATCAATATAGTAGGGGCAACAGTTAGGGCCCCAAATATAAAAGCTAATCGGGTATGAAGTTTTGCGCCGGCACGTTTTTGTCGGCGATGCCCCCATAATTTAACAAGACGCCGTGCAATTATAATGACAAATAGCAATAAAATTGCCAAATCTATATTTAAAAGTAAAACAATGGCTTGAGAGTTTGTTCCCAACAACCCCGTATGACTGAATGTAAAATAAGTTGCTATCCCACAAGCGATCCCTGCAACTATTAAAAGCCATACCCTCCATTTTGTAAAGATATTGAAGGATAGAAGAGTAGATAGTTTCATAAAGGGGGCCGCCTTAGGTAAGATTATGTTCTTGTAATTTCTTACGTAAAGTATTGCGATTGATACCTAAAAGGTCAGCAGCCTTGCCTTTATTCCCTTTGGTATGTTCAAGAACGAGAGAAATCAGGGGGCGTTCGACCTCACGAATAACATGCTCATAGAGACTACACGTGGGCTTTATGTCACCGAGAGCGGAGAAATATTCTCTTAACTTTGCTTCGACAATGACAGATAAACCAACATTACTCATTTCTTGTTGAAGACAGGTTTTTGGATGGGGTGTTTTCATAAAAATCTATGCTGCCACTGGTTATAAAGGATTGTCAATAATAGTATCAAAAAAGCTATGAATAAAAGAAATTACCTCATGCGGTTCCTGTAGTTGATTAACTTTGACGCGGTATTCTGCTGAATTAGGAAGGCCTCGGCTATACCAAGCTAAATGTTTGCGCCCCATTTTTACGCCCAAGTCTGGGGTATGATATGCGAGAATTGCATTATAATGTTCTAAAACAATCTCTTTCATCTCAATAAGAGTAGGTCCTGCAAGTTTATGGCCAGTATTTAAGTAGTGGCTTACCTGATTTAAGAACCAAGGTCGGCCAAAAGAACCGCGTGCAATCATTACACCATCTGCTCCTGAAAGTCGTAAAAGCTCGGCGGCATCTTCTTCAGTATTAACATCACCATTACCAATTACAGGTATTTTTACAGCGTCTTTAACTTGATGAATAAAAGCCCAATCTGAATGACCATTGTAAAGTTGACATCTTGTCCTGCCATGAATTGTGACCATCTGAATGCCGCATTCTTCAGCAATCTTTGCAAGGCGAGGAGCATTTCGACTATTATCATCCCAGCCGGTTCTCATCTTTAAAGTTACAGGAACATTTACAGCTTTAACGGTTGCCTCAATAATTTTAGCAGCAAGGACTTCATCACGCATAAGAGATGAACCTGCATGACCATTAACGATTTTCTTTACCGGGCATCCCATATTGATATCAATGATATCAGCTCCGAGATCTACGTTAAGTCTTGCAGCTTCTGCCATCACAGTAGGTTCACAACCTGCTAATTGTACAGCCATAGGACGTTCTTCTGTAGTCTTTTGCACCATTTTAAGACTTTGGCGTGTTTCACGGATCATCGCTTGAGAAGCGATCATCTCAGACATGACAAGAGAGGCCCCGAATTTTTTCACAAGGTTACGAAAAGGAAGATCGGAAACCCCGGTAATAGGAGCGAGGATAACATTCCCTTGAAGTTTGATAGGACCAATTTGAAGATTCAATTTTTTAACCTTAGATTAAATCACATTCAAATTAATCTTCTTAATAATATTTATTATTTTCTGCAACAATCTTTGGTTAAAAGTTGATATTTTTAAGTTAAATGCACATTTAATTATGTGATGATATAATGAAAAAAAGAGGAATTAAATACATGGTGACGCTGAAGCAAGCTATTTTAGATCCGAAAGGTTCTTTTGAGACGCCTCAAGAAGTAATGAAAACTTCACATTTCTCTCTAGATGAAAAAATAGTTATTTTAAAACTTTGGGCTTATGATGCTGAACGGCTGGAAGTGGCACAAGAAGAAAATATGTCAGGGACGGACGAGGACATGCTTAAGAACGTTATTGATTGTCTGTTAATTCTAGAAAAACAAAAGACTATGTTATAGAAGATTCTCACGACAAAGGCTTGGAAGTTGGGTGAAAGTGTATTACAGTGCTACCCGCGCGCCCGTAGCTCAGCAGGATAGAGCACAGGATTCCTAATCCTGGGGCCGTGGGTTCGAATCCCGCCGGGCGCACCAATATCATTCCATTACTGAATGAGAAGTTTTTCTAACTGTAATAAAATAAGCTTTAGTCCAAGTTCAAATATTCTCTTTAAAAGTTATAGTGTATTTTCTGACATATCAAAAATCATTTTCTCCATCAGTTTCAGGATCACTATTTTCGGGATAATCTTCATCGTTTCCATAATCATATTCTTCTCCATATCTATCATCATCTTCTTCGTCATATTCATCATTCAAGCCTAAATTCGTATCAAAAAGAACTTGATCTGTTTCTCCTAGTTGCTCTCTAATCCAAGCGATGTCGTCTTCATCTAAATATTCCATCACAACAGGATCTATATCCGGAGCTTGATCTAAACCAATATCTGTAGGATCACCAATCATGCATTCTATATGAAGAGGGTCGTCTTGATAGAGTTTTATAAAATTCTCAATAGTTTCTCCCAATCCCAAAAATTCTTGTGCTTTTTCGGCAAGTTCTAGAAAATCTTCTCCGTTTTCTTCACAGAAATTGTTCAATAATAAAACATCTCTTAAATCAATAGTGGTTTGAAATCCGTCTAAATTTTCTTCACAATCGTTATATAAGGATAACGCTTCACTAAAAGGAACATTATACTCTTCCATTAACTCGAAAATTTCTTGATCATATAAAATATCTCTTAGAGCTTGAATGGGCGCTTCAATCAATTCATCTAAATCTAATACATCATCGGAAATTAATTTGGTGACAGATTCATCTGCGAATATTTGCATTTTTTCTTTTTCAATAGTACTTAGATCAATTCCTTTGTCTTCGAGTATTTGTATTATGGTTTCTTCATTTAGGGTTCGTTGGTTTTCTTCTATAAATTCATTAATTATTTGTTTAACATCTTCAAATGCTCGGCTTAAACTATTAAGTGTTTCTTGAGAAACATATTGTCTTAATTCTATGAAATTTTCGTGTGTTGGAGTTTTATAAAATTTATTGAGAATTCCTTTAAAATGACCAAAGTTTTTATCGGTCATTTTAAAAGCTCGATTGATATATAAATTAGTCAGCAAAACATATGAGTTAAAGTGAGATTGGCTAACATGTTTCAATCTTTCGATATCTCTTTCTGTCGGAGAAGCCCCTTTTTTGAATTCATCAGAAAATTCAATCTCTGTTTTATGAGATTTAGTTAAGCGAGCACGTTCAGGTACGGTAGTAACAAGAGGGTTATCATCTGCAAAAACGAAAAGAGTTCCAGTTCTTTTTTTTACAGATCTCAATAAAGCAACAGACTCACAGGCACCGTTTAATTTTGGATCTATGAAACTTTCGGGGAGCGTTTTATGTCCTGTGGGGACAAGGATACACAAATTAGGTTCTGGATAATAAACACCAAGAGGAAGGTGTCTAGCAACTGAGACTCTTATTTTTCTGTCAATCTCACTTGCAATATGAAAAGGATAATCTTCATCATATCCATTTCCTTGGAATATATAGCCCGTGGTCATTGCTGTAATTGCTTGAGGATTTTGTTTTATGATCCTCAAATAAGAACTGAAAATACTATTAAAATTAAGGGTATCGCTATCTAAAAGGCTTAAATAGATCCTCGAACTTGGTGATTTTCCTCTAAATTCTGTGATGAAATGTTTTGTTGATGCGTGATTCTTCACGTATTCTCTTAGACCTTGATAAGGCACAAGAGTCTTTTGCTCAGTCATTTTGCGAAATACTTTTGCTTTCTTTGGGGATTTTCTTTTGAGTTGTTTGTAAAATTTTCGCACCTGTTGGTACGGAACACAATTATCTTTTTTGTCAAACCATCGATAGTTCCAAAAAAATGCAAACCGAGAATAATAAGGTTCAAGAATAGGATCCGATAAATTTTTTGAGGCAGCCATTTCTTGAAATAATACGTTATTCAGGCGAGTGCTTAAAGAACGAGGCCTATTCAAACCAATAACGGTTCTTAGAGAACTTGAGAATTGTAGGTTATCATGACGATCAAATGCTTGAGTTTTTAATTTATGCAGGAAAGGAAAAACAACTCTACTTTTTTCTTTATCTAGAAGAATATTGGGTTCTTCACAATCCACTCTTTCGACAATGCCGAGTTCTTTTTCATCATATAATTCTTTTTTTCCTGGTTTAATCGTTCGGAACGGATATGTTGTGAGATCATTCTCATCAAAATCAAAACTCTCTGGCTCAAAAGTATGATCATCTTCTTCATCAGAAGAATCTTGATCAGGTAAGACAGATGGTGTCGGAACATAAGCAATGACATTGACGACAAATTTAGGTTTGGAATCGAAGACCTCTAAATTTTCAAGATCTTTACCTAATTCGTTGATGTCATCACTCGCATGGCAGAGAGAAATTGATAGATATAAAACGCTTGCTAATAAATGTTTTAAAGTTGTCATGGGATTTATTCCGTCGAAGTTTTTGATTGAGCAGGAAAATTTATTGTTGTCTGACTAGAATGAACAGGAATCATTTTTATAAGGACTCCTTTATATCCAAGCCCGTGCAGGTATTCAACATGCCTTTTAAGATTTATACGACTGAAAAAAGGAATAACCTTACGGATATCAGCTAAATTCTTCTTATCTGTGATGATCCCATATACAATGGTATAATTATTTGGATTAAATTTTCCTACTTCAAAAAAGTCATTAAATTTTCTTTGATATTCTTCACATTTTTTGGGAAACGTAACATCCATTGTTGGTGTAAATGCTTTTCCGAGGTTTTTCTTGCAACAATCTATTAATTTTTTTCTTATGCTTAAATCTCTCTTTTTCCCGGAGAGATCTGAATTCAAATCTTTACAAATTTCATTAAATCTATCTCTTAAAATTTCTAAAAATTTCTTTTCGAAATATTGTCTTAATATCTGATCTGGAGATAATTTCTTATTCATTTTTAAAGATTTCTCTTTTTCAATTCCCTTTGCAGCCGTAGGAATATGAAGGGTTGAATCAAAAGTGCTTTGGTATTGTTTTAACAGGAAGTTGTTTTTATCTTCTTGAGAAATATCTTCTGTAGATGATTTTAAGTAGTCTTCAAAATCGCTTTGAATTTTTTGAAAAAGTGGCTTGCATTCTTCTCTACATAATTCGAGTAATTCTGCCCTGACAAACTTATCTTTTGCTCGGATTCTGTAGGCTTTATCTCTTTTAAGAATTTCAGCTGAAATAGATCCTTGGGAAAATAAGTGACTAAGAGGAGCAGAATCTGTGCCGCATTTTACATGAATTAAATATCTTTGTGCAAGGAGATCGCACATCTCAACGTTACTGTGTCCGGCAGCCGATGCAGGTATGTCTCTTCTATCCATCAGTAATAGTTTACCATCTGAGGAAGAAGCGGCTCTTTCATTATAGTCAGCTTCTTCTTCATCTTTCTTACTAACGGGAAATTTTAAAAAAGTATTTTGTTGAGAAGCTGAATAAAGAGTCTGTAAGTACTCATCCACTTTTTGAGCATAATCTTGTTTAGGTTTATACCATTGCCCTTCATTAAGGACATACATTGCATTATTATATTCAGTTTCAAATGTTAAAGCCTCATAGGCACTCCAAGACTCATAACATTCTTGGTTATTATAGCATTTAATTCGCAGCGTTTTGAGACGGTCAATTGTCGTCTTTGGCTTGGAAATTTTATGTTTTAATTTTTGAAAGATAGTTTCGAGGTCTGAATATGCGGTGTGTGATTGACCCAGCGTATAATAACTTGGGCACGTATTTTCGTTTTCAGGGGGTGGATCTTCTGCCCATGGTCTTAATAGATTCCAGGTTGATACTTGATTTTCAGTTTTTAATGATTTTGCTAAGAGTTCATCAAGTTTCATTTGAAGGGAATAATCTTTAACAGGCACAATTTTATTAGCCCATGGATATTTTTCTTCATCAATAGGGCGAGAGTAAAGTGTCTCAAGCGTTGCACATAGGCCAGGTAAATCATCTATAGTTTGTGGAGGTTGTTCAATGCGCACATAAGCACCTTTCCCAGAGTACTTTTTGTCAGTAATACCTTTTAATTGATCTGTAGAACTCATCATGAATTTTCGCGATGGAACCGGAGACTTATAGCTCACACTTGATGAACGAGGATTGGAAGCAACAGTCTGACTCTCAATGCTTTTTATTTGATTATCATCACTTCCATTTAAGCTTACTTTCAATCCAAAATCGGGTTCGAGAAATTCTCTTTTTAATAAATATCGACCATCTCCAAACACGAATGCAAATTTCCTTCCATTATGTTTAATGATGATGATCGATGATTTTAATAAGCTAGCATTTCCTTCTATAGGATGAGGAGCTTCTTCTTCTTCAATACTCTTTACAATAAAATCAGACCATCCTGTAACGTGAACAACCTTAGATTCAACATAAACTTCTCCATCAATGTTGCTTTTAAGGTTGTAACGTTTAACTCTTTCTCCAAAATTAGGAACATCCCCTTTCAGTAAGGCAATACTCATTGTTTTTATTTGTAATATTTTAGGTTTTTTATTTGGAGAAAGTTCAAGATCAAGGACTTCATTTGGTTCTTCACGGGGGCGTTTTTTAGGATTTTCTGCCCTTTCAACTCTGATGATGTTTTCATCCCTTCTAACATTTTCATCGTCTACATCCATAGATGAACTCGCGAGGAATGAAAAGCAATGAAAACAGACTAATGCAAGTGCAAGCAGTCTTTGAAAAATTTTGTTGCTGTTCATGTTTTTAAGCTCACTTTTTTATCATTTAAATTGAATAGAAGGCTGCCAAAATTAACAGCCTCATATTTTTATCGTCTAGACGTCGTTGAATTTCTTTGATGGCCTTTTGTTGAAGAAAATTTTCCTCTATTTGGAGAAGTTAAGAAAGTTTGTTTAATTGGCTTGTTAGTTTTTCTTACTTCCTGCACTTGTCTACTATCGTAACTTGTTTGAGTATACTGAGGATAAGATGTTTGGGTTTTTCTACTTTTCTCATCTTCAATCTCTATCGTTGTAAAATAGTACTCAACTACCTCGGTAACACTTGCAAAAGTAGGTGTTCTTTCTTTTTTCATTCGTAAAGATTTGCAGAGGTGGGGCTCATGAGCTTTTGGAGATGCCAGGTAAAAACGATCTTGTTCATTAAGATCATTTTGTTCAAGTTGAATGTCGATCCCACGTTTTAGAAAATTACTATCTATATAAGAGCTCAAGGATTTAAAATCATCATACTGTGTGCTCAGAGAAAGCATCATATTTCCAATACTCGCAAATGTAGGATTAGAATAGGGAGTTTCTATAATTGAAAGTAGAAGAAGGCGTCTTAGTCCATTCCCTACATCGGTTAAAATCATATCATCTTCGAATTGTCCTCTTAACTGTTGAAGTTGAGCACGAAATGTATCTGCTAGGATATCGTAAATAGCCCCTGTAAAAAGCCGTGAAAGAGAATGTGATTCCCACGCTTCTAGGGTATTTTTAGAAGGATCTAGATCCTGAACGGTAAGTGTATTATCCGCATCTCTTAAGCTATTTCCTTGATGGAGAGCTATTCCAAATTCTTCTGCAATAAGAGGAAGGAAAGATTTGTTGTGGAGATTTCCTTTAGTTTGAATGAGAAGGTCATGGCGGAGATATGGTTGAGTCAAAATGGTAAAAATTGCGGTTAAATCACCAAATGATTCATTGAGAGCGGCAGTTTGTGGAGAGCTGTAATCAAAGTCACGCCTGAAAAAATGTAGAACAGCATGAGCAGTTTCATGAGCTACAATATCGAAAGAGCGAGATGTATATACGCGTCCTTTTGTTGGAGAATTGAAAGGGAAAAAATGCAATTCTCCGCCAGACTTTGATGTGGGAATAAAATAAGCATTATTCTCAGAACTATCATCATGAGGGAATATTGCAAGAGGAGTTCTGTTGAGCCAATTATTATATGAAAGCCTAAAACCGTTTGTAGTTACGCGTATGGTCTCTTCAAAAAAATTAAAATCACGATCGTACATTGTTACGACAGTATCGGCGACTGCAACGGCATGGACAAAATCAAATTCGTCAGATTGAGATATAGGATCATATAAAAAATCCCCATCTCCTGTTTGCATAACTTGCTTATTTCTTGGTGCAATATAGGCATTTGGACTTGTGGGGCCATCTTTCACAAGATGAGGAATCAAAATTACGGCAGTCTCTCCATTGAAAGAGATCTCATCTTGCTTATAGATCCTCATGCGTGAGCCTTGTCCGGGTTCTACATAGTCAGAAGCGTTTGATTCTCCTAATATAAAAGAAGAAATTATCAGAGTCGGAATTACTATTTTGAAGATTGTGTAACTTTTCCTCTTTAATTGATTGTAGTTGTTTTTTAATGTCATAAACTTCCCTCCTTAAACAATTAGAACTTCAGTAAATTAGAAGAGAAATAAGAATTCTATCCATGAGTAAAAACTACTTAAGTAGAAGATTTTGTCACTTATTCATGGAAAATTAGAAAAATATCATGTCGAGAATTTTTATAAAAAGCATATGGAACTACTTGTCAGATTTACAGAAATTATGAGATAAGAATGGCAATAATTAAATTAGTTATTTCATTATTTATGTCAAAAATTGAGATATTGTTTTAATTTCGCAAAATTAAATAAAAAACCAATAAAAACAATAACTTTTTCTCTTGTATTTGTGTTTTTTCCTGCTAAATTAGCCTTACCGAGTAGCTGGGGGCTACCATAGCCTTAAAGTTCCATTGGCAAGTTAGGGGAGGGACTTTAAAAAAATATAACAGGGAAGGCTAAAAGATTTCTAATCACCCCCCACAATTCTTCTACAACTCTACTATAATCTTCGTTGAAATTTAGTTTATGTTCTTAATGAAATACCTTTTTCTGTAGGGAATTTAAGTCAATATTTTTGCTCTCTGCTATTGTAAGATATAAAAAAACACTATTATCTTGAATTATTTAAATAAAATGAGTCCGTAAAAAAGAATCATATTCGTTCATTTTATTCTACTCATAGTTTTTCTCAAATTAGATTTTTTTGTAAAGAGTACATTTTTTATTGATTCTTGATCGTAAATCAATTAAGATGAAAATAAGTTGTAAATGTATTAATTTTTTAAATATGGCAGATTTCTTTTAAGAGAAAAAATCATTCATGACGTATGAAGATAAACCCAAAATTGGATTAGTTGACTGTAATAATTTTTTCGTATCGTGTGAGCGCGTATTTCGCCCAGATTTAAAAGAACGGCCGATTGTTGTTTTATCAAACAATGATGGATGTGCGATTTCTCGCTCAAATGAAGCAAAGAAATTAAATATCAAAATGGGGGAGCCTTACTTTAAATTCATTTCAATTGTGAAAAAACATAATGTCCAAGTTTTTTCGTCAAACTTTGAGCTTTATGTGGATATATCACGACGTGTAATGACAACCTTACAAACGATGGTTCCTTTGATCGAAAAATACTCTATTGATGAGGCATTTTTGGATCTTTCTAAGATTCCAGATGGGGAGATTGAAGCTTTTTGTTATGAACTTCAACAGCGCGTTCAGAAATGGACAGGAATCCCCATTTCTATCGGAGTTTCTCGGACAAAAACCTTAGCAAAAGTTGCTAATACTTATGCAAAAGAGGGGTGTGGGTTATTTAACCTTCTTGAAGAGAGAGAAATCGAGGGATTTTTAGCTTGCCTTCCTATAAGTGACGTGTGGGGAATAGGACGTAAATATGCAGCTTATCTGAGAAGTAAAAATATCGAAACAGCTCTCCAACTTAAAAGAGTTCCATTAAAATGGATACGTCAAAAAATGAATGTGATAGGGGAAAGGATAGTTTGGGAGCTTAACGGGCAGATTGCCTATCCTATAGAGAAGCAAGAATCTTCAAAAAAGACTATTTTAGTATCACGTACTTTTAAAGATCCTTTTTCTTCATTTGAAGATTTAGCTTCATTTGTTTCCGCATTAATTGAAAAAGCTGCAGAAAAATTAAGAAAAGAAAAAAGATTGGCAACATATGTCCATATTTTTATAAAGACTAATCGTTTCCATCGAGAATCTTATTATGCCAAGAGACATGTTGTAATGCTGGATGTGGCCTCGAATGATACATTAATATTGCATCGAGCTGCTCAAATAGGCTTGAGAAAGATCTTTTCTTTCGGGCCAAAATATAAAAGAATTGGTGTGTGTTTAAGCGGTTTAGTTGAGCCATCCTGTTTACAATACTCTTTATTTAATCTCTCTTCCCTACAGCAAGAAGGGCTTACGGCAACGATTGATCAGATTAATGAAAAATTTGGAAAAACAGTCATAATGTATGGAGATTTTCAGGTGAAAACGTTTAAATTAACTCAACGAGAGTATTTATCACCTTGTTACACGACGCGTTGGGAGCAGCTTGCAAAAGTATTCTAGGAAGATAGAAAAATCTGAATTTAATGAGGGGATGAAGATTAAAGATAAAAGTTTTTTGGGAATAACCTGATCACGTAGATTTCAGTTTTTCTAAAATAGAGATTTTATCCTTGAAAACTCAAATAGGAGAACCGTGAACTGCCGTTGAAAAAAGACGGGAAGAATTTTCCTTGCGTCGATTAACTACCCAAGAAGCCGCTGCAGAAAGGTGTTTTTGGGAATTTGCATTAACTTGAGTTAAGGGGGCAAGTGCTGGAGAATTCATGCGTGTAAGAGCTTGGGCAATTTCATTAGCAGTAAGAGTAACTTTATGATGATTGAACATATTTAAGTTCTCCAAATTAGATAATTTAATTTTTTCTTCTTATTACTTAAGGGATTACCATATCTTACGTTAACATGCAAAGTAAAAAATGAAAAATTCGCGACAAGAAACTTTTATCGCAAAAATTTGGATAATTTTGTTGGTTAGCTCGCTAATTTTAAACTAGAATTCAGAATATTTTGCCCTAAAGTGGTCATTTTTCCATGTTTTTGGACAGTTTCAAGTGAAGAAGTATATTTAACTTGATAGTATTCGATAAGAGTCGCACAACGTATCTGCTCGTTTTCTGGGAGTAATTTGCTTCTATAAAGAGCTCTTAGAGCATATAAAATTCGGGATCCTACGAAACTTGCATGATAAATACCAATAAGAGGACGTTTATCTTCTCTAAATGGAGCAGGATAGCGCTCTTCTGGTGAATTTAACACTAAAGGATCTTCTGCCGATAAAGAGTGTAAATATAGATGTCCAGTTTCATGGGCAAAAGCATCTACAACGTCTGCAAGAGATTCAAAGGGGGAAGATTCACTAATATAGATTAAACCAAGAAGATTGAAGCTAGAGCCGTATCTTGTTGTTCGTGAGGTATTAAAGGTTAATATTTCGCCTAGAAACACAGAAATTTCTTTATAAAGATCTTCACAACTTTGTGAAATCAGATTTAATCCTTGTTGAAAAAGAGATTTAATTCTTTGATGACCTTCCAGAGAGGAGGGGGTAAAAGTTAAGCCCCCAGGGATTTCAAAATTTGAAGCTTCTTGAAATAATTCACTAAAATAAGGAGGTAAAGTATTAACCCAAAGAAAATTAATGCCCTCAACTTGAAAATCGTTTTCAGAAATATGCTGAGCTATCTTTTTTATAGTAGGTATATCTTCATGTGTAAAAGCTTGTGAGAGGGCGGCATTTAAAGCATGCAAAAAACCCGATATTTTTTTCTCAGAATTAAGAGAATTTAAATTTCTCATAGAAAGTTGATAAACTTCGGCTGAAAGCACTTCTTCCGCGGCTTCTAAAAGGTGGATTAAACTAGAAATAAGCGCTTTATTTAAGCGTGTTCTTAGAAGTAAGGCGCGTTTCTCACAAGGTTGTGCTTCAAATAAATGAATCATAATAAAAACCCACTGTATAAGTTGGCATAAAGAAATAAGCTGAAGAAAATATTGATTTTTTCATGAACCTTCCTCATAAAAAATCATTACTTTATTTTTTCTGATGAAGATATTAGTAATGCTAAAATGGATCGTAGCACAGTAAGTTGGTTTTTCAACTCCTATAATTTTAAAAATTCATAGCATTCACGAATAAGGCGACTTTGGAAGTCAGCTGCCCGCGTTATAAATTGAACATCAAAAGTAGGGCCAACTTCATTAGGAAGAACTTCAACTAAACCAGCATCTTGAAGTAAAGGAGTTTCTTTTGGAATTGCAAGAATTCCAAGCCCTTGTCGGGCCGCTTCAAGTTGACAAACAGCCGAATTCACAGCAAGCCAACTTTCACGTAAAGTATGAAGAGGCATATTTTCTTGAAGATGCCAATCTACATTGCCTCGATAACCAGGAAGTTCTGGATAAAAACTGATTAATTTGTGATTTTTTAAATCATCAAATGTTTTAGGAATACCATATTTATCTAAATATTCTTGGCTTGCAAAAAGCTTACTATGATAGGTTAAGAGTTTTTGTTGGGTTAATCCTTCAGAATAATTAACCTTAGAGAGAATACCTATATCAGCTTTAGAATTTAAAAAGTCAACTTCTGAATTTGTTGTTGAAATTCTTATCTTTAAATTTTGTTTATACTCAAGGAATGGTTTTAGTTTTTGAATTAACCAAATACTCACGACACCATTCGTTGTAATAATAAAAAGATCATCTTTAGGTTTTTCTTCTTGAGCGTAGTGAGTGCATGCTCTTTCTAAGCTTGGGATTAAATTGTTGACGTCTTTAAAGAGGTTTTTACCGAGTTCAGTGAGTTCTAATCCAATTTTCTTGCGTCGAAGAAAAAGCTTTGTTTTAAAATAATGCTCTAAATCCATAATATGCTTCCAGACAGAAGTCGGATTCTTCTCTAGAGTTTGCGCCGCTCGTTTTACGGAGCCTTCTTTAGCTACATGATAAAAAATACGAAGTTTCTCAAAATCAATCATGAGGCATAACTCTAAGTTTAATTAAAAAAGCATCTATTTTAAAACGCTTTAAGAGAGGGTAACATCGGGTTACAAAGACCCCAGCCAAGATAATTACACCCGCTAAAAGTTGAGAGAATGTTAACATTTCTTGCATAAATATAGAAGAAAGAATGCATGTAAATATTGGTAAAAGAAGCATGAAGGGAGCTTGTTGAGCCGTCGTAATTCGATGTGCTAATTTTAACCATAAGTAACTTGCACAAATCGTTGATATAATGCCTACATATAAGGCGCATGCAATACCAATAGTGCTTAAATGAGAAAATTCAAGCAGGGTTTGTTGCGGACCTTCAGATATTGAAATAATTGCAAATAAACAAGGAACAGAAATGGTTGAAAGCCATGCATTATCAGCCATAGTAGCACCAATTTTCATTTTTTTGAGAAGTGTAAAACCAATTCCCCAACAAATAGATGAAAGTAAGATAGAGATTATACCGATCATGGTATTGTTGTGTAAAGTGTTGGAACTATCTTGAGTTAGTAAATAAATTCCATAAAAAGAAATAACCATCCCAATCACTTCAAAGAGATGAACTTTTTCTTGTAAAAAAAGATAACAAAAAAGAACACCAAAAAAGACATTTGTTTGTATCAAAAATGAAGAAATACCTGCACTAATTCCTACTTTAAATCCAAAACCAATGAAGAGGAAGTTTAAGATATTCCAGAAAAATCCAACAATTAAATAACGCCATAATTGATGAGGTGGTTTCCGATAAATTAAAAGAAGAGGAATGGCAGGTAAAAGTCGCAAAAAACCAAGAAAATAGTTTGAGATATGAGTTGCTGCAAATTTTTGGACAAGAAGACTTGTTGACCACAAAAATACAACAAAGATTGCAGTTATACTATCTCGTAAGGTCATTGCTCTTGTCTTTCAATGGCAATTGCTGTTGCTTCTCCACCCCCAATGCAAAGTGCTGCGATCCCCCGTTTTAGGTTATATCGTTCTAAGGCATGAAGAAGAGTAACAATAATACGTGTCCCACTTGCCCCAATTGGATGGCCTAACGCACAGGCTCCACCATGTATATTGACTTTATTAATATCTAATTTTAACTCTTGTATGACAGCCATAGGAACAAAGGCAAAAGCTTCATTAATCTCAAAAAGATCCACATCTTCTATTTTCCAATTAACCTTATTAAGCAATAATTTAATGGCATTAATAGGGGCTAATGTAAACAAATCGGGTTCATGAGAATAAGTAACGTGACCTCGAATAAGAGCGCGAGGAGAGAGGTTATGTTCTTTTGCCTTCAAGGTGGTCATTAAAACGACTGCAGCAGCGCCATCTGTAAGGGGGCTTGAATTTGCAGCTGTGATGGTGCCGCCTTCTTTAAAGGCAGGCTTAAGAAGAGGGATCTTATCAAACTTTACGCGTGTCGGCGGTTCATCTTCTGAGATGACCTTTACTTCCTTTCCTACATTGATGGAAAGGGGTGAAATTTCGGGTTGAAACCAACCTTCGTTAATGGCTTGTAACGCTCTTTTTGCTGAGAGGGCTGCGAATTCATCTTGTTGCTGACGTGTGAGTTGGCATTGTTCGACGGCAATCTCTCCGAGAACACCCATTGAACATCCTTTTTTATAAGCATCTTCAAGACCATCATACATCATGTGATCAAAAATTTTACCATGCCCTGCACGATAACCTTTACGCGCATTTAAAAGGAGATAAGGGGCATTACTCATACTCTCCATACCGCCGGCAATGATGGTCGCTTCTTCATCACTTTTAATTTGATCGTGAGCTAACATGATTGCTTTCATGCCAGATCCACAAACTTTGTTAATTGTGGTCGCTCCTACACTTGATGAAAGTTTGGCAGTAATTGCCGCTTGTCTTGCGGGAGCTTGTCCCAAGCCGGCAGGAAGAACACAGCCCATAATAACTTCTTTTATGGTGGGGTGAGGGGAAGGAATATCTTCAAGAACCGATCGAATCGCGTGGGCCCCCAGATCAACGGTAGTAACAGAACTTAAAGAGCCTTGAAAAGCACCCATGGGTGTTCTTTTTGCGGCAACAATACAAATTTCATTTTTAGACATATGCTTCCCCTTTTACTTTTTCTTATCATTAATTAAGCGTTATTAGAGCAAAATTAAAGTCGCAAGTCCAAGAAATATTGCATATCCAAAAACATCTGTTGTTGTGGTTAAGATGGGGCCGGCACTAACCGCGGGATCTAAGCCGAGTCGATGAATTACAATAGGAAGCATTGTGCCTGCAAAAGCAGCCCATAACATATTGCAAAAGAGCGCAACGGCTAAAATGACGCCTAACCATAGATCATTCACCCATAAGGCGGCAATTCCGCCGAGAAGACATGCAAAAAACGTTCCCGTGATCAAACTTACAAGAACTTCTCGCGAGACAGCTCGCCAAATTTCACTTTCGCGTAACTGGCGTGTGGCGATGGCTCTTACAACAATTGTAACAACCTGCATTCCAGAATTTCCTCCCATTGCGGCGTTAATCGTCATGAGAAAGGAAAGGGCGGTTATTTTTTGAATTGATACTTGAAATTGTGCAATCACAAATGAGGCAATAAGAGTATTAATGAGGGTAATGAGGAGCCATCGGATACGCCAATAAGCAGTATTGCTGACGGGTTCATTGACATTTGATTCATGAACTTTCGAAATGTGAAGGATATCTTCTTCTACTTCTTCGCCAATAACATCAACAACATCATCAAGGGTAATCATTCCAACAATGCGACCAGATTCATCAATAACGGGGGCAGAGACAAGGCCATAGTGTCGAAAAGCAAAACCAACTTCTTCTTGATCTTTTGTCACAAGAATAGGCTTCATGTCATGATGCATAATGTCTGAGACAATCGTGTCAGGTTGATGACGTAAAAGAAGGCTTAGAGAAATTTCGCCTAAGGGGTTCTGGCGTGGATCAATGATATAAATTGTATAAAAATTTTCAGGTAAATCATGAGAATTTTGAATAAATTGGAGTGTTTCACTTACCGTCCAAAAAGGCGGTACGCACACCAATTCACGTTGCATAAGTCGACCTGCACTATCTTTTGGATAGCTTAGAAATTTCTCAAGTATGGTGCGCTCTCTTGGAAGCATTGCTTGAAGGACGCGTTCCTGAAGTTCTGTTTTGAGAGAAGAAAGAACTTCAAGGGCATCATCACTCGCAAGTGATTTTAAAGCATCTGCAATGAGTTCAGGTCCGAGCATTTTAAGCACGTGAACTCTGGTGGGGATATCCAGATTTGCTAAAATCTCAGGATTAAGAGAATCTTTAATCGTGCTTACAAAATGTTCACGGAGGTCTGGTTGTAAAGATGCAATAAGATCTGCAACATCTGCCGCATGCAAGTCTTCAATGAGTTGATGAACTTTTATATCTTCTTTATTTTCAAGGGCAAGTGAAATGGCGGAGAGACGTTCTTCTGAAACACCAAAAAGATTTTCTGTGAGGGAATCTTCAGGAAGAGAAGAGGATTCTGTGACCATAACTACATTCCTATTTTCAAAAGAGTATTAGAAGAAGTTTTCATCTGCGCATCTACGACAGCGACAGCTGTCATATTGAGGAGGCCTCGAACCGTTATAGAAGGTGTGACGATATGGGCTGCTTTAGAGGCTCCTAACAAAATTGGTCCTATGTTTTGGCCATCCGCCATAATTTTAACAAGGTTAAAAGCAATATTTGCTGCATCCAAATTAGGCATCACAAGAAGATTTGCACTTCCTTGAAGTTGAGAGTGAGGAAATATTTTTTTACGTAAAATCTCTGAAAGAGCAGCATCAGCATGCATTTCTCCTTCCACTTCCAAGTCAGGGACGTGCTGCCGTAATTGCTCTAAAACGGTTCGCATTTTACAGGCAGAAGCAGAATTGCTGGTGCCGAAATTAGAGTGCGAGAGAAGGCCCACTTTTGGAATAATTCCAAATTCACGTACTTTTGCGGCGGCCAAGTTTGTGATTTCGACCAATTGATCAGCGGTGGGTTCTTCATTGACGTAAGCATCGGTGATAAAAATGACTCCTTTTTCAGTGACAACGGCATTTAAGGTTGCCCACACATTCATATCAGAAGCTTGTCCAATAATTGTTTGTATGTGATTTAGGTGATGGGGATGACGCCCATAGATACCACAAATCATCGCATCTGCATCATTTCTTTTGAGCATCATGGCAGCAATGACTGTCGAGTTCGTACGCACAATAAGTTTTGCAGAATCAGGCGTAATTCCTGAGCGTTCTAAAAGCGCATGATAGTCTTGCCAATAATCATTGTAACGAGGATCCTTTTCAGGATCTACGATATCAAAGTCTTTATCGGGAATGATCCGTAGCCCTAAGCGTTGAAGTCTTGTTTCAAGAACATTCTTACGTGCAATTAAAATGGGATATCCTAATCCTTCATCACATATAATTTGGGTTGCGCGTAAAACGCGTTCTTCTTCACCTTCGGCAAAAACAATTCGTTTTGGTGATTTTTTGGCTTGGGTAAAGAGAGGCTTCATGGTGAGGCCGGATCGATAAACATGTTCGTTTAGCTTTTGTTTATAAGCCTCGAGGCAATCTACGGGGCGCGTAGCAATGCCTGAATCCATGGCTGCTTTTGCCACAGCAGGCGCAATCTCAGTCATCAATCGGGGATCGAAAGGTTTTGGGATGATATAGTGAGGACCAAAGATTAACTCATCATCTCCATAAGCATGAGCGACGATATCAGATAACTCAGCTTTTGCGAGATTGGCAAGAGCATGGACGCAAGCTAACTTCATCTCTTCATTAATTTGGGTGGCTCCGACGTCTAAGGCACCTCGGAAAATAAAAGGAAAGCATAAGACATTGTTAACTTGATTCGGAAAATCCGAGCGTCCTGTTGCGACGATCGAATCAGGACGAATCATTTTTGCTGTCAGAGGATCAATTTCCGGAGTGGGATTTGCTAAAGCAAGAATAAGAGGAGAGGGAGCCATTTTAGCAATCATCTCAGGTTTCAAAACATTACCAGCTGAGAGGCCTAAAAAGATGTCAGCTCCCTCCATGACGTCGCTTAAATGGCGAGCCTCGGTTTTTTGAGCAAAACATTTTTTATGAGGGTCCATTCCTTTTTCACGACCTTCATAAACCACGCCTTCAAGATCTGTCACAAAGATATTTTCTTTAGGAAGACCGAGTTCTGTTAAAAGTTTTAAGCAGGCAAGCGCGGCAGCGCCGGCTCCTGAAGTGACAAGTTTTACGTGAGTGATTTTCTTATTTACAAGTTCAAGGGCATTTAAGACAGCCGCTGCCACAATAATGGCAGTGCCATGTTGATCATCGTGGAAAACGGGGATTTTGAGTCGTTTTTTGAGTTCTTCTTCAATTAAAAAACATTCAGGAGCTTTGATATCTTCAAGATTTAAAGCGCCAAAAGTGGGCTCAAGGCTTGCAATGATATCAATCAATTTGAGAGGGTCATCTTCTTTGATTTCAATATCAAAAACATCAATTCCGGCAAATTTTTTAAAGAGAACAGCTTTCCCTTCCATGACGGGTTTAGCGGCTAATGGGCCTATATTGCCAAGGCCAAGGACCGCACTCCCATTTGTAATAACGCCGACAAGATTCGCGCGTGCGGTGAGATGAGCAACTTCCTGTTCATCCCGCACAATTTCTTCGCAAGCTGCCGCCACACCGGGAGAGTATGCCAAAGAAAGGTCTCTTTGATTGGCAAGTGGTTTCGTCGCCGTCAATGAAAGCTTACCGGGTTTAGGAAAACGATGGTAATCAAGGGCACTTAAATAAAGGTCTTTTTTCATACGTGGTCAGTTCATTTTTATATTAATAAAACTATTATGCACACTAACATAATGATAACTGCAACACGATACCCCTTTTTTTTCAAAGAGAAAAAATGTAATTTTGGCCGTTCGAGGTGCTTACATTTTTCCAAAGATTGACAGATAAGAAAAAATACTTTAGGTTTTTACTTACAAAGCACGAACAAACAAAGGGTTGATAGGATGTTAATTTTCAAAAACTCTGCTCGTTTTATTTTTTCATTTATTCTTGCGATAGGATTTTCTGAGATGAGTCATGCTTCCTGTGTGGATGATTTAATTAATGAGATTAAAAGATCGCCTAATTTATCTACAGAGCAGATTATTTTACAAGCCATAGAAAAATTTCCACACGGCTCGCTTCTTGTAGCAAAAGAGTATTCAGAGGAGCAATTAAAGACGAATTGGGCTCATCTTCTTAATTTTCTAACTAGAATGGGACTAGAAAATTTTGACTATAAAGTTGAATTAGAATCCCAACAAACATCTAAAATAGATGAATTAGATAATCTCTCCTTTCACACAATGCCAAGCATCTTTCCATCTCAGCATGAGAACAGTGCCTATAAAGTTGCAATTGCCCAAGTTTTCCATCTTTCAGAAGATCGTTCTCTTTCTGAGGAGAAAATGGTTAGTATAAAATCCCTATTGAAGAAGTATGAAAATCTAAAGTAAATACTTAATTATTTCATTGAGCAGGAAAGGAAGTTTTTAATTCACCGCCTGACCAAGTAATGTCGCCAGCTTTTTTCTCAATATCGTCTACATTAATACAGACACGTGCGCTGTTAACATCTTTATTCGTTAAGTAATCATGCCCTATAGTATCTCTGCCAAAGATTTTTTGAGATTCCGAAGAGGAAAAATCTTTTATAATTGATAAGCTACAATCAAAATTATTAGCGCGAAATTCATACTTGGTTGGGTTATCTATAATTTCTTTTGTGATTTGTTCGAGTAATTGGTCTGCCGTCGAATTATCTTTAACATAATAATAGCTTTTATCTTGTTTAGCTTTAATTTTTTCAGACTCAATATGATTCGCTTTAATATGTCCTATAAACCCTTTAAAGTTTCTTTTTCCTTGTTCTATTTTATTGTAGACGGTTTTTTTATAAGTACGTTGTCCAATTGAGAAAGCTATTTTTTTTCCAATTTCCCCACCAGCTGTTAGAAGATCATGAATTTCATTTGGATTGATAGAGGTGTTTTTCAACTTTAAAAAAGCAATAGTTACGGTTGTTTTCTCAAATGTTGATTTTATATCAATTGCTTGAATTTTAGCCGTTTTAGGTTTTTTTTCAGCATTGGGATTTATGTCATCGTCATTTGCTTCTTGGATTTCAGTTCGTGCTCTTTTTTTCTTATTTTCTATTTTTGAAAATCTCTCATTTAGACTTCCCCAAGAATCTATGGGCATTAAGAGAGAGGTTGTAAAAATGGAAAAAAGAATGAACGTAAAAAATCGAAATTTTGGAGAAATCATAAATTTTTATTCCTTAAATATTTATTATTAGAATAATGATTTTTTCTTAATAAAATACTAATGTTTGGGAGGGTATATTTTAGAATAAGACTTATATTTAAATTTTTATTTATAATTAATTTTCATACTTGGTTAGGTTCATTTCTCATTAAAACTTTATATATACTACCATAATGATAAGGCTGACACGATACCCCTTTTTTTTCAGAAGAAAAAAATATCATTTAGGTGATGTGAGAGCTTTATAATCCTTCAAAGATTGACAGATAAGAAAAAATATTCTACATTTTTCATTTAAAGAGTGCGAATAAACAAAGGGTCGATAGGATGTTATCTCTCAAAAACTCTGCCCATTTTATTTTTTCATTTATAGTTGCTGTGGGATTTTCTGAAAAGTCTCTAGCTTCAGATTCATATATTGAACAATCACAAGGTCTTCAATCACACCCGAAAAGGACTTTGTCCTCTAAAGAGGATATTTTAAACCTTGGAGAAGAATTTCCTCACGATCCATTATTGGTCAATACATATTCTGAAGAAACGTTAATTAATAATTGGTGTTCTTTCCAAAATATTTTGAGACAACCGAACCACTTAAAAAATGAGTGTTTAGAAGAATTAGACTTCCAACAAAAAAGAAAAATTCGGAAATTAGAAAATCTGTATTCTTATACTCTTTCTTCTGCTCTTGCGACTGACTTGTACGAAAAAGCCGAATATGTTGTATTTGCTCAAGTTTGTGATTTTCATAGAGATTCTCCTAAAGAGATTGCTCAAAAATATGGTATTTCTGACTCTGTTTATGCGAGGTTTACGAGTGTTCTTTAGGATAAGCTGTATTTAAAGACGTCAATCCTGACCAAAAAGGTTTTCCAAATTCTTTCTTTACTTCATTAATTCCAAAACAAACAACGGCATGATTAACATAGGAATTATTGGAGTTATCATATCCTAAATTTTTATGACCAATTAAGCTCTGGACTTCGTCCACTGAGAATTTTCTAATAACCGAAAATTCACATTTTTTTCCATCTGAGCGATAGGAATAATCCCCCGGTGTTTCAATCGTTATTTTTACAATTTTATCGATATCTTCTTTTTTCTTCGTACGAAAGTAAGAGTCACCAGGATCGGCTTTTTTATGTTCAGAGTGATCATTTAAAATCTCTTCAATTTTAGCATTAAGCTTTCCAAGTGTTTCAGTTTTCGAATAGATACTTTTTGCGATAGAGAAAGCAATTCTTCTTCCAATTTCATCTTTTTTAGCTAAAAGTTCTTTAATTATTGATGTCTTAATATCTTCATTTTTTAAAATGTCTAAAACATCTTCTTTTTCGTTTTGGCTAAGTAACTCTCTGACAGCATCAGCGTTTAATTCTACTTTTATTCTCTTATTCTTACTCTCCGTTAACTCGCTTGTTGGCCCTCTCTTCTTAGGATTAGATTTACCGTCTGAACCCAAGGATATAGATGGTGTTAATAAGTTTAACATCAAAATAGAAATTAAGCTTAATTTAGTAAATTGAGACCATTTTAGTGCCATGAAATTATTTCCTTTAAAATAATAATTAGAATGCCAATATTTTCTTAAAAAAATATTAATGATGAGAAAGTATTTAATATGAATTTCTACAGTAAATAACTTATTAATCATTTAGTTCCAATTTTTCTTATTATGATTTTATATTCTTCTTTCATCCAATGTTTCCAATCGTTGTCATTCTCGGGGAGCGAGAATCTCAAGCGACCGATAGGACTCGCCAATCAGCAGTCGATCTGTGTCTCCTTCATCTCCGAAGGTGAGGTCCCACCACCGGTTAAAGGGGTGATGATCAGGCCTTTGATTGTGCTCTCTCAGAGAAGGAAAACAAATCTTCTTCTCTTTCCACTCTCTTTTCAACTCTTTCTGAAGAAGTTCTTTTTCTAAGGTTGAGGAATCTTCCCCTAGGTGGAATCCTCGATTATTCTTAACGTTTACTATGTGGTCATATATCATCATCATTTTATTATTACTCCCTGTTTTATATTGTTTATGGTTTGTTCTTCTCTTCGAAAAGAAGATGGGTCTTGGAGATAAGATACGGAATGAATGTTCCTTTCTGCATCACATCCTGTTTCTTCTCTTGGGTCCTAGACCCTTTTATTCTTCCTCAGATCGAGTGCACGCATTCACATCATCTGTTGAAAAGAATTCTTTGGTCGTTCTTGGGACATTTTCATGTTCTTTGAACGACTTTCTGGTGCTTGCTTACACCATTTGATTGCCTGAGATCCTCGGAATGCACACGAGGATGACGAGAGAAAGATTGCTATCCCCATCGCTCTGCTCCACCCCCTCACTTTCACCGTGCCTGTCACGCACACTGAGGGGTTTTCCCTCACTTTCATTTGGCAAAGAGAGAGTATTCGCTCAAAAAGAGCGTTGAGTTTTTGTTTCTTCTCCTAAGTAAGGCTTTAAATCCCTATTTTTAGTCTTATTCTTCTTCTTTAGGACTCTTGAGAGAGGGACTGAAAGGATTATAGGGTTTGACCTATAAGATGCGAAATACTCTCTTATCATCCTATTACCAGACTATCATAAAATGATACAAATATCAAGAAAATTCAGTGCAAATATCAAATAAATAAATAATATAAATCAAATAGTTATAAAATAATTCTTCCCTGCAAAAAGGCATCTTTATTAACGATTTGACATTTTTATGATAAAAGATAATTTCTTTGAATTTTGATTTGGGATTTAGATAAATCTTCGTCTCAATTTTATATCTGAAACACGTATAAGAGCATGGAATTCCCTGTTAAATTTTGAATTATTTTTTTAAAATTAAAAGGGAAAAAGAAATTTGGTGCGGTCGAGAAGACTCGAACTTCCACAGAGTTTCCTCCACAGCGACCTCAACGCTGCGCGTCTACCAATTCCGCCACGACCGCACAATCATGCTTGGTAACCTTGCCTAGATAGGGCGAAATCAAACGTTTTGCAAGTAAAAAATATTTTAAAAAGAGAATGATTCTTGAGAAGGGGAAATAATTTTTTTAAGGAGTCCAGCTTCTTAACTGGGCTCCTTATTTATAGTCGTTCGTTAAGCTTTTTCAATCGGCTTATTATGGGCTTTCCATTCACGAATTCCATTGTGGTAATCAATAATATTTTTATAGCCTTCTTTGAGCAAACGGCTTGCCATCATTTTACTGGCAGGGCATTTAACACCCGCGCAATAGACAACAATAAGGGTATTTTTTTCCGGAAGAAGATTGTCGATCTCTTCTTGAGTCGATTCAATATGAAGACGCGTTGCGCCAGAAATCAGAGTGCCATCAAAATATTTATCAGTTCTCGCATCAATTAAAACGAAGGGTGTTTTAGCCTTCATGAGGGCCTCAAGGCCTAACATATCAATTGTTCCACAAGAAATTTCTTCAGCTTGATTTGGTGCTTTTTTATGAGCTTGTAAAGTGAGAGGAGAGAAGAGAAAGATGCTTAATGCCAGAAATAGTTTAATTGAATTCATAAGAGATTCCTTTCTTAGTTATGGATTTTAACGTTAACACACGATTGTTAAGAGATAAAATTTTTTATAGTGTCGTGACATCCCTGCCTTTGAGGGCTTCATTTAAATGATAAGTCATCCTTTTGACAGCAAAGGGGTGCGTTGCGGCGGCTAATTTTTCCGTGGTTTGTTGAATTGTCGTACGATCTGCACTGTGAAGGTCTGCTTCAAGATTTCTTAGCAGAGAGAGGATCAAAATCTTTTCATTTTCTTCTAGCAATTCTTGGTCTTTTTCCAGAGCATCCAGCGTCACCTTTTGAATTCTTTCTGCTTCGACTTTGGCTTCAATTAAAAGGCGCGCCTCAAGATCTTGGTGGCCATGGGTGAGGCTGGTTGAAATCATTTCTAAAAGATCGCATTCACTTAAACCATAAGAAGGCTTAATTTCAATATATTGACTAATGCCTGTTGTTTTCTCTTTCGCCGTTACAGTTAGCAACCCATCCACATCCACGGTAAATTGGACTTGGATGCGCGCAATGCCGGCGGGGAGAGGAGGAATGCCATGAAGCTCAAACCGAGCTAGTGACCGACAATCTTGGACGAGTTCTCGTTCTCCTTGGACGATATGAAGAAGCATGGCTGTTTGGCCTTCTTCATGGGTCGTAAATTCTTGTATTTTGCTCACAGGAAGGGGAGAATTGCGCTCAATAATTTTCTCAACAACACCTCCAAGTGTTTCAAGTCCTAAGGATAAAGGGGTGACATCCAAGAGAAGATTGTTGCTTCCTTGGGTCAGCGCTCGCGCTTGCAACGCAGCTCCGTACGCCACGACTTCATCAGGATTGATATCATCAAGAGGCTTTTTGCCGAAGAAAGTTTCGACAGCCCTTTTGATAAGAGGCATCCGTGTCATGCCACCAACCAAGATGACTCCTTTTATGCTTTCTTTTTGAATATTTGCATCTTTAAGGGCTTTTTGGCAATGCTCAAGAGTGCGATCGATAAAGGGAAGAGTGAGGGTCTCAAGTTGCTGACGGGTCAAGGTGTAGGCTTGATTTTCGAGCGTAAGGGATGCTTCCTCTTCGTCGGTAAGTTTTTCTTTAAGAAGGCGGATGATAAACAAAGCTTGTTTAAGATCAAGAGAGAGCCCTTTCTCTTGGAAATGGTTCTGGTAGATGGCGTGATCGATATCATCCCCTCCCAGATTCATATCGCCTCTTGTCGCCAAAACTTGGAAGACTTCGCCTTGAAGCTTCAGGAGAGAAAGATCAAAAGTGCCCCCGCCAAAATCATAGACGGCATAAATGCCTTGAGCTTTCTTTTCAAGGCCATAGGCAAGAGCTGCAGCAGTGGGTTCATTCACAAGGCGAAGAACTTCAAGGCCTGCAAGTCGACCGGCATCACGCGTCGCTGTTCGCGCGGCTTCATCAAAATAAGCGGGAACTGTAATCACGGCTTTATGAATAGGATGTCCTAATTGTCTTTCAGCTTGTGTTTTTAAATAAGCTAAAATATGGGAAGAAATCTCGACAGGGGTTAAAGAAAGTTTGCGCAAAATATGGCGTTGACTGGCATGATGCATGAACCTTTTAATGGAGCGCACAACATTGTCAGGATCTTGAGAGAGCATGGAAAGAGCATTTTTACCGACGATGGGAGAGCCTGCCTCAGTATAATAAACAGCAGAAGGGATGAGGCGTTCTCCTTGAAGTGGAATAAGCTGAGGAACATTTTCTTCAGCGGCAAAAGCCAAGAGAGAATGTGTTGTGCCAAGATCAATCCCGACAGCAAAGCTTTCTTCTTGAGCATGAGGGAGAGGGGTTTGTCCAGGTTCAACAAGTTGAAGTAGCATTGTTATTTTACTTTAAGTTGAGGTGTAATCGGTGGAGGTATTTTAATTTCATGAAGCAAGTAAGAGCCATATCCTTATCTTGCTTATCAATTGAATTTTCTAAAGCTTGCCAACTATGGTGAATTTCATTTTCAAGAAAGCTTTCAAGCTGCTTTTTTTCTTCTTCCGTGATGGCACCTTCAATTTTTTCATTAAGTTCCATCATGAAAGTGAGTAAATGAGGATCTTGCTTGCTTCCTAAAGTTTCATCAGAAACAAGCCATCCGAGACATTTTAAAAGGTGATCTGCGCGTTTCAGCGGATCTTTTAGAATTTGATAAGCTTCATTAAAAGCGGCGGCATAATCGGTTATCGTATTTTCTGATGATATATTAGAGGTTCTTAAGCGATCAGGATGATAGTGATGTTGGGCCTTGAAATAGCGTTGCTCAAGATCTTCAAGATCAATGTTTAAGTTCAGAGGGAGATCAAATTTCTCAAAAGAATTTTTTGAAAAAAAGTCACTAGACATGGAAAGAGTCTCCACACCCACAGCGACCTTTTTCATTCGGGTTTTTAAAGATAAAACCTGATTGAACTTGATCTTGAACAAAATCCATCTCTGTTCCTAAGAGAAAGAGTAACGCCTTAGGATCAATGAGAACTTTGATGCCTTTAGCTTCGACAATTTCATCTAAAGAATTTTTCTCATCCGCATATTCTAAAGTATATGAAAGTCCATTACAGCCTTTTGTTCGGATCCCAATGCGGATGCCTAAAGAAGGTTTTCCACGCGCAGATAAAAGCGTTTTAACTCTTTCAACGGCGGCATCCGTTACTTGAAGGACAGGGGGCTTTTCATGCAGATTAGACATCGCCATCCTTGGATCTTTCTTGCTTATCTTGATAATCTTTAACAGCGGCCTTAATCGCATCTTCGGCAAGCATTGAACAATGGATTTTTACAGGTGGTAAAGCCAAATGCTGAGCGATGGTTGTATTTTTGATATCTAAGGCATCTTCAAGGGTTTTGCCTTTTACCCATTCAGTCACAAGAGAGCTAGAAGCAATCGCAGAGCCACATCCAAAAGTTTTGAATCGCGCATCTTCAATGATGCCATCTTTAACTTTAATTTGGAGTTTCATGACATCTCCGCAGGCAGGCGCGCCGACTAAGCCTGTTCCAACTTCAAGATCTGAACCTTCAAATGATCCCACATTGCGAGGATTTTCAAAATGATCAATAATTTTATTACTGTAAGCCATAATACTCTCCTTAATGCGCTGCCCAATTAATGGTTTTTAGATCAATGCCTCGTTGAGCCATCTCCCATAATGGGCTCATTTCACGAAGTTTTCGAACTGCGGAAATAATAATCTCACTAGCTTTATCAACTTCTTGAAGCGTTGTAAAACGTCCAAATCCTATTCTGAGGGAAGTATGCGCAAGCCCTTCATCAACGCCCAGAGCCCGAAGGACATAAGAAGGCTCAAGAGATTCTGATGTACACGCTGAACCCGATGACACGGCAAGGTTTTTAATCGCCATCATCAATCCTTCTCCTTCCACGTGAGCAAAGCTAAGATTGAGGTTTCCAGGAATCCTCTGAAGGCGGTCGCCATTCAAATAAACTTGGTCAAGAGAATGTTCTATTTTCTCCAAAAAATAGCGGTTGAGTTGTGTTAGATGAGTGTTTTCAGTCCCCATCTCTTCTTGTGCAATTCGGCAAGCTTCTCCAAGTCCTACGCATAAAGCAGGAGAAAGGGTGCCTGAGCGCATGCCTCTTTCTTGACCTCCGCCGTTCATTTGAGACGTGAGGCGGACCCGTGGTTTACGCCCTACATACAGAACACCAACTCCTTTGGGGCCATAAAGTTTATGACTAGAGAGACTTAAAAGATCGATATTCATCTCTTTGACATTCAAAGGAATTTTCCCCACAGCTTGAGCCGCATCCGTATGGAAATAAACATTTTTTTTGCGACAAATGGCGCCAATTTCCTGAAGAGGTTGAATAACCCCAATCTCATTATTTACAGCCATGATTGAGACTAAAGCTGTTTTCTCAGTGATGGCTTCTTCCAATTTTTTGAGATCAAGCAATCCATTTTCTTTAACAGGCAGATACGTGACGTCGAAGCCTTGTTGCTCAAGATGGCGACACGTATCTAGGACGCATTTGTGCTCTGTGACAGTGGTAATAATATGATTTTTTTCCGCTTGATTGAAATAAGCTACCCCTTTAAGGGCCAAATTATTAGATTCTGTTGCGCCTGAAGTGAAAATGATTTCTTTAGGGTTTGCTCCAAGAATCTCGGCGACTTGATGGCGAGCGATTTCAACAGCAGCTTCGGCATCCCATCCAAATTGGTGATTGCGAGAGTGAGGATTTCCAAAATATTCTGTAAAATAAGGAAGCATCTTCTCAACAACCCGAGGATCACAAGGCGTGGTTGCTTGATAATCAAGATAGATCATATCTGGATGAGATGTATTAAAGGTCTGCACTGACATAAGTTTCTTTCCTCACTATCATTGAATTATGCAAATTCTGGTTTTTTGTTAAAGGAGAGCTTTGAAATTTCATGGCCATGTCTTGCCAGATTTTACAAAACGCTTCAATTTCTTCTTTTGTTGTTTGAATACCAAGGCTCACGCGAATGGCAGAATTAAGATAATCTTCTGAGGCCTTCATTGCTTTTAAGACATGAGAAGCTTTAATTTTCCCCGACGAGCAAGCAGAGCCTGCACTAATGGCGATGCCTTCAAGATCATACATCATCACATACTTATCGCTGCGATTATTGGGTAAAGAGATGCACATTGTATTTGGAAGACGAGAGGTTTTCTGTCCAAAGATATAGGCTTCAGGCGTTAAATGTTGCAATGAAAGCTCTAGTTGATCTCTTAAGACTTGGCAGGGATGCCAGTCTTCTTGAGAGGCTTCAATAATCGCCGTTGCAAAGCCACAGATTCCAGCTGTATTTGGGGTTCCGGCTCGTTTTCCTCTTTCTTGACCGCCTCCCATTAACAAGGGCGTTAGAGGTAATTTTTCTTTTGCGATAAGAGCGCCCACACCGGCAGGTCCCCCGACTTTAAGGGACGAGAGCGTCATAAAATCGACGTCTAGATCTTTAAAATTGCAGGGAACACGACCGACAGCTTGCGCCGCATCTGTATGAACAAGTGCCTTATGGCGCTTTGCGATAGCTATAATCTCGTTTAAAGGTTGAATAACCCCCGTTTCATTATTTGCCAACATCACAGAAATAAGAGTTGGTTGTGTCTTGTTGCTTAAGAGAGTTTCAAGGTTCTCAAGACATATAATTCCTTGGCTGTTGACGGGGATTATTTCTAGATTTTCAATACTTTTAAGAACAGAGTCATGTTCAACTGCACTGACCAAAATATCATAGCCATTTTTATAATGGCTTTGAAGAACAAGATTATTGGCCTCAGTGCCACCGCTCGTAAAGATGATCTCAGCAGGTAGAGAATTAAGGCATGTCGCGATTTTGTGGCGAGCATTTTCTATGCGCATAGCAAGGGTATGACCGAACCGGTGAATAGAGGAAGGATTTCCTGTTAAGGAGAGAACTTCGAGCATTTCTTTTAGGGCAGAAGGACGCAGAGGCATGGCAGCATTATAATCAAGGTAAATGAGAGCTTTTTTCATAACACGGCCTCTTTTACTTTGCACCCATTCGGGAGAAGGCGGCGTTTGCATACATCTGCTAATGTAATGGAGCCTAAGTAATCTAAAATATGCTTTTCAAGACCTGCCCACAGATTATGAGTCAAACAACGTTCTGTCTGACCCTGACAGCTCTTCTCTGAAGAAATATCGCATTGAGTTGATTTAATCTTTTCTTCCGTTGCTAAAATAATATCACGAATATAAATGCCTTCGGCAGCCAGAGCGAGAAAATATCCGCCATTATTTCCACGAACACTTTCAACAAGTCCCTTTTGTCGCAATTTAATAAAGAGTTGTTCAAGATAAGATAAAGGAAGGGCTTGACGTTGAGCAATCTCAACGAGTGTCGTTGGCTTTTCTTGCGGTTGACTTGCAAGATCTGTCATTGCAATAACTGCATAACGTCCTTTAGTACCTAATTTCATCGTATCTTCTCATGATTGATACCCCTAATCTATTTATTCTGACTAAAATAGTCAAGTTTGTTTCAAGATAATAAATTTATTTATCAATCGGACAGGAAGAGGGGGCTCAATGAAAACCCAGTATGCCATAGTTAAGAGAAGTGATAAAAAGACAAAATTTAAAAAATTCCTTTATTTTCTTACTTAAATTATAATCTCTTCACGAACTCATAATACATCTATATTTTTGATATTTAGGAATTTTTTCATAGAGTCATTGTAATTACAAATAAGGTCCCTATATTTCTTTTAAGAAGAGATTCTTAATTGGTTTATTTAATAAAAAGGCATTGTTATGAAAAAGAGAAGCAAACTTAAAAACTTAATGACAGTGAGCACATCGGTACTTTTAATGATGTCTTCTCCGCTTTCTGCTATTGATCCTGAAGAGGTGAAAAATTTCGTGGGATACGATGTGAAAAATGTGCAAGTCGAACAAGTTTTACAAAAACTACAAATTCTATCAGATGACGATTGGAAACTATTCAAAACAGTTATCACATCACTTACTCAAGGAATGCGTCCCTACGATCGTTATTTCATGATCTTTAGACTTTTAGGAAGAGGAAAAATATCAAAAGAAATATTAGAACACCTCTTATTTATTCCAACTTTTTTCTCTCTTACTGAAGGATTAGAAGATTGTGCAAAAAAAGCAATGATGGCTGAAAAGCTTAGTAGAGTGCCAGTATACTTATTAGAAAATCTTTCATTTCTCTCTTTTTTAAAAGGAAAAGATGCCAATCAAATTCAAGAAGACATTGGTATACTTTCAGAATTGCCGAAAAAGCTAGCAGAAAACCCCACTTTTATTTTGACTATCTCCCCTAAAAATATAGATTGGTATTCTCTTCGAATGTTTTCCCGTTTATTCAAAGAAGTACCAGAAGATGTATTAAAGACCCCCTCATTCTTTCCAATTTTCACCGCTTTTTCTCAGGAAATATCAAGCCATTATCATCCAAACATCATTAGAGCCCTCAGTCAAATTCCAGTAGATGTTCTATCTCATGACGGTTTATATGCCCTGCTCATGCGTCCTGAAGTTATGTCTTCATCATATGACAACAAACTCGATATTCTTGACGAGTTAAAAAATATAAAAAATATCCCCAATTTTACAGATAGTATCGATAAAATGATGGTCGATTTATTCACTGGAAGCTTTAGTTTCGGAAGTTCTGCATCATATTCAAGCCTTGTCGATCAACAGCTGGATGATCTGGTAATCGATCCCTCAAATATTGCTTCATCTTCGCAAACACATTTTGTGAAGCTTAATGCTGACGAAGTACAAACCTCAACTCCAACACCTCTCGGCCTCACTAAACCGTTTGAAGAGGAATAATATTCACGCAAAAGAAGGGGAATCTCAAAATTCCCTTTCTAAACCGTCTTCATCTTCTCGCCATAAAACTGCCATAAATTATTTCCGAATCTTCATCACATTCAAAGGCTTTATCTTATAAATAATTATTTCTTTTTTTTCAAATACTTACAAAACAATCCTTGACTTTTAAAGTTGAGTTGGTGTACTCAAAGGCCATAATTTAAGAGAGAGGTCAAAAATGCCTGAAGTCATTATTAATGGAGCAGAAGGGCGAATCGAAGCCCGTTACCATCATGGGACTAATCCTTACGCGCCAATGGCCTTAATTCTTCATCCTCATCCTGAGCATGGGGGGACTATGAATAATAAAGTTACTTATGCTTTGTTTCGGTCCTTTGTGAATCGCGGATTTAACACACTTCGATTTAATTTTCGTGGTGTGGGAAAATCAGAAGGACGTTTTAGCCATGGTGAAGGTGAATTAAGCGATGCAGCTTCTGTTTTAGACTGGATGCAGACATACAACCCAAATGCGAAAGAATGTTGGGTTGCTGGTTTTTCATTTGGCGCATGGATTAGTATGCAACTTCTGATGAGACGCCCTGAATTAGATGGCTTTATTTCTGTAAGCCCTCCTGCAAATATGTATGACTTTAGCTTTTTAGCTCCGTGCCCTGTTTCGGGGCTTATTATTCATGGAGATCAAGATACAATAGTTCCTCGGGAATCTGTTCAAGAGTTGGTAAGAAAACTATCTCAACAAAAAAATATTGTTGTCGAAGAGAATATTATTCAAGGCGCAGATCACTTTTTCTCTGAGCACTTAGAGGGACTGGTTAGTTCTGTCGATGATTATTTAAATAAATCGGTTGGTTTAATTTCTCGAGCTGGATAAGAATTTTCAGTATTATATTTTTTGAAAGGCTGGGTTTCCCCAGCCTTTTTTATGCGCTATTCAGTTTTTGGAGCTTCTTTTTTATCTTTATTATTGAGAGCCAAAGTAATAAATCTTTGGACGCCTCCTCGGTTAATAAGGAGAAGGAGTTGTTTTTTACCTTGTTTTTGAGCATCATCAATAAGTTTTGAGAGTTGTTCAGAAGTCATAATGCGTTCACGTTTTCCTGCAATTGTTACTTCTGAGATGAGGTCTCCGGGGCGAAGTCCTTTTTCTGCAGCTTCACTTTCAGGATCTAGTCCAACGATGATAACACCTTTTTCAGATATCCCATATCGTTCGAATTCTGCAGGCTTCACTTCTTTGATTAGCATCCCAAGCACTTTAGGTCCTTTATTATTAAGAGAAGCGGCATTATCTTCTGTGGAATCACCAATAAGGCCTTCTTGTTGAGCTTCTTCAAACTCACCGACCACAGTTTCAAGCTTAATCTCTTTACCATCACGCCATAAAGTGAGAGGAACTTTTCCTCCAATTGTGGCTTCTCCTACCATTCGGGGTAACAAACGAGATTCTTTTACAGGTTTGCCATCAAATGAAAGAATAACATCACCACGTTTAACGCCTGCTTTTGTTGCAGGACTATTCGGAGCGATAGCGCCGACTAAAGCGCCTGTTGTTGTCTTTAGATTAAGCGAATCAGCTATTTCTGGGGTGACAATTTGGATTGTTACGCCTAACCATCCGCGTTTTGGATGGCCGAATTTCTTGATCTGTTCAATCGTGGTTTTAGCAAGAGAGGCTGGAATTCCAAATCCAATTCCAATGTTTCCGCCATTTGGTGAGAATATTGCTGTACTAATAGCAATAACTTTTCCACTGATGTTAAACATAGGGCCGCCAGAATTTCCCATATTAAGCGAAGCATCTGTTTGAATATAGCCATCGATATAATCAACAGCAGGGGCACCTTTAGCGCGGGCAGAGATGTTGCGGGCAATTGTTGAAATAATTCCAATTGTCACAGTACTGCTAAGGCCAAAAGGATTACCAACAGCAATGACCCATTCGCCAACTTTTGCTGTACTAGAGTCTCCCCATTCGACAGTTGAGAGTTTTTGATCGGTTGTAACTTTTAAAAGGGCTAAGTCAGTGCGCCGATCTTGTCCTACAACAGTTGCTTTTAATTCAGCGTCATTGTGTAAAATAACTGTGATTTCATCTGCATCAGCAATCACATGATTACAAGTGACAATAAAAGCTTCTTTTCCGTCCTGGGATACAATGAAACCAGATCCTAAAGAGGTCGTTTTGCGAGGCCTTGTAGGTTGTCCTTCTTCAAAAAAGTAACGAAAAAATTCATCAAGAGGTGTTCCTGGAGGAAAATTAGGCATTTCTTGGTAACGACGATTTGCACTTACTTCCGTCGTTGTTGAAATATTCACAACGGCAGGGAGGAGTGGTTCGACAATATTGGCAAAATTGTTAGGAACTTCTTTATAAGGGCTTAAAGGGACTGAATGGGCATGCGGGGTATTTCCAAATATGGCTAAGATAGCTGCAGCCACAATGGAATTTTTAAGTGTTGTTTTGTGATCATTAAACATCATTTTCTTCTCCTTAATTCCTACCTAACTTATTTTTGTGAAAATACCGAAAAAACTCACTTGAGGGGGATATAACAAGTGTCGTGTCTTCAGGCGTCATTACTTTTTGATAAGCATCCATCGATCTATAAAACTTGAAAAAATCGGTGTCTTGAGAAAAAGCATTTGCGTAAATACGGGCAGCTTCTGCCTCACCTTCGCCGCGTAAAATTTCAGATTTTTTTCGAGCTTGAGCAAGAATAAGAGTACGTTCACGATCTGCTTTTGCTCGTATTCCTTGGGCTTGTTCGTCACCTTCGGCTCTAAATTGTTTTGCTTCTTGACGCCGTTCACTTTCCATTCGATTGAAAATAGCTTCACTATTTTCTTTAGGTAAGTCGGCTCTAATAATTCTGACGTCTCGGACATCAATACCAAAATTTTTAGAAGAATCACGAACTTTACGGAAAATCTCTTCCATGATTTTTGCGCGGTTTGAAGATAACATCTCAGAAAGGGGAACTCGTCCAATGACTTCTTGCATAATATCAGGTACAATCTTCCCAAGACGATTTTGAACACCTTCTAATGTGCCAACTGTTTTATAGAATACCAAGACATCATTAATAATATAACGAACATACAGATCTACAACCATTCTCTTTTGGTCACCCGCATTTACTTCGATGACAGGAAGATTATAATCAAGCAAGCGTCTATCAAAAAAGATAACATCCTGAATAACTGGTATTTTAACTTTTAAACCTGGCGTATCGTGAACTTTTACAAGTTCACCAAATTGCAAAACAAGCGCCTTCTTTGTTTGATGAAGAGTAAAAAGAGAATTACTCACAGCAAGAAAAATTAAAATTACACCTAAGATAAAAGAAGTAAAGAAAGGTATTTTCATTATTGTGAGTCTCCTGCTGAAGTAGAAGGTTTATTTTTGATTTCAGGGAGAGGCAAATAAGGCAGCACTCCTTGTGCGTTTCCTGGTGTATCAATAATAACTTTATTAACATTTTTCATGAGTTGGCTCATAAGGTCAATATAAAGTCTCTCTCGAGTTACTTCTGGGGCTTTTTTGTATTCTTGAAGCAAGGCAAGAAAGCGCTGAGCTTGACCTTGGGCATCAGCGACGACCGATTGACGAAAAGCTTCTGCTCCTTGCTCAATTTGTTGGGCTTGCCCTCTAGCTTCTGGAATAATCGAATTTTGATAGGCACGTGCTTCATTGATCTTACTTTCGCGGTCTGCTCGTGCTCTTTGAACATCCCGGAAAGCATCAATCACTTTTTCGGGCGGATTTACACGTAAAAGGCGAACTTGCTGAACTTCAATTCCTATGCCGTAATCATCCAGCATTTTTTGAAGAAGTTTTTGGGCATCCACGACAATTTTATCTTTTCCTTTCGTTAAAGCCTCGACAATTGTTGTTTGGGCAATAACTTCACGAACAGCACTTTCTGCGGCTAGTTTAACCGTTTTATTAGGAGTAGGATCATTAAAGAGGTATTTTTTTACATCTTTAATAAACCAGAGAACTGAGAAATTGAGGGTCAGAATATTCTCATCCCCTGTCAGCATTTGATTGTCACTGTCTTCTCCTAGCATCGCGGTGTCAGATTTAACACGAATGCCACTATCAACTTGGTTGATTTCAGAAACTTTAGTAACAATCACAGTTTCAATTGGAGAAGGTAAATGATAACGAAGTCCAGGGGGAGTAATGATTGTCATTTCCCCAAAGCGAATTTCAACGCCTAGCTCACCTTCTGAAACTCGATAAAATCCTGTTACTAGCCATAGAAGAATAAATAATGAAAATAAGCCCATGATAATTTTGGGTTTATCTCCTCCATTGCCGAAAATAGATTTTTTAAAATTGAGCCAAGCTTTTTGAAAAGAATCTTCTAAATTAATGGCAGTACCTTGCTTGCGACCTTGCCACGGGTCATTTTGATCGTCCCACGGGTTACTACGATCTATGCCTTCATTATTGTTCTGCCAAAACATGAATATCTCCAGGTTTAATAAAATTTTATTTAATATATGCTACCTTGCTTGTGCATGCAATGGGGGAGAACAAGGAATTACGCGATTTTTATTCATCTTAAATAAAATTTAAATCTATTATTTATTAACGATTTTTTTATATCTCATCCAAGATTTTTAAGGGCCTGAAGAACTTCGGGGATATGGCCGGGAACTTTAACATTTCTCCATATTTTTCGAAGAATTCCATGCTGATCAATTAAAAAAGTAGATCGCTCTATTCCAATGTATTTTTTCCCGTACATACTTTTTTCTTGAAGAACATCATAAAGTCTACACAAATTTTCTTCAGAATCCGCGGCGAGCTCAAAAGGCAGATTATATTTTTCACGAAATTTTTTGTGAGAGATGATACTATCTTTTGAGACGCCAAGGACTGCGCCTTGATGTTGTTGAATTTCTGAATAAGCATCGCGAAATCCACACGATTCAAGCGTACATCCAGGTGTGTCATCTCGGGGATAAAAATATAAAATAAGATGGCGCCCTTTGAATGCATCCAGAGTAAGTGTTGGATTTAAGTCTGTTGCTGTGGTAAAACTAGGGGCAGGTTGGTCAAGCGATAAAAGCATTCGTATCCTCCTTGTAGCTTTTGTTCTCATAATAATAAAAGAATAATCATTTGAAATGGAAAAAAATATTATTAAAAAAATACTTTTATACTTTTTTGGGGCTATTACGGGCATTTTAGGTATAGGCTTTGTTGTAGGAGCAGTATTTTTAGCGCGTCTTCACCATACCCCTTTAATTTTGAAAGACCTCCATCCAAATATTATCAAGAGCTTTGAAGCTATTGTGCCAGATTATAAACTGTCATTTGACTACGCTATGGTTACGTGGGAAAGTATTAGACACCCCATCGCTATCCGAGCAGAAAATGTAAAAGTAAAAGGGATAGAAGAAAAACGTCTTAAAATCTCTTTTCCCGAATTACAAATTAGTTTTTCTATTCCTAGTTTATTAATGGGAAATTTTAGCATAAGAACTCTCAAAATTGTTAAGCCTGCCCTTCATTTCATTTATGAAAATATAACGCCTTCCCCTCAAATTTTATCTGAGGAGGTTGATCAATTTTTTTTGAATCTTGTCGATAATTTTTTAAAAGAAAATAAAAAATTAAAGAAATTAAAACATGTAAAAATAGATCAAGCAGATATAAAAATTGAAAATCTTCAGCGGCAGGTACTCTTCCATATCCCTAATTTAACGCTTACCTTAAAGCGTAAAGATAAGAAGCAAAAATTTAACATTACAGGTAACATACAAAAAAGCTCTTTTCAGTTAAGCGGCATCAGTGATCATAGGACAGGAGAAATATTGGCTGATATTAATATTCAGAACAATTCTCAAAAGATTTTACCTTCAATTCAACCAAAAGAATCACATAAAAAAACCTCTAAAGAGCAAGATCAAATTTTATTTTTGCAAGGTCTAGAAGTGCCTTTTTCTATGGTAAGTAAATTTCTCTATTCAGAAAAAGAAGGCCTTAAAGAGGCTTCTTTCATGTTAGAATTGAGTAAAGGAAAAATAGATCTCCCTTCATTTTTTATACAGCCTATAGAGGTACTCAAGGGAGGCGTAGAAGCATTTTATACAAATAATCATCTTCACGTGAAAAAAGTGGAACTGCAAACAGGAGGCACGCATATTAGAGCGACGACTGAAGGAACTTGGGACAAGTCTACGCAAGGAATTACTTTAAAGAGTAAGGTAGAAGTAGAAAATGTTCTTTTAAGTGATTTAGATAAATTGTGGCCTATAAATTTAGCAAAAACACCTCGGCAATGGGTCATAAAGAATATCCCTCAAGGGAAAGCTCCAAAAGCCACTTTAGAATTAGATTCAATTATTACTTTACAAGAGGGGAAAATTGCCTTTTTACCCAAAAATCTTGGAGGAATAATTAAAATTCAAGAGGCAACAGTTTCTTACCTTGAAGGTATGCCAAAAGTAACAAATGTTAATGGTGAAGCTCGCTATTCTTTTAAAAATTTCTTCATAAAATTAGATTCTGGGAAAATACATCAACTCAACCTGAAAAACGGCGATATTGATATCAGTGAATTAGACAAAGAAACTCAAAAGATTGATATACAACTCATGATACATGGTTCTCTGTCTCAACATCTTTCTTTGGTTGATCATAAGCCTTTAGAATATGCGAAAAAGCTCTCCTTAAAGCCATCTCAAGTCTTGGGAGAAGCTCAGACATCACTTCATTTAAAGTTTCCTCTACTTACAACAATTACTTTAAAAGAGATCGAAGTAGACGTCGATTCAAAACTGTTTGATACAAGGTTATCGAATATTATAGAGGCATTTCCTTGTGAACTATATAATGGAAAATTTGATTTAAAGATTAATAAAGAAAATATGATTTTTGATGGGCAAGGATATATTTTTGGCATTCCTTTTAATATTACATGGCAGAAGAATTTTAATCTTGCTTCTGATTTTGATACTAAATTTGATCTCACTGGTGTCATTGATGAAAAATTATTCAATCACCAAAAAATTAATTTTATTAGAGAAGTTGTAGGGAAGGCACCTTTAGAACTTCACTATGTGGAGAAAAAAAATTCTCAAGGCAATCTTCATGCAAAAGTTGATCTTACAAATCTTCATGCACGTATTTTAGGATGGTTAAAACCTGGAAAAGTGCGAGGAGGAGGGGAGATTTCTTTGGAGATGCATAACTTTTCGCCCCAAAAATTGTTTTTTAAGGCAAAAGTGGTAGACGGCATCCATATAGAAGGTGAAGGGAGTTTTGATAATTTAGGATTAAAAGAATTAACCTTCCCACAGTTTAAAGTAGGACTCACAAATATACATTTCAATATATTACGTTTGGATAATCAAGCTTATGCAATTAATCTTTTAGGAAAGTCATTGAATTTAGAGCCCTTATGGCAGACTTCTCTAAATTCTTCTGAAAAAACATTAAGTTCAGATTTTAACCTAAAAGCTAAAGTGGATGATGTTTTTTTTGGGAGTGACAGAGCAATCTACAATAGCGACCTTTCTTTGAATTTCAGCAAAGGTGTTTTAAGTGATCTTGATTTTAAAGCGGAACTTTCGAAGAAAAATCCCGACACGACAGTTGAGGTTCATTTATCTTCTAATGATCCTCATACAAGAAAAATTAAACTTAAAACAGCCTATGGCGGAAAATTCCTAAAAGCAGTGGGAATATATGAGAATATCTATGGTGGAAATCTTTCCATTCTTGCAACGCATGATGATCGTATGCCCCAAGATCCATGGCAAGGAAAGGTTATGTTAACAGATTTTTCATTAAAGAAGGCCCCTATTATGGGCAAGCTATTAACGCTCGCCTTTCCAACAGGAGTGGTTGATCTATTTTCTGAGAAAGGATTACCTTTTCACCATTTTCGCAGTAAGTTTAATGCAACGACAAGTAAAGTTGTTTTTACAAAAGGGCGTGCCAATGGAACATCGATAGGATTAACTTTTGCCGGTACAGTTGATTTACAAAAAAAGAAATTGCAACTTTATGGATCAGTAATTCCTGCCTATTATCTAAATACGATTTTATCAAAGGTTCCGCTTATAGGGGAATTAGTTAGTGGAGGTAAGCACGAAGGTTTATTTTCAGTCGCGTATACTATTTCCGGTGATAGTGAAAAACCTGAAATTACTGTAAACCCTGTATCTATCTTTACACCAGGTTTTGTTCGAAAAATCTTTGAGCCTGAGATTGACGAAAGTTTCGATGATAATGAGGAAGAAGAATACAAAGAGCTAAGAGAATAAAAACAATCTATTAAAAGGAATAGAATTGCCTAGTTTTTTTTATGAAAAACAATATTCTGGTATTGTTGTCGGGATTGATGAGGTAGGGTGCGGTCCGTGGGCAGGCCCTGTCGTCGCGGCGGCCGTTATCCTTGATCAACTCAATTTTCCTCTAGACCTGCTTGAAATTATTGAAGATTCAAAGAAACTTTCTTCCAAAAAAAGAAAGACAATTTGTGAAGCATTATTAAAATTAAGAGGAGAGAGTTGTTTTATTGCCTGGGCAGAAGCAAGTGTCCAAGAGATTGATGCCTTAAATATTAGACGTGCAGCAATGTTAGCAATGCAAAGAGCTATTGATGGTTTGGCCATAAAACCTGAAGTTGCGTTGGTGGATGGAAATGCAAAACCATCTTTAGAGTGTCATATCCAAACTCTCATAAAAGGAGATACATTAAGTTTCTCAATTGCAGCAGCTTCTATAGTGGCAAAAGTTATAAGAGATGAAAAAATGTCTAAGTTAGCAGAAGAATATCCCACTTATGGTTGGGAGAGGAATGCTGGCTATGGGACAGCAGAACATCAACGTGCTATAGAAAAGTATGGGATTACACCCCATCATCGTGTGTCGTTTGCACCCATAGCAAGGCATGTAAAAGAGTCGATTTCTTCAGATAAAGGAGAAGCCCTCATTGAGGGCTTCTATGAGTCAGCTTAAGAAGAACTTAAATGTTTTGTGCCAACAAATTTATGAATTGTTGAACCAATATGAGCTTCTCTTTCTTTGAGCCAAGGACTATGTTCAATAGCCGCTTTCATATGTTGATATCCATAAGTCGCTCTGTCTTTGATAGACATTTTAGAGAATTCACAATCACTGCTTGAGACTTCATATTTAGGTTTATCATAAGCAATATGTACAATATCAAACTTGGTATCATTTGAAAAATCTTGGATTTCTTTCATGATAGGATCTTTTTGCAGATCTGCAGGCAATGCATCCATAAGATGTTGTAGGTATCTTGAAAGGTTGTGTCTCTTGCTAAGATGCTCAATATGGTGAGCTGTTCTGCTTGCAAATTGTAATTCTTTTAGTTTAATGGTGACCTCATCCATATCTTGAGGTTCTTTTCCATTTGCCGCAAACAAATCAACCATGAAACAAAGAGTATCAACTTTAGGATCAGCGTCGAAAATACCCTCGAGAGGTGTATTGGATGCGCATCCACCGTCCCAATACAAGTCACCGTCTATGACCATGCCAGGGAAGCCTGGAGGCATTGAACCACTCGCCATAACATGTTCAGGGCCAATTTTCATTTTTGCGCTATCAAAAAAGATAAGCTGACCATCTTTTACGCGAGTAGCTCCTAAAATAAGGCGACCTAATTTCCCGGAATTGATGCCATCAAAATCAACAAACTGAAGTAAAGTTTCTTTCAATTTGCTGGTATCATAATAACTGGTGGAGGCCGCAGTTCCCTTTGGTTGCATTTGTGGGATAGGAAAACGAGGGGAGAAAAAATTAGGCTGTCCAAAAAGAAATCCTTGAAGAGAGGTAAGAGTATTATGAAACTTTTTTATCTCATCTGTTAAATTGGACATTGGTGGAATATCGGGCCATGAAATGGTATCCCAGAATTTTTCCAGTTTAGCAATCCGAGTTTGAGGCGTATTTCCTGCGATAAGGGCGGCAGTAAAAGCGCCAATAGAAATTCCTGCGATTGTATCAGGTGAGTAACCCGCTTCTTGCATGGCTCTAAGTGCGCCAATGTGATAGGCTCCTAAAGAACCTCCTCCTTGGCAGGCCATAGCGACACGACTATAGGATCCCTTATTTGTGGAAACCATTTAAATTCTCCTCTTATAAACAAAAATGCATTCAAGATAACAACTATCTAAGAACAGTATAATGAGAGGATATTAAAAAATTGTTAAAGGAACTTAGTAAGAAGAATTTAAAAGACCACCAATTTTTATGGCCATAATATTTATGGCAAGTCCTGTAGCATCATCAGTGGTGATAACTGCACCACACAAGGTCGGTTCTCCATTAGCAGGTTTCATATGGGGTGAAGGGATCGTTCCTAAAAAACGACTAATTGAAAGCTCTTTTTGCATCCCAAGCACAGAATCATAAGGACCACACATGCCTAAATCCGTTTGATAAGCCGTTCCTTTGGGTAAGATGCGTGCATCTGCCGTTGGAACATGTGTATGAGTTCCTACGACTGCTGAAACTTGACCATCTACATAATTAGCTAGGGCTATTTTTTCACTGTTGGCTTCTGCATGAATATCAATAATGATCGCATCAACATTATTTTGTTTTAAGCGATATTCTTTAAGAACAGAAGTTATTGTAAAAAAAGGATCAGCTACAACAGGGGGAGGCATGAAAAGTTTTCCCATAATATTGATGACAACTATGGTCTTATTTTTATGGAGTTTTATTTTTGTGATACCTGCCCCTGGTTTTTCAGGTTTATAGTTAATAGGTCTTAATAATCTCGAGTCTTTTGGGAAAAAGTTGTTAATACACTTTTGATCCCAAGCATGATTTCCTGTTGTGATAACATCGACACCAACATTGAAAAATTCGTGGGCAATTTCTTGAGTAATTCCAAAACCACCGGCAGCATTTTCTCCATTAACAATTACAGCATCTAATTGCAGTTCTGAACGTAGCTTAGGCACATACTCCATAATTGCTGAACGCCCTTTGCGTCCTACCACGTCCCCACAAGTTAGAATTTTCATATGACCTCACTAAAATTATAAATCTTTTTCTCTGTTACGACCCACTGTAAAGCTTCGTCATGTGGTTCAATTGGAAACTGATTTACATGTTGTATATCATAGGCTAATCCAATGGTTGTAATAGTTTTTATTTTTTTTAAAGCTGCTAGGGTTTGATCATAATACCCCCCACCATATCCAAGCCTATGACCTTGTTTGTTAAAATTAAGGAGAGGAATAAATAAAACGTCTGGCACAAAAGTGGGCTGATTTTCAAAAGGCTCAAGATTTTTATAAAGTCCTATTTTAAGAGGAGAATGGGGAGTCCAGCGTCGAAAAAGAAGAACGTTGTTTCCCTTATTTACTATCGGAAGGACAATTTCATGTTTTTGTTGTGATAGATTTTCAAGCAAAGGACGAGGGTCTACTTCGTCAGATTTTGGCCAATAGCCAGCAATAATATCTGAGGGCTTAAATTTAAAAAAATCCAAGACTCTCCAGCTAATGCATTGCTGGAGTTTTAAAAGCTCTGTTTCTGAAAAAGAATTATAAAATTTTTTTCTTTGTTCTTTTGCTCGGCTTCGCAGCAAAAGTTTTTCCGAATGCATAAATATTTGATTTCCTAAAATACGATGAAGGAAAGCCGTCATAACCGTCGATGGAAAACATCCTCGTGTGGCCCGCATTAGCAGGTGGGCGCCATATACCAAAGTCCACAGACTCTGGCAGGGACAGCTCCCTTAAGGATTAATATCGGCCCCAGGGAAGTTACATCTAACGAGAAACAACAGCATTTCCTTTTTCATTATGTAATCTTTTGGGATATATTTGCAAGCAGAACTATAAAAGATTTGTTCTTAGAGGTGTTGCATTAATGGCACTATTTCAAATGAGACGCAGGAAGATATGATTGATTTTGTTGACTTAAAAAGTTAATTTCCCTAGCTTAGTAAAGGTTAAAACAATTGAATCGTAGGGAATTTTAAGAATGAAAAATATTATAAGTGTATTTGCAGTAAGCGCTCTGACTCTTTTGGCAGCTTGTGAGCATAATCAAAATTGGAATCATGATTGCCATGCCAATTATTCTGTAAATGATCGTGAGCTTGCGCGTTGCAAAGAAAGAATGAAGGCTCATGAAAGCGTGCCTGCTGATTCAAATGCTGTTACTGTCGATGGAATGAATACTGAATCTCCAACTCTTGAGCGTTTAGGGAAAGCCCACGATAGAAATAAAGACGAATAGTTTTTAAAGAGTAGGCAATTGAAAAGGCGGGCTTTTTTAGCCCGCTTTTTTTATGAAATATTGTTGAAAAAATACCTAAATATTAAGAAATAGCTTAAATTTTAAAATGGAAAAAAATTTAATGAGAGTTTTCTTATGTATTTCTTACCAATAAAGCTTGCTTATGCAATTCTTCTCTCGCTATTATAGAAATCATGCACTAACAATCATTTAAAGAACAGGTTGGTTTTGGAACACGCTTTATATTTAAAAGAAACATTAATTCTCTTGATTTCTGCTGTCGCAGTTGTCTCTTTTTTCCAATGGTTGAAGGCAAGTAGTATTTTAGGTTATTTGCTTGCGGGCCTTATTATTGGTCCTAAAGCACTTGGTTTCATTAATACGCTTGAAGGAACAAGATTCCTTGGTGAAATGGGAGTTTTATTTCTCCTATTCACCATAGGACTTAAGATGCCTCTTCAGCGTTTACAAGTTCTAAGACGTTATGTTTTTGGCTTAGGTTTGTTGCAGGTAACTTGTACCTCGGCTCTTATAATTTTTGTTCTCTTGATGTTTGATGTCAAATTAGAGCCTGCAATCTTGATTGGTACCGTGTTAGCACTTTCTTCTACAGCCGTGGGAATTCAAATACTTTCAGAACGAGGAGAGATGACGCTTCGTTTTGGACGTGTATCTTTCGCAATACTTCTATTGCAAGATTTATTTGTTGTTGTGTTGCTGATGCTGATCAGCGCCTTCAAAGATGATTCTTCGAGCTTATTAAGTATTTTAGGTATTTCATTTCTTAAAACGACCGTTGTTTTATTTTTGATTATTCTTCTCGGACGAGTGCTATTGAAACCAGTTTATAGGGGCATCGCGCAACTTGAGAGCCAAGAACTCTTTGTAACGATGAGTTTATTGGTCATATTAATCATTAGTGCTGCTACAGCCGCAGCTGGATTGTCTTTAGAGCTCGGGGCTTTTCTCGCGGGTATTTTATTATCTGAAACTGAATACAGACATCAAGTCGAAGCAGATATTCAACCATTTTATGGTTTATTAATAGGCTTATTTTTTATGACGTTAGGGATGAGTGTTGACCCTTATCTTATTTTACAAAATATAAGTTTTATTTTCGCAGGTCTTCTGGGGTTGATTGCGATTAAAGGAAGCGTAATTTTAGGTTTATGTCGCGTTTTCAATATTCCTTTTTCCACGGGAATAAGAGTTGGTTTATTGCTTGCGGGAAGCGGAGAGTTTGCTTTTGTGGTTCTTTCTCCTGCGATTGAGGCAAAAATTATTTCTTTAGATCAAGGACAACTCTTATTTGCGATTGTAGCTATTTCAATGGGACTCACACCTCTTCTCGCAATGCTTGGTCGTTATATAGATGAACGTTGGGTTGAAAAAGAAACAGAGCAATCTATAGAGACTCAAGTAAGTGAATGTGAAGATGTCAGCAATCATGTGATTATATGTGGTTTTGGACGTGTTGGAAATATGATAGCTCGCCTTCTAAGAGAACAGATGGTTCCTTTTTTAATCGTTGATAATAATTTGTCTATAGTGTCTCAAGGGCGTTTAGATGGATATCCCATTTTTTATGGAGATGCCCGCCGTACGCAAGTTTTACGTGCCCTCGGGGCGACTCGCGCACGAGCTATTGTCATTTGTCTAAATTCTCGAAAAGGTGCTGTTCGAATAGCTTTAACCATAAGGCGGGAATTTCCAAATCTGCAGGTTCTTGTTCGCCTTAGAGATGATGAATATGAAAGCAAGTTAACTCAAGCCGGTATAGTGGTTGTGCGTCCTGAAACCTTTGAACCAAGTTTACAATTGGCAACAAAAGTTCTTGAAGCCACAGGTTATATGCATGAGGAAGCTCATCGAATAATAAATGGCTTTCGGAAAAATTATGAGTCTTAATTCTTATTTAAGTTTTTACCTTGGCAATGTGCCTAGGCGCCTCGTTAAGCTTTCGTAATTTTCTAAAACTTTTGTGGGGCCAATCGCGGAAAAAGTTATAGGTTGGCTGAAGATTGAAGAAGCAATTATCTTAGCTTTTTCTAACTCTACACGATCTATAAAATTCAAAATTTCAGTCGTTTCTAAAGGACGTCCATAAACAAGAGTTTGCTGTACAAGTTGCTCACACCGAGCGGCAGTACTTTCAAGAGCCATCATCATTGAAGCTTTGAGCTGTGCTTTTGCTCTATCAAGTTCTTTTTGAGTCATAGTAAGTGGAAATGCTAATAACTCTTCGCACACAATAGGTAATAAGTCTTTTGCTTCGTGAGGGTTTGCACTTGCATATATGCCAAAGATGCCATGATCACTAAACCCGTTAATAAATGACTGAATTTCATAAACCAATCCTCTTTTTTCGCGAACTTCTTGAAAAAGGCGCGAAGACATGCCTCCTCCTAAAATAGTCGCTAACAGGGATGTGGCATAATAATCTTCATGACCAATTCTGACGGACGGAAATCCAAGAACCAAATGAACTTGTTCTAAATCTCGAGTTACTCTGAGGTCACCGCCTTTATATTCACAAAGTACGGCATCTTTGGGTTTTGCATTTATTGCGTTTGTAAAATGGTGGGAAACCAGATCAACAAATCTCTCATGCTCTATTTTTCCTGCAGCAGCAATGACCATATTTGAAGATACGTATTGAGCTTCTATATGATTTTTGAGATCTTCAAGTTTGAATGATTTAATAATTTCGGGCCGCCCAATAATTGGATAACCAAGAGGTTGAGCAGGGAAAGCGGTTTCTTGAAAAAGATCAAAAATGATATCATCTGGTGTGTCATGAGCTTGAGAAATTTCTTGCAGGACAACAGTTTTTTCACGCTCAAATTCTTCGATATTAAATATTGAAAATTGTAAAATATCAGATAAAAGATCGATGGCTAGGGAAAGATCTTGTTTTAGGATGCGAGCATAATAACCTGTATGTTCGCGTGATGTATAAGCATTAAGATGCCCCCCAACGGCTTCTATTTTTTCGGCAATTTCACGTGCTGTATGACGTTTTGTTCCGCGAAAGTTCATATGTTCAAGCATATGAGAGATACCATTCATCTCGGATGTTTCATGACGTGACCCAACTTTAACCCACACACCCAGAGCGATTGTTTCAACTGTTTCAATTGTATCTGTTACTACTCTGAGACCATTCGGGAGTATTGTTGTTCTTATTGTCATGTAAATTCTGATCCGATGTATGTAGTTATTTTTTCTTTTTGGACAAGAAATATAAAATTCCTAATCCAAGCGCGAGACTATACCATGTGAATGCATATGCAAGATGAAAATTTCTTAATTTGAGATTGAGAGGAATACTGATAGGAAATACGTTTTGTTGATCATTGTCAGAAGAATACATATAAAAAGGTAATAACTCTTTAACACCAGTTTTTATTTTAATTTCAAGTGGATCTATGAAATAAAGTTCTCGAGAAGAAAAATCATTCTCGGGTGTGAAAAAATTTTTTTCAGAATTCAGTCGTATTAATCCTTTGATTTTTATAGGGCCTATCGGGCGATTAATAGATTTTTCGCAAAGGGGGACCCATCCTCGATCAACTAACAAGATCTTTTTTGATTTGAGCAAGAAAGGAGTGATGATGTGATAACCTGCTTTTCCTTGACGAGTCCTGCTAAGCAGTTTGAATTCTAATGTATGGAGGTAATAACCTTCTGCGGTAGCTGATGTAAATTCAAAAATTTTAATTCTATTTATTGAAAGGTCTTCAAATTTTTGGATTAAAATAGGAGGAGTCTGGGACTGTTTTTGAATTTTATGAATCAAATCTTTCTTCCAATGAAGGCGAGATACTTGCCAAGTCCCTAAGCTAATAAGAATTAAAATTCCAATAAAAATAAAGAGAGGGAAGGTTAATCTCTTATTGCATATCTTCAACTACTAGATCCTATCCAGTAAATACTCACAAACAAGAAAAGCCAGATAACATCCACGAAATGCCAATACCAAGCAGCGGCTTCAAATCCAAAATGGTCTGTGGCACTAAAGTGTCCTAAGCGTCCGCGGAACCAGCAAACGGTTAAAAAAATGACGCCTATAAGAACATGGAACCCATGAAAACCTGTTGCCATATAAAAGGTAGAGGGATAAATTCCTCCTTTGAAAGCAAAATCAGCATGCATATATTCGTAAGCTTGTACGCCAAGAAAGCAGATACCTAGAAGGATAGTGAGGGCTAATTTTTCAAGGCTATCCTTCATATTATTCTCAACCATTGCGTGATGCGCCCAAGTTACGGTTGTTCCTGAAAGTAAAAGGATTAAAGTATTTAGATAAGGAAGATCAAAGGGATCTATAGTTTTGAGGCCTTTAGGGGGCCAGACACTGCCAATCTCAGCTGTTGGCATTAAACTTGCATTAAAATAAGCCCAGAAGAAAGCAGCAAAGAACATAAATTCTGAGACAATGAAAAGAGCAATACCCCATTTAAATCCATGGCGGATGACTTCATTATGTTCTGTTTTTGCTTCTTTGATGACGTCTCGCCACCATCCAATTATTGTAAAGATCAAAAGGCCAATACCAGCTGTTAACACATATACACCATATTTACGTACAAAGAGTATTGTTCCCAGTACAAGAATAAAAGCAGAGAGAGCGCCCATAAAAGGCCAGGGGCTAGGCTCAACTAGATGATAAGGATGTTTTTTTGAAGTTGTCATTTCTTTTTTAATTCTTTGGACCACCAGTTCATTAATACAATTCCATCAAGGGGATTAAATTGAGGATGACCAAATTTATCCCAATATGCCAGAAAAATTTTATTACTATGATATAAGGGGATTAAATAATGACCCCATAAGAGAACCAAGTCTAAGGCTTTTGTTATTGTAGTAAGTTCGTCATGCGTTTTAGCATTAACAAGCATTCGGCATAGCTTATCAATGGTAGGATTTTTAATTCCAATATAATTACGGCTTCCTTTTTGATCGGCTGTTTTTGAGTTCCAATAAAGATTTTGTTCGTTTCCGGGAGAAAGTGTATGACCCCAAGTATGAATTGTCATGTCATAATCAAAGGTTCCCAAGCGATGCTCATATTGGGTAGAATCAACAGTGCGAATTGTTGCTTGGATTCCAAGCAGTTTTAAGTTTTTAATATAAGCTAATGCAATTTTTTCATCTTCATGTTTATAAAGAATAATCTCGAATTTAAAAGGCTGTCTGGTTTTTTTGTGAATAAGTTGGCAACCATGAATTTCCCACCCATTGGCTTGTAGTAGATCTCGAGCTTTTTTTAAGTTTTCTCTCAATTTAGCTTTAGTACCTGAAAGAGGTAAAGAGTAGGGTGTTGAAAAAAGCTCTGCGGGGAGGCTATTCTTAAATGGTTGCAATAATTTTAGAACGTTTCCCTGAGGGATACCGTCATTTGCAAGCATCGTATTATCAAAATAACTCATTGTTCTTGTGAAGCAATTATGGAATAGAGACTGGTTTAACCATTCAAAGTCAAAGGCATAGGTGAGGGCACGTCTAACGGATTCATTGTTAAATAAGTTTTTTCGAATATTAAAAATAAAAGCTTTGATTCCCACAGGTCTCTGATGGTTGAATTCAATTTTTACAATTTTTCCGTCTTTTACAGCGGGGAAATTATAATTTTTGATCCACTGAGTCGGCTCAGATTCGCCTCTTATATCGTATTCACCGACTTTAAAAGCTTCAAGAGCAATTTTTGAATCACGATAATAATCAAAACGAACTTCGGCGAAGTTATAAAATCCAACATTAACAGGTAAGTCTTTTCCCCAGTAATCAGGGCGTCGCTCGTAACTGATCATGTGGCCAAGCTTCACGTGTTTGATTTTATAAGGGCCGCTTCCAGGAATTTCTTCATGTGTAACTTTCTCAAAATCGCGCCCTTCGAAAAAATATTTGGGCAAAATAGGTAAAAGGCAAATAAGTAGAGGGGCTTCAGGATCAAATACGTTATCATCTTTATCAGGAAGGAAAGAAAATTTGATTGTATGGCTGTTGATTTTCTCAACTTTACTAACTTTTTTAAAAAATAGACGATAATTGGCAAGACCTTTTTCTTTAAGTGTTTCAAAACTAAAGATGACGTCATCTGCAGTGATAGATTGAGCATTCGGCCATTTAGCTTTGGGGTTTAAATAAAAAATAATCGATGAACGATCAGAGGCCAGATCAACAGATTCGGCAATTAATCCATACAGTGAGAAAGGCTCATCAGGAGACCTTTTCATCAAGGTGTCAAAGACTAGCCTTTCACTGAATATGCTGAGGCCTGCAGGTGGTGTACCTTTGATGACATAAGGGTTAAGACTATCGAAAATACCAGTAACACCTAGACGAAGCTTACCACCCTTTGGGGCTTCAGGATTGACAGTCGAAAAGTGCTTAAAATTAATAGAATATTTAAGAGTGCCATGCATTGCAATCCCGTGCTCTTTTCCCACGTTTTCTGAGCTGAAGAGAACATTCAGTAAGATGATACACACGGCACGATAATAAAAATGTGTCATTTGTTATTCTTTCATCACTTTTCTTATATTTAACATTTTTAAAGTATTTTACAGATATATCTCAAGCCATTTACGTAAAGTATTACCTAAAATTAGAACATCTTCTAAGATTTTGGATATAGGAGATATAATTTTTTTGCGCTGAAATTGTTTTCCTTCAGGATCGGATACAAAACCTGTAAAGCTTATTTCTTCTTCATTAATGTAGTGAGCAAGACCACCGATAGGGGCACGACAAGAGCCGTCGAGGGCACGTAAAAAAGTTCTTTCTATTTCAATGCAAAGTCCAGTTTTCTTATCGTGAATACGCGAAAGGATTTCGAGTATTTGTGTATCGTCTCGACGACATTGGACGCCTAAGGCACCTTGGGCGAGAGCTGGGGTAAATGCCTCAATGTTGAGAGGGATAATATTCTCCAGTTGGTTAAGTCTTGAGAGACCTGCGTAGGCTAAGATAGTTGCATCTGCAACACCTTCTTGAATTTTTTGTATTCTGGTTCCAACATTTCCTCGTAAAGGAACGATTTTAAGATCTGGTCTTAGATTCAGAACGAGCGCTTGACGCCTTAAAGAAGAGGTGCCAACTGTTGCGCCGGCAGGTAAATTTTCCAAGGTGAAGTTTTCTTTTGAAATCAACACATCGCAAGGATTTTCTCTGGGAAGAATACACGAAATAATCAGTTTTTCTGGAGGATGGGTTTCAACGTCTTTCATGGAATGGACTGCAATATCAATTTCTTTGCGAAGGAGAGCTTCCTCAATTTCTTTCGTAAAAAGCCCTTTGCCGCCATATTCTGAGAGAGGGGCATTCGTTAACAAGTCGCCACTCGTTTGATAGGCTTTAATTTCAATATCATCATAGCCTTGTTTGTGAAGAGCACTTCTAACAATATCTGCTTGTCTTAGGGCTAAAGGGCTTTTCCGAGTGCCAAGAATAATAGAACGCATTTTAGGGCTTGCCTTTTTCTTCAAATTCACGCCATTAAAGCATAGATTTAAGATGAAACAAGTTGCTTTTAAAGTGTAAAGTATAAATAAAATAGGGTGTGGTTTTTCTAATGATAGTTCTTGGAATTGAAACAAGTTGTGATGAGACTTCTGCGGCTATTGTGAGTTCAGAGAGAGAGATCCTCTCAAATGTTTTAATTTCTCAAATGGATGAACATAATATTTATGGTGGCGTTGTTCCTGAAGTTGGCGCAAGAGCTCACCTTGAGGTTTTAGAAACAATAATCTCTCAAGCTTTGCAACAAGCCAATCTTACTTTAGATTCTTTAGATGGAGTCGCTGTGACGGCTGGCCCTGGATTGATCGGTGGAGTTTTTGTAGGAATTACGATGGCTAAAGCAATAGCAGCGGCAAAAAAGTTGCCTTTTTTGGCTGTGAATCATCTTGCAGGGCATGCTTTGACCGTTAGACTTTCTGAGCCTTTGGATTTTCCTTACCTTTTACTTCTCGTCTCAGGAGGGCATAGCCAATTAGTCATCGTAAAGAGCGCATTGGAGTATCTTTTATTAGGGACAACTTTAGATGATGCAGTCGGAGAAGCTTTTGATAAAGTTGCAAAAATTTTAAAGTTATCTTATCCAGGAGGACCATCAATTGAACGTTTGGCGAGCCTTGGAAATTCCAAAAGATTTAAATTGCCGCGTCCTCTTTTGCAGCATAAAGATATTTCTTTAAAATGTTCATTCTCGTTTTCTGGCTTAAAGACAGCAGTACGACAAGAAGTAGCGCAATTGGCATCTTTTCAAGAGGATGATCAAAGAGATATGGCTGCTTCATTTCAAACAGCAGTTCTTGATATCCTTGTAAATCGTTCGCATAATGCTCTAGAATTTTGTTTAGATCAAAAGATTCCTTTAAATGCTTTCGTTGTGGGAGGAGGGGTTGGTGCAAACCAAGCATTGCGAAAAGCCTTACAAGAAACAAGCGAAGCTTTAGGAATAAAATTTATTGCGCCACCTCCAAATTTATGTACAGATAATGCTGCCATGATTGCTTGGGCTGGTATTGAAAAATTGCAATTAAATGCTGTTGATTCATTAGATTTCGCGCCAAGGCCTCGCTGGCCACTTGAATCTATAAAGGGAGAAAATCAATGACCACTGTTAGTGTACTGGGTGGCGGTGCTTGGGGTACTGCTCTTGCGCTGGTATCACATCGAGCTGATAATAAAACGTTACTGTGGACACGTGATCTAAAAAATGCAGAGGATTTAAACAAATATAAAGAAAATCAAAAGGCACTCCCCGGTATTGTACTTCCTGATGATTTAATAATGACTTCTTCGCTTAAAGAAGCATTAAATGCAGATATTATTTTATTGGCTGTTCCCGCTCAAACTATAAGAGGCCTTATTGAACAGATTAAGCCTTATATTTCTAAAAATGCTTATCTAGTTGTCTGTTCTAAAGGTATTGAAATTGGCACTGGATTGTTAATGAATGAATTAATCTATGAGCTTTTGCCTGAGACCTCTGTTTCTGTCCTTTCTGGTCCTACTTTTGCTCGGGATGTTGCCTCAGGTCAACCAACAGCGGCAACATTGTCTACAAAAGAGATAGAAACAAGTCGATGGTTGGCAAGTACTTTGAGTAGTTTGAATTTCAGAGTTTATCCTTCAAATGATATCATTGGCGTTGAAGTCTCTGGAGCATTGAAGAATGTTATCGCGATTGCTGTTGGAATTGCAACAGCGCGAGGCTATGGAGATAGTGCACGTGCTTCTCTTATTACGCGAGGATTGGCAGAAATTACACGTTTAGGGATGGCAAAAGGGGCACATCCTGAAACTTTTTTGGGTCCTTCTGGCGTTGGAGATATTGTATTAACTTGTACGTCAACACAATCTCGAAATATGTCTCTAGGTATTACAATTGGCCATAAAAACATTGTTAAAGAAGAGATGTTAAAAGGGTATTTATTGACGGAAGGGGTTTTCACAGCTAAAGCAGCTGTTGAATTAGCCTCTGTATTAGATGTAGATCTTCCAATTTGTAAAGGCATTAACAATATTTTGCATCATCAAAGTCCAATAGATTCTGAAATTGCAACGCTTCTGTCTCGCCCTCTTAAAACTGAAACACATTCATATTAGGATAGAAAATGGCAAAATGGTTATTAAAAACTGAACCTGGATCTTGGTCTTGGGAGCAACAGGTTCGACACAATGTAACTGCTTGGGATGGCGTTAGAAACTATCAAGCAGCTAATAATATGAAACGAATGCAACTGAATGATCTATGTTTTTTCTATCATTCAGTAAAAGAAAAAAGAATAGTTGGGATTGTAAGAGTCATAAAGACCTCTTATCCAGATCCTATAGATACAACAGGTCATTTTGTATGTGTAGATGTGCAATTAGAAAAAGAATTAAAAAAGCCAGTATCCTTATCTGATATCAAAAAAATGAGCCAATTTTCTCATCTTCCTCTTATTCGACAATCGCGTCTTTCTGTCATGGAGATTGATGATTCTTCTTGGGATCTCCTATGTCAAATGGGGGGACTTTCTTAAATGATGAGAAAGGTAGCTTTTTGGCAAAGGTTATTAAATCTTTTAGTTTTAGCAATCTTGCCTTTTAGTATCCTTTCACCTCGGAGTATCGTACCTCTTTTTTTTATTCTCTTTTTAAGTATGAGTGGATATTGGGTAGCTCAACAAAAACGCATTAATTTCAAAAATATTTTTAATTCCATTCGATCAAATCAAAGTTTTATTGTTCTCGGATGTTTTCTTTTATGGTCTTTATTAAGCGTTTTTTGGTCGATAGATCCTAAACAAACATTGTGTCTATGGATAAAGCTTCTATTTCTATTATCAGGCGGAATAGGAATATTTTTAATGGCACAAAAGCTAGAAAAAATTTCTAAAACCCATCTTTTGTTGAGCCTTATGCTTGGATTCATCATTACAAATATTTTGTTAATGATAGAAATTAAAACAGAAGGAAAATGGCTCTATCTTATCAAAGGAAAAGATTATAATTTAACCTATTATAACAAAGTTCTTTCCTTTGAAGTTATGCTTATCTGGCCAATTTTGGCTTATCTGAATCGTTTTTTAAAATCTTATCCTGATGATCAAGAAGTGAAATATTTAGCCCGGATATTTCAGTTGGTTTTAATATTCCAAACAGCTTTTGTTATGTTTTATTTAGAGTCTACAAGTGTAAAAATAGCTTTTGTCATTGGTGTTTTCATAGGTTTAAGTTCTTTTTTTAAAGAAAAAGTAGTGAAGTGGTTCTTGTTAAGCGTATGTGCGGTAGTTTTTATATTTGCCCCTTTATTTTATAAACACGTCTTAATATCTCGTACTATTACAAGTATAACTCATAAAGTTATTGAAAAACCAAGTTTTTATCATCGACTATACATTTGGAATTTTGTTTCAGATAAAATTCTTTTAAAACCTTGGACTGGATGGGGGTTAGATGCATCACGTCATAAATATTTTTCGGAAAAAAAGATAGATCGGAAAGATATAAAAAAACAGATACCTTTTGTGAATATCGCTACTCTGGAATTATTACCTCTACATCCCCATAATTTACCTTTACAATTATGGGTAGAATTAGGCTTTCCAGGAGCACTTTTAATCATTTGCTTAGTAAGTTTAATTATCTCTGCGATTCCTCGTGTTTTTAATGAAAAAATTAATAGATCTGCCGCTTATGCAGCATTTTCAAGTTCTTTGGTCATAAATATGGGAAGCTATGGAATGTGGCAAAGTTGGTGGATTGTAGGACTCTGGAGCACCATGGTTTTTATAAGATTTTTAGAAAATCAAGATGACTAAAGTTTTGATCACAGGAGCTTCAGGTTTTGTAGGGCAGGCTTTATGTTCCTTTTTGATGGAAAAAGGAGTTGAGATCAAAGCAGCTTCGCGCATAAAAAAAGATTTATATCCATATGAATTTTCGATTGTTGAGGATATCACTAAAGAAGCAGAATGGGGAAAAGCTCTTGATGATGTAGAGATAGTTATTCACCTAGCTGCCCAGGCACACGGGGTCAGACAAGGGAATTATTTAATCGCCCAACAAGAAGCTTCTAATCTTTTTAATGTTAATGTTGCAGGAACAAAGGCACTGATTCAAGCCTCATATGATAAAGGGGTAAGACATTTTATTTATGTAAGTTCTATAAAAGTAAATGGAGAGATAACATCTCTGGTTCCTTTTGTGGAAAAAGATATTCCCTGTCCTAAAGACGAGTATGGAGAGTCGAAGTTACAGGCAGAAGAATTGATAAAAGCTTATTGCCAAGATAAAAGAATGAGTTACACAATTTTGCGTCCACCTCTAGTGTATGGCCCAAGAGTAAAAGGTAATTTTTGGGATTTACTGAATATAAGTTTCTCAAAAATTCCATTGCCGTTTGCTGGTGTTAACAATAAACGCAGTTTGATTTATCTTGAAAATTTATTAGATATTATCTATTTATCTTTAATCCATCCAAAGGCAAAAAATGAGACCTTTTTACTATGTGATGGTCAAGATTTATCAATTCAAGAACTGATTGCTCAAGTACGTAAAACTATGAATTTATCTCCTTATCTATGGTATTGTCCTTTTTCCATTCTAGAATTTATTTGTAAAATTTTTAAAAGAGAAAAAGCATTTTTACGATTATCATCCTCTTTACAGGTAAATGATCAAAAACTAAGATCATATCTTAATTGGCAGCCACGATTCTCAGTGGAGCAAGGTATAGAAAAAACAGTTCAGTGGTTTCTTTCTGAGAAAAAATAGTTATTTGTAGGATTATCCATGAGATCAAGTTTAACAATAGTTCAGCTCTTAAAGAGAGTATTTAATATTTTCAACTTAGTTGAGCGAAACTATGTTGTGATTTCATATGATTTCCTAATGTCTCTCATCACTGTTCCTTTAGCATTATGGATTTTAGTTGGGGGAGATATTGTAAATTATCCTGTAAGTTTCATTATCAAACATATGCTTGTTTTTAGTTTGTTCTCGATCAGCATATTTTTATGGATGAAAACATATCGTGCAATGTGGCGTTATGTTTCTGTGTATGAAATTATGACTATTGTCGCTTCTGTTACTTGTACGGTTTTGCTTTATATTCCTATCATGATGATGATGGCACAAACAATTCTCATGCCGCACTCTGTTATGATTCTTATATGGGGTCTTAACATTAGTTTTTTAAGTGCAGGTCGTTTTATATATCGTATCTTACAAGACTATATTTCGCTTCAAGATGGAAAATTATCAACAGCTGATGATAAGTTGGCAAGATTACTTCTTGTTGGGATTTCAGATCAAACAGGCCATTTTATTCAAGAAATTAATCGATATGCGAGAAGGACTTATAAAATAGTTGGAATTATTGATAATGACCGCCATCACTTAGGAGGCCAAATTCATGGTGTCGAAGTTATTGGAATTGTTGATAATTTAAAGAAAATTGTTACTCGCCTTAATGCAATAGGAGAGCAGCCACATCACTTAGTTATTACAGATCCTGATTTTAAAGGTGAACCTCTAAGAAGAATTATGGAACTGAGTAAAAGTTTAAAGGTAGATGTTGCTCGGGCTCCAAAATTGGCCGATTTTAAAAAATCATCTTCACGGAATATTGAGATAGAACCGATTTCTATCGAGGATCTTTTACAGCGTCCAGAAGTTGTTCTGGATCATCAAAGTATGCATGATTTTGTACATGGTAAGAGAATAATGGTAACAGGAGCAGGAGGAACCATTGGAAATGAGCTTATTAGACAAATTGCAGACTTTGGTCCGGCACATCTCACTTTAGTTGATCATTCAGAGTATTCATTATATTCGCTTGATCTCACTTTATCAGAGAAATACGCCTCTTTATCGTGGTCAATTTGTTTAGGAGATGTTTCAGATGATAGGCGTATCTCAGATCTGTTTAAGATAGAAAAACCTGAAATAGTTTTTCATGCAGCAGCATTGAAGCATGTTCCTATTGCGGAGATGAATGCAAATGAGACAATTTTAACGAATGTGATTGGTACCCGAAATATTGCCGAAGCTTGTCGTACCTTTAAGATTAAGGCTATGGTATTTATTTCGACAGATAAGGCAGTGAACCCGACTGGTGTGATGGGAGCTACAAAGCGTCTTGCTGAAAGTTATTGTCAAGCTTTAGATGCTCTTAATGAAGGTACAAAATTTATTACCACTCGATTTGGCAATGTCTTAGGGTCTACAGGCTCTGTTGTACCTTTATTCCAACGTCAAATTAGCTATGGTGGACCTATCACTTTGACCGATCCAGATATTCGTCGTTATTTTATGTTAGTTCGTGAAGCCGTCGAATTAGTTTTGCAAGCTGCAGCTCTTGGATATAATAGCACAACATCAAATGGACAAATATTTATTCTTGAAATGGGGGGGGCTGTTAAGATTAAGGACCTCGCTTACCAGATGATTTTATTAGCTGGATTAACACCTGAAAAAGATATCAAAATTAACTATACTGGTTTAAGGCCAGGTGAAAAATTATATGAAGAACTTTTCTATGAAACTGAAAAATTAATGCCCACTTCTTGTCCTGGATTGATGCTAGCTTCTCCTCAAGTAGTTTCATATTCAGTTCTTCAAAATAAAATAAATGAGCTTGAGGAAAAAGCACGTGCTCGAGAAACTCAAAAGAGTTTAGATCTTTTAAAAAACTTAGTTCCCGAATATAAAAAAGCTACTCATAAAGAAGATAAGAAAAAAAATATACACGATAATTCTTAATTTTTATCAAAAGTATTAAAGTCTAAATTATTATTGATCAATCACCCAAATATCATGTATGTAGAAGGTTGTTAAACCAAAGCTGAACAGGAGTTTAAAATGACTGCGGTTGGAAATTTTCGAGTCGAAACACGTGATAATTCAGGTCGTGGAGCTTCAAGAGCCCTACGTAACCAAAATAAAATCCCTGGCATTCTCTATGGAGGTGACAAGGAAAATGTACTTTTAACGGTGGATCCAAGGGATGTTTTGAAAGGTTTGCATCAAGCAGGCTTTTATTCCACAATTTTTGAGTTAGATCTTAATAGTAAAACTGAAAAAGCTTTAGTGCGAGATGTCCAGTTTCACCCTGTAACCGATAATCCAATACATATTGATTTTTGGAGAGTAACCAAGGACTCTAAGATTCATCTTAGCATTCCTGTTGTTTTCATTAATGAGAATAAATGTCCTGGAATTAAGCATGGAGGAAACTTAAACGTGGTTCTTCATACGCTTGATGTAACTTGTTTGGCGGATAATATTCCTGAACAAATTACTGTTGATCTTGAAGGTTTAGAAATTGGTGCCAGCGTGCATACTGCTTCGATTGATCTTCCTAAAGGTGTTACAGTTACGCATCTTGAGCGTGATAGCACATTAGCAACAATTGTACCTCCAACAGTTCAAACTGAAGGCGCAGCAGGAAGTTCATAATCTTCATTAAGGAAGAATAAGATGCTTTTGGTGGGTTTAGGGAACCCTGGTCCTGAATATGCGTTAAATCGCCATAATATAGGATTTCGGGTGATTGATTCTATAGCCCACCATTCTTCTTTTAGTAGCTTTAAACGTCATGGGGCGGGCGTATTTTCAGAGAAATTAATCCAAGGAGAAAAGGTTTCTCTTTTAAAGCCAACCACTTATATGAATAGGTCTGGAATTGCTGTTTCAGAATTTGCCTCATTTTTCAAAATTCCTTTAGCAAATATCGTTGTTATTCATGACGAATTAGATCTAGAATTTGGTCGCCTAAAAGTGAAGCAAGGTGGGGGCCATGGAGGGCATAATGGCTTAAAAAGCCTTGATGCTCATATAGGAAAAGACTATTGGCGATTGCGAATAGGCATAGGGCATCCTGGTTGTCGAGAAGATGTTACCTCCCATGTTCTTGGGAATTTTTCGAAAAGTGAAGAAAATTCACTTGAAGGTATCCTGGAAGCTATTTTGAATAATTTATCTTTCTTGCTTAAAAAAGACATGGCAACATTTATGAATAAAATATCCTTAGAATTGTAATAAAATAGGAAAAAAAGATGGGATTTAATTGTGGTATCGTTGGGCTTCCTAATGTAGGGAAATCTACTCTTTTTAATGCATTAACCGTGACGGCAGCTGCAGAAGCTGCAAATTATCCATTTTGTACGATTGAGCCAAATGTGGGGCGTGTAGGAGTTCCAGATGCTAGGCTTGATAAACTGGCTCAAATTGCGAAATCTGCGAAATTGATTCCAACTCAACTAGAAATTGTTGATATTGCGGGGCTTGTCAGAGGAGCTAGCAGAGGAGAAGGCTTAGGGAATCAATTTTTAGGTCATATTCGTGAAGTAGATGCAATTATTCATGTCCTGCGCTGCTTTGAAGATACGGATATTACGCATGTGGAAGGTTCTGTTGATCCCATCAGAGATGCAGAAATTATCAATACTGAACTCATGCTTGCCGATCTAGATAATATAGAGCGTCGATTAACAACTTTACAAAAGAAAGCTAAAGTAGGAGATAAAGCTTCTCAAAGTCAGTTAGCTTTACTTGAAAAAATTAAACCTATTTTAGAAGCAGGAAATCCTGCACGTTATGTTCAGCTTGAGGAAGCTGAGAAGATTGTTTTTAAACAACTTCAACTTCTGACAGGAAAACCCGTTTTGTATGTTGCAAACGTGAGGGAAGATGAAGCGGCCTCGGGCAATAAATTTACGGCTCAAGTCGAGGAAATGGCTCGAAATGAAAAAGCTCATGCCGTTATAATTTCTGCTGCCATTGAAGCTGAAATTATTACTTTAACTCAAGAAGAAGAAAGGCAAAGTTTTCTAGAAAGTTTGGGACTCGAAGAGACAGGATTAGCTCGCGTGATACGACAAGGATATGCTCTTTTAAATCTCTTAACCTTTTTCACTGTTGGGCCTAAAGAAGCGCGGGCCTGGACTGTACGACAAGGCGCAAAAGCGCCTGAAGGTGCAGGCGTCATTCATAGCGATTTTGAAAGAGGTTTTATATGTGCAGAGACAATCTCTTATGAAGACTATGTAGTATTCGAAGGAGAACAAGGAGCTAAAAGTTCAGGTAAAATGCGTCAAGAAGGACGAGATTATCTTATTCAAGATGGTGATGTTTTCCATTTTCGATTCAATGTCTAAGTAAATTTTTATTTATAGTGAGATAGATACCGAGGTAAGATCGATTCAAGAGCATGAGGGACGAGACCAAGATCTTGGAAGGTAAGGTTTCTTTTTGTGAGAATATTATCTTTTTCTAAGAATTTTACTTGATCTCGTGTTAAAGGCGGTGTTGGCAAGAACTCACCAAAAAATCCAATAATTCTAGCTATAAAGTAAGGAAGAGGAAGTAAGAGTCGCTTAAGTTGAATAATTTTAAGCATGATTTCAAAAAGTTCTTTAAAAGAATATATCTTAGGGCCTCCCAACTCATATATTTGTTCTTCAGATTCTCGATATTTAGTCGCGACGATGACGGCTTCTATGACATCTCCAACATACGTGGGTTGAAGATGTGTTTTTCCACCTCCTATTAAGGGTAGGATAGGAGAAAAACGACTTATTTCTGAAAAACGGTTGAAAAAACGATCATGAGGTCCAAATACTAAACTAGGGCGAAAGATGGTAGCTTGAGGGTACGCTTTAAGGACAGCTTGTTCTCCTTGAATTTTACTTATAGCATATGCTGATTTTGACCTAGAATCAGCTCCTAAGGCAGACATATGTAGAAATCTTTTGGCGCCTGCTTTAGCGGTACTTTCAGCAATGGTTTCAGCGAGTTCAACGTGAACTCTTTTGAAAGTAGAGTTCTTTTTTTCATAGAAAATACCTATGAGATTGATCACAATTTCTGAATTTTCACAACAAGCCTCTATGTCTTGTTTAATATAAGGATTGATTTTGCAAAGAGTGATTTGGCCAACATGTCCCATTGTTTTTAGAAATAAAGCATTATTAGGACTGCGAACAGGGACACGAATTATTGCACCTTCTCGAGCAAATTTTTGAACAAGACTACGACCAATAAAACCTGTTCCCCCGAAAATGGTAATATATTTTCCTTGCATAAATCCCTCTTATTTTTAACACCATATCATAATGAATTTAAGGCAACAACTTTCTATGATTTGAAGATTTTGGTTAAAGAAATTTGTCCTGATCCTTTAAGGCAATTCTTGGGATGAGAAGAGTCCGGATTCCAACCGCAAAGATGAATTAATTCAAGGGTTGCTTTAAGTCGTTGATATTCATCCATATAACGCTGTTGATAGAATTGTTCTGCTAATTTAAATAAATTTTTCGGGGGTGTTTTTAGAGAGCGTTCAGCCATATAATTACTTTCTCCCAATTGTTTAACTTCTTTGAATAAATGTGAGAGAGAGGAATAGCTTAGCTTTAATAAATTCCGATCAATCACAGGGAGAGAAAAACCTGAAAGCTGCATGAGCTCAGATGCAGTTCTTATGTTAATCATAGGGATTATGCGAGGGCTTGCACCTCCTGTAAGCTCAATTTCAGCTTGTAAGAGGACCTCTCGGGCTTCTTGAAGGGTTTCACCTCCAATAAAGCTAGAGAGAAACAATCCATCAGGTGTGAGTATACGTCTATATTCTGCGAGGGCTTTTGGAATATTATTAAGATGATGGAAAGAAGCGCAGGATATGACGAGATCAAATGTTTGTGATGGAAATGGAAGATATTCTTCAGAACAAACAGTAAAGGGGAAATAAGTTAACAGAGGCGAAGAAGAAGGAATAAAACTTGCCGTCATTATGGACGTTCTATTAGGATACTGATGCTTTAAAAATTGTAAAAAATTGTCAGAAAATTCACCATAGATAAAGATGTTTTTAAAATCTCTTTTTGTAAATTGAAGCCGAGTGATAAGCTCTTTTTCAATCAATTCTATATAAAAGTTATCTTTTTGACGCATTTTTACAGCATTGAGTTTTAGCTGTTTGAGACGCTTCAAATCAAAAACAAGATTTAAATGAGGTTTCGTCATATTCTATTTATTTCTAATATAAGACATTAGAATTATCTTTCGAATGCGAAAGGTAATAGCACAACTTTTCTACTAAAATAGAGTTAAGCTTTGTCGAGAACAGATATTTTTTTATAGGTGAATTCGTTCTAAGGAAATTCACCTATAAAATTTATTGTCTATTTTTTTCGTTAAACTCTGACAAATCTGAAGCTACTTTCTTACGGCTTAAGAACGTATAAATTGCTGGGACTACAAATAATGTAAAGAGGGTTCCCAAAGTCATTCCTCCGACGATAACAAGTCCGATGGGACGGCGACTTTCGGCACCGGCACCACTGGCGAAAGCAAGCGGAACAGCCCCCAAAACCATGGCAAAAGTTGTCATAAGAATAGGACGTAAACGGAGTCGGGAAGCTTCAACAACGGCGTCAATACGACTTAAACCATCTGCTTTGAGTTTATTAGCAAAATCGACGATAAGAATACCGTGCTTAGTAATAAGCCCTATAAGCGTAATCAATCCGATTTGGCTATAAAGATTAATTGTTTGGCCGAAAAGTTTTAAGAGGAAAATTCCTCCAGCGAGAGATAAAGGCACGCTAAACAATATGATAAGAGGATCAATATAACTTTCATATTGGGCTGAAAGAACTAAAAAGATAAAAATAAGCGCCAAACCAAAAATCAAAAGAATATTTGAGCTTTCTTCAAGATATCGACGGCTTTCACCTGCAAAATCTATACGTGTGCCCTCGGGAAGAACTTTATATCCTTGTTCTTTTATAAGTTGCAACGTATTTCCAAGGCTAAAACCATCTCGCAATTTAGCACTGAAAGTAACAGATCTTAATCCTGAGAAGTGGGAAATAGCTGTTGGAGCTAATCGTTTAGAAATTTCCACGATTTCTGATAAAGGAACCATTGTTTCTTTTCGATCTTTTGAACCACGTAAGAAAACCATAGAAAGGTCATCAGCACTCCGACGATAATCTTCTTCAAGCCATACTTTAACGTTATAAAGCTTATTTTCTCGTTTAAATTTGCTTGGTGAACGACCACTGATAAGGGTATCAAGACTTTCTCCAACTGTTGAAACATCAATACCCAAAGAAGCTGCTTTATCGCGATCGACCGTAACGACAAGTTCTTGTCCTTCTGCTCCGTAGTCTGCGTAGATATCTTGAAGAGCTCCTAACCCATGGAGGGTTTTCATGAAACCATCTGCCATCTCTACCAGCTCTTTATATGTTTTGGTTGTTTCGATCACAACTTCCACCGGTGTATCTGTTAAGCCTCCAACAAGAGATTTACCGCCGACACTAGGAGACACACTCAAACCCGTGATATCATACATAGGATCACGCAAGCCTTCGACAATTTCTTGGCTACGGCGTTTCCGTTTTTCCCAAGGCAAGAGGACACCTAAAATAGTTGACTCTCCTGGAACATTGACAAGGGTCAATCTTTTTTCCATTTCAGGAATGCCTTTCATAATATTATCCACTTGAAGCATATACTTATTTGTGAAATCGATATTGGCACCATAAGGAGGAATCGCGCGGGCATTTACAATTCCCTGATCTTCTCTGGGAATAAGTTCAGACGGCATTTCTTTAAAGAGATAATATCCAAGACTTGCAATAACAAACCCTGTGGCCAAAATAGTCCATCGTTTTGTAAGAGCTCGTTTCAAAGCTGATTCATAAAGAGTATCAATATAAACAAGGACTTTTTCACTTTTGGTTTCAAATACATTCCAGTACTTATTAAATGCATTTGTTTCATTATTCACTTTTACGACATTATGAGATTTCAATAAACGACTGCACATCATAGGTGAAAGTGTTAGAGCCACGAAACCCGAAATTAAAACTGAGCCTGCCAATGTTAGCGCGAATTCAGTAAAAAGCCGGCCAGTTTGCCCAGTGGATAGAGCGATTGGTGCATAAACAGCAGCAAGCGTAATAGTCATTGCAACAACGGCAAAGCTAATTTCTCTTGCTCCTTTAAATGCTGCTGTTACAGGATGCATTCCTTCTTCGATATGTCGGTAAATATTCTCCAACACGATAATAGCATCATCGACAACTAAACCGATCGCCAGAACAAGGGCAAGAAGTGTAAGTGTGTTAATCGTAAAACCGAGCCAATACATTAATGCAAAGGCTCCAATCAGAGAAACAGGGATTGTTACAATAGGGATAATTATAGCTCTAAAAGAACGTAAAAATGCTAAAATCACAAGAATCACAAGGATAGTAGCTTCAAATAGAGTATGGTAAACTTCTTGAATCGAGCGCTCAATATAGACTGTCTTATCATTTGCAACTTCCATCTGCATGCCGCGCGGAAGGCCTTCTCTCAAGCGAGGAAGTTGTTTTTTTACAGCAAGAGCAATATCAAGTGGATTTGCAATCGATTGCTTGATCAAACCAATAGCAACAGCATTTTTATCATTGAATCTTACACGACTGCGCGTATCAATTGCGTCTAATTTTGCTTCTCCAATGTCTTCTAAGCGAACGAGATAACCATCTCGTTCAAAAATAATGAGATTATTAAAGTCTTTTTCAGTTGAAAGGGCTGCTTTTGTCGTGACTGTAATTTCTCGATCTTTTGTGATAATGCGGCCTGCAGGTTTTTCAATATTCTGTTTTTTAAGAGATTGAGCAACATCTTCAGCTGTGATTTGATATGAAGCCATTTTAACAGGATCAAGGTAGATATGCATTTCATATTCGCCACCGCCAAAGATTTCGACGCTTGATACACCATTAATTACTTCAAGTTGGCTTTCTAGGAAACGTCGTGCATAGTCCGCAATATCTTTCGTGTCATGGCGATCACTGTAAACAGCAAGATACATGAAAGGGAACGCATCTGCGTCAGCTTTTTTGATCCGAGGATCACTCACATCATTTGGCAGTTTATTACGAATACGGCTAATACGGTCACGAACATCATTTGCTGCTGCTTCAATAGAACGATTTAATTCGAAAACAAGAGTAATTCGGCTTTCTTCAACTTCGCTACTTGACGTCATCAAGTAAAGACCTTCAATGCCTGAGAGGGCGTCTTCTAAAGGTTTAGTCACTTGAGCTTCTATAATTTCTGGGCTGGCGCCTTCAAATTGGGTAATAATACTGATCTTAGGTTCATCAACGTTAGGATATTGACGCACTTGAAGGCGTGTCCAAGTTACAATTCCTAACAAAATGATAACCAGGCTCATGACAGTTGAGAGAACAGGGCGGCGGATACAAATATCTGTTAAGTTCATACCGAATTAACTTTCTTTAAGCGTCGAAAATAAGGTTTATTTCTTATTTTGAGGCTCTTTAGGGTTATTGTTAGTATTTTTTGATTCTTTAGAATCATCTTCTTTCTTTAAATCCGTTTCCATTCCTTCATAAACCACCGGAATACCATCACGGATTTTATTGAGTCCGACGGTTACAACGACATCGCCTTCTTGTAATCCCCTTACAATTTCAATGTTATCACCTTCTTGGATGCCGGTTGTAACAGGGAAACGATAAGCAACACCATTGAATACTTTATAAACGTATTCCTCATCTCCACTACTTTCTACGGCGCTTAAAGGAACAACAAGAGCATTATCTTTAGAACCAACGACAAGATCAACTCTCGCAAAGAGACCTGGTTTTAAGGTTCTTTTTTGATTGCTAAGATGTGCACGGACAGCAATGCTATGAGCATGAGGATCGACTTTTGCGTCGATGGCTTCAACTGTTCCGGAGAAAGGTTCATCTTCAAAACCATCAATTATAATTGCTAAAGTTTGTCCAACACTAATATATCGTAAGTATTCAGCTGGAACTCTAAAGTCTAATTTCATAGGGTCAACGTCAACAATTGTAAAAAGTTCAGTTTGCTCATTAACCGGAGCTCCGATACTAATATTATTAAGGCTTATAATACCTTCAAAAGGAGCTTGTATTTGAGAGTCTTCTACTCTTTTTGTCGCGATCTCGACTCTAGATTCTGCAGCTTTCAGATTAGCTAAAGCTTCATCATAAGATTTTGCGGGACCAAATTTCTTTTCAAGAAGTTTTGATGCTCTTTCATGGGCTGCTTTTGCAAGAATAAGCTTAGCTTCTTCTTCTTTAAGATTTGATTTAAACTGACGGTCATCAATCTGCATAATAACCTGATTTGCGACAACTTCGGAACCTCCCTGGACTTTAATTTCAGAGACAAGTCCACTTACTTGAGGTTTTACTGTCACAATCTGATTGGCCGCCAAAGTGCCGACAGTTGTGATATGTTTTGTTAGGGAAGCTTTTCTTACATATTCAATCTCAACAGTGACCCCTTTCATTTGTCGTCTGCTTTTTTGATCTGAGAGAACGAATTGTTTGATAATAAGTGAAAAAACTCCAAGGATAATAAGACCCAAAAGTGTCGCTAGTACCCGATGTTCTTTTAATAGGGTAAGAATTTGCTGTTTCCTAAAAAAATTCATTTGATGTTCTTTCATCTGTATTGCCAAAAAAGCTACTTTACCTCATTTGAGAGTTTAGTGTAACAAGTTTGTTTAATTAAATAATTTCATACTATTCTAAAGTTTTTATTAACAGACCATAAAATTTTTGCAACTATTAAGAATTGCAACAGAGAGATGTAAATTTATCATGCCAGATTTAAAAAACAAAACAATTTTACAAGTTTTACCAGCCTTAAATCAAGGAGGGGTCGAAAGAGGGACCCTTGATATTGCTGAAGGTATTTTAAAAGAAAACGGAAAAGCTTTAGTAATTTCTGCAGGCGGGAAGCTAGAATCATACTTAAAAAAAATTGGGGCGGAACATATAAAACTTCCTCTCAATTCGAAAAATCCCTTCACCATATTGTTAAATATTCACCGGCTCCAAAAAGTTATGAGAGAGAGAAATGTAACACTTGTACATGCACGATCAAGAGGGCCTGCGTGGAGTGCTTACTATGCGACTAAATTTTTAAAAATTCCTTTCGTGACAACTTTTCATGGGGTTTATAATTTTCGTAGTAGAGTGAAGAATTATTATAACTCTGTGATGGCTCGAGGCGAACGTGTAATTGCTGTTTCCCAATTTATTCGGGACCATATTGAAAAAAATTATAGAGCTTATGTTGATTCAAAGAATATCAAAGTTATTTATCGAGGCGTTGATCTCCATCATTTTGCTCTTCACAATGTGAATGAGAAAAATTGTGAAGAACTCAAAAAAGTATGGGGAATAGACTCAAAAACCCCTCTTATCTTAATGGTAGGGCGTTTAGCTCGTTGGAAAGGACAAGCCATTTTACTTGAAGCTCTCAAAGAAATGGATGACTTTAAAGGCGTGTGCGTTATTTTGGGAAGTTCTCAAGGTCATGAGAATTATTTAAAAGAGTTGCAAGCCTCTGTGAATAACACACCGATAGCCCATAGAGTAAAATTTATCGAACACTATAGTGATGTGCCTGCCGCTTATAGCATAGCAAGTGTGGTTGTTCATGCGTCAACAGCTCCTGAAGCGTTTGGGCGAGTTATAGCAGAAGCACAAGCTATGGGAAAATTTGTCATTGCAAGCAGTTTAGGGGCGCCTAAGGAAATTATTGAAGACGGTAAAACTGGCGTCTTGGTTTCTCCAGGTAATACTTCTGAACTTGCAAGAGAGTTAAGGGCTGCTATAAAATTTTCACAAGCGAAGCAAAAACAGATTTCTAAAGATGCACAAAAAAGAGTTCAGGAGTTGTTTTCTAAGCAAGTTATGATTGATGAGACCTTAAAAGTATATGCGGAACTTCTTCAAAAAAAATAAAAATTAGATATACTTTAGAGAAAGATTAACTAGAAGGGATGATGGAAAATGGATTTATCTAAATACACTGAAAAAGCAAGAGAAATCCTCCAAAATTCTCAAATGTTGGCTTTACGTGAGGGGCATCAGCGTTTTTTGCCTGAACATATTTTTGCGACTTTACTTGCTGACTTAAATAGTCCAATTCCACGATTATTAGAAATAATGTCAATTCCCTTAGCTCAATTACGAAATGATGTTGAGAAGTTACTGAAAAAGCAACCTAAGGTTGCAGGGCAGGGGGCTGGACAAATTTATTTAGCTCCAGAGACAGCGAAAGTATTTGAATATGCTGAAAAAAAATCCAAAGAAATGGGAGATGAATTTGTAACGATTGAGCGGTTATTTGAAGCCTTATATGCGGCAAGTAATGATGACACCCTTGAGATTTTAAAAAAATCTGGGATCACTCTTTCTAAACTAGAGAATGCTATAGTGACTCTACGTCAGGGACGGAAAGCAGATAGTGCTTCAGTTGAAGAATCTTATGAAGCTCTTAAAAAATATGCTCGAGAGATGACACAGCTTGCGCGAGAAGGGAAATTGGATCCTGTTATTGGAAGAGATGAAGAAATTCGACGGACAATACAGGTTCTTTCAAGACGGACAAAAAATAATCCTGTTCTAATAGGAGAGCCTGGAGTAGGTAAAACAGCGATTATTGAAGGCTTAGCGCATAGGATTGTTAAAGGAGATGTTCCAGAAAGCTTAAAAGACAAGCAACTGATGGCATTAGACTTAGGAGCTCTGATTGCGGGAGCAAAATTTCGAGGCGAATTTGAAGAAAGGCTTAAAGCTGTCCTTCAAGAAATTTCTAATGCCGCTGGTGAAATTATTCTCTTTATTGATGAGTTGCATACCCTTGTTGGGGCTGGAAAAGCAGAAGGGGCCATGGATGCTTCGAATATGTTGAAGCCTGCTCTCGCCCGAGGAGAATTACATTGTGTTGGCGCAACGACTCTGGATGAATATCGTAAGTATATTGAAAAGGATGCGGCTCTCGCACGTCGCTTTCAACCAGTCTTTGTTCCTGAGCCTACAGTCCAAGATACCATATCAATCCTTCGGGGATTAAAAGAGAAATATGAATTACATCATGGCATACGTATCACGGATAGTGCCATTGTTGCTGCCGCAACCTTTTCCAATCGATATATTAGTGATCGATTTTTACCGGATAAAGCGATTGATTTGGTTGATGAAGCTGCAAGCCGTCTTCGCATGGAAGTTGACTCTAAACCCGAAGAACTTGATGAACTTGATCGACGCATTATCCAACTTAAAATCGAGAGAGAAGCGCTTAAAAAAGAATCAGATGACGAATCTAAGAGACGGCTTGGAAGCCTAGAAACAGAGTTAAGAGAGTTAGAAGCAGAATCGCATAAGTTCACCGAAATTTGGCAGAGAGAGAAGAATAAGTTAAGCCAAGCTCAAAAACTTCAGGAACGTTTAGATCAATCGCGTTCTGAACTTGAAATTGCTCAACGCGAAGGAAACCTTGCTCGTGCGGGGGAGCTTGCTTATGGAGTCATTCCTGAATTAGAAAGAGATTTAGTCGCGGCTCAGTCAGCAAATGATTCCACTCTACTTCGTGAAGAAGTCACAGAAAATGATATTGCTGCAGTGGTTTCACGCTGGACAGGCATCCCTGTGGATAAAATGTTGGAAGGTGAGCGTGAGAAACTTCTTCAGATGGAAACTTTCTTACATCAACGAGTCGTCGGGCAACATGAACCTATTCTGGCGGTAAGTAATGCTGTGAGACGTGCTCGAGCAGGACTGCAAGATAAAAACCGTCCAATTGGTTCTTTTTTATTTTTAGGGCCAACAGGCGTTGGAAAAACAGAGCTCACAAAGGCATTAGCTGAATTTTTATTTGATGACGAATCGGCGATGGTGCGCATAGATATGTCAGAATTCATGGAAAAGCATTCTGTTGCTCGTTTGATTGGGGCTCCTCCTGGTTATGTTGGTTATGAAGAAGGAGGGAGCCTAACGGAGGCAGTTCGGCGGCGACCTTATCAAGTTATTTTATTTGATGAAGTTGAAAAAGCTCATCCGGATATTTTTAATGTTTTATTGCAAGTTTTAGACGACGGTCGTTTAACCGATGGGCAAGGGCGCACAGTCGATTTTTCAAATACTGTCATTATTATGACGTCAAATCTAGGGAGTGAAATTCTAACTCAACTTGAGCCAGGAGAACCTGTAGAAAAAGTACGTGAGAATGTGATGGACGTCGTACGACATGCTTTTAGACCTGAATTTCTTAATCGCATTGATGAGATCCTACTTTTTAGTCGTTTAGCACTCGAGGATATGAAAGGGGTGGTTGATATTCAATTACGACATCTCGAAAAGCTTCTTGAAGAACACAGAATCACCTTTCATATTGATGATACAGCGAAGCAATGGCTTGCTAGAAAAGGATATGATCCTATTTATGGCGCACGTCCTTTAAAGCGAGTGATTCAGAAATACCTCCAAAATGAAATGGCTTCCATGATTCTGGAGGGTAAAATAACGGATTCTGTTAAAGTTAAAGAACAAGATGGTTTGCTTATTATTACGCCAGATTCTGAGAAAGTATAATTTTTAATAAAATTCCTAATTTTATTAAAATCTCCTTAGAGTTTAAAAATCTAAATCGGCGTAATGAGAGGCAACACTAACGCCTGGCATTTTGTCTGTGAGGAGTGGACGAAAACTTGGACGGCACTTAAGTCGGCTATACCATTCTTTAGCATCAGGGAATTTATCCCATGGAACATGGCCAAGGAAGTCAACACAAGAAAGATGGGCTGCTGCTGCGAGGTCTGCAAGCGACAAGCCATCTCCTGCAAGCCAATTGCGGCGATCAACAAGCCATGAAATATAATCTAAATGAAATTCAATGGCAGCTTTACCAGCGCGTAACGCATTTGAATCGGGGCCCATTTGTTCGAAAAAGCGTTTTAATGTTTTTTCATAAACAATTGTCCGCGTAACTTCTTGATTGAATTTATCATCGAACCAAGCAATCAGACGGCGAGTTTCTGCCCTTTGAAATAGCTCTCTTCCTAGTAAGGATGGTTCCGGATAAGCTTCGTCAAGATATTCACATATAGAATTACTATCACATAATATCTTTTGATTAAGGTCAATAAGGACAGGAACTTTTCCTGCAGGATTAACTTCTAAAAATTCTTCTCGTTTTTTCCAAATGAGTTCTGGTTCTAAATTTACATCAAGTTTTTTTTCAGCAAGGGTCAAGCGAACTTTTCGAGAAAAAGGACACAAAGGCACATGAAAAAGTGTACGCATTAAAGTTGACTTCAAAGTTAAATTTTACTAACGGTAACCATATCCCGCAATCTAACACAGTGAGTCCGATGTCTCTATATCAAATTGTTATTCTTGCTCTTATTCAGGGAGCAACAGAGTTTCTTCCGATAAGTTCAACAGGACATCTTATTCTTGTTCCTTATATCTTTCAGTGGCTTCCTCAAGGCCTTGAACTTGATGTTGCAATGCATGTAGGAACACTTTTTGCTGTTGTCTTATATTTCTGGAAGGATATTTTAGCTCTCTTGCGTGGTTTTTTTCTCATATTAAAAGGAAAAAAGTCATTTGAAGGTAAAATGGCCCTCAATATTATACTCGCGACAATCCCCGCTATTATAGGCGGGCTTATTTTAAGCACAGTTGGGATGGATCTTTTAAGAACAGTGACGATTGTTGGGTGGATGAGTATTATTTATGGAATATTGTTATTTATTATTGATCGCAAGGTCTCATCGACACATTCTTTAGATAACATGTCATGGAAAAAAGCCTTCTTCATTGGATGCGCTCAAGCTCTTGCTCTTATTCCAGGGACAAGCCGTTCAGGAGCGTGTATGACGATGGCTCGATTATTAGGGTTCTCTCGCGTTGATTCGGCACGATTTGCGTTTTTATTGTCAATTCCGGCGATTTTAGGAGCTGCAACTTTGACAGGCTATAAATTACAAAAAGCTGGTGAGAGTTTACTGACGCAGGAAATTATTTTGGGGTCAATAATTGCAGCCATTTCAGGCCTTTTTGCCATACGCTTTATGATGGTGTGGTTGCAAAAAGCATCTTTTACACCCTTCGTAATTTATCGACTTATTTTGGGCGTTTTTCTATTAATGATGGCATAAAAGTGAGACAAAATCTTGCTGATATTCTATAAAAAGGCAAGAAATAAGATACTTCCTAAAATCAAGCTCCACCACATAACTTTTTTAATACGTGCACCCTGGGGTGATTTATTATCATTTGTTGGCAGAGAGAGGAGAGAAGATCCGTCTCGTAGAATAAATCCTTTTGAACTATGTTGTTCCATAACGTCTTGACCTGCAATACTATTATTTTGATTCACCATATTCTTATCTTTCTTTTAACGGAATAAAAGGCCTTTGCATAGGGCCTATATATCTTTGTCTTGGTCGACCTATTTTTTGAACGGGGTCACCAATCATTTCTCGCCACTGAGAAACCCAACCAACTGTACGTGCAACCGCAAAAAGCACCGTAAACATTGATAAAGGGATACCAACAGCTTGTAGAATAATTCCTGAATAAAAATCCACATTAGGAAAGAGTTTTTTCTCAATAAAATAGTCGTCCTGGAGAGCAATTTTTTCTAATTCCATGGCAAGATCAAAAAGAGGATCTTTTTTAACACCTAAAGCGTCTAAAACTTGATGACAGCTTTCTTTTAAAACAATGGCACGGGGATCAAAATTCTTATAAACGCGATGCCCAAATCCCATGAGGCGGAATGAATCATTTTTATCTTTTGCACGTTTTAGAAATTCCGGAATCTGATCTTTTGTTCCAATTTCTTTAAGCATATTTAAAACAGCTTCGTTTGCGCCCCCATGAGCGGGGCCCCAAAGAGAAGCAATTCCAGATGCAATACAGGCAAAAGGATTTGCAGCAGAAGACCCTGCAAGACGCACAGTTGATGTTGAAGCATTTTGTTCGTGATCGGCATGAAGAATAAAAATCTTATTAATAGCTTGAGCAACGGTTTTATTAACTTGATAGTCATAAGATGGTAAAGAAAACATCATATGGATGAAATTTTCAGCGTATTTAAGATTATTTCGAGGGTAAACAAAAGGTTGCCCTACTGAGTATTTATAAGCCATGGCGGCAATTGATGGCATCTTGGCAATAAGTCGATAAGACGCCAGTTCACGCTGTTCAGGATCTTTAAGATCAAGGCTATCATGATAAAATGAAGAAAGAGCTCCAACAACGCCGACCATAATTGCCATAGGATGAGCATCTCTTCTAAATCCTTGATAGAAGTTAATGAGTTGCTCATGAAGCATTGTGTGCGTGATGATATTTTGTTCAAAATCTATTTTTTGTGTTTGGTTCGGAACTTCGCCATAGAGAAGTAAATGAGCAACCTCTAAGAAGTCACAGTGGGTTGCTAAATCTTGAATGGTATATCCTCGATGAAGAAGAAGACCTTTCTCACCGTCGACAAAAGTAATACTAGATTCACAACTGGCCGTAGAGGTAAAACCTGGATCATAAGTTAAGTAACCAGTTTGTGCATAAAGATCACGAATATCAAGCACATCCGGTCCTAAGGTGCCGCTTAAAATAGGAATTTCAATTGATTGTTCAATGCCATTTTTAGAAAATGTAAGCTTTGCAACTTGCATTTGTGGAGAGAGGGAGCTTGTTTTATTTTGAGATGACATTTTTATTTTTTGTCCTCCTATAACCCAGATTACGATCCTAACACATCTTGAAGGCGACCTAAACACTCTTCCTGCCCTAAAACTTCCATAACTTCAAAAATGCTAGGAGAAATTGAGCGCCCTGTAATTGCGGCCCGCAAAGGTTGGGCGATTTGTCCTAACTTTATGCCGCGATTTTCAGAAAAAATACGGCATATTTCTTGAATGGAATCATGAGACCAATCTATAGCAGTCATTAATTTTGGTAAGAAATCTTGTAATAAATCTTTCGCCTCTTTCTCTAATAAGTGACGCGCTTTATCATCTAAAAAGATAGGGCGCTTATGGACATAGAAAAGGGCGCTATCAGCCAATTCTGTTATGGTTTGAGCTCGTTGTTTAAGTCCTGGCATAGCTGTCTCTAAAGTTGATTTTTCAACTTCATTTAAGTGTTTTCCGAGTTTTTCTTCAATAAAAGGAGAAATTAAATCACTAAGACGTCGGTCATTACTTTGGTTGAGATAATGAGCATTTACGCTTTTTAATTTTGCAATATCAAAACGAGCAGGAGATCTGCCAACATTTTGGATATCAAACCATCTTATAGCTTGCTCTTGTGAAATGATCTCTTCATTGCCATACCCCCAGCCTAAACGGAGTAAATAATTACACATCGCTTCAGGAAGAAAACCCATTTCTTGATAAGCTTCGACTCCAAGAGCTCCATGGCGTTTTGAGAGCTTTGCGCCATCATGACCGTGGATCATGGGAATATGAGCAAAAGTGGGCGTATTCCACCCCATTGCTTTATAGATTTGAATTTGTCTAAAGGTGTTTGTAAGGTGATCATCTCCTCGAATCACATGCGTAATTTTCATGTCATGATCATCAACAACCACAGCTAGCATATAGGTCGGTGTTCCATCGGCTCGCAATAAAACCATATCATCGAGTTGCTCATTTTGGACGCGAACTTGTCCTTGAACGACATCTAAAATGCCAGTTTCACCTTCATAAGGGACTCTTAAGCGAATGACAGGTTTAACACCAAGAGGGGCCTCCCGAATGTCACGATCTCTCCATCGACCATCATAGCGGGGTTGTCGTTTTTCTTGGCGCGCTTTTTCTCTCATATTTTCTAGCTCTTCAGGCGTACAGAAACAATAGTAGGCTTTGCCTTCAGCAACTAATTGATGCGCAACTTCGGCGTGACGTTGGGCCCTTGAGAATTGGAATATAATATCGTCATCCCACTTTAGGCCAAGCCATTTCATACTTTCGATAATGGCTTTAATGGCTTCATCTGTTGAGCGTTCACGATCCGTATCTTCGATACGGAGTAAGAATTTTCCATTTAAATGTTTGGCATAAAGCCAATTAAATAAAGCGGTCCTTGCACCGCCAATATGGAGATAACCGGTGGGAGAAGGAGCAAAACGAGTGACAACAGTCATATGATTCCTTTAAGATCATTAAGAGTCTATACAATATAATTTTATTATAACATATTTTTAAAATGGCTGCATCTTTTCTAGCAACAAAATCGCCTCAATTTTTAAGAGCAAAGCTTATAGCAGAACGTACCCAATGGGTTGTGTGGAGTCCTGTGGGGATCGGAACTGGAATATTGAGCTATTTCGGAATGCAGACGGAACCCTCAGGATGGATAGGGTTAATAGGGCTATTATGTTCATTCATTAGCTTGATTTCATTACGTATTTTTAAATCAGAACATTTCGGAGCGTATTGTCTTGTTTTAATGAGTTTTACACTATGTTTAGGGTTTTCAGCAGCTCAATTAAGAACCTATTCTGTAGGAACTTATCTTTTTCATTATCCTTCTCGTGTGCAGACCATTGAAGGAGAGATAAAAAAGATTGAGCAGATGCCAAAATCTCTGCGATTGACGCTTCAAAATGTTACGTTAGCGCCGATAAAACTAAAGCATCCTCTTGGGCGTGTGCGCATAAATTTCAAAGGAAAAAATCTTCAAGAAAGAAGAGATTTTATCCCAGGCCAAAAAGTGAAATTCAAAGGTGTTTTATTGCCTCCTAATGCTCCTGTTGCGCCAGGGGCTTATGATTTTCGTAAGAAAGCATTTTTTGAGAAAATATCCGCTGTTGGATATGGAATCACTTTCCCTGAAATAAATAAGGATTATGGTCCACAAGGGATTAAAGAGAAGCTTATAACAGAGTTGACAAGAATGAGACACTCCTTAACGAAATATCTTAAAATAACAATAGGGGGAGATTCAGGTGCGATTGCGGCTGCTTTGATTACAGGAGATCGTTCAGGGATCTCAGAAGAATTGCGTGAAGATTTTGCAAATTCAGGATTGGCTCATATTCTAGCCATTTCTGGGCTTCATTTATCAATTGTTGCGGGACTTGTCTTTTTAGTCTTTCGTAAAGGATTATCCTTTATTCCATGGCTTACTCTTCGATATCCTATAAAAAAATGGGCTGCGGCTTTTGCAATTATTCTGACTTTTTTTTACCTTGTCATCTGCGATTTCGCAATTCCTGCGCAGCGTTCTTTTATGATGACAGCAATTATTTTAGTGGCAGTGATAACCGACCGAACGGCAATAACTTTACGGAATGTAGCTCTTGCGGCAATCGTCATTCTTCTTGTTTTGCCTGAGTCCATTATCTCGCCAAGTTTTCAAATGTCATTTTCGGCAGTTATTGCCCTTGTGAGCGGTTATGAAATTCTAAAAAAGCCCTTAGAGCATTGGCGTACCACTTATCGACAATGGTGGCAAACGTTGCTCTTTTATTTATTTGGAATCACCTTTTCAACAATTCTCGCGACAATAGCGACAACGCCTTATATCGTTTATACTTTTAATCGTTTTACACTTCATGCCTTGCCTGCAAACATCATCTGTATTCCCTTACTTTCATTTATCATTATGCCATCTCTTGTCCTTTATTTGGTTATAAGTTCCTTTTCTTCAGCAAGTTATCTTGCTCTTTTTTTACAGAAGATTATTGGGTTTATGACTGAGATCGCGCATACAATTTCATCATGGCCGGGATCGACGCTTTTAGTCCCCTCGATCCCGTCGCATATTTTGCTGATATTTACATTAAGTTTTTTATGGATTTGTTTATGGAAAACGTCGTGGAGATGGTGGGGAGGGGGTGGGATGATCATTGCTTTTATTTTAACAAGTTTCTCCCCTAAACCGGATATTTTTATGGCAGGCGATAAAAACCTTATCTGTCTATTGGATGTAGAAGGAAAAGGTTGGGTTAATTCATTACAGGCAGGAAGATTTGCGCGAGAAAATTGGCTCAAAATGGTTGCCCTTCAAGATGTTCAGAAATTTTCAGAAGATCTTGAAGAGCAACCTGTAGGAATTCACATCACAAGAAAAAGCTATCTTATTTCTAAAAATGGAAAAACCGTTATGATCTTGAAAGATTCACAAGAGAAAGATTTTCAAGATATAAAAAGCGATCTCGAGATACGGCCTTCTGTTAAAGAAGTTACAGATTCTTCAACTCTTATCACAGGATATGAGTTAAAAATGAAAGGGGGACATCTCATTTGGATGACGAAGAGTGGCGTGAAAGTTCGTACTGTAAGCGATGATGTTGGAACTCGCCCCTGGAGCCTTAAAATTAAAGAATAGACTTATTTCTTCTTCAAATCTTGGGCAACATGTTCTGAATGAAGAAGGGTTGCGATTTTCGCCGCTTCTTCAAAAGAAGTATCTGCCCTGAATTGAAGCTGAGGGGTGTATTTTATTGTAAGGGTCCGCCCTAAAGCGTTTCGTAGAGGACGACTTTCTTCATTTAAAACCTTTACAATAGCTTCCATATTCTTGCCACCTAAGGTGGTTATAAACACTTTGGCATGCTTAAGGTCGGGACTAATGCGAACTTCTGTTACAATAACGCTTGCGCCCTCTAGAAGAGGGTGAGAATAATCACCGCGGCTTAAAATTTTTGAGAGGATATGGCGAATTTCTTCGCCAACCCGAAGTTGTCGTTGCGTGGGGCCTTGAGCAGAAGATTTACGTAAGTTTGTCATCAAGTAAGACTTTAATTTTAAGCAAGTACTCTTGCAATTGATTCAACTTCGAAACATTCGATGACATCGCCTTCGCGAATATCTTGATAGTTTTCAAAAGCCATACCACATTCAAAGCCTTGTTTAACTTCTTTAACTTCGTCTTTCAAGCGCTTCAATGTCTTGAGGCTACCTTCATGGATAACCACGTTATCCCGAAGCAATCTGACTTTAGCGCCTCGTTTAACGGTTCCTTCAGTGATATAACAACCTGCAATCTTTCCGGCTTTAGTAATATTGAAGACTTGGCGTATTTCAGCATTCCCCAAGAAGTTCTCTTTAAGCGTTGGTGAAAGTAGTCCTCCAAGAATCGCTTTCACATCATCAATCACATCATATATGATGGAATAATAACGTAGTTCGACACCATCTCTATGAGCAAGTTCGCGTGCTTGTTGGTTAGCCCGAACATTGAATCCGATGACAAATCCTCCAGAGGCTCTGGCTAAAGTCACATCACTTTCACTGATTCCTCCGACGCCAGAATATAAGACGCGGACTGAAACTTCACTCGTTGCAAGTTTATGGATACTTCCTAAAATAGCTTCAAGTGAGCCTTGAACATCCGATTTAATGACAACAGCAAGTTCTTTCATCGATCCTTGTGCTGCTGCATTTTGAATCAGTTGATCCATCGTTGTTTTTCTTAAAGCGGCTGCTTGGTGAGCTTTTAAGGCTTGAGAGCGTGTATCAACAATTTCACGTGCTTTCGCTTCGCTCTCAACAACAATAAATAAGTCTCCTGCGCCAGGAGCACCATTAAAGCCTATCACTTCGACAGGTTGAGAAGGTGAGGCTTGCTTTAGATTATTTCCACGATCGTCTACAAGAGCACGAACACGGCCCCATTCAGTTCCTGCCACAAAGATGTCACTAACTTTAAGCGTGCCGCGTTGAATAAGAACAGTTGCAACGGCACCTCGTCCTTTTTCAAGTTTTGCTTCAATGACCGCTCCTAAGGCATCGCGATGAGGATTCGCTTTTAAATTTAGAACCTCAGCTTGGAGAAGAATGGCCTCTTCCAGTTTATCAATATTAAGGCCTGTTTTTGCAGAGACTTCAATCGCAATAATATCGCCTCCCATTTCTTCAAGAACAATTTCATGTTGAAGAAGGGCTGTTCTGACGCGATTTGCATCGGCATCAGGTTTATCAATCTTGTTGATAGCGACAATAATGGGAACATTAGCAGCACGTGCGTGGTGAATGGCTTCAACAGTTTGCGCCATGATACCATCATCGGCGGCGACAACTAAAATAACAATATCTGTTACATTTGCTCCGCGAGCACGCATTTCAGTGAATGCAGCATGACCAGGAGTATCAATAAAGGTGATTTTCTTACCTGAAGGCATTGTTACTTGGTACGCCCCAATATGTTGAGTAATACCGCCAGCTTCATGAGCTGCAACATCGGTCTTGCGGATAGCATCTAACAGAGAAGTTTTTCCATGGTCAACATGCCCCATGACAGTAACAACAGGAGCCCTTATAACCATTGTTGAAGGGTCTTCTTCTTGTGCCATAAGAATATTGCCAATATCTTCCGTTGTCGTTCTCTTACATATATGACCAAATTCTGTGACGACGATTTCAGCTGTATCTGCATCAATCATTTGGTTAACGGTTGCAAGTACGCCCATACTGATAAGCTTTTTAACAACTTCAGCCGCGCGAATAGCCATACGATTCGCAAGTTCTTGGACAGAAATGGCTTCAGGAATATTGACTTCACGAACAATAAACTTTGTTTCAATAATTTCTTTGGGTTTCTTAAACTTTGGTCGACGTGAGCTACCATGGCGTCCTCGCCCAATTTCTTCATCTGCTTGGAGTGCTTCTTCAAAGCTAAGTCCGTGGAGTCTTTGCTTAAAATCGTGTCGCTTCGCTTCAGTATTTTCTGCTTTTTTTACAGCGGGTTTTGCCACACTTTTTTTAACATTCCGATGTTCGCCTTCTTCGTCTCCTTCATCAATTTCATAAGATTTTTTGGGGCGTACAGAGGCATTTACGTTTTGCTCAGAGGTTTCTACAGGAAGGGAAGGAGGTGTCGTGGAAGGGATTTCTTCGGAAGTTTCTTCCACTTTCTGAGGTTGTCGTCTTTCTTCTTCTTGCTTTTGTTGATTTTCAATTTCAACTAGACGAAGAGCTTCCATTTCTTCTCTTAATAGGCGTTCTTTGGAAAGCTTGGCTTCCAAATCTGGAGCTGATTTTAAAGCATTTTGGACAGCCTTAAGACGGGTTTCAAATTCTGAATTCGCTTTTTCGCCTGATTTAAGACTGTTTTCATAATGCTCTCCTTCAGAACCTCCAGCCTTTTCAACTGTACGTTTCTTACGGACTTCCACAGCAACAGATTTTGAACGGCCATGAGAAAAACTTTGACGTATTTGGCCGCTTTCAGGAGTTTTTTTCAAAGAAAGCTTACCCCCTAGGGTTAATGTTTTCTTTTCATTCGAATCTTTTTGTTCCGTCATTACTTTTATCTTTCCTTTAAACGATTCCAAATAGCCTTAAAATTTATCTTTATTGACTTTTTTGGGAGTTTGTATCCGTTTTTTCAAACCAATGTTCTCGCGCTGTCATAATAAGCTTATTCGCCTCGTCTAAATCGATGTCTGAGCAAAGTTCGACGAGTTCGTCTCCAGCAAGATCAGCAAGAGCATCAAGCGTTGTAATGCCTTTTTCAGCAAGCTCGACCACAATCTTAGGAGATAAACCTTCGAGATTTTGAAGTGTTTTTTCAACACCTAATTCTTGTGAACGTTGCTTAAATACTTTTTCTTGTTTTGTTAAGAAATTCTTTGCACGATTTTGAAGTTCTTGAGCTAAGTCTTCATCTAAACCTTCAATGCCTGAGAGTTCTCCTAAAGAAATGTAAGCAATTTCTTCAACATTATCAAAACCTTCTGTTATAAGAAGGTGAGCCAAAACATCATCCACATCAAGTGCTTCGACGAATAGCTTTAAGCGATTCTTAATTTCTTGAGAGCGGCGTTCAGATTCAACGGTTTCAGAAATAACATCAATACCAAGTCCAGTTAACTGGCTGGCGAGACGCACATTTTGGCCTCGGCGCCCAATGGCGAGACTGAGTTGATCATCTGGAACAACAACTTCCACACGATTGCTGGCTTCATCAAGCACAACCTTGCTTGCTTCTGCGGGGATCAGAGAATTAACAACAAAAACGACAGGATTTGAAGACCATGGAATAATATCAATTTTTTCCCCTTGGAGTTCATTGATCACTGTTGTGACGCGACTGCCGCGTAATCCAACGCAAGCTCCAACGGGATCAAGGCTTTTGTCCGCACTATAGACGGCAAGCTTAGCGCGAGAACCAGGATCGCGTGCAACAGCTTTTACTTCAATAACGCCTTCATAGATCTCAGGAACTTCTTGAGTGAAGAGTTTTGTCATAAAACCAGGATGGGACCGTGAGAGGAAAACTTGAGGGCCGCGTGGTTCTTGGCGAACATCCATAATATAGGCCCGAATTCGATCTCCAGGGCGGAAATTTTCCCGTGGGATTAATTGGTCTCTTGCTAAGAGGGCTTCACTTTGTCCTAATTCAACAATCACATTGCCAAATTCAACACGCTTGACTTGACCATTAATAATTTCACCTGCACGATTTTTATATTCTTCGTATTGGCGTTGTCTTTCAGCATCACGAACACGTTGAAAAATGACCTGTTTTGCAGTTTGAGCAGCAACACGACCAAAATCAATTGGTGGAAGATATGTCTTTATAAAGGATCCTAGTTCCAGGGTAGGGTCTAGTTTTTTTGCTTCTTTAAGGGAGATTTGAGTGACTTCATTCTCAATGTCTTCGACGACTTCGCGGCAAGCAAAAACAGTAATTTCACCACTTTTTCGATCAATTTCAGCCCGAATATCTCTTTCATGACCATATTTTGCGCGTGCTGCTTTTTGAATTGCCATTTCCATGGCTTCAAGGACTTCATCTTTTTGAATACCTTTTTCACGAGCAACAGCTTCTGCAACGCTTAAAAGTTCTGTTCGAATTATGCCGGTTGAAGTTATTGATGTCATCGTTATCGCCTTATTTTCCTAAACTTATTTCTATCGTTAAAAATTAAAATTGAGGGACCAATTTTGCTTTAAGAATATTGCTATAAGCAATTTCAACAATTGCTTCACTATCTTCTGATTTCAAGAAAACCATTTCTGCTTTGATTTCAGTTAAAGTTCCCTTGAAACGTTTACGCCCCTCATGAGGTACCACGGTTTCAAGTTTGATCTCTGAGCCTTGGAAGCGGATATAATCTTGTAAACTGACAAGAGGGCGATCAAGGCCAGGAGAGGTGACTTCAAGTTGGTAAGCGCTTGCAATTGGATCTTCAACATCCAAAAGAGCAGAAGTCTGCCGACTTGCTTTCACACAATCATCAATGGACAAAGCGCTTAAATCGCTTTTTTCAATCATCACTTGAAGTGTTGGACGAACTTGTCCTGAAAATTTCACTCGAACAATGTGATATCCTAAACTATTTAGGGTTGGTTCAATAATGTCTTTAATCTTATTTGTCAGTTCCATGTAGTCTTTATCCAAATAAAAAGGTGGGTTTTTTTGGACCCACCTTCATTATTTAATGTCGATATTTAAACGAAATATAGAGAATTTTTTAGGAAATGACAATAGTTTTTTCAAGATGCATATTTTGGCATTCTTTATCGTTATTCATTTTTATTTTGAAGATGCTTCCTCAATTTTTTCTATGATTCTTGATTGCGATATGGGAAGAAATTTTATTGATATTTAGGGGCATCACCTGGTTACCTGAGATCCTTAGCGCAAGGCTGAGGATGACAAGCAAGAAGTTTTTCTCTTTTTTCACTAGGCAAAAAAAGAGGTATTCACCCAAAAAGGGCGTCAAAAAAATTATTATCTTTATTAGATGGCTGCAGAAATTAAGCGAAAGGATCATGAAGATTGATCAAGTCTTCATGAGATAAAAAATTATTCCTGCCCATCTAATTATCAGAGTACCACAATTCGTTTCAAATATCAAGTTATTATTAAAGTTAAAAGTGTTTTTATTCAAAAACTTATGCTTGTAATTTGAAGAATTTAAGCCTCGAAAATAAAGTAAACTAATTTTACAAAGGATTGACAATAAGAGCAAACTAAGCATCGCTCATAGCGCAATCCTATGGAATCAATGTTGAGAGAATAAAAGAGCTGAAGAAAGATCTTATGAACCTCAAAAATTATTTTTCCTCTAATACGGATGAAAACTCAGAAACTATCGTGAATTTTCAAAAGGAATCTTAATCATCCTTCAATACTTTGGTGTGTAATTAAGGTATCATGTCTCTTTTCTCTAAATAAATGGCTTCTACATAATAACTTGATAGATGTTTCATTTTTTTCTTGTGCTAAAGCGGTATCTATGTTACGATATAAAGAATAGGAATTTGGTCGGTTCATTTATTTTTTAAGTAGAAAAAAATGAGAAAACCTGGCAAAAAGCTTATGTCTTATTATGAGGCAGGGCCTGGCAGGTTCCATAAACATATGAGGTTATTATGATTGATTTAAGTAAAAATTCATCTATGTTCCGTTCTACGGCTTATTTGATGGTGGTGTGCTCGACAGCTGCAATGCTTTCTGGATGCGCCCGCGAAATTTCATCGAATGTTTACTCTGAGAGGCACGTCGGAGAGGCCTCTAGAACTTTCCGAGGAATCGTTGTCAGTGTCCGTGAAGTTGAGGTAACAAATGCCGAAAAACTTCAAGAAAATGGAACAGGTATAGCCACAGGCGCTCTTGCTGGAGGGGTTGTAGGTCATCAGTTTGGAGCCGGTGGTGGAAATGTAGCGGCAACAGCTGCAGGCGCTATCTTAGGTGCTGTTGCGGGTGCTTATGCAGAAAAATCTCTCAGCTCTCAAAATGCTTTTGAATATATCGTTGAGCTTAGTAATGGCGAAATGAGGACAGTCGTGCAAGGGAAGGATACCCAGTATGCTCCAGGCCAACGAATTCTTTTAATCGTAGGTCAATCAGGGCGTTCACGTATTATTCCTGATAATACACCAGCTCCACAATATGCACCGGTTGCTCATTATCCTCAGCCCGCGCCGCATTACAATGCGGCCCCTCAACATCGTAATGTGGCTCCGCAGTCTCCTCAAGGCGGATATTCTAACGAGCCCGTAAGACCTAATCCAAATCTAATTCACGGATATTAGGACAAATTTAATTTTTCCTCCTGATTTTCTCAAGGAAGGTCAGGAGGAAAGATAAAACCTCTTTAAAATGAGTTTATAGAGGTTATGCTTAGCTTTTAACAATTTTAGGTAAACAATGATTCCACTTCGTAACCTTGCTATTATCGCCCACGTTGACCATGGGAAAACCACACTTGTTGACAGTTTGTTTCGTCAAAGTGGTATTTTTCGAGAGAACCAAAACGTAGCAGAACGGGCGATGGACTCAAATGATCTTGAGCGTGAGCGAGGGATTACAATTCTTGCAAAATGTACGTCGATTGTTTGGAATGATGTTCGCTTAAATATTGTGGATACCCCTGGTCACGCTGATTTTGGGGGTGAGGTGGAACGAATCCTCAGCATGGTCGATGGCGTTGTTCTTTTAGTCGATGCAGCCGAGGGCCCCATGCCACAGACAAAATTCGTGGTGATGAAAGCCTTAAAGCTTGGTTTACGTCCGATTGTTGTCGTCAATAAAGCTGATCGACCAGATGCCCGCGCTGATGAAGTTCTAAACGAAATATTTGACTTGTTTGTGACGTTAGATGCAAATGAGAAACAGCTTGATTTTCCGGTCATCTATGCGTCAGGACGTGATGGATGGGCAGCTCGTCATCTAACAGATCCTCGTGGTGATTTAACCCCCTTATTCGAAACAATTATTGACTTTATCCCTGCACCAAATGTTGATCATGAGGCGCCTTTTTCTATGTTGGTGACGACTCTAGAAGTAGATCCGTATTTGGGGCGTATTCTCACAGGACGTGTTCAGACAGGTGTTGCACGTCTTAATATGCCAGTTAAGGCGTTGAGGAACATTTCAGGAGAATCTATCGAAAATGGGCGTCTTTCAAAAATCCTTGCTTTCAGAGGATTGAAAAGAGAGCCTGTTGAAGAAGCTTTTGCAGGTGATATTATTGCTGTTGCCGGTCTTGAGCAAACAACAGTAGCGGATACCATTTGTGTTCCTGAAGTGATGAATCCTATTCCTGCATTGCCAATTGATCCTCCAACTTTAATGATGACATTTTCTATCAACGATTCTCCTCTCGCGGGACGTGAAGGGAAAAAAGTAACTTCACGTATGATTCGTGAACGTCTCTTAAGTGAAGCTGAGAGCAACGTCGCGATTCAGATAAAAGAAAGTGAAGATAAAGACTCTTTTGAAGTTGCAGGGCGAGGAGAGTTACAGTTAGGGATTCTTATTGAAACCATGCGCCGTGAAGGGTTTGAACTTTCAATTAGCCGACCTCGAGTCGTATACAAAGCAGATGAAACGACGGGCCAACGTCTTGAGCCGATTGAAGAAGTCCAAATTGATGTGGATGAAGAATTTTCAGGTGTTGTCGTTGAAAAGATGGGCTTCAGAAAAGCAGAGATGAAGGATATGCGTCCTTCAGGCGGAGGAAAGACAAGAATTACTTTCCACGCGCCGTCACGCGGCCTTATTGGGTATCAAAGTGAATTTATGACCGACACGCGTGGGACGGGTATTTTGAGTCGTCTTTTCCATTCGTATGCTCCTTATAAAGGGGCAATTGTTCAACACCGTAATGGCGTGCTTATTTCAGTTGGAGCTGGAAAAGCTGTGGCTTATGCGATCTTTAACCTTGAAGACCGCGGGATTTTCTTCATTAACCCTGGCGACGAAGTTTATGAAGGTATGGTCATTGGTGAGTATAATCGTCAACAGGATTTAGAAGTTAATCCGCTTAAAGCAAAGCAGCTCAGTAACGTTCGTGCAGCAGGTAAGGATGAGGCCATCCGGTTAACGCCGCCAAAAATTCTAACACTTGAACAAGCGCTTTCTTATATTGAGGATGATGAATTGGTTGAAGTAACGCCGAAATCAATCCGTTTGCGGAAGCGTTATTTAGATCCAAATGAGCGCAAAAGATTTAGTCGTAGTAAAGAAGAGTAGGGACTTTAATCTGACTTCCTGCGGCTTTTATTTGTTAGCTCAGTTTGACGATAATAAAGAAGTGTATGTAGTTAAAACTTGTACACTTCTGTTTTTTAACTAGCTTGAATGTGGGAAGAATGACTCTTAATACTCTTAGTATTCGCGGCGCTCGTGAACATAATTTAAAGAATGTGGATGTTGATATCCCGCGCAACAAGCTTGTGGTGATCACAGGCTTAAGTGGGTCAGGCAAATCCTCTCTTGCTTTTGATACAATTTATGCTGAAGGCCAAAGGCGTTACGTCGAAAGTCTCTCAGCTTATGCCCGTCAATTCTTAGAATTGATGCAAAAACCAGATGTTGATTCAATTGAAGGCTTGTCGCCGGCGATTTCAATTGAGCAAAAGACAACGTCGAAAAATCCTCGTTCTACAGTTGGTACAGTGACGGAAGTCTATGATTATCTGCGTCTTCTTTTCGCACGCATAGGAATTCCTTACTCGCCTGCAACAGGTCTGCCTATTGAAAGCCAAACAGTCTCACAGATGGTGGATCGGCTTATGGGGTGCCCCGAGGGAAGTCGTTGGCTTTTGTTGGCTCCCATCGTTCGAGGGCGAAAAGGGGAGTATAAAAAAGAAATTGCAGAGATGCAAAAACGAGGATTCCAAAGAATTAAAGTCGATGGAAAACTTTATGCGATTGAAGACGCTCCAGTCCTGGATAAAAAACTAAAGCACGATATTGAGATTGTTGTTGATCGTGTGGTTATTAAAGATGAAATTGCGACACGCCTTGCAGATAGTATTGAAACGGGCTTAAAGCTCGCGGAAGGGATTCTTTTTGCTGAAAATGCCGACACGGAAGAGCGGCTGACATTTTCAGAAAAATTTGCTTGCCCCGCATCAGGTTTTACGATTGAAGCTATTGAACCGCGTCTTTTTTCTTTTAATAGTCCATTTGGGGCTTGCCCGGATTGTGATGGGTTGGGAGCTCGGATTCAGTTTGATCCTCAGTTAGTTATTCCAGATCCCTTGAAAACACTTGAACAAGGAGCGATTGTTCCGTGGGCAAATTCTTTTTTTATGTATTACCTTCAAACGTTGGAATCTGTTGTAAAAGCATTTAACGAAGATATTCATACATCTTTTCAACAATTAAAAGAAGAAACGCGCGACGCCATCTTATATGGGACAAAAGGAAAAGAAATTACCATTTCAATGATGGATGGAACGAGATCTTTTCAGCAAAAGAAACCCTTTGAAGGTGTTATTCCTCACTTAGAGCGACGATATCGTGAAAGTGAAAGTAACTCGCGTCGTGAAGAGCTTGAGCGTTATCAAATGAGCAGTCCTTGTGAAGTTTGTCATAGTTATCGTCTTAAGCCAGAAGCTCTTTCGGTAAAAATAAACGAAAAACATATTGGCCAAGTGACCGAGCTTTCGGTGGCTGAAGCGGTGAGGTGGTTTGAGGGGTTGGCACCGAAGCTTACCCAAAAACAGCAAGAAATAGCCTCTCGAATTTTAAAAGAAATCAATGAGAGATTGGGATTTTTAAATAACGTTGGATTAGGTTATCTGACCTTATCACGTTCCTCGGGAACGCTATCAGGTGGAGAAAGTCAACGAATTCGGTTAGCGTCCCAAATTGGCTCTGGTTTAACGGGGGTTCTTTATGTTCTCGACGAGCCTTCGATTGGACTCCATCAGCGTGATAATGATCGTTTGCTAGAAACCTTAAGACGTCTTCGCGATTTGGAAAATACAGTCATCGTTGTTGAGCATGATGAAGATACTATTCGAGCCGCGGATTATCTTATTGATATGGGGCCTGGGGCGGGAATCCATGGGGGTGAAATTGTGTCTCAAGGAACGCCTGAGACAGTGATGACAGATCCTCAAAGCCTCACAGGAGCTTATCTTACAGGTAAAAGAACTATCGAAGTTCCAACAAAACGGCGTCAAGGGAATGGACAAGTTTTAAAAGTTAAAGGAGCGAAAGCCAATAATCTTAAAAACCTTACAGTGGATTTTCCTTTAGGGACTCTTACGTGTGTGACAGGTGTTTCAGGAGGTGGAAAATCATCTCTTGTGATTGAAACGCTTTACAAAGCAATTGCTCGTCAATTGCATGGGGCTCGAGATCTTCCTGGCGAGCATACAGCTATTGAAGGGCTTGAGGCGATCGATAAAATTATTGATATAGATCAATCCCCTATTGGACGAACACCACGATCAAACCCAGCAACGTATATTGGGGCTTTTACGTCTATTCGAGAGTGGTTTGCAGCTTTACCGGAAGCCAAGGCTAGAGGATATCAGCCTGGACGTTTTTCTTTTAACGTCAAAGGCGGTCGCTGTGAGGCTTGTGAAGGAGACGGAGTCTTAAAAATTGAAATGCACTTTCTGCCTGATGTGTATGTTGAGTGCGATCACTGTAAAGGGAAGCGTTATAATCGAGAGACCTTAGAAGTAAAATACCGTGACAAAACGATTGCTGATATTCTTGATATGAGCGTTGAAGAAGGTCTTGAATTCTTTCAAGCAACACCGTCTGTGCGGGATAAACTTGCAACTCTTCAAAAGGTAGGATTGGGATATATCCATATTGGGCAGCGTGCCACAACACTTTCAGGAGGAGAGGCGCAAAGGATAAAATTATCAAAAGAATTGTCTAAACGGGCGACAGGTCGTACGCTTTATATCTTGGATGAGCCTACGACGGGCCTTCATTTCGAAGATGTGAATAAGTTGTTAGAGGTTCTTCATTCTCTTGTGGATCAAGGAAATACAATTATTGTAATCGAACATAATCTTGAAGTGATTAAAACCGCAGATTGGGTAATTGATTTGGGACCAGAAGGGGGACATGAAGGCGGAAAGGTTGTTGGAAAAGGGACGCCTGAAGCGCTTGCAAAAATTCCAGAAAGTTATACAGGGAAATATCTTAAAAAATATCTTTAACTTATGTTTTTTTGGGAGCTTAGATGTTTTGATTTTTAAATGGGTAATGCCTGATAAGATAATTCATAAATGAACGGAACGTATAGAAGACAAAGACCTTGCGATTGGAATAGTTAAAATCTTTTTTACGGCTCAATGCGTCAGATAAGCCCCTAAATCTCTGCTATAATTTGAAACAGTGTGAAGAGAAACATCCTTTTCAACGGTGAGCCAGTTGAGCCACTCTTGTAAATAAGGTTGTAGGCTAATACTGATAATTTGGCTCGGGATAAAGGCAAAGGAGCGTGTTTCTCTTTCCACCATTTATCTCTAAAGGATCGTTTGTCCTGTTGCTTTCCAGTCTTTTAAAAAGGCTTCCAGACCTTGATCTGTTAACGGGTGATTGTAAAGTTGGCGAAACGTTTTACCTGGGAGTGTAACAACATCTGCGCCAATCTTAGCAACTTCAAGAACATGGTAAGGATGACGAACAGAGGCGGCAAGAATGGCCGTTTCGATCTCAGGATAATTATCATAGATAAGCCGGATATCTCGAATTAATTGCAATCCATCCATGCTGATATCATCAAGACGACCTAAAAAGGGGGAGATGAAGGTGGCGCCTGCCCGCGCTGCCAGAAGAGCTTGCGTTGCAGAGAAACATAAAGTAACATTCACCATGATTCCTTGAGATGATAAAGCCTTACAGGCCTTTAAGCCGTCAAAAGTAAGAGGGACTTTGATAGTGATTTGTTCGCTAATTTGCGTAAGAACAGAAGCTTCTTGCATCATTTCAGGGTAAGTCGTGGCGGTGACTTCGGCGCTGACAGGTCCTTCAACGATGGAGCAAATTTCGGCAATAACCTTTTTAATTTCCTGCCCTGATTTAGCAATTAAACTAGGATTTGTTGTGACACCAGAAATAAGACCAGAATCAGCGAGTTCGCGAATTTCCAGAATGTCAGCACTATCGAGGAAAAAATTCATAAAAGGTTCCTTTCGTTCTTTTGGCGAAAGTATAACGATAATAAAGGATAAGGGATAGAGAAATATCTTAAAAAATTAATGATGCAAAAAGTAGGTGTTCTTCTTCCAGTTCCTTTAAGTCAGGTTTATGATTATATCGTTCCTGAAGATATGTCTCTTATTGTTGGGGATATGGTATTGGTCCCCTTTGGGGCAAGGCGCCTTTATGGCGTTGTCTGGAGACTTTCTGAATTTTCAGAAACGTCAAAACCCCTAAAAGAAATCTGTGAGAAGTTTGACCTGCCGACCATTCCTTTAGCGAACTTGGAATTTATTGAATGGGTTGCAAATTATACATTAACACCTCTTGGGACCATGCTCAAATTAATGCTGAGTGCGCCTCAAGTTTTCAAAATCTTAAAACGGCAATCAAAGAAAATTGATAAAATTTTGAGCCCGCATCCTGATTTTTCTTCAGTTCATTTTTCACCGGCTCAAGAGCTAACATATCAAGACCTTAAAACACGGCTTGATCAAGGATATTCAGTTTCTGTTTTAGATGGAGTCACGGGTTCAGGAAAAACAGAGATCTATCTTGAATTAATTGCTGAGGTTTTGAGAAGACAGCAACAGGCTCTCGTCTTATTGCCTGAAATTTCTCTATCTCCTCAAATGATTGAAAGATTCGAAAAAAGATTTGGGACATCCCCTTCACTTTGGCATTCGTTGTTAACCCCAGCTCAGCGTCGAGAGACGTGGAAACAGATTATCAAAGGAGAGGCAAAGGTAATTATTGGAGCCCGCTCAGCGTTATTTCTTCCTTATTCAAACTTAGGTTTAATTGTTGTGGATGAGGAACATGAGCAAACGTATAAGCAAGATGAGGGGGCTATTTATCAAGGGCGAGATATGGCTGTCGTGCGAGCATCGCTGGATCATATTCCTGTTGTTTTAGCTTCTGCGACTCCATCTTTAGAGACGCACTATAATTGCCACCAAGGGCGTTATCATAAGGTTACGTTGGAAAGTCGATTTGGTGAGGCTTCTCTTCCTGAAATTAAAATTGTTGATTTGAAAGAATCAAAATCAAAAGAATGGATTTCAGCGCCGTTATTTGATGAAATCAATAAGATCACGTCTTCTGGAGAGCAGGCCCTTTTATTTTTGAATAGACGAGGATATGCGCCTCTCACGTTATGCAGTGCTTGTGGAACAAAAGTTGAATGTCCTTTTTGTACGGCATGGTTAGTTGATCATAGGGTACAAGGGAGGCTTGTTTGTCATTATTGTGGGCATGCAGTTGCCCAGTTAAAAGAATGTACAAGCTGTCATGCGAAAGATAGTTTTGTAGCTTGTGGGCCAGGTGTGGAGCGTCTAGCTGAAGAAGTTGCAGGACGATTTCCTCATCTTAATTACTGTATTATTTCCAGTGATATTATTTCAAACGTACAAGAATTAGACCTTGTCTTGTCAAGGATAAAAAATAATGAAGTCTCAATAATTATTGGCACTCAAATGATTGCTAAAGGTCATCATTTTCCTCATTTAACGCTTGTTGGCGTCATTGATGCAGATTTGGGGCTGCAAGGAGGGGATCTTCGAGGGAGCGAAAGGACCTATCAATTGCTTCAACAGGTAGGTGGGAGAGCTGGACGAGAGCATAAATCTGGAAAAGTCTGGCTTCAGACTTACTATCCTGACCATCCTGTTATGCAAGCCCTTGTTACTGGAGATCGAGAACAGTTCATCAGACAAGAACTTTTTATGAGAGAAAGCAATTTAATGCCGCCTTTCAGTCGTCTTGCTGCCTTAATTCTTACAGGAATGGATGAGGATCAAGTAAAGCAAGAAGCGCTTCGACTTCTGAGTGTTGTGCCTAAAGAGATGCATGTGGAGATTTTAGGGCCAGCACCAGCCCCCATTTATATGATTCGTGGACGTTATCGGTGGCGCATTCTTGTGAAGAGTCCCCGTAATTATAATTTACAGAAATTTCTGAAATTATGGCTTTATTCTGTCAAGTTACCATCTTCTATTCGTCTAAAAATTGATATCGATCCGTATAATTTTTTATAAATTATTAATCTGCAAAGTTAAAACAAAAACGGCGCTTAAAGCGCCGTTTATCATGAATGAGGTTGGTTATATGGATTTTTTAAAGGTTGTTAGTAAATAAAGTCCTGACAAAGCAATTAAGCTATAGATAAGCTTAACAAGGATAGGGAAGCTTCCAAAAAAACTTTCTACAATATTGAAATGAAAAAATCCGACAAGCCCCCAATTTATAGCTCCAATAATAACAAGTATTGTTGATATTGATGGTATTAATACTTTTGTATTCATGGCGCTTCTCCTTCTGTATTAAGAGTTTACCCGCACTTTAATTATATCATTTTTATTTGTTTTATGGATAGAAATAAATAAAATGATTAAATTATTTTATTTATGGTGAAAGAATAATTTTTTAGAAAAGATGGTTTTGATATACGTTTGATATACGGATATGCTTGACTTTTGTTAAAAGGATCTCTAGAAGAAAACATGATGTAAACGTCAGTTAGCGATATTCGCCCACTGACGCATTATTTGTTGGGTAAAGAATGTTTGATAATTTAAGCCAAAAACTTGGCGACATCTTTGATAAATTAAAAAAGAGAGGGGCTCTTAGTGAGGCTGATGTTGAAGCAGCTTTAAGAGAAATTCGTGTAGCCCTGCTTGAGGCAGATGTAGCTTTGCCTGTTGTTAAAGATTTCGTTAATCAGGTGAAAGAACGTGCTGTAGGGCAGGAAGTTATTAAAAGTATTACCCCCGGACAAATGGTTGTAAAGATTGTCCATGATCAGCTTGTTAGCGTTTTGGGAAGCGAAAATGTCGCTCTCAATCTTGCGACAAATCCGCCGGCCGTTATGATGGTTGTTGGCTTACAAGGATCCGGAAAAACAACCTCAACAGCCAAAATCGCCCGTTTTTTAAAAGTAAAAAAGAATAAAAAAATTCTTATGGCTTCTGTTGATATTTATCGTCCAGCAGCCCGAGAACAGTTAGAAATTTTAGGACGTCAAGTCGAGGTTGATACTTTAGAAATTATTGAGAAGGAAAAACCTTTAGAGATTGTTAAGCGTGCCTATAATAAAGCAAAGCTTGAGGGATATGATATTCTTTTACTCGACACGGCAGGACGTTTGCATGTCGATGAAGAGCTTATGGAAGAGTTAACAGCTTTAAAAAAAGCAGTTAATCCTATTGAGACTCTCTTAGTTGCTGATGCAATGACAGGACAAGATGCTGTTAATATTGCTCGAAATTTCCAAGAAAAGGTAGGGTTGACCGGTATTGTTCTGACAAGAATTGATGGAGATGGGCGTGGAGGTGCGGCTCTTTCAATTAAAGCAATTACGGGATGTCCAATTAAGTTATTAGGAATCGGCGAACATCTTGATCAAATAGAAGAATTTCATCCTGAGCGTATAGCAGGACGTATCCTTGATATGGGAGATGTCTTAAGTCTCGTTGAAAAAGCTGTCGAAACAATTGATCGAGAAGAAGCAGAGAAGCTTGCTCATAAAGCAAGTAAGGGTGAATTCGATCTCGATGATCTTGCGTCTCAATTGCGTCAAGTCTCAAAAATGGGTGGCATGGGGGGAGTGCTTTCAATGTTACCAGGTATGGGGAAGATGAAAGAGCGCATTCAAGATGCAGGGCTTAGTGATCAGCTTGTTAAAAGACAATTGGCAATAATAAGTTCTATGACGATAAAAGAGCGTCGTAATTATAAATTGTTAAATGGGTCTAGACGCAAGCGCATTGCTGGAGGATCTGGGACGGCAGTTGCTGATGTGAATCGTCTTTTAAAACAATTTCAAGATATGCGAGACATGATGAAAAGAATGTCGAAAGTCGGGGAAAAGGGCCTTAAAAGGCAAGGTTTAAGAGGATTGTTAGGTAAATAAAGAAGATTAATAGTTAATATCAATAGACATTAAGGAGTAAAAAGATGTCATTAAAAATTCGTTTAGCACGCGGTGGTTCAAAAAAGCGTCCTTTCTATCGAGTTGTTGTTGCAGATTCAAGAAGTCCACGTGATGGTCGTTTTATTGAGAAGGTGGGAACTTATAACCCAATTCTTGCTTCAGATCATCCACAACGTCTTGTATTGAATCAAGAGAGAGTTAAGCACTGGTTAGGTGTCGGTGCAGAACCAACAGATCGTTTGGTTCGCTTTTTTGGCCAGTTGGGGCTTGTAAAGGTATCAAAATTTAATAATCCACAAAAAGCTGCTCCGAAGAAGAAAGCACAGGAACGTATGCAAGAAGTTGCTGAAGCTGCACAGAAAGCGGCAGAAGCACAAAAAGCTGCTGAAGCAGCTGCAATTGCTGCAAAAAATGTTTCTGAAGCGCCAGCTGAACCTGCTGCAGAAACTTCAACAGAAGAAGCTAACGCTTAAAGTTATTAAAGAAGTCTCCTGGTTTAAAAGCCAGGAGCGTTTCTGGGATTTAAATCGTGAATCAATCTTCATCGCCTATTTTAATGGGAGTCGTTCACTCGGCTCATGGGATTAAGGGGCAAGTTAAAATAAAAGTGTTTGCGGCCTCGCCAACTTCTTTTTTGGAGTATGCGCATTTTATCGATAAAGAAGGTGAAAAAACATTTGTCCTTAAAGATGCTTATTTATTCAAAGAAGATATAATTGTTGCGACATTAAAAGGGATTCATGATCGAAACCAGGCGGAAAGATTAAAAGGAACCGAGTTTTATATTCCAAGAGAATTATTACCCTCAGTTGAAGAAGAAGAATATTATTATCAAGATCTAATTGGTTTAGAGGTTCACTCGCAAGCAGGTGATTCGCTGGGAATCGTTGCCTCAGTTTACAATTTTGGAAGCGGGGATTTGATTGAAATAAATCTTTCTCATTCTCGAGAAGTGGTTGTGTTACCGTTTACAAAAGAAGCTATACCTACAATTTCTATTTCAGAGAAATATCTTGTTATAAATGAAGAATTTTTAAAGCAATTTCAAACACGCAGAAAAGGCGAGTAAAATTTAATGACTTGCTTACTTTCTGCTAAGATTTTCACAATATTTCCTGAAATGTTTCCTGGCCCTTTAGCGGAATCCGTTGTAGGCAGAGCATTACAGAATAATCTCTGGTCTTTAGAGGCCATAAATCTTCGAGATTATACGGTTGATAAACATCGGTCTGTCGATGATGCTGCTTTTGGGGGAGGCCCTGGAATGGTGCTTCGTCCCGATATTATAGATGCGGCTTTAAAAGATCATTATAAGTCTCGACCAAATACCTTGATTTATCTTTCGCCTCGTGGCATACCATTGACACAAGAATATGTAAAAAAGCTTGCCAATCAATCTCACTTGGGATTATTGTGTGGACGCTTTGAAGGAATTGATCAGCGCGTCTTAGATGCGTGGCATATTGAAGAGGTAAGCTTAGGAGATTTTATTCTCTCAGGTGGTGAGATTGCTGCAATGGCTCTTTTAGATGCAATTGTGAGGCTTTTACCTGGAGTTCTTGGTGAAAAGGACTCTCTTAATGAAGAGAGTTTTACTGAGAACTTATTGGAGTACCCTCAATATACAAGACCTCGAAATTGGAATGATCATCTGGTGCCAGAAATATTATTAAGTGGGCACCATGAAAAAATTAAAGCTTGGCGGAAGGCTGAGTCGGAAAAGTTAACACGTGAGCGGCGTGTCGATTTATGGCAGCGCTATAAGGCGACTCAGCAAGAGAGAAAGGATTAAAGAATGAACACTTTACAAAAATTTGAGCAAGAACAACTTGATTTATTAGTCGCAAATAATCCTGTCCCCGAGTTTTCTGCAGGCGATACCTTAAAGATTCTCGTAAAAGTAGTCGAAGGTGAACGCGAAAGAACACAGGCTTACGAAGGTGTCTGTATTGCACGTAAGAGTGCGGGTATTAACTCCTCATTTACAGTGCGTAAGCTCTCTTTTGGTGAAGGTGTGGAACGTGTTTTCCCTCTTTATTCTCCAAATATTAAGATTGAAGTTGTTCGTCGTGGTCAAGTTCGTCGTGCAAAATTATATTATCTTCGTGGCCGTACAGGTAAAAGTGCTCGTATTAAAGAAAAGAGTTATTTTCCTGCTGCTAAGAAAAATTCTCAAGATAAAGAAACTAATTCAGCTAAGTAAATTGGTTAAAGAGAGCTTAAGTAAAAGCTAAAGCAATGCTTTAGCTTTTACTATTAAATCTAAAGAAACATGATGTGAAATAGGGAGCTTCAAACTTGGTAACAACAGTTTCCCAAAAAAATAATCCAGTAACGCTTAACAGACTTCCTGTGACGCAAGCGGAACTTTTAAAATATTATCGCGATATGCTTTTAATTCGGCGTTTTGAGGAACGCTCTGGTCAGTTGTATGGGATGGGCCTTATTGCTGGTTTTTGCCATCTATACATCGGTCAAGAAGCTGTCGTTGTTGGTATACAAGCTGTCCTTCAACCGCAAGACACTGTAATTACAGCTTATCGTGATCATGGCCACATGTTGGCATGTGATATGGATCCTAAGGGTGTTATGGCTGAGTTAACGGGACGCATAGGCGGTTATTCAAAAGGCAAAGGCGGCTCTATGCATATGTTTTCTAGAGAGAAAAATTTCTTTGGAGGACATGGAATTGTAGGAGCTCAAATACCTTTGGGAACAGGGCTCGCTTTTGCTCACAAATATCGCGGTGATGGTGGTATATGTACTATTTATATGGGCGATGGAGCTGTTAACCAAGGGCAAGTGTATGAAGCCTTTAATATGGCGGCTCTTTGGAAGCTTCCAGCTCTTTATATTATTGAAAATAATGGTTATAGCATGGGGACATCCATTGCACGTCACGCAGCTGGCCAGCATTTATATGAGCGTGGAATTGCTTATGGTATTCCGGGCGAAGAAGTTGATGGAATGGATGTGCTTGCGGTTAAGGCTGCTGCTGAACAAGCTGTAAAGTATGTGCGTGAAACCAATAGCCCAATGATTCTTGAAATAAAAACGTATCGTTATCGGGGGCATTCTATGTCAGATCCTGCTAAATACAGGACAAAAGAAGAAGTTGATAACATGCGCCAAAATTTTGATCCTATTGAACGAGCAAGAGCAACGTTAATTTCTGAATTTGGTGTCGCAGAAGAAGCTTTCTCACCTATTGAAAAAGAAATTAAAGAAATTATGCTTGAAGCTGTAGAATTCGCTCAAACAAGTCCTGAGCCAGAAGCCTCAGAACTTATGACTGATATCTTAATTAATTCATAAGAGAGAAGATAAATGACCCTTGAGACTTCAACAATTACAGTCCGTGAAGCTCTTCGTGATGCCATGGCAGAAGAGATGCGGAAAGATCCTCTTGTCTTTATAATGGGAGAAGAGGTCGCTGAATATCAAGGAGCCTATAAAGTAAGCCAAGGATTGCTTGAAGAATTCGGTGCAAAGCGTGTGATCGACACGCCTATTACTGAGCATGGATTTGCGGGATTGGGAGTAGGGGCTGCTTTTGCGGGGCTTAAGCCAATCGTTGAGTTTATGACCTTCAATTTTGGGATGCAAGCAATCGATCAAATTATAAATAGTGCTGCAAAAACTCTTTATATGTCAGGGGGCCAGATGGGATGCCCTATTGTTTTCCGAGGGCCTAACGGGGCCGCAAAAAGAGTGGGAGCCCAACATTCTCAATGTTATGCAAGTTGGTACGCCCATTGCCCTGGATTAAAGGTAATTGCGCCTTATGATGCAAGAGATGCAAAAGGACTGTTAAAAGCGGCAATTCGTGATCCTAATCCTGTGATTTTTTTAGAAAATGAAATGTTATATGGACAAGCTTTTCCAGCTCTTACTGAAGAAGATGAAGTTATTCCGATTGGAAAAGCCCGCGTTGTACGTTCTGGTAAAGATGTAACAATCACTACTTTTTCTTTAATGGTTGGTGTTGCGCTACAAGCCGCGGAACAATTAGCAACTCAAGGTATTGATGTTGAAGTTATTGATCTTCGTACAATTCGTCCTCTTGATGAGCAAACAATATTAGATTCAGTGATGAAAACAAATCGTTTAGTCACTCTCGAAGAAGGATGGGGATTTGCGGGGATTGGTTCTGAGATTTCTTCTCTTGTGATGGAGAAAGCTTTTGATTATCTGGATGCGCCTGTAAAAAGAGTTGTTGGTGCGGATGTTCCTATGCCTTACGCAGAAAGTTTAGTAAAGCTTACAATCCCACAAGTCGAATGGGTGATTGATGCTATTAAACAAGTGTGTTATCGATAAAAATCTTTGCAAGTAAGGGGACTTCACTTCTATGCCAATTAAAATTTTAATGCCTGCACTTTCACCGACTATGGCAGAAGGTAATTTAGTTCGTTGGCTTAAGTCCGAAGGAGATCAATTAAAATCTGGCGATGTTCTCGCTGAAATTGAAACTGACAAAGCAACAATGGAAGTTGAAGCTGTTGATGAAGGCACGTTAGCTAAAATCATGGTGCCGGCAGGAACAGAAAATGTAAAAGTCAACGAAGTTATTGCCATTTTATTGGAAGAAGGCGAAGATAGTTCTTCTCTTGAGTCTGCTCTTGATACAAAATCTTCTCCAAATCAAGAGATTCCTGTACAAAAAAAATTAGAAGAAATTAAAGAAGTCATTGAAGTAAAAACTCTTCCTGCTGAAAATTCTCAAGAACGCGTTTTTGCATCTCCTTTAGCGCGTCGTGTTGCTTCAAATAATCAAATTGATCTTGCAAATTTACAAGGCTCAGGGCCGCGCGGAAGAATTATAAAAGCAGATGTTGAAACTGCTATGACTCAAACGCCTCAATTATCTTCAGTAGGAGCGGTGGCAACTTTATATAAAGCGGCAGATGAACTTTATCCTGCTTATGAAGAAGTTAAAGTTTCTAATATGCGTAAAGTTATTGCGCAGAGACTGACAGAATCTAAACAGAATGTTCCTCATTTCTACCTGACAGTTGAGTGTGAAATTGATGGCTTGTTGAACTTCCGTAAGCAAATTAATAAATCGCTTCCTGAATCGGATAGAATTTCTGTAAACGATCTGATTATTAAAGCCATTAGCGTTGCCTTAAAAAAAGTGCCTGATGCCAATGCATCATGGATTGAGAGCGGTCATGTACGTCGTTATCAACATGCTGATGTTTCTGTCGCGGTTGCTGTTGAAGGAGGTCTTGTAACCCCTATCGTTCGAGGCGCGGAATTAAAATCAATTCTTGAGATTTCTCGAGAAATGAAAGAATTAATTAGTAAAGCACGTTCAGGAAAACTTAAACCTCAAGAATTTCAAGGGGGGACATTTAGTCTCTCAAATTTGGGGATGTATGGTATTAAAAGTTTCTCAGCCGTGATTAATCCTCCTCAAGGTTGTATTTTAGCCGTCGGTGCAGGAGAAGAGTTACCTGTTGTTCGGGATGGTAAGATCGAGATTGCAACTGTCATGGCTTGTACCCTTTCAGTTGATCATCGGGTTGTAGATGGTGCTGTTGGCGCTGAATTTTTGAAAGTATTTAAGAATTTAATTACAAATCCTGTTTTGATGCTTATTTAAGTGAATCTGAAGAACATAACTCATTTATCTAAAACAATTATTGTAATTACAGGTCCCACGGCCTCAGGAAAATCTTCGTTTGCAACTGAATTTGCAGAAAAACATAATGGCGTTATTATAAACTCTGATAGTGTGCAAGTTTATAAAGATCTTGAAATTTTAAGCTCACGTCCTTCTTCAGAAGAGCTCTTAAAAGTACCTCATAAGCTTTATGGTTTTCTGGATGCCCATGCTTCTTGTTCAGCTGGATTTTGGCGTTCTCTGGTATTAAAAGAGATTCAGGAATGTTATCAAGCAGGAAAACTTCCTATTATTGTAGGAGGTACGGGGCTTTATTTAAAGATTTTAATTGAAGGGCTTTCTCCTATCCCGCAAGTTGATAAAAATATTAGAGAGTTAGCACAAGAAAGAGCCAAAAATGAAGGCATTCAAGCTCTTTATGAGGAGTTAGTAGAGCTTGATCCTGTTATTGTTACACGTTTAAAATCTACAGACTCCCAACGAATTGTAAGGGCTTGGGAAGTCGTAAAAGCAACAGGAATTCCTCTTTCTGAATGGCAACGGAAATCTTGGATTTCTTCAAATCAACAAGAGAAAATTTTTACAAATATACTCTTATTACCACCACGTGAAGAAGTAAATTTACGTGCAGATGCGCGCTTGGATCAAATGCTCGAAAAAGATGTTTTAAAAGAAGTAGAAGGTATTCTTAAGCAAGATATAAATCCTACATCGACCATTTATAAGGCAATTGGTGTGCGAGATTTTGCAGCTTATTTGCAAGGTAAACTTAGTTTAGAAGAGGCACTTACCAAAGCAAAAATATCAACTCGTCAATATATTAAAAGGCAATATACTTGGTTCAGAACTCAATTTAGAGCCGATATCACTTTACAATAAGAATTTACATTTTCAAAATAAGCTCTGGTTTCTTATGCCTTCATCCTACAATTTTCTTTTCTAGAAGAATAAATAATGCTAAAAGGACCAAAGATTTTGTAAAGAAGATGAGGAATATTTTTACTTTGCAAAGACAATTCTTAAAATAATTTCTTAATCCTGTTTAAATGAAGAGGAATTAAATGTTTCGAAAACTGCTTGGGATGATGTCTTCTGATATGGCGATCGACCTTGGAACAGCCAATACTTTAGTTTATGTTAGAGGGCGAGGGATCGTTCTAAACGAGCCTTCGGTTGTTGCTCGTGCTGTGATCAAGGGTAAAAGCCAAGTTTTGGCTGTTGGGAACGATGCTAAACAGATGGTTGGGAAAACGCCAGGTAATATTCAGGCAATTCGTCCTTTAAGAGAAGGTGTCATTGCAGACTTTGAAGTGGCTGAAGAAATGATTAAGCATTTTATTCATAAAGTTCATAATCGCCGGAGTTTTGTGAGTCCTCAGATCATCGTCTGTGTCCCTTCAGGGGCCACTGCCGTCGAGAAACGTGCTATTCAAGAATCTGCAGAAAGTGCGGGCGCAGGTAAGGTATATCTCATCGAAGAACCAATGGCAGCCGCTATTGGGGCGGGGCTTCCTGTCACAGAACCTACAGGATCAATGGTTGTTGATATCGGTGGAGGAACAACAGAGGTTGCTGTCATATCCTTAGGTGGAATTGTATATGCTCGCTCTGTTCGAATTGGCGGCGATAGTATGGATGAAGCTATTATTGCTTACATCCGACGAACTCATAATCTTCTTGTTGGTGAAGCAACAGCTGAGCGTATTAAGAAAGAAATAGGGTCTGCTTTACAACCGCACGGAAAATCAGGCGGGCGTAAACTTCATATTAAAGGACGGGACCTTTTGAAAGGTATTCCAAAAGAAATTGAAATTGATGAACGTCAAGTTGCAGAAAGTTTGACTGAACCTATTGCCGGAATTATTACGGCAGTGAAAGATGCTTTGGAAAATACGGCACCAGAATTGTCGGCTGATATCGTCGAAAAAGGAATTGTTTTGACAGGAGGAGGGGCTCTTCTTTCAAATCTTGATCAAGTTATTCGAGATGCCACAGGGTTACCTGTTTCTATTGCTGACGATCCTCTTTCATGCGTTGTTTTAGGTACAGGACAAGCTCTTGAACACATTGGCAGTATGAAGGGCGTTTTAATTAATATGTACTAATTGAGGGAGCTCTCTTTGCTTTCGACATTTTCCAATGTATCTCGTCGATCTCAAGCAAAAGTACGACTTTTTTTTGGTAAAGTCAGATTAATTGTCTTTTTGCTCGCGGCTCTTGTTATTTTTTCTTTTAGCCTTAATAGTGAGAATTTTTCAAAAATCCGAGAGATGATCTTTGAGCATACAAGTGTCATAACGAAGTTCATTATATCACCTATCCATAGTATAGTAGAAACTAAAAACTGGATTAATTCGTACTTAAGAGTTCATGATAAAAATGAGAAGTTAGAAGTCGAGCTTAAGCAAATGGAAGAGTGGGCTTTGAAAGCTCATGCTTTAGCTTTAGAAAACCAGCAACTTCGTCAATTATTAAAGATATCTCCTGATCCTCATATAAATTATATTACGGCACCAGTATTAGGGATAGTCCAAGCACCTTATACAAAAACTATTGTTTTGGGGGCTGGTTCTAGGAAAGGGATTAAATTGCGTCAACCTGTGGTTATAGGGCAGCATATAGTTGGGCGTATTGTCGAAGTATCAGAGAAAAATTCTAGGGTTTTGTTAATGCATGATGTGAATTCTCATGTTCCTGTTATTTTAGAAAAATCAAAAGTACAAGGTATTGCTTCAGGTAATGGTGATTCTCACCTAATAATTAAATTTTTTGAAATGGAAGCAAAAGCAGAGATTGGTGAATTAATTTTTACGTCAGGAGTAGGGGGCATTTATCCAAAAGGATATGTTATAGGTCAGGTTGCTTATCAAAAAGGAGAGGTCGTAGGGGTAAAGAGTTTAATTCACTTAAATGAATTAGAATATGTTCATGTTTTTGTTGATATGGAACCACCGCTAGAAAATATCAGACCTTCTCGTGATGTTAAAGGGACTTTATGAAGCCTTTAGTAGCTTTTCTTTTTATGGCACAACCTTCAATTTATTTACTTATCTCAAGTATCATTTCTTTATTGATTCCGAGTAGCATACTTCATGTAAGTCCAGATTTTTCTTTTCCTTTTATTTTCTTTTGGACTATTTTTAAGCCTGAATTTTTGCCGCTTTCTTGCCTCTTGGTTGTGGGGATTGTAAGTGATAGCATTCAGGGATTACCACTTGGCTTTCATAGTATTCTTTTTTTAGGCTCTTCACTAATACTTTTGTCTCAGAGGAATTTCTTATATTACCAACCATTTCCACTTATTTGGGCAGTTTTTAGCTTATCTTTAATTTTTTATAAAATTCTGGAGAAATTAATTTTAAGAAGTTTTATGGAGTTTCCATTCTCGCTAGCTAATTTAGTATTAAGTATATTATTTACAATTCTTTTATATCCATTATGTGCAAAACTCTCATCTTTAAATTTGAAAAAGGTAATTGATTTATCATGAGGCGATTTTTTAGCTCTTCAGATCCCAAATTGTTATTTACAAGAAGAGCTTTTTTAATTGCAGGAGCGCAGGCAGCCGGAGGAGCTTTAATTCTGGGTCGCTTAGGGTATTTAGGAATTTTTCGCTCTCCTCATTATCGTACTCTTGCTGATGGAAATCGTATAAAGTTACATATTTTATTGCCGAGAAGAGGGATCATTTATGACCGTCATGGAGAAGAATTAGCGGGGAATATTTCTAGCTACCGATTAACAATGACGCCTGCTCAGATAGATAATTTGCCAGAAAGTCTTTTTCGTATTTCTGAGTTGTTAAATATTGATCCTAAAGATTCTAAAAATATTCTTAAGGATATCAATAAGCACCCCAAATTCACGCCTTATGCTCTAAAACAACAACTAAGCTGGGAAGATGTATGCAAAATTGAAGTGAATTTACCTGAATTGCCTGGCGTTGAAATTGAGGCAGGCTATCAAAGATTCTACCTAGAGCCAGAACCATTTGCACATTTGATTGGTTACGTCCAGGCGCCTTCTGATAAAGATCAAGATGTTGATCAACGGCTCTCTTCTCTTTCAGATTATCGTATTGGAAAAGTAGGGATTGAAAAAAGCTTCCAAAATGTATTGCAAGGTGTGGCAGGATATAAAGAAGTCGAAGTTAATGCAAAACGTCAAATTGTGAGAGAAAGAAAAAAACATGAAAGCCAAAATGGTCAACAATTAGAACTTTCAGTTTCGGCTCCCTTGCAAAAATTTATTTATGAAAGATTACAGCAAGTTGAAAGTGCTTCTGTTGTTGTGATGGATATTCTAACAGGAGAAGTCTTAAGCTTAGTTTCCTCACCAAGTTATGACACAAATTTATTTGTAAATGGTATTTCTCAAAAGAATTGGGATGCTCTGCAAAAAAATCCTTATCGTGCTTTGACCAATAAAGCTATTCATGGTCTTTATGAGCCTGGTTCTACATTCAAAATGGCTGTTCTGCTTGCAGGACTTGAATCAGGAAGAGTAGATCCTAATTTTCAAACTTTTTGTCACGGATATATAGAGGTAGCAAATCATCGTTTCCATTGTGTTTGTCGTGGGGGGCATGGAGTGGTAAATTTAAAAAGAGCATTACAGGTTTCCTGTGATGTTTATTTTTATGAAATAGCCCAAAAAATTGGAGTTGAAATACTTGCACAGATGGTGAGAGCGCTAGGGTTTGGAGATAAGACAGGGATAGAGATGCCGGCTGAACGTTCAGGCTTAGTTCCTTCAAAACAGTGGAAACTTGAGAAACATAAGCAGCGTTGGCATATAGGCGATACCATATTGTTATCTATCGGGCAGGGCCCTGTATTAGCAACGCCTCTTCAATTAGCTCAAATGATGGCGCGACTCTTATCGGGGAAACGGGTTGTTCCGACAATAAAGAAAAGAACTTCAGCGGAGTTACCGCTATTTTCATCTTATTCTTTTAATCCTAAGTATCTTGCTATGATTAAAAATGGTATTGATGCTGTCGTTAATGAGGTTTCTGGGACAGCTTATCATTCTAGAATCAATATTCCAGGATTAGAGATGGGGGGGAAGACAGGAACAGCTCAAGTGCGACGCATAACAAAATTGGAACGTGAAACACGCATCTTAAGGAATGAAGAAATAGCCTGGAAAGAAAGAGATCATGCTTTATTTGTTGGTTATGCTCCAATTCATCAGCCACGTTATGTGACGGCTGTTATTGTTGAACATGGCGGATGGGGAAGTGTTGTTGCAGCACCTATTGGGCGTGATGCTCTCTTAAAAATTCAAGAGATTATGATTTCATAAATACAATGATAAATAACTTTTAAACCATTGGCTTAGTGTTAGACCCCTGATATGATGAGGCGTTCAGAAAAGAGGATAGTTTGTGATTGTAGCCTTAACTTTTTATATTTTTTCATTTCTATTGCTGGGGTCTGCAGCAATGGTTGTTTTTGCACGGAATACTGTCCATTCAGTTCTTTATCTGATTTTTTCATTTTTTAATGCGGCAGGTATTTTTATCTTACTTCAGGCTGAGTTCATTGCGATGATTTTAATCATTGTTTACGTTGGGGCAGTGGCTGTTTTGTTTCTATTCGTTGTTATGATGCTTGATATTGATCCTTTTCAAAAACCCCTATTTTTTCTTCGAAATTTTGTAAATTTTACCAAGAGCTTGGCCTCAGTCACAGGTTTTATCGTTTTATATGTGATGCTTTTTCTCACGATAATTTTAGGGTTCAATTATTTCTTTGATGATTATAGTGATTTAACGAAAATAAAATGGGAGCATCTTTCGCTTTTAATTTTCACGGGCGTTTTGGTTGCTTTTCTTATCCCGCGTCGTGTTTATAGGTGGCTTGCAGGGGAACTTATTAATTTGCGCCAGAATGTTTCAGCATCTGTAGTGATTGGTATTCTTATGCTGACTGAATTAATTCTAGTAGCCTTCACTTTTAAATCAATCGATTCAAGGAATGATTTTATAACTTCGCCCACTTTGCACGTTTCGAAAATAACAAATACTAAAGCGCTGGGAATGGTGCTTTATACGGATTATTTATATTTATTTCAGGTTGCGGGGCTTATTTTATTGGTTGCCATGATTGGTGCAATCGTCCTTACATACCGTTATAAGCATGATATAAAAAGGCAAGATATAGCGACTCAGTTAAAGCGAACAGCTAAAAATACAATTGAACTTAAGAAAGTATCGCTTAAAAAAGGAATATAAAATGCAAATTGGGTTGCAACATTATTTAGTTTTATCAAGCGCCTTATTTTTTATAGGGATCTTCGGAATTTTATGGGGGCGTAAAAGCGTTTTAAATATTTTGATGTCTCTAGAATTAACTCTTCTTGCAACTAATATTAATCTCGTTGCATTTTCAATGTATTGGAAAGATCTTATAGGTCAAATTTTTACATTATTTATTTTAACTGTTGCAGCTGCCGAAGCTGCCATAGGTCTGGCTATTCTCGTTGTCTTCAATCGTAATCGCGGAAGCATCGAGGTTGAAGATATAAGTCATATGAGAGGCTAAGAAATTGGTAGAGTATCTTAGTATATTTTGTCCCCTTTTAGGTTTTATTTTTATAAGCTTTTTGGGTCATAAATTTAATAAACATGCAATTAATTTAATTAGTTGCATAATTATTGCTATAGCAACCGTATCATCTTTTATTTTCGCGTGGAATTTACATCATAATGGGCAGAACATAACTCTTTCTCTATTACCTTGGTTTGACGTGGGAAATTTCCAAATTCATTGGAGTCTTTATTTTGATAATCTTTCAGTAACAATGGTGTTACTTGTAAATCTGATCTCATTTCTTGTTCATGTTTATTCTATTGGCTATATGAATCAAGATCCATCCTCTTCTCGTTTTATGTCATATTTAAGTTTATTTACTTTTATGATGCTGATCTTGGTGACGGCAGATAACCTCGTGCAACTGTTTTTTGGTTGGGAAGGTGTAGGGCTTACTTCTTATCTTTTAATTGGTTTTTGGTATGAGAGAGAAAGTGCGAATGAGGCAGCTTTCAAAGCTTTCTTTGTGAATAGGATTGGTGATTTGGGATTTCTTCTAGGAATTGCGGGGACTTTTTTAGTCTTCAAGACTCTCGAATTTGATCAACTTTTCCAACTCATCCCGTTGAAAGAAGGGCATAGCTTCGACTTATTAGGATATAAGTTTTCTACCTTTGAAACTCTTGGAATTTTATTTTTTATAGGGGCTATGGGGAAATCAGCACAAATAGGACTTCATACATGGCTTCCAGATGCAATGGAAGGTCCTACTCCCGTATCAGCGTTGATTCATGCTGCAACCATGGTCACAGCGGGCGTTTTTCTCTTAATTCGGCTTTCACCTTTATATGAATTAGCTCCTTATACAAGGGATTTTATTGCCTTAGTGGGGAGCATAACAGCCATATTTGCGGGGAGTATCGCGATTACGCAAAACGATATAAAGCGTGTTATTGCCTATTCAACCTGTAGTCAATTGGGCTATATGTTTATGGCGATTGGTCTTTCAGCCTATAATGGGGCTCTCTTTCATTTAGTAACTCATGCCTTTTTTAAGGCATTGTTGTTTCTAGGTGCAGGGGCTGTAATCCATGCACTCTCTGATGAACAAGATATGCGATATATGGGAGGGTTATGGCGTTCTATCCCCGTAACATATACCGTGATGATTATTGGTACCCTTGCTTTATGTGGCCTCCCGTTTTTTGCTGGATATTTCTCAAAAGACTATATTTTAGAAGTAGCTCTGCTAAATTCTAGTTGGGTTGGTCAAGTTTCTTATTTCTTAGGTATCTGTGCTGCAGTTCTTACGGCTTTTTATTCTTGGCGTCTTCTATTTCTCACATTTCATGGAGAAAATAGAGCAAATGAGCTTGTGATGAGCCATATTCATGAGCCTGACTATAGTATGTTAGCCCCTTTATTTGTACTTGTTTTTGGTTCTATTTTTGGCGGATATTTAGGAAAAGCATTTTTCTTAAATGAAAAGTTTTTGGGGAGTTTCATGCCTATGCATGAAGAGAATCATTTAAATTTCTTTTTTAAACATTTGCCTACCATCGCAGTTTTTATAGGTATAGGGCTAGCTATATATTTATATTTAATTCGCCCGCAAATGCCTGTTCTTATCGTTCAAAGATTTAAAAAAGTTTATCTTTTCCTTTATAATAAATGGTTTTTTGATGAATTTTATAATCGTTTATTTTTAAATAATGCTCTGAAAGGTGCTCGTTTCTTATGGCTAAAAACAGATCAAAAAATTATTGATGGCTATGGGCCAGAGGGGATAGCTTCATTTGCGGAGTGGGTGGCAAAACGGGCAAGTCAATTGCAGACAGGTTATATATATCATTATGTTCTTGCTCTTGTCGGTGGCCTTTGTATTTTTATTCTTTTGCTTTTATTTAAGTCATAAAAAGAAAGTCGGATATGGAACAATTACCATTATTAACTTTAATGATATTTTTGCCTTTGTTAGGGGCTCTTGCCATACTTTTAATTAAAAACGATCCCTTATCTGTTTCTCAAAATGCGCGTGGTGTTGCTCTTTTAACTTCTATCACTACATTTGTTTTATCATTAGTGGTCTTGTCTTATTTTAAATCAACGCTATCAGATTTTCAGTTAGTGGAAAGGTATCTATGGATTCCGAAACTTTCGCTAAATTATTGCGTGGGGATTGATGGTATTTCCCTTATTTTCATTTTATTAACAACGTTTTTAACACCCTTAGCTATTCTTGCAAGCTGGAATGTAATTACTGATAAAGTAAAAGAATATATGGTCACATTTCTCGTGCTTGAAACCTTAATTATGGGAAGTTTTTGTGCTCTTGATTTAGTCCTTTTCTATATTTTTTTTGAAGCTGTATTGATCCCAATGTATTTAATTATAGGAATTTGGGGTGGGAAAAATCGCGTCCATGCGGCTTTTAAATTTTTCCTTTTTACGCTTTCGGGATCCGTTTTAATGCTAATTGCGATATTTGCAATCTATGGCGAGATTGGGACAACGGATTTAATTGAGGCATATCGTTATACGTTCTCTGGAGAAAAACAGTATTGGTTATGGGCGGCGTTCTTCATAAGTTTTGCTGTTAAAATTCCGATGTGGCCTGTGCATACATGGCTTCCGAATGCACACGTAGAGGCGCCGACAGCAGGTTCAGTAATTTTAGCGGCTATTTTATTAAAAATGGGGGGGTATGGCTTTTTAAGGTTTTCTTTGCCGTTATTTCCTGAACCTTCACAGTTTTTTGCGCCGTATGTTTTTGGATTAAGTATAATTGCTATCGTGTATGCTTCGCTTATTGCTCTTGTGCAAGAAGACATGAAAAAACTTGTTGCATATTCATCAATTGCGCATATGGGATTTGTAACATTTGGGATTTTTACATTTACAGAGCAGGGTGTAAAAGGGGCTTTATTCCAAATGATAAGTCATGGGATTATTTCGGCTGCTTTATTCTTATCTGTGGGGATTTTATACAATCGTGTTCATTCTAGAGAAATTGTTAGATATTCAGGCGCAAGGTCTAGAATGCCGCAGTTTGCTGTTGTGTTTATGATAGGTCTCTTAGGATCAATAGGACTCCCGGGGACTTCTGGATTTGTGGGAGAGCTCCTAGTGCTTGTGGCGTCATTTGAGAAAAGTGGTTGGATGGCTTTTATGATGGGAGGAGGGATTGTGTTAAGCGCGGCTTATGCTCTTTGGCTTTATAAAAGAGTAATGCTTGGCAAAATTATAGATAAATCTCTAGAAAAGCTAAGTGATTTAATTCTTATTGAAAAACTATATTTATTCCCAATTATCGCCTCTATCATCTTTTTAGGGATCTATCCTAAACCTATTTTTGTTCTGAGTGAAACCGCAATTGAAAAAATTATTGCCCCATTTTACACAAAATTAAAACTAGAAGGGCAGCTTTAATGTATATTTCAACACTTGCTGAGTTTCTATCTATTCTGCCAGAATGTTTTTTAACAATTATGGTGTTGCTCATGATTCTAATAGGTGTTTTAAAAAAAGAATCATCCCTAAATATAACAACATATATTCTTATTTTTTCTCTTGCTGTTGCGGCATATCTAGTGTCTCTCTTTCCTTCACAACCCACGGTTTCATTTAATAATTTTTTTATTGCAAATGCCTATACTCAATTTTGCAAAATAATTGTTATCCTTGCTGTTGTGTTTGTTGTTTTTATGAGTTTTCGACACTTTCAAAATGATCAATTAGTACAATTTGAGATCCCTATTTTAATGCTATTTTCGACAATAGGAATGATGTTGATGATCTCCTCCAACGACCTTATTTCTCTTTTTCTGGGGTTGGAGTTACAAAGTTTAGCACTTTATATCTTGATTGCTTTGCCGCGAGATCAGATCTTAACAACAGAGGCAGGACTTAAGTATTTTATTCTAGGATCTCTTTCAACGGCTCTTTTCTTATTCGGGAGTAGTCTTTTATATGCTCTTACGGGAACAACTGAATTTCAAAGTTTGATGACTGCTTTTACAGAAATTCCGATGACTGACCCTATGTTGATTGTTGGTATTACCATGATACTTTCAGGACTTGCATTCAAAATTTCGTTGGTTCCTTTTCATATGTGGACTCCTGATGTTTATGAAGGGAGTTCAACTTCAATCACATCATTTCTAGCGACAGCACCAAAAGTAGCAATATTTTCTGTAGTCGTGCGTTTATTCATTCAATTTACGGAAGATCATTATTTTTTGTGGGAAACAGCTTTTATCATATTTTCCATTTTATCTATGTTTTTGGGGGCTTTCACGGCACTTTTCCAAAAGAATTACAAAAGACTTCTCGCCTATTCAACAATTTCGCATATGGGATATATTTTAATAGGAGCATTAAGTAGAAATCAAGCTGGCGTAGAGAGTATACTTTCATACTTTGTTGTCTATGTATTTACAATTATAGGTGTTTTTGCATGTCTTTTGAATTTAAGACGGAATGGAAAAAGTATAAACACCATAGAAGAATTTGCAAACTTATCTCATGAGTATCCTTTGATCGCTGCAGTGATGGCAATTTTAATGTTTTCATTAGCTGGTATTCCTCCTTTTGCGGGGTTCTTTGTAAAGATGAATGTTTTTATGGTCGCAATAAAATCCAATTATATCCTATTACCTTTAGCAGGTATGATTGCGAGCGTGGTTGCTGCTTTTTATTATCTAAGAATCATCAAAATTATGTATTTTAATGAAGCGGAGAAAACGTTATTGAGCCCAGGATTGGATAGATATATTTCTTTTGAAACAACGATTGTTATGAATATGGCAGCATTGATTGTAATTTTCTATGGACTTTATCCTCAAGCGTTTCTCTTAATTCTTCAAAATGCAGCTAAGGCCCTTTTCTAGTTATGTTAACAAAAACTTGGAAGATCTATACCTATCAAACTGTCGAAAATACAATGGATCAAGCGGCTCAGTTAATTGACCTTGAAGATCAGTTTGCCGTTCTTGCTTATGATCAAACGAAAGGTAGAGGAAAATATGATCGGAAATGGATCCCTCTAACAGGAAATCTTTATACGACACTTGCATTTAAACCATCTCAGCCTTTTCACACTTGGGGGCAGATTTCATTTGTAGCGGCTTTAGCCGTAAGAGAAGTTATTCAGCATTACCTTTCAAAAAATCAATACACTGAAGAAGTTAAATATAAATGGCCAAATGATCTTTTAGCTGGAGGGCAAAAGATATCGGGTATTTTATTAGAAATTATTGATTCTTCTTGGTTACTTGTAGGAGTTGGGATTAATCTACAGGATTCTCCTAGAGGAGTACAGTATCTTGCAACTTCTCTAAGAGAAACAGGAGGAAAGGTTCCTTCTCCAGACGAAGTCCTTTCTTTATTAATAACACATTTCACCACTAAAATGAACCACTTGGAAGATAAAGGATTTTCTGAGATAAGAGCGCTTTGGCTCAAAGATGCCGCTGGTTTTGGGGGAGAAATAGAAATCATCCTAAGAAAGAAAGGGATGACTGAAAAAATCAAAGGAAAATTTATTGATCTTGATCAAGAGGGTAGATTATTGGTAGAGCTTCCTAACAAAGAAGTTAAAAAAATATCTGCTGGTGATGTTTTTTTATTACAGGATTAAAAAATGCTTCTTGCAATTGATGCTGGAAATACAAATGTTTGTTTCGCACTTTTTAAGCAAAGAGAGTTAATATACACTTGGCGTGCAAGAACGAATTCTAGATATACTGTGGATGAATGGGCTGTATGGTTTGGGCAAATTCTCAAGCTTCATAATTTATCTTTTCAAGATATTAAAGAAACAATTCTTTGTTCAGTAGTTCCTGATCTTGTGGAATCTTTACAAGAATTTTGCTCCCATTATCTTAAGAATAAGCCTCTTGTTATAGGAAGCTCATTCTTGAATCTAGGAATTCTCTCCAAGATTGATCAGCCTGGTGAAGAAGGGGCTGATATGATGGTAAATGCTGTTGCTGCTCATACTTTATATGGAGGGCCATTATTAGTCATTGATTTTGGAACAGCAACAACAATGAGCTTAATTGATGCAGAGGGAAATTTCTGTGGTACAGCAATAGCGCCGGGCGTTAATTGTTCTCTTGAAGCTCTCTATAATGCCGCCGCAAAGCTCCCAATGATTTCAATCAGTCAGCCTAAACATATCATTGGGACTAACACTGTTGATTCTATGATGGCAGGTGTGTTTTGGGGGTATGTATCTATGATAGAAGGGTTAGTCACTCGAGCCCAAAAAGAATGTATTGAACGGTTTAACATACAACAAATTAAAGTTATTGCCACAGGAGGGTTGGGTGGTTTGATTAAGCCAGCAACTGAGGTAATAGATATTTATGATCCAAATTTAACATTAAATGGACTTGCAATTATTCATGAGAAAAATAAATAAAAAAATACAAGATAATCCGCGGTATAAGCCTGACGATCTATTATTTCTGCCTTTAGGTGGATGTAATGAGATTGGGATGAATCTGAACTTATATGGATTCCAAAAAAAATGGTTAATGGTTGATTGTGGTATTACTTTTGGAGATCAGCTCGGCATAGAAATTATCATGCCTGATATTAATTTTATTACCAAACAGCTAAAAGATCTGATAGGGCTTGTCGTGACACATGCTCATGAAGATCATATAGGTGCTATTCCTTATTTATGGGAAAAATTATTATGCCCTATTTATGCAACTCCCTTTACTTCTCGTATTCTAAAAGCAAAATTGCAAGAAGTTGGGCTTTTAGAGAAAGTGCCGCTTTTTGAAATACCTTTGAATGGTGAAATAGATCTCAATCCTTTTAAAATTAATTTTATTAATTTAACTCATTCAATCCCTGAGCCTAATGCTTTAGCTATTAGAACTGAAGTAGGTACAGTGATTCATACGGGAGATTGGAAGCTTGATCCAGAGCCTTTGATCGGTGAAACAACAGATATACAAATGTTGAAAGATTTTGGACGTGAAGGAGTGCTTGCACTTGTTTGTGATTCAACAAACGTTTTTGTTGAAGGTAAAACGGATTCTGAAGCCTCGGTTCGTAAGCATTTAATTGACCTCGTGAAGAGTCAAAAAGAAGGGCGTGTGGTAATTGCTTGTTTTGCGAGTAATGTTGCTCGTCTTACAAGCTGTGCAATTGCAGCTCAAGAAGCTGGCCGTGTTCCTGTCCTGGTGGGGCGTTCTATGATTCGGATGGAAAAGGCAGCTAGAGAGCTTGGTTACTTAAAAGGAATTCCTCCTTTTGTAGCAGAAGATGACATTCAGGATTTAGACCGTAAAAAGATATTATTAATTTCAACAGGTTCTCAAGGAGAGGCGCGATCTGCACTTGCGCGAATGTCTTCAAATGAACATCCACGGTTGAAGTTAAGTGAGGGGGACACAGTTATTTTTTCTGCACGGATGATTCCAGGAAATGAAATTTCTGTGAAAGGAATCCAAGAACAGTTGATTGAGATGGGAACAAAAGTAATTCATGCGGATGAAATTGAAGGGATTCATGTTTCTGGTCACCCAGCTCGAGAAGATTTAAAAGATATGTATTCTTGGGTTCAACCTAAGATTGTTGTGCCAGTTCATGGAGAGCCGTCTCATTTGCGGGAGCACGCAAAATATGCCCAATCTTTAGGGATAGAAAAAGTAATTGTTCCTTATAATGGGGCTCTCATTAATCTGACTTCTGATGAACCTACTATAATAGGTGAAGTTCCTCATGGACAGCTAACTCTAGATGGGAATGTTGTTGTGCCTTTATTTAGTCTTCAGATGAGAGAGCGGGCAAAGCTTATGACAACAGGCGTTGTATTTATAACAATTGTTGTAAACGCAGATGAGCAAGTCTATGGGCAACCGCACATTACTCTCTTGGGGATTGCCGAAGAAGGTGCTGAAGAAGAGACAATCCAGGCAATTGGGAAACAAATTGAATTGGCATTTGAAGAGATGCCAAAAGAGTATTGGCATAAAGAAGAAATGCTTTCTGAGATGATTAGAATTTCCTGTAGAAGAACGGTAAATAGTTTGCGAGGGAAAAAACCATTAACAACCGTACATTTAATTATGAATGAGAGTATATAAGGTATCTTTAGTCATTCTCTCCATAAACAGAGATTAGTTCTGAGTATTCGGGTTTTGCATAATCATAATTGTGTGATCTATTAATGTAAGTCCCAAGTAGTAATGTCGCGTTTTAACAGAACCTCTATTTTCTAATCTCATGATTAAAATTAGACTATACTCCGAATATGTCGGATATAATATGATTAAAGTCTAAAATGAAATTTACAAATAGATTTCTTAAGTTACCCTCTTCACGTAGCTTCTTTTTATTTGGAGCTAGGAATACAGGCAAGAGTACATTGCTCAAGCATATTTTTGAAACAAAAGGAGAATTTTGGATAGATCTTCTTGATCCTAACTTAGAAGATCGATATTCATCAAGATCATTAAAAAGCATCCATATTAAAGTCTTAGAAGAACGTTTATTATGAATGCTCTTATATTCGTGCCCTATAAAATATTTCTTAATGAATGAAAGAAATTGTCTACAAACCTACTAAAGTAACTCTTCACGTTTAACTAAATAGTAGGCGAATTGAGAAAGCTTCCTCTGATTGTTATTTTTACTATAAAGTTGATGATAGACGTTAAGAAAAGATTGGATACGGTTAAATGTTTCTATACCTTCTAATTTTTCTAGATCGAGTTTTTTTCTTTCTCTTGCTTCCAACCATTTTTTTGATAATTTTGCTGCATTATTTTCTGTAAAATCTTCTGATTTTATAAGTTCAAAGCCGCTACTTTTGAAAAGGTCATCTTGTAATTTAGGAGGAGTAAAAAAATATGTTCCAGATATAACACGTTGTAAAATTTCCTCATTACTAAGAATTCCTGATGTTATGCAAGGATCTGTGTAAATTAATTTACCATTAGGTTTTAATATCCTGTTCCATTCTTTTAGAATACGAAGCCTCTCATGATAATCAAAATAAAGAATTGCTTCTATGCAAACAATTGCATCAAAATAAGTATTTGAAAAAGGAAGATTATTTTTTAGATCTCCTTCTAAAAATTTAACATTTAAGCCATCTTTTTTGGTTGAATTATTGGCAGAATTTATCGCCTCAGTGCTGATATCTATACCATATGCTGTACAATTATTTTTCTGAGCAAAGTACATGGTCGTTTCACCAACGCCACAACATACATCTAAAATAATTTTCTCTGATGTAAGATTAAGCCAGTCATTAAATTTCATAAGTTCTTGCATGCTAATCAAGCTCGCAAAATTTATACTATCTTCACCCCAAGTTTCATTTTTAATTTTTTCATAAACAGGCTTAAGGTGATGTACGCTAAATGTATCTATCAAGTTTACTTGCGTCATTATGTATATCCTTTTTGTCAAATATTTTTAGTCTTTTTGAGAATACGATGATTTAAAATTTTAAATATTTACTCCTTCTTGAAACATATGAACTAGCCTTCTGAGCTCTTTTTTAGAAAGATCTGGAATCTTTAAAATGATTTCATCTATAATATTTAAGAGTTGTTGGCGGGGATCTTCGGCTTTTAGTAATTTTAATAAGACTTCATCCATAACCCAAAAAGTGGTTGAAAACACTGCAATTACCGCGCATGCAAGTTCAAGCTTTGGAAAAATCTCATTTATATTTAAAAATTTAAGAGTAACCTCTGCTGATGGTCCTACACTGCAAACCGCTAATATTCCAGAGACGATGCCTACGCCCAGGCGTTTCCAAAAAAATCTATTTTCTTTTTCAGTATTAATTATTTTTTCTGATTGAGGTTTAAAACAATTGAAAATCGATGAAAATATTCCAGAGACGGCATCATAAAATTTGAGAGTGCTATTCCAAGTAGCTAAAGCACTCAAACTAGAAGCAGTGACTGTCCCTATAATTGCAAGAGTATTTATCAGAGGCTTTTTATTTTCGAGACCAACTAATGTCAAAAGATGGGCAAACGAATCTTGTTCTACAGGATATACTATCATCTGGCCGCAACTTCCCACTATTCCACCAGCAATTCCTATAATACTTCTTAAGAGAGAGCCTTTTTTTATATTAACTGGTTCTGTAATGAAATCCTCTGGATGAAAGAGAATTTTAAATTTTTCCAGAGGATCCAGGTCCTCTTTAAGAATTTGTGTTAGCTCCTCAGCCTGGGAATAATTTAGGGAAGATATATATGAGTGCGCTTTTTGGAGAACATTTCTTATGCGTAATGAATAAGCTCGTCTACTATGAGGGTTAGAACGCGCAAATCTTTTATCTATAGGGGCTTTTAGAGAACTATATATATTCCAAGATAAGGTAGTTATTGAATAATAATCTATAAAAGTCCGTACATAAAATGTTGGTATCCCTGGAACAAGCCATGCCCATTTAATATAATGGAATAAATCATCATAGGTTAAATAGACAAGAGGAGACGCAGATAAAATGGCTGCTATCATAACAGGTGTCTTCAATCCATATTCTAAAATATGATCCTTACATGTTGTTTTTCTTTCAATTGATTTTTCTTCCTGGGACTTTTTATGAAATAGTTTATTGATGACATTTGAGGTTAATTCAGTTCCTAGAAAAACCATAGGGATGTAATCAGTCATACCATATAAAGAAGATAGAATGATCTGCCCAGTGCGTGGCACGGTTGTTGATTTCAAAAAGCGCTCAATAAAATTATATCCAAGAACAAAAAATATAACGCTACTGGCACCTCCACTAAAAGCTTCTATCGTAAATAAAGACCTTTTAAAGCATTTGTTAGAAGTAAGAGGTTGAGAACTAAATTTAGAAAATTGATCTTTAACAAGCCATTCTAAAAAATCATTTTCCGGATATTTTTGATTAATTGATAGATAAGAACTTGACGTTGCTTCCAAAAGAGGTTGATGTATTTGAAGATCATTTTCTCTATCTTCTTCTGTTAGAGAGTTTAAAAAATCTTGTTCTAATTGCTGGATATTTTTGTTTCTTTCTAGGTTTTTAGTATCAAAATCAATCAGATGCCTCGATCCAAAAACTAAATTAGAATTGCAAGTTATAAAAAATAATACTAAAATGATAAGGTAGTTATTATTCATCAGTTTTTTGCTATTTCTTGATAAAAATAAAGACATTTTGAATTTCCTCTTTGTTGATGCCCTAAAAATAGGACGGCTTCTAGCTTCCTTGTTTCAGGTCCCAAGGTAAAAAAGTGTTCTATAAGAATTTATAATTTTATTTTTCTCGGTTATTTTTTCTGAGCTATAATCATGTGTTTTTCACCAGAAGAATATATAGTTTGGCAGTTTGTAAACCCAACGGCTTTTAACCAATCCATATATTCAGAAGTTGTTCTGTGGGAACCATGCATTTCAAGTAGCATAGTTAGATTCAACATAGCGGTAAGATATGGTCCTGTTTTATCTTCATTAAAAAATTTCTCTAAAATAACAATCAACCCTTTTGATGGAAGAGAATCATAAATTTTTTGTATTAATGAAAGGCAGTCTTGTTCTGGCCAATCTGATAAAACATAACCAATTGAATACATGTCTCCTGTCGGCAAATTATCTTTAAACATATCGCCTGGATGAAAATTTATCCGATCCAGCATATTGTGTTCATGAAACTTTTTCTCTGCATAAGGTTTAATATCTACGCAGTCCATAATTATTGCATTCAAATCTTTATTTGCATGAAGTGCCGCAATAGAAAAAGACCCAGTTGCTCCTCCCAAATCAATAAGATTTTTATAGTTATCAAAAGTAAATTTTTCACATAATTCAACAGAATCTCTGTAACCAGAAGCCCACATAGTTTCTAAAAATTCTCTTGTAGATGTATCGTTTAGATAGATAAAATCAGCATAAACATTCACTAACGCGCTATTAGAAGACTCCTGTTTATCTATTTTATCCCATTGAGGCTTGTTTTCCTCTAAGGCTGTTTTTAAGTGGTCAAAAATTTTATAAGATGTTTTCCAATAATGAGAAAATTTTTCACCACAATATTGATCGCTTTTTCGAGAAAGAAATGGGGTCCATTCAGATTTTAACTGATAGTTTTGATTCCTTTTTTCTAATAAATTAATACAAGTTGCAACGATTAATAAGCGCTCTAATGACGAGGAAGGTAAATTAAGAGCACGGCTAATGTTTTCACAATTTGATGGTCCTTTTTCTTCCAAGTAATCAAACAATTTTATTTTATCTCCTACGAATAATGTTTGACTCTCAATAAAACCAAACATCATTCTCTCAAGGGTATCAGGCATTTTCATGATAATTATTCAATTCCAATTATTGGCTGAACAAGTTTTCCAAACATGTTCAACGAGATCTTTGCGAACGCCATATATTTCTTTATGTAAGAACCCCATGGCATCTGTATATCCTGGAATAAGGACTATTTTTTCTCCGCGTTCAACATTTGCTTGCCCCTTAACAATTTCACTTGCCGTAGATTTAGCTAAATCAATTCCTTCAAATCTCGCATGCTCTGCGCTTAATCCAACAACAACGAGATCTTTGCGATCTCTAGGTTCTGGTAAACCTCCGAAAGGGTGCCAACCAATAGCTTTAAAACCCGCATTCGTGACAGCCCGACTTTTATCATTTGGAACGCTAATAACCTGACTTAAGACTAAGGCACCAATTTTATGCCCATGGTCTCCCAAGTTGGCTTTCCGCGAATAAAGTAAATCGCAAATAGCACCACCGCCTGCTTGTATTTCTGTTAAAATATTAGCATTTAGACAATCGATATAATTACAACTTCCTCCTCCACTGACCACTTTTACGTCTATTCCTTTAGCTTCAATAGCTGCTTTTGCATCGGCAAGTATCTTATGAGAAATTAGTGTTTGTTGTGTTTTTTCTTCTGGTGGTAGTATCGGGGTGTGGCCTTCATAACCCGTAATACCAGAGAAAATTATTGAGCCTGTTGTTGTTTCGATCTCTTTAGCAATTTGGGCTATTTCTACGGCATCTACAACACTTGCGCCACACCTATTATGGTTGATATTTAGTTCTACTAATACCTCTATAGGGCTTGTAATTTCCCAACGTTCAACAGCTGCAGCTAAATCCCTTAAATAGTCAACACTATCAACGGCAACTCGTAAGTGCTTAATTTTCTTTGCAAGTAAAGAGAGTCTTTCTAGTTCTTCTTTCGTAAATAATATGTTTGCTAGATATATATTTTGAATACCATGATCTGCAAAGAATTCTGCTTCTGATAGTGTAAGCAGAACAACACCATTTGCACCTTTATCTATCATATATTGTGCAAGTTCTGGACATTTATGAGCTTTTGCAGGAACTCTCCATTCGACACCTTTATTTATTATTCGAGAGACCATCAGGTCAACGTTGTGATCAACCGCATCCAAATCAATCAAGAAAGCAGGAGTTGGGAGGTTATTTATAGATTGTCCAATATATTTATTCTGTTCAAATGTCTGTTGAGCTTTAATAACTTTTCCTGTTTCTTTTGATTGACTCCAAGATGTCAATTCTATCCACATTCCCCAAGGAGAGACGATAAAAGTAGAAGTACAAACTTCACCACGCAAAGGAAAATTCATCGGTGGATCTTGGATAAAGCGCGTTCCTTTCCACTTAGGAATTACTTTTTCTTTGATATGTTTAACGACTTGATCCATATCTTTTACAGTAAAAGATATATAGCTATTACCAAGGTCACTAAATTTGTGCCAACCATTTTCACCTTGTAGAGTGAGTTGATCAGGTGATTTCCATTCAAATAGTTCAATATATTGTGTCAAATGATGTTCGCCGCATTTTAACATAATAACATGAGATAAATAGGATTCTGGGTGTACTCCAAACAGAGTTGACCATCCTCGCTCTCCTGCCGTTGGCTGTGGCTCTCTTTTAACCTCCCAATCAAAGTCTGCATCGAAAACTTCCATTAAAAAATCTGCAGCTTCTTGAGCATTTGGAACAACAATTCCCACGTGATCTAAACCCATATTCGTTGGGATACCTTTTCCTAGGGGAATATTATCGTAATTAATTTTCTTCATAACTATTTTCCTTTTCATAATGTATATCAATATGTTTGTTTTGAGGATCAATGATGGGGGGGCTTTGAATACTTAAAAAGAGGGTACGTGTTTTTGTCTGAAAACCATGCATAATTCCTGCAGGAATTAGGATACGTTTACCAGGGTTATATATAATGTGTTTTTCATTTAGAATAAATTCACCAGAACCAAGGATGATATAAATAGTTGCCGTACTATTTTTGTGATAATGGGGGCGGTAATTTGCATTGGGTTGTAATTCCACAAGCTCTAAATTTTCTGCAATTTTTTGATCTGAGGAAGAAAATATACCTAATTGATATAAGTCAAAAATTTCTTTTTTGCTTGTTATACGCTGATGAGGGATACCGTTAAAAATGTGATATCTTTGTATATCATTGTTGATTTTAAGATAGTTTCTTGCTCTCGTTGAAATTTTTATAAAAAGATTATGTAAGTTAGATTTATTTTCCATTTTACTTCCTTGTTCATGCGACTTTATTTATTTTTTGTTTATCTTCATCAAGGAATCTTTGACTAAGATAACAGCACGCTTCATAGATATTTAATTTATGTAGATGAGACAGATTTTTTGCAGCAGCTAGAAAACTAATGATTCTATTGGAAATTCTTCTTTTAATAAAATCTTTCCACTCAATAAGAGGAGATTGATATTTTAATGCTTCTAGGAATAAAAGCGCACTACCTGAGTTGGTAAGCCACTCTGGAAAAACAGTTATATTATTTTTAAAAGCTTTAGTAATAAGTTGTTTTTCTTCAAATACATTATTGGCACCCGATATAATTAAAGGACTATTTAATGAGGAATGAACGAACGTATGAGAAATTAAAGCATTTAAAATTTTTTTTGTTATAGAGTAGCGTACAGCGCAAGGACAAAATATATCTCCTTGCGTATGGTTAAGAAATTTTAGCAAAAAATCTTCGGAAGTTTCTTCGGGTTTACGCTCAGTGAAAGAGAAATTTCTATTTGATTTGAATGCGTGAGTGTCAAAAATTTCCAAAGATAATAAAGGAGCTATATGAATGCCTTGAGGATTATAAATAAACCAATCTCGTTCACAAATACCCACGATTTCATACGTAGATTGTATCCAATAGCAAAATGCTTTTGCAACTTTTCCAAATCCTTGGATAATAATTTTAGGCTTAGGATTTGTTTTTTTTATCTCTGTTTCTAAAATTTTAAAGAGGCTATATCCTGTTATAACTTGTTCTATTGTAAAAAGTTCATTTTCAGGGAAAAATAGGCGTTGATGGAATTTTTCAAGGTCAATTTTAATCCCTTCATTTTTCTCAAGCATATTCGCTAAACATATAAACGGAGATTTTAAATCTGTTACTTCTTCGAGATGGGTTGAGATGTCTTTTGTGGTTGTGTTAAGGTCTCCACCCGTACACCACTCATTTTTTATAATTTCGCTATTATCCTGTAAAAAACGCTTTAATACAGAAGATGCTTCAGGATGAAAAGGATCAAATTTGATACCTCCTTTTCCACCTCCAAATATAGAAGATTGTAATGAATTTTTTAAACTCATTGTATATGCGAGGTCTTTAACTTCTTGCAAAGAAGCAGAATGGTGCATGAATAAACCACCTCCTGCAACTCCATTGACTAAATTATGAATAACAATCCAACCAATTGCTCCTGTATTTTGTTTGTCTTGCCAAATAATAATCTTTTGTGGTTTATTAATTACAGGATTATACATGTTAAATATCCTTTTTTATTAACGATTAAAAATAACCTAAATAAAAATCATAAATATAAAAAACGAATTTAGGTTAACATTTGTGTACTTATGGACAGCAATCGACTTAGATATTTCCTCGTAGTTGCCGAGATAGAGAATATTAGAAAAGCAGCAGATGCTTTACGCATTACTCCCAGTGCACTTTCTAAAGCTCTTAAGCAATTAGAATATGAAATAGGGACTACTTTACTTGTACCGACAGGGCGAGGAATTTCTATTACTGAAAGCGGGCGAGAGCTTGTTAGAAGAGCTCGCCCCCTTATGGAAGATTGGGAAAAATTAAGACATGAGCTAAGAGAGAAAAAGAAGAATAATGCTTCAATTATTAAGCCTCTACGGATTGGTTCTTTTGAAATTTTTTCTACTCATTTTCTTGGATCTCTAATAAATTCTCTCTCTCATATAAATGAACTAATGTTGCAAGAAATAATCCCAAGCGAAATAGAAAAAAGCCTTTTGGATTATCGAATTGACTATGGAATCACGAATCTCCCTATTCCAATGGCAGGGATCATTCATCATCGGATAACTTCTTATGAACTAAAAATTTATGGACGAGTAGATATTTTTGGAGAAGTTGCGTTTTCAGATCTTCCTTTTGTGGCTCCTATAATTTCTATTATTGATTCTCCAAATAGCATAAAAACATTGGATGGCTGGCCTGATGAACAAATTGAACGTTCTGTGAAGTATAAAGTAGATATGCTAGAGTCTGCTTTAGAGCTATGCCGCCAAGGGAAAGCCGTTGCTTATTTACCTACTTTTATCGTAAAACTACATAATAATACTGTAAAATCTTCTTATAATCTTCAAGTAATTTCTTCCCCAAATGGGAATTTATCTAAAAAACTAGGCATCTATCTTGCTAAAAGAAAAGGCGATCCAAATGATCGTCTATCAACCGAAATCATGGATGCGATCACTCAATTAGCTTAGCAAAGTTGCTTGCACAAGCTTTATTACAGTAATTATATAATTCCAAGACAGCTATAATCGCAAAAATTATGACTTGATTAATTGGAAAGCGTAAAAATTTCATATCCTGTTGCTGTCACGCCAATCGAATGCTCGAATTGGGCTGAGAGAGATTTATCTCGTGTCACAGCTGTCCAGCCATCACTTAAAATTTTTACACCATAATGACCAGCATTAATCATTGGTTCTATAGTGAAAAACATACCTTCCTGAAGAACTAAACCTTCTCCTGGGGAACCAAAATGAAGAACCTCAGGTGCGGTATGAAAGACACGACCTAAACCATGTCCGCAAAAATCCCGTACAACAGAAAAGCGGTTTGATTCTGCAATTTTTTGAATCGTATAGCCAATATCTCCTAAGGTTATACCTGGTTTTACAATACTGATTGCTTGTGAAAAGGCCTCATAAGTTACGTCAATTAATCTCTTGGCAAGAATGCTAGTTTTTCCGACAGAAAACATTCGCGAAGTATCCCCATACCAGCCATCAACAATTGGGGTCACATCGATATTAACGATATCGCCTTCTTTGAGAATTTTTTCATGACTTGGAATTCCATGACAGACGACATGGTTAACAGAAGTGCAGCAGGATTTTGTATACCCTTTGTATCCTAAGGTTGCAGGAATTGCACCATGGTTAACCATGAAATCATGACAAAGTTGATCTATTTTTCCAGTCGAAATGCCTGGTTCAATATAGGGGGCAATAAAGTCAAGTGTGCGAGATGCTAGCCGTCCAGCTTTTCGCATACCTTCAAAATCTTCTTTACTATGAAGGGGGATTTTTTGTCCTTGGTAAGTAACAAAATTTTGGGGAGAAGTTGTCATTAACGTTATAATTCCACTGTAATAGGTTGGTTTAAAATAATTTCTTCAGGTGTAACTCGACAATTATAACATAAAGTTTCTACACCTTGCAGCATCGCATTATAAGCTGTTATTGCATAGAGAGGGTCGATGATTTTTGCGGGCTTGAAGCGTGTGCAATCTTCTCTTTGAACTACATATAATACAATGGCTCTCGCCCCTTGCTTTTTCATAGCTTCTAATTCTTTTAAATGCTTAGTCCCTCGCAGAGTGACAGAATCGGGGAATTGAACATAATCATCACGTTTAAGATGAACATTTTTCACTTCAAGGTAACATGGGGGAAGATTTGGGCCCTCAAGAATAAAATCAATACGGCTATTTGTGCCGTATTTTACTTCTCTTCGCCACGTTGTATAAGAAGAAAATTCTGGAATCTTCTTTTCTTTAAGGGCTTCTTCAACAATATTATTGGGGTGCATGGTATTGACGCCAATAAGAACATCATTATGTTTTACTAATTCCCAAGTATATTTTAATTTGCGCGGACTTTCTGGTGGATAGCTGGTAAGCCATATGGAAAGGCCAGGGCTTGCAACATCTAGCATCGCCCCTGGGTTTGGGCAGTGAGCTGTAACCTCTTGGCCTCCTGCGAGACGAACATCCGCAAGAAAGCGCTTATAACGCTTCAATAATATACCTTCAAGAAGTGTCGTACTAAATTTCATCTATACCTTTAATTTTATCTTCCTTTTCTTATCATAGCTCAACAACTTCGAGAAGGATAAAACCAAGAAATATAGAAAAACTATGATGTTGCTAGAATGACTTAAAAAGACTTACTTATTTTGGAAAAATAGAAAACACTAAAAAAGAAGAAAGTAGCTAAAGAACAGCTTGCAAAAAGCTTAAAATAGCCTAATATGCAGATAGTTTGTGCCAAATCGAGGAAATAATATGCTTTACGATCTCCTTTATAACGTTTTTAGCTATATCATCAATTTTGATGTTATTCTTTTTGTGCTTATTATGTTGGGGGTTAATTTATTAGCAACTCGATGGAGTTCCTGGGGGCGGCGCATTTTATTTGTCACAGAATTTGTCTTGGTTATTATGGTTTTTCTGCCTTTCGGTCAATGGTCTGCAACATTTTTAGAAAATCGCTTTCAACAACCTTCTCAAATTTCAGCAGACGCAAAAGGCTTAATTTTGCTTGGTGGAAGTTTAGATATGCCAGTTTCAAATGCGAGAAATATGGCCTCTTACAACCAAGCTGGTGGTCGTATGATTCAATTTATTGAATTAGCCTTGCAGTATCCTCATCTTCCTCTTTTATTCAGTGGAGGAGGACATCAATTAGTTGGGAAAGAAACTGAGGCTTCATTTGCAAAAGAAGCATTTGAACGCTTAGGGGTTGATATGAGAAGAGTTACTCTTGAAGATAAGTCGAAAAATACAATTGAAAATGCCCAATTTTCCCATGAAATTATTAAGCCAAATCCGGAAGATAAGTGGGTTTTGGTGACATCTGCAATTCATATGCCGCGTGCTGTTGCTTTATTTAAGAAAGCAGGCTGGAACGTTATTCCTTATCCTGTAGATTATCATACAAGAGGCGATTATAGCTGGTCTTTTAACCTTAGCATTTATCGTGGTTTTCATGCTTGGTGGAATAGTATGAGAGAGTGGGCAGGTCTCGTCACCGGCTATCTTTTTGGTTATACAAATGAATTCTTACCTAAGCCTGAGTAATTTTTATTAGACGGTATAGGTAATGCTTAATGCTATAGATAGGGCAGAAGTAGTGCACTTAATCACTCAGATTAAATCTAAGCATTCCATAAAGTCGTTTGCGCAAGTTTTATCTCTATTGGCTACGCTATTTTTAGGGGCTTGTGGAGGTCCTTGTGACGATTTTGAATCATTGTCAGCATGTTCTCAGGTTCATCCTAACTTCGCAAAAAAAGCTTATAATAAGCCTTATCAAATCAAAGGTGAATGGTATACACCGCAATCACATTATAATATAGATGAAGAAGGAATAGCGTCTTATTATGGAGGAACAGATGTATTCCATGGCAGGAAGACATCTAACGGTGAAATCTTTGATATGAATGAGGTTAGTGCTGCTCACAAAACTGCGCCTATCCCCTGTGTTTTAGAAGTTAAAAATTTAGAGAATGGAAGAAGCATCAAAGTAAAAGTTAATGATAGGGGGCCTTTTATTGAGGGGCGTATTATTGATGTCTCGAGGCGCACGGCACAACTTTTAGGTTTTTATAAGCAAGGGACGGCTCGAGTTCGTGTCAAAATCCTAATGCCTGAAACAATGATACTTGTTCAGGGGCATACCAACACGATAGAGCCAGGTTTAAAAGAGACTTTACTTGCACAAAATGTTCCTCAAAAAAAACAAAAAGAAAAACAGAATTCTTTTAATAAAACACGCGCACCTCAAAATCATGAACCTATTTTGTTAGCGTTGAAAGATGAGATAACTAAATTTTCTCAAGAGATAAAACACGAAGAAAAAAAATCAGAGAAAACTGAGCCCATTATTCAAAAAGTGAATTATACGTCTTCGAGAAATGGTGCAGGACAGGCCACGTATAAAAAAGGAAATAATGCGCGATATAGAACCAACGCTTCTAAAGCGTCCTTTACAAAAGGTGTTTTTATTCAGGCAGGAACATTTGCTCATCCTCAGCAAGCTCAGCAGGCTAAAGTTCTGATTCAACGGAGATTAAGTTCTATGCCTGTACGTCTAGAGTCTATAAAATTTAGTAAAAAACAACTTTATCGGGTTGTAGTCGGACCTTGTGGTAATGATGTGCAAGCTCGGAAACTTGCTAACCACATTAAATCAATGGGATGTTCTACACCGAGTGATTCAATCGTCGTCTTTAATGGATAAATAGCTCATGAAAAATAAAAAAATTAATCTCTTTGTTTTTTTAACATTTTTGATAACTTCATCTGCCCAATCTGATGAAAAACTTCCTCTTGAATCAACACAAGCGATTTTAATTGATACGACAACAGATCAAGTCCTGTTTGATAAGGGGGCAGATGTTCAAATGCTTCCGTCATCCATGACGAAAATACTGACGATGTATTTGGTCTTTGAAGAATTAAAGGCTGGGCGTCTTAAATTAGATGATACCTTTGTTGTAAGTGAGAAGGCTTGGCGTAAACAAGGCTCAAAAATGTTTGTTAAGGTGGGTGATCGTATAAGGATTGATGATCTTATTCGGGGTGTCATTGTCCAATCAGGAAATGATGCTTCGATTGTTCTTGCCGAAGGGATTGCTGGAAGTGAAGAGGCCTTTGCGACACAAATGACACATAAAGCACGTGAACTTGGTGCTAGCTGCTCAAACTTTGTAAATGCGACAGGTTGGCCAGATGAGAATCATTATTCAACGCCCCGGGATCTAGCTTTGATTGCAGAGAGAACAATAAAGGACTTTCCCGAATATTATCATTTTTATAGAGAAATGGTTTTTATTTTTAATGGGATTCGTCAAATGAATCGTAATCCTCTTCTTTATACGATGCCTGAGTGTGATGGCTTAAAAACAGGGAATACGGACGAAGGGGGATATGGTGTTGTTGCTTCTGCTATCCAAGATGGACGTCGTCTTATTATGGTCGTTAATGGCGCAAAATCAAAGAAAGAAAGAGCAAAAGATTCAGAAGCATTGATGCGATGGGGTTTTTCTTATTATGTGAGTCCTTTATTGTTTAAAGCGTCTGAGGTTGTTGAAAAAGTGGATGTATGGTTAGGAAATAAGTCTTCGATTGAGATGCTTGTTGAAGAAGACGTCTATGTCACATTGCCTCGTCACGAAAGTAAGAACTTAAAGATAGAGGTAAAGTATCAATCTCCCATTCCAGCTCCTATTAAAGCAGGACAGAGAGTAGGGACACTCATTATAAAAGGTCTCAATACCAACAAAGATAGAGAAATTCCTTTGGTGGCAGGATCTCAAGTAGAGAAAGCTGATTTTATTGACCGCATTAAGGCAGCTATTCATTATCTTCTTTTTGGGCATAATTAAGTATGGTTCATGGTAAATTTATTACGCTTGAAGGAGGTGAAGGAGCAGGGAAGACCACACAAGTAGCTTATATAAAAGAATTCCTTGAGTCCCGCGCGCAGCGTGTTTTATTGACGAGAGAGCCAGGTGGAAGTGCAGGAGCTGAATTAATTAGAGGATTGCTTGTAGATCGCGAAGCTTATTCTTGGGATGCATTGACGGAATATTTGCTTTTTACAGCTGCTCGAAGAGATCATATTCTTAAAACAATAAAACCGGCCTTAGAAGAAGGAATTTGGGTTATTTGTGATCGATTCTATGATTCTTCAATTGCTTATCAAGGGTACGCTCAGCATCTTTCCCTTGAAATTTTGACAACAATTTATAATTTTATCTCGGAGGGCGTGACCCCTGATTTGACGCTCATATTGGATATTACCCCTGAAATTGGGTTGACCCGCGCCCATAAGCGTGCATCTCACGAGGATCGATTTGAGCACATGAATTTACAATTTCATCACGAAGTCCGTAAGGGTTTTTTAGAGATTGCAAAAAACCATCCTGAAAGATGCATTGTTATTAATGCAGAAGAAAGTGAGCCTCAAATTAAGGATACACTCCTTAAGACTATCCAGAGTCATTTATTCTAATGTCATTCGAGGTTAATAAGATAATCCCTGTTGTCGGTCACACGCGTATCCTTCAGGATTTGGCAGAACAAATTAAAAATCATGTGCTACCTCATGGTTTACTTCTTATCGGGCCGAAAGGTGTTGGAAAATCAACTTTAGCATTTCAACTCATATCTACTCTTTTTAAAGGAGTTAACTTAGATATCGAGATGACTTCTGAAGATCCAATGCATCGCCGCCTTATCCATGGAAGTCATGCTGATTTTAAGCATATCCAATTGAAAATCAATGAAGAGGGGAAAGCCCAGCAAGAAATCCCTCTTGAATTAGTAAGAGAAGTCGTTCAGTTTTTGCAGACAACACCCTTAGAAGGTGGATGGAGGATAGTTCTTATCGAAGATGCAGACTGTTTAGGGAGAAAAGCAGCAAATGCTCTTTTAAAAAGCCTAGAAGAACCTCCTCCTAAAACGCTTTTAATATTATGCGCCTCCCAAGAACAGCAAGTACTCCCTACGCTAAGATCTCGTTGCCACAGAATCGTTCTCAAAAGATTGACGGATGAAGAAGTTAGAAAAGTTCTTAGAAAATATCCGAATATACCAGCTGATGAGCTTGAGCTATTAACAATGTTTGCTGAAGGTTCCCCTGGAAGAGCAATGATGCTCTGGCAATTAGGTGGAAAGCAGTTTTATCAAGAATTTTTAGATGTTTTACAAAGCTCTATTAAAGGGCAGTTCACATTATTAGTTCCTTTTATTGAAAAATATACACAAACTCAGCCAGATAAGTCCTTTGATCCATATCGGGCTATCGGTTATTTTATATCATGGTGGCTTGGACGATATCTTCTTAAAATAGGTCAAAACGAAGACGATATTTTTAAGCTTGGAGATACTCAACTAAAATCACAGATCTTTAAACGCTTTCCTTTTAAGTTTTGGGAACAGCATTATCATAAAATAAACTTTTTTTATCATCATCCGCAGATAGTTGGGCTTGAGCGTAAATACTGTTTGGCTGTCATCATGCTTGGATTTGTTTTTGGACCTAAAGCTTATAATGAAGGAATAGAGAATGAATTTCGTTGATAGCCATTGCCATCTTAATTTTGATGAATTTTCTCAGGAAGTAGGTACGATTGTTCATAGAGCAAAAGAGCAAAAAATTAATACGCTTTTAACAATTTGTACAAAGAAAGAAGAAATTAAGCCCTTGCAAGAAATTGCAGATACCTATGAAAATGTTTTTTGTACGGTGGGTATTCATCCTCATGAAGCAGAAGAGACATTGAAAAATATTTCCTTAGTCGAATTAAGTAAGGACCTTAAAGAAGGCACTCAACATGCTAAAGTTGTTGGCATCGGCGAAGCTGGTTTGGATTTTTATTATGAACATAGTCCACGATTGCTTCAGCAAGAGATGTTTGAAGCGCACATTGATGTTGCAACAGCGGTAGATCTTCCTTTGAGTATTCATACGCGAGAAGCAGAAAAAGAAACAATAAACTTACTAAAAAAATCAGCAAGGAAAGCTAAAGGCGTTATTCATTGTTTTACGGGGAGCCAATGGTTGGCAGAAGAGGCTCTGGCTTTAGGGTTTTATATCTCTATTTCTGGAATAGTGACTTTTGCAAAAGCTGAAGAGTTGCGAAATGTCGTCCGCACAATTCCTTTAAATCGACTTTTGGTAGAAACAGATGCACCTTTCTTGGCGCCGATTCCTCATCGTGGGAAAAGAAACGAGCCTGCTATGTTGATTCATACAGCTGAAAAAGTAGCAGAATTAAAGGCAGTGTCATTAGAAGAACTTGCTCAAATAACAACAGATAATTTTTTTCAGCTTTTTTCTAAAGCAAGACAAAATGAGCAACAATAAAGTAATTATTCTGGGATGTGGGCCTTCTGGAGGGGTTCCCCTTATCGGAGTGCAACCTAACGGATTTTGGGGGGCATGCGACCCAATGCACCCTAAAAATAGAAGAATGAGAGCTTCTATTTATGTTGAATATAAGGAAAAAAGATTACTTGTCGATACATCTCCGGACCTAAGGCAACAATTTTTAACCTTTGGACTGAAAGATATTCATGCTGTTTTATATACCCATGAACATGCAGACCATACTCATGGAATAGATGAGTTGCGCTCTCTCTTTTTTGCACGAAAAGAGAGAACTATCCCTGTTTATGGAAGTGAAGAGACTATTCAAAGGCTTAGAGAAAATTTTTCTTATTTATTTGAAGGCGGAGAGCATTTTATTTATCCTAAGATTTTAGAATCTGAAGTCATTTCTGATATTTTTTTAGTCCAAGAGACGTCTATTATTAGCTTTACACAAACCCATGGAATAGGAACTTCGCTCGGTTATCGATTTGGAAATATGGCCTATTCTACAGATGTCACAGATTTTGGAGAAGCTGCTCAAGAGCATCTAAAGGGCCTTGATGTGTGGGTTATTGATTGTTTGAGTCGTGATCCCAAGCCTTCGCATTTGCATCTTGAAAGAGCTTTGGAATGGATTGAAAAGATGAAACCTAAAAGAGCAATCTTAACACATATGAACGCTAGCCTTGATTATGAAAGCCTAAAAAAAGAGCTCCCTTCTCATGTTGAGCCTGCTTACGATGGTATGATTATTGAGTTTTGAGGGGGAAACCATCAAAATTTTTGCTATATATAATTTTATTATAATTAATTCTCTCTGATGCTTGATTTTAGTGAGATTTTCCTTATCCTGTAACATATGAAAAAGAAAAGAGAGATTTGTTTATGAGTGCAGAAGGTTATTACCGTTACCCCACAATTTTTAAAGATCAAATTGTGTTTGTCTCTGAGGATGATTTATGGGTGATTTCAAGCGGAGGAGGTGTTGCACGCAGGCTTACCTCTGGTCTTGGTTCTATTAGTACACCAGTCTTTTCTCCAGATGGCGAGCAATTAGCATTTGCAGGCTCAGAGGAAGGATATCCGGAAGTTTATATCATGCCAAGTAAGGGAGGACCTATTAAGCGGCTCACTTTCTTGGGAGAAGAAGTAAATGTAATTACATGGACGGAAGAAGGAATTATTTTTGCAAGCTCAGCAGGACAACCTTTTAGTCGGTGGAATGCCTTATGGTGTGTATCTCCTCATGGGGGAGAACCTCAGCGGCTACCAATAGGCCCGGCTAATTTTATTTCTTTTAAAGAAAAGGGAAGTAAAGTTGCGGTCATTCAACGACATGGTTATCGAGAATATGGATTTTGGAAGCGTTACCGTGGCGGGACAGCAGGACAACTTTGGATTGATCAGTCTGGTAAAGGAGATTTTAAAAATCTTTTAGAATTAGGAAGTGATTTTGCACGTCCTCTTTGGCTTCAAAACCGTATTTATTTTAGTTCCGATCATGAAGGAGTTGGAAATTTATATTCTTGTCTTGCTGATGGGACAGATATAAAACAGCATACCAACCATTCAGATTACTACGTTCGTAACCAATCAACAGATGGTAATCGGATTGTTTATCATGCAGGTGGAGACATCTATCTCTTTGATCCGCAAGAAAATATCACCCAAAAAGTTACATTCGACTACCACAGCGCTAAATTCCAACGTAATCGGAAATTTATTACGCCAGTGCGATACTTGGAAGATTTTTCAATTCATCCTAAAGGGCACCATTTAGCTGTTGTGACACGGGGTAAGGCGCTTGCCTTTGGAAATTGGGAAGGTGCCGTTTTTCAACTTGGGGCGCAACAAGGTGTCCGTTTTCGTATTCCAAGATGGTTGCATGATGGCGAAAGAGTTCTTCTCGTTCATGATCGTGATTGTGAAGAAATGCTTGAGATTTACCATGGAGGTACCTCTGAGTGCTTAAGTTCCTCAGGAGAATTATCTTTTGGGCGCGCCGAGAATATTTATCCTAATCCTCATAAAGATGAAGCAATTCTTGTAAATCATCGAAATGAAATATTTCATATTGATTTAAATTCTTGGAAGCTTACGAAAATTGATCGAAGTGAGCATTCAAATATTGATGATGTTGTTTGGTCTCCAGATGGAGAGTGGGTTGCTTATAGTTGTTCTTTTACACGTCGTACAATAGGATTAAAACTCTATCACGTGAAAACTAAAAAACTCACACCAATTACACGACCATTAATGCGTGATTTATCTCCTAGTTTCGATCCAGATGGTAAGTATTTATATTTTCTATCATATCGCCATTTTAATCCTAGCTGGGATGCGCTTCACTTCGAATTAGGTTTTCCTCGAGGAATGAAACCTTATGCAATTTCTTTGCAAAAAGATACGGTCTCTCCTTTTGTTCCTAAGGCTTTTAAACTATCTACAAAAAGCGAAGAAGAAAAAGATAAGAAAAAAGATGATGAGAAAAAAAATAAAATCGAAAAAATTAATATTGATCTAGACGGAATTGAGAATAGATTAATATCTTTTCCAATTGAAGAAGGACTTTATAGTGATTTAGTAGCTCTAAAAGGAAAGGTTGCTTATCTTTCTTGGCATATCGAGGGTGCATTACATGATTCTGAAGATTCATCAGATTATGAAGGTGGCACACTTGAAGTTTTTGATTTTGAATCTCAAAAAATAGATGATTTAATCCATAACGTTTCTGCGCTTGATTTTTCTTTAGACCAGCAATGGATTTGTTATAAGTCAGGTCAAAAATTGCGTGTTTTTAAAGCAGATGAGAAACCAGATGATCGTGAAATGGATAAACCCAATCGTAAAAACGGGTGGATAGATTTAAGTCGTCTTCGAGTTGCGATAAATCCCGTTTTTGAATGGGAGCAAATGTATAAAGAAGCTTGGCGCCTTCAGCGAGATCATTTCTGGAGTGAAGACATGTCCAAGATTGATTGGCAGCAAATCTATAAAAGATACTATAATTTGCTTCCTCGTCTTGGAAGCCGTGGAGAATTAAGTGATTTGCTTTGGGAAATGCAAGGCGAATTAGGAACTTCACACGCCTATGTTTATGGAGGCGATCTTCGAATGGCTCCTCGCTATACTGTGGGCCAATTAGCGGCTGATTTTATCTTTGATCCAGAGAAAAGGGCTTATCGATTTGTGAAGATTGCGCGTGGTGATCATTGGTTGCCAACAAAGGGATCTCCTTTATTGCAGCCTGGCTTAGGTATCCAAGAAGGCGATCTTTTGTGGGCTATCAACCATCAAGAATTGAACGAAACAACATCTCCGAATTCTTTGCTTGTTTATCAAGCAAATATAGAAGTTTCTTTAACGGTTAGTGATAAAGATGGGAAGAATAAAAGAGATGTGATTGTGAAAACAATGCGCTCTCAAACAAATATTCGTTATCGTGATTGGGTTGAGAAAAATCGAGCTTATATCCATGAAAAATCAGAAGGAAAAGTAGGATATATTCATATTCCCGATATGGGGCCTCATGGATTTGCTGAATTTCATCGTTCATTCCTCGCGGAATGTGATCGAGAAGGACTCATCGTTGATGTCCGTTTTAATGGAGGTGGGAATGTTTCTGCCCTCTTACTTGAAAAACTTGCGCGTCGCCGTTTGGGGTATGATGCTTCTCGCCATCATGGTTTAATGCCTTATCCCGAAGATTCTCCTGCAGGGCCGATGGTTGCAATTACAAATGAATATGCTGGCTCTGATGGTGATATGTTCTCCCACGCCTTTAAATTAATGAAATTGGGCCCTTTAATCGGCAAAAGGACATGGGGAGGTGTTATAGGTATTGCCCCCAGATATCCTCTTGTTGATGGTGGAATGACAACGCAGCCAGAATTTTCTTTTTGGTTTAAAGATGTTGGCTTAAAGATTGAGAATTATGGCGTTGACCCTGATATTGATATTGATATTACACCGCAAGATTATATCGCAGGGAAAGACCCTCAACTTGAAAGAGCCCTGGAAGAAGTCGCTGGAATTATGAAAGACTACTCTTACGTTGTGCCAGGGGTCGGTAAAAAATAAGCTTAAGCTTCGTGTGATGGTAAGAAAGATTTTGTCTAGAAGAGCTCATTGATATTGTAATAAAATAAAGAAGATGTTATCCTTCGTCACATGTTAATTCGTGAACTAAAAAGAAGAGCCAACCGTTTTCTTGCGCCAAGCTTTGGCTTGTGTGCTATTGCTTACTTTTCTTACCATCTTATTCAAGGAAATAGAGGGATTTGTGCTTGGCAGATCCTCGAAAATCAACTCGTTAAAGCTCAAGAGCGTCTATCTTCCCTAAAACATCAAGAGATAAACCTTGAAAATCGTGTCACGTTATTGCGTCCTGGTTCAATATGTTCTGATCTTTTAGCGGAGAGAGCCAAAGATGTTTTGGGATATGTTCATCCGCACGAAGTTGTTGTTTATACCTCTGAAAATTCAGCTCGAAATAAATAACAGATTATTCTATTAATTATAAGATTTCATTTATCGAAATAATTAATAAATATATTAATATTGATTTTATTCTTTAGTTATCCTCTATTTTTTGTGCATTGACGTCAGTTATAGTCTTTACTAGACTGACTACTGTGTGTGAGCTGAGTAGCTCCTTTGGATTAATCGGAACAAAAGGTAATTAACGTGAATAAGAGCGATTTAGTAGCAAAAGTTTCTTCTCTTTCTGGGCTGACAAAAAACGATGCATCAAAGGCTGTTGATGGTATTTTTGATGCCATTACTCATGCTTTGAAGAAGAATGGTGAAATACGGTTTGTTGGGTTTGGTACATTTGCTGTTGTAAGCCGTGCCGCAAGTGAAGGCCGTAATCCACGTACAGGCGAAAAGATTAAGATTCCCGCGTCAAAGCTTCCTAAATTTAAGGCAGGTAAAAATTTAAAAGAAGCGGTTGCTTAGTAAATAACTGAGAAAATAAAAAGGGCTGAATTTTTTCAGCCCTCTTTTCTTATAAGCTAGATACTAAGTTGTGAATTTATCCTTAATATCAGAGAAAGCCTTTTCGACTTTAGTACCAAGTTCTCCGATTGTTCCAATGGCAACGACAGAAATAAGAGCTGCTAAGATTGCATATTCAACCAAAGATGCCCCTTCTTCTTGTGTTAGGAAATTCTTTATTAATGTTTTCATGGGAATCCTCCTCTTTTATTTATAATTATATTTATATTCTAACATTTTTATTATAATAATATAAGTATTAAAATATTATTAATAAGTTAAATTATAACTAATGAATTTTTTGTTAATATTTTACGTGAAGTTTTTTAACATAAGTTATTTAAAAGTATAGCTTCTTTGACTTTGGTTAAAATCATGATAATATCTCCCATTATTTTTTTGATGAGAGAATCGTTTTGTTTCATTTTTCGATCGTTATTGATTCATTTCCATATATTCTTGAAGGGACGTTAGTTACCTTAAAGTACACCTTACTTTCTATATTTTTTGGTTTTATGATTGGCTCTATTTTAGCTTTAATGAAGCTTTCTTCTTATAAAGCATTCAGAATTTTTTCTAACTTTTATACATCCATTTTTCGAGGGACGCCTTTGCTTGTGCAACTTTCCCTTATTTATTTTGCCCTTCCTCAATTAACGGGGTACCGAATTACAGCTTTTGAAGCTGGAGTCCTTGCTTTTTCACTTAATTCAGGAGCTTATGTCTCGGAAATCATTCGTGCTGGTATTCAAGCTGTTGATAAAGGGCAATTTGAAGCCGCAGCAGCTTTGGGTATCCCACAACACATTATGATGCGGGATATTATTTTTCCTCAAGCTATTAAAAACATTCTACCCGCTCTGGTGAATGAATTTGTGAATCTTTTAAAAGAATCAGCCATCATTTCCATGATTGGAGAGGCTGATTTATTGAGGCGTGCAACTATTATTGCCGCTGAAAAATATATTTATTTTGAGCCACTTCTTGCTGTTGGGCTCATTTACTATATACTTGTTATTTTATTTTCTAAATTTGCAACTCTGTTAGAGAAAAGGTTGAACAAAAGTGATTAAAATTCAGAACCTCTCTAAAAATTTTATTCATCTGAATGTTCTTAAAAAGGTAACGGCAGAAGTTGTCCGAGGCGAAGTCGTGGCAATTTTAGGGCCGTCAGGATCAGGAAAGTCGACACTTTTGCGATGTCTTAATCTTTTGGAAAAACCCACAGAAGGTCAAATTTTTATCAATCAGAACGATATTACAAACTCAGCTTGTAATATTGCTTTGATTCGGCAAAAAATAGGAATGGTTTTTCAGCAGTTTAATCTCTTTCCCCATATGACGGTCATGGAAAATCTTATTTATGCCCCTTGCCAAGTTTTAAAAGAATCTCGGCAGAGTGCCATAGTAAAAGCAAAAGAGCTTTTAAAGAAAGTTGGTCTTTTGAATAAAGCGTCTGCATATCCTACCCAACTTTCGGGTGGACAAAAGCAGCGAGTTGCGATTGCACGAGCTTTAGCGATGGAACCTGAAGTTATCCTTTTTGATGAGCCAACGTCGGCTTTAGATCCTGAAATGGTAAAAGAAGTTTTAGAAGTGATAAAAGACCTTGCCCAGCAAAAAATGACCATGGTGATTGTTACCCATGAAATGGGATTTGCACGAGAAGCAGCCGATCATATTTGGTTTTTAGATGATGGAGAGCTTCTTGAGGTTTCGACGCCCAAGGAATTTTTTAAAAAACCTAAGACACAACGTGCTCAACAATTTCTAGAGAAAGTTCTTTAAGAGTGTCCTTGTCTTCTCGGGATTTTCGGAAAGCCATGAGCCATTTTACGACAGGTGTTGCAATTCTGACGCGATGTGATTCTGAAGGTGATCCTCATGGAATGACGATTAATTCGTTAACATCGACTTCTTTAGAGCCTCCGCTCTTATTGTTTTGCTTAAATAAATATTCAAAGACGGCCCTTTGTTTTACAGAGGCTTTCAACTTTGCAGTCAATATTTTGTCGAGTGATCAGGAGGCATTAGCAAGAAGTTTTGCCGTTCATGATTTAAAGGATTGGCAAGAGGTCGAATGGGAGGTTTCTTCTTTAGGGAATCCTATTTTAAAAGGCTGTGTAGCAGCTCTTGAATGCAAACCCAAAGCCATCCATGTTGCTGGCGATCATCATATTCTTATCGCGGAGGTCTTGCACCTAGAAAAAGGGGAGAGTGATCATCCTTTGGTCTTTTATAAAAGTCACTTTCGTTCTTTCTAATGAACATCGATCGCGCGACATAAATCTTCTTGTAAGAACTTATAATAATTAACTTTTTGGAAAAATATAACGAAAAAAAGATATAATTTTATGAATTTCATAAAATTAATACTTGAAAACCACTTTATCTATGATACGTTATGAGAATGTAAAGTGATAAGGAAGAGTAAAGTGGAAAATAAATCTAAATATCTGAGATTGTTAGGGGCGTTAAAAAAATTTTTAATTGTGTATATTTGTATAACAGGTTTAATGCCTGTCTTAAATTGGTCACAGGATGTTTTGGGATTAGGAAAAATAGGGGAAATAGGTGGATTTTTTACGACATCTCTTTCTGTAGAGTCCTTAAAAGCATTAAGTACTGGTCAGCGTCTAACGGGATGGTTTGTTGAGTCTATAGGAAGCGCGCTCTTTATTTTTGTTTTATTTTCTCTTCATAAGTTATTAGAACTCATTCGTAAAGGGCAGCCTTTTTCAACAGCGTCGATTTCTCTTTATGAGAAGATTGCGCGCTTCTATTTATTTTCAATTATTTACGATCTTATTTCTCGAACAGCAATGAGTCTTATTACCACATGGCATCTACCCGTTGGACACAAGACAATATCTGTCACGTTTGGAACGGACAATATTAACAATATTCTATTGGCTTTGTGTCTTTACCTCATCATTTTCTTAATTAAGCAAGCTCATCAGATCTCTGAAGAGCAACGCATGGTTATTTAAGGAGAAATCTTGTGAAAATTATTGTTCGTCTCGATGAATTAATGGCGCGTCGGAAAATGAAACTCAATAAGCTCTCTGAGCTTGTGGGTATTTCTGAAACGAATCTATCAATTTTGAAAACAGGAAAAGCAAAAGCGATAAGATTCTCAACACTAGAGGCTATCTGCAAGGTTCTTGAATGCCAACCTGGGGATATTTTGGATATTGACGCGTTTCTTTTACCCATACAAGAGCATGAAAAAGAAAGAGCAGACTTATAATCTTTAAGTTTTCGCAGCTGTAAGGGATGCCTCATTAATTTTACTGCTTTTTATAGAAGACATCTGTTAATAGTAAAGATAATTTTATATATTATCAAAGTATTAATAGGGAGATTAGCAAAAATAAAATAGAAATATCTCCCATAAATTTTAACATTTAAAAGATGATAAAAAGAGACAGACCTCTTATTCAATCCGTCACAATATATTAATTAAGGCTATATGAATTGAAAAAACAGAAAGCTTATTTTCTTATCAATAAGACCCATAAGCTTTCTTGAATTATTCGAGATTTAGGAACTCGTTTGAAGCGTAAGGTGAGGATTTTTGAGGGGGGGTCGCTAATGATTCTAAAGTTATCGCCCAGTTCCTATTTCTAGCTAATAAGGTTTCAACTTCTTGGGGCATTTCATGCTTAATTTTTAAACTTTGAAGAGTTGTATTAACTTCTAGTAAATTCTTTATTTCATCAATTAAGTCTTCGCTTGAAGTTCTCCCCTTTAGACTTAATTGACAGAGAGTTGTGTTCGTGCCTATCGCTTGCAATAAAGGTATCGCTTCTCTATTGGTAAACGAATTGATTTCTAATTTTAGCTTTTGAAGAGAAGGAAGGTATGGCAGGATTTTTAATAATCCTCTCATTCTTTCATCATCTAAAAATGATGTCTTTAACTTGAAACATCTAAGAGAAGAAAGGGTAGGGAGAAAGTCAGATAGAACATCTACGAAAAGGGTGTTTATAGTTATTTCTTCAAGCGTTGGACAACTTGAGAATACTGAGGATAAGGCCCGTGGGATGCCCTCCGGAAGATATGTCCGAATTATCTTTAAAGATGAAAGATTTGTTAAACTTGTAAAAGCTGATGTAAGAAATAATAAGCTATCTTGACCTAATCTTAATTTCACAAACTCAAGGATTTTCAACTGTGAAAAAATATTCAATGACTTGATGAGAGAATTTATTGGTACTTTACTCGTAAAAATACTACCGGAACCGGAAAAGGTTAATTTTTCAAGATTTTGATATCGAAGCAGAGAGTTAATTTTAAAAGTATTTTTTTTTGAGTCATCAGTAAGTGTAAGGGAAATCGAGCGTATATGATTGTCGTCCTGGATTAAGTTTTCAAAGCTTGTAAATTCAGATAATGATTCAATGTTAGGAGTATTTTCTTCTATGTCTTCAGTAGATGAAAGTGCAATCGAGGGCACATCTTGGTTGGGTTTGTCGTTTAATTTTTCAGAATTTTTAGGTTGAGGTAAAGACTTATCTTTGGCTTTAGCTTTATTTTTTTTAGACTCATATTTTTGAGATTCTTCAGCTAATAAAACTGAAAGCGGGGGCATCTGTTTGCCTGATTTATCTTTACGAAGAGAATTCCCAGCAAAAGCAAGGGAGGTAGATAAGTAAATAAAACCAATGGTTTGGACGATTTTTTTTGATCATTTTATGTTACTTTCAGAAAATAATACTTGTCTAAAAAATAGATAAAAATATTTGTATCAATTACAAGTTAGAATTTAAAAAAAGTATTCTTTATCATAAAATATGTCAAATTGATAATGATTGGAGATTTTAAGAGCTAAAAATTATTTATTAAATATTTGATTTATATTAATTATTTTATTATTTGGTGTGCTGAATTTTCTTGAAATTTGTATCAAGGTGTGATATGGTATTAATAGATGGTCAGAGATGAATCTCTTCCCTTATTAAGACTTAAAACTTCTTGATAATCCTTTTACTAAATCTCTTACATCTAGGTCATAAAAGAAGAATAAATCAGGGATTACAACCTGACTTATGACGTAAAGAAGTCCTTTTAACGCTCTTTTTGAGCGAATGCCCTTTCTTTGCCTTTTTTTAGGGGACGACGCCCCTGAAAAAAGGGGAATAAGAGAGGAACTTTTCCAAAGGTCCTGTCTTGGAACCTTAGGCCAAGAGAATGACAAGAGGAAAGTCTTTACGGCTGACCTCAAAACAATCAAAACCAAGAAATAAGAAGTTTTGATAAAGACCATAAAATAAAGAAAAAACCGTGCCGAAAGGCACACCAAAATTAAAAAAGTAAATGATTAAAACAGGGAGAATAAAAATGATGGTGTATCAAGAAAATAATAAAGAACTGCTTTCTGATGAAAGTCGTAGTTTAAAGAAAACATTAAAGAGAAACTTTTACCTTAAAAGGCTTATGAAACTAAATCTTGAAGAAATAAAGAGAAAAAGAACCTCAAGCTTCGAAGGTGTGAAATCAAAAATAAGACGACGATGGCGCGAGAAAATTATTGAAGAACTTTGGTTAACGTTTGCAAGCTTGAGAGCGCTTTTTTTACGAACACTTAATTTTAAGAAAAAAGTGAATTGTCCCATTGCTTTTAAGGGAATGACCTCTTAGGATCCCCTTATTCTAACCATTTATAGGATTTTGAAATGACAGTAATTATTGATATTCATGGCCGCGAAATTCTTGATTCGCGCGGGAATCCAACAGTTGAAGTTGAAGTAACCCTGGAAGATGGCACAATTGGACGTGCGGCTGTGCCTTCGGGAGCTTCAACAGGGACCCATGAGGCTGTGGAAAAGCGAGATGGCGATAAAAGCCGTTACAATGGAAAAGGTGTTCTTCAAGCGATTAAAAGCGTGAATGAAGATATTTTTGATGCCTTATGTGGGCTTGATGCAACGCAACAAGTTCAACTCGATGAGGCCATGATTCAACTTGATGAAACCGCCAATAAATCAAATTTTGGAGCGAATGCAATTTTGGGCGTGAGCCTTGCGATGGCAAAGGCAGCCGCGGCTTTCTTAGGCGAACCCCTTTATCGTTATTTAGGAGGGGCTTTTGCAAATCGTTTGCCTATGCCCCTAATGAATATCTTAAATGGGGGAGCTCATGCAGACAATCCTGTTGATATCCAAGAATTCATGATCGTTCCTGTCGGGGCTCACTCAATGCAGGATGCTGTTCGGATGGGTGCTGAAGTTTTTCATGCGCTTAAAGTTGAACTCTCGGCCGCAGGCTTGAATACGAATGTGGGAGACGAAGGGGGATTTGCACCTGCAGTGAAAAGCAGTGATGAAGCCCTTTCCTTCATTATGAAGGCGATTGAAAGAGCCGGATATCAACCTGGGTCTGAAATTGCGCTCGCTCTGGACGTTGCTGCGACTGAATTCTTTAAAGACGGCCTGTATCATTTAGAAGGTGAGGGTAAGAAATTAGATGCAGGTGAACTTGTCAATTACTATCAAGGGTTAAAATCTCTTTATCCAATTGTCTCGATTGAAGATGGTATGGCTGAAGATGATTTTAAAGGATGGCAGCATTTAACCTCAACCCTTGGGAAAGAAATTCAAATTGTTGGAGATGACCTTTTCGTGACGAATGTTGAGCGTCTGCAAAAAGGCATTCAAGAAAAGTGGGCAAATTCCATTCTGATTAAAGTCAATCAAATTGGCACTTTAACTGAAACAATTCAAGCCGTGACAATGGCACAACACGCTGGTTTAACCGCCATTCTTTCGCATCGTTCAGGCGAAACAGAAGATACAACAATTGCAGATTTGGCGGTGGCGACCAACTGTGGACAGATTAAGACAGGGTCTTTAAGCCGTTCAGATCGTGTGGCGAAATATAATCAATTGCTACGGATTGAAGAAGCATTGGGAACAGAAGCACGATTCTTTTCACCTTTTTAAGTTATATAATAGCTCTAGAGTTTTGAGGCTCTAGGGCTATTTAATAAATTTTATTAGACAAGCTATCTTAACTTAAGTGTAATAAAAATTAATTTTACTTCTTGTCAAAATCGTGCGTTGCAACAGAATCCAATATTCAACTAGATAGTTGACAAATGATTTCTTTTATATGATATTCAACTTCATGGTTGAATATAAAATGCAGTATTTGGATAATATTTTTCATGCTCTGGCTGATCCTACACGCCGCCAGCTACTACATTTCATGAGTAAAAGTTCTCTTTGTAATGTAACTCAATTAGCTGAGCCTTTTTCTATGTCATTAAATGCAATTTCTAAACACTTAAAGGTGCTAGAACATGCGTGGGGCTTTAGGGATTTCTAAAAGCGGTAATGATTCAAAATAAATAAAGCGCGCAAGAAATGTTTTAAGAATTTCTTTAACAGGTGAAAATTATAAGATTGAAGATCGCTCTTTGAAAAAATTATCAAAAGAGGAAAGATCATCACTTAAGAAAGAGCTTCAAAAGATAATTGATAAATTATAGAAATTTTAACAAGAAGAGTAGGGTGGGTTGCTTGCTGAAATTTTAATTTCTTGTCCAATTTGATGATTTTATGCTTAAGTATGGACTATTTTTGGTAATGTTGGAATAAATTAGACATCCTGAACTGAGATAGATCGATCTTTATAATGTTGCACTTTCACTGATTAAGGTTTTGATAATTGAGAGACAAAACTAATCGAAAGGATATCATCTATTAAATTTTATCTCTATATTTTCTATTTGCAATTCACCCCATAATTTATCAGCAGTATAGATAGGAAGTTGCAATTTTTGTCCAAGCGCAATGCAAGCTTTGTCTCCTAAAGAGGATCCTTTTCTTTTAGTGAAAGGGTACAACTCAGCTACTAATTGAGCTTGCTCGATGTCAAATGGAATAATGGTTTGAATAATGTCAGAAATAGAAGTTAAAGCTTCTTTAGGAAAAATATTGGTTCTTTGAAGAGTTGTAAGAGCTTCGCTGACATTAACCATGGACATGACGGCTCTTTTGAAGAGAGGTTTTACTACATCAGCACCTTCTTCTTGATGAATAAGAGCGAGAAGGGCGGAAGTATCAAGAATAACTTTATTACTCATTTTCTGCCTCAGCACGTCGCATCTTAATCAACTCATCAACCAAAGAGATAGGTTTTTCTAATTTGTGTGAAGTTCACAGAAAAGAGTCTTAAAATTTTAATTAATATGCAAGTTGTATAGCTTCTGAATTATATCAATTTTGATAAAGTGGAGATTTCTTTAGAGTATATCTCTCTGTTAGCAACGGAGTAAAATTGACCCACCACTGAACGAGAGTGTCCTTCTATGAAGACTAGCATAGAGGGCACCATGATTAGTGAAGAGGAGTACATGGAGATAAAGATTTTATTACGTCAAGGAAAGAGTATCCGAGAGATTGCTCGTTTAATGGGGCTTTCTCATAATACGGTTCGGCGTTATATCCGAAAAGGTGCTGAGCCTCGTTATCCGTTGCGTAAAGAGCAGGGTAGTAAGTTAGCGCCTTACCGAGATTATTTGCGTCAAAGGGTGAAAGAAGCTCATCCCCAGTGGCTGCCTGCAGTTGTCCTTTATCGAGAGATTACTCTCCAAGGATATACAGGCAAGCTCACAGTGTTACGGGATTACTTAAGAACATTAAAGCCGCTCCTTAAAGGAGAAGCTCCTGTTATCCGGTTTGAGACACGCCCAGGGCAACAAATGCAGATGGATTGGCTTGTGAATTTGGACGAGGAAAAGGACATCTCTCAGCCTTTGTAGCAACCCTAGGCTATAGCCGTTATTCTTATGTTGAGTTTGTGAATGATGAAACTCTTGAGACTCTTATAAGATGCCATGAACATGCATTTGACTATTTTGGTGGTGTTCCTGAAGAAGTTCTTTATGACAATATGAAGACCGTTGTCCTTGAAAGGAATCTACTATGGCAAAGGACAACATCGCTTTCAGCCTTGTTTTAAAGCGTTATGGGTTTGTACCACGACTATGCCGTCCTTATCGAGCAAAGACGAAAGGCAAGATTGAACGTTTTAACCGTTATGTGCGTCATAGTTTTTATAATCCTCTTGCAAGTCGCTTAAAGGGGATGAACTTAAAACTTGATAAAGAGCTTGCTAATTATGAAGTTAAAAAGTGGCTTAGGGATATTGCTAATTGTAGAGTCCACGCCACAACAGGCAAGGTTCCTGTTGAATTACTTGAAGAAGAAAAGCCTGCCCTTCTGAGGCTTCCTCGCCATTATCCTGGCATTCAAAGAGAAGCTCCACCTATAGGGTGTTCTTTGGGTAAAGAAGAACTCTCTTTCCAGCGTCCCTTAAGTGTTTACCAAGCTCTACTTGAAGAGGTGAGATTATAGAAGCTCTCATGAGCAGCCATAGTCGAGAAAACCATATGTTGATGGGTTAGTTGTTAGGACTATCATCGCGTTAATGCAGAAATGGACCAGCCAATAGATTTGGCTGACACCTCAAGCTTATACAGCGATGCAAGGTTATGTAGCACAACAAGAACATACAGATAAGATAAAAACCTTTGTTGATCAAACAGCAGACATAATTAGAAAGAAGTTAGACTCACAAGATTAGGTTTGTTTATTTGAGGCAGTAATTAGGAGAGGGGCTATGTTCACACAACGAATTAAATATTGTAGGAAGATTTTTCTCATAGGTCATCTTGCATTGTATGGTTTGATGTTAGAACAGCCCTCTCTCCAAGCAAGTTCTGGACGTGATTCTCTTTCTATTTCATCAGAAAATATCCTTATTCCAAGGACAATATCAGAAAGTGGTATGTGTAAAGTGATAGAGACACCAAAAGGCCCTATTGAACAAAGCGCTCTTGTAAAAGGGATAGAGCTTCGCACAAGAATAGAACATCCACAAACGCAAGAATGGCCTTATAGAGTACATGGTCATATGATCATGAAATTTCCTCACAATATTTATGTTGGTACAGGGATTCTGGTTCTGTTGCAAGTTTGAGTTAAGATTACAATTTAGGTAAGGAAATAAGGGGCTTTTTCAAATTTTAGCTATAAACCTTGACATTTTTTTTAAATTTTACTTATGGTAGATTAGTTTTTTAGGGGAAGATCTAATGAAAATCAGGGAATTATTCGTTCAAATTATCATTTTATTATCTTTTTTTCTAAATATGGGGGAATCTTTAGCCTCAGACTATCTTGATGAAGGAATGGGAAGGAAAAAGTTTAAATTAGTTGAAGATTTTAACCAAAAACCCCCTTTTCCTTTTATGAACCTTCCTCGTGATATTAAGGAGAAAATTTTCCCGTTTATTTCGTTTCCTGAATTATTAAATCTAAAAAGAAGTTGTTCAATTCTTTCTAATTTAATAAGGAATAGTTGCGAATATTCTATAGTATTACACTATGGAATCCATGTTAGTTCTATAGAGCCAAATCAAAAAAAACCTGTCATAAATTTTTCAAAAAATGGGAAAGTGTGGTCATTGCATCCGCCAATCTCTGAAGGTAAAGAATTGATAACTGATGTTGAAAGATTAAGTTTAGCAAAATTCAATGACCAACTTTATGCAGCAATTTTGCGGGAAATTGATAATAAACCTATGTTGCAAGTTCTTTCTTGTATGAATGGTATTTCTTGGAAAAGTTCGATCCTTATGGAAGCTCAACCCTTGGATGATTTACAATTAGCGACTTTTCAGGGAAAGCTTTGGCTTGCTTATATTCCGTCGGCGACACAAGTAATAAATCTTGTGAATTCAGAAGATGGGCGCGAATGGGGAGAAAATTCTGTAGCCGCTTTTCCACCTGCTAAAAGGTTAAGTCTTGCTTCTTTTCAGGGGAAGCTATTTATGGCATATGCTCTGGCGAATCATCCAAATGGAGATGTGTATGTTGTTTCTTCTGATAATGGGAAAAATTGGGTTGAGGCCGTAAAAACTTCATGGGGATCTCACAATAGATTACAATTAATTTCTTATCAAAATAAATTAAGACTGGCGCATACGCATACTAATAGAGAATCTATAGAAATTGGTTCTTCTTATGATGGGAGGGGATGGAATTTAGATTGTCATTATAATACACCTAGAGGCTTAGATGATTTAAATATTTATATTTTTAGAAAAAATCTATGTATTGCCTATTTTTATCAAGGAGCATCGAATTCTCCTTTCTTTTTTTCCTCTAGTAATGGAAAGCACTGGGGAACAGAGATAAAGATTATGATTTCTCAAGAACCTCCTGTATCAATAGCAGAAAAGGCTTCATCATCTTCAGCTAGTTCTTCTGAAGAAATTGACTATAGTCAGAAAAATCTTCAAAATTTTATAAAATATCTAATAAAAAATAAAATGACAAAAACGCAAATTTCAACCGATTTGACGGTTCCTTCGTATGTTATCGCTAAAATAATAGATAATGATCAATATAAGCCTAGAAGTTATAGTCTTGTGAATATCTGGAATAAGGCTCAAACTCAATATGCTAAAGACTTTCAAGCTTGGAAAAATGGAGATATTTAACCAAAGGACGCTAATAAGGGATTAGGGAAGTTTTGGGAATGTGTTGCAATTTGAGGTAGAAGAGTAAGCTTAGAGGTATAAATAACAGTGGGAGGTTAGTTATGAAATCACAAGACTTTCGCTATCGACAGTTCCTTCCTACCATTATGCTACAATGCATGCGCGTCCCAACAGACGTGATGGCCCTATTGCAAAAACTTTTTAGATCTGCAGTTAGGGTGTGCCCTACTTTAAATCAAGTAGTATAGACGTTGAATTGTTGATTGATGAGACGTATTTCTCCCTTGAGCTCTTGACCATATTTCCAAAGATCCATCTGTCCTTTCTTAAACATCCTCATGACTTCAAACCCTTTGAGTGTTGCATAGGCTATTCTTAAAGACTTGAATCCAACGAGTTGGTTTAATCAGTCTCTTCAGTTTACCATGATCGGCTTCAATAAGGTTATTGAGGTATTTTATCTGTCGATGCTCAAGGTCTTGAAGACAGACACCTTCATCTTTTAATTCTTTAATGGCAACAGCATAAGTCGGAGCTTTATCTGTATTGATCTTATGAGGGTGTTCCCATTTCTTAAACTTCCTCAGAGCCTTTGAAAGAAAAAGTTTGGCAGCACTGACATTTCTTGTCGGTGAGAGATAGAAATCTATGGTAAGCCCTTTTGCCCTTTACTTTCACATAAGTTTCATCAACTCTCCAGCTATAGCCTAATTCCTGGCTTCCAATACCATCTTACGCAACCAAGGATAATTTCTCCCTCAAAATGACGCCACTTAGAATCACTCATCCGATAATTTCCTACTTTCTATATAGTTTGGATAAAACCAGAAATTTTTGCAACAGGGCCAGAGTCACCTCGACAGCTGATTTCTAGTTTTTAATTGTTGACAGAGTCCTTAAGTTCTTTTCCTGGCTTGAAGGTAATAATCTTGCTCGCAGCAATATTAATCTCTTCACCTGTCCTGGGATTCAGAAGAATAGTCAAGAATGGGGGAGGTGTCATTTCTCAAAGTCGAGTTCAATAATTTAAGAAAAATTCAGTATAAATGGAGCATGTTTTTTCAAAGTGCTATTCAATTTTGTCATAGACATGTTCATTAAGTTCTTTTTTGATCAAAGTTGTGTTCATTTTGTGTCATAACATTAGAAAGCTCTATGGTGAGCATTTCAAAATTAAGTAATGACCTATGGACTGTTGGCAAACAACGAGCACACCCACTGGCTGAGCAGAGAAGATAATCACATACAGAAATAGCAGAAGCTGCAAGCTTATCGGAGGATATGTTTATAAGTTAGTACGGAACTGCCGAGCTTCTCAAGGCCTGTTGACGCCCTTAATTCCCAAAACATCTAATGGGGGAAAGGGAAGATCAAGATTACTAGATCAACAAGAAGCTTTGATCCGCAAAACTATTGAAGATTTATATCTCACACCTCAGAAACTCTCACCTGCAAGACTTGTAGAAGAGATTCAAAAGCGATGCACTGTAGAAAGACTCAAGGCGCCCTCAGAGGCTACAATACGCCGCCGCCTTTGCCAACTTCCAACCACTAGCCTTAAAGTAAGAGACAAAAGTAGCTCTACTATAGAACCTATAATGGGTTTGTTTCCTGAAGTAGAATATCCTTTATCAGTTGTACAAATTGATCATACTTTAGTTGATATTATTATTGTTGGCACTGTTGCAAAAAATGATGTCTTCATCCAAATTCTGTAGAAAGTAAGGGATTCTTATAAGAATATTAAAGACATAGAAGCTATAAGGCACCGTTTTCTTTTAGGGTTTTAGAATTTTTAAGCATATCTAATACGTCTTGAAAATGTCTTTGAGTACCTTTTTCTTTGACCAATATACCCAATTTATCAATTGGGAGCAGAAGGTTAAGCCCCTCTATTTGCAGTTCTTCATTGCGTTTTTCTAAGGGTGTGGTTATAGCTACGGTCGTTCTAGGATGAAATATTTCACCGCTCAACCCTAAACTTAGATACCAAGATAACGGTGGAGTGATCATCAAATCTGTAAAAATTTGCTTGGATGTAGCGAGTCCTAAAAATTTTTTGTGTTTAGAAGAACGATAAGCAATAGACGCATGTGCATCTCTCAAAATACCAGAGTAATATCCTCTTCCAAAAGAAAGAGAAACAGGTGTTTTGGGTATGTCAGTCTGTTCAGTGGGTGTTCGAGAGTCACGCGAACCCGCTCCTCTAAAAAGAGCAACATTATTAGCGTTTTCACATTCTGCCTCAAAGTTAATAGCTAAAGATAAATTGTTAAGATCTTCTGAAAACCTTTTCATAAAACCGGGTTCTGTGAGAGCGATTAAAGAGACATTAATGAAATGAGGCTTTTTATTCTTAATATCTATAGGAGGATAAAAACTAGATAAAATATCAATCCATCCGCCATGTTTGATATTTTCTTGATGTGTCCGAAAAAAGATTGTTTCAAAATGATATTGAGCCTTTAAGCGGAAACCGGTAAATTCATTTTGAATAAAATTTTTCTCTAAAAAATATTCTACTGCATCTTCTAGAACTGGTGGTGTCCAATCAGAAGAAGAGTAATATTCCTCTGAATCCGAAGAAGAGTTTGGTGGCGTCCAATATTCTTCTGAATCAGGATCAGAATCCGATGAATCTGATGAATCTGATGAATCCGATGAATCCGAAGAAGGTTTTGGTGGAGTCTGGTTTATTATATCTATGAAACCATCATCTAGACGTCTTACAGGAAAGAAGTTTCTTAGCATCTCTTCTTGCAATTTTTCAAAAACTGTAGTTACTTTTTCATTTATTTGTTTATTCTTAGTTGTTTTATGCGCTGAGGAAATAAACTTAAAAGGTATGTCTTTAGAATCAATATACCCAGCATCTATCTTTATACCTACCAGTTGTTTTTGTACGTCATTGCGTAATTTTTTATGGAGCCAATCTAAAGTAAAAGCTTGCATTAATGAATCTGGTACAAAAAAAGATACGACCCCATTTGGTAAAGACAATTCATTTTGGCTTTTTCCTTCTACCCAAACCTGCTTATGAATATTCTCTTGTGTAGTTCTCCATTCATCAAATTCTAAGATGTTACCATCTCTTGATAGTAAATAAAGGGAGTGACAGTAAGAAGAATAGAACCCTTGAAAAAGAAAAACCACCAATAAAAAAATCTTCATCTTTTTTTATACTTTAAAAATAGGATTTTTGCAAAATATCACATTTTTACTAATTCGTCCATGGGGAGAGTGTTTATATTCTCTTCTAACACCTTTACATAATCAGCTTTTGTTACTCTATCAATGCCAACAGCCTTGTTTCCGTCAAGCTGCTGGAATTGAGCTTTTAGCATATCAGTATTGATCAGGTGATTAACGTTGTTAAACACCAACCTCCTGTTTTCTGCTGATAGCTCACCTATGCGTTCAAGTTTCGTTAACCATGATCGTCTGTCTTTGCTGTGTACAGTCATTGTTTCTCTCTTACGCTCGATCTATCTGCCAGCCCTTCGCTCCACAGGCATTACCCTGCTTCATCACTAATATGGCTGACTCCGACTTCCATTACCCCATTTCTGATGCCTTGTGTTTTGCACTTGCACATCAAATACTCCCTTTAAGGAGAGGATCATGGATCTCCTGGGTTCCACACTTCACTTTATAGACTCGCCAACGTTTGCGACTCCGGTAGGTACTGATGGATGGATTCTCACCAGATTGACCATCTCTCAGTTATTGCCTGCTATTCTTCCAAAAATATCGGCACCTACGATTCGGGGATTTCGGAGCTATTTCTACGTTCATCTTCTTTTGGCTCGAATATTTCGCTGTCTACGCTTCATCTCCTTTGTTGCCGCCGGACACGCAAGACTCGCTACGTAGCGATCTGGTTCATCTTCTACGACGGGACTTTCACCCGCAAGTTAAGTGCAGCTTTGCCCAGCGCACTGGAAGAGCCCCCAAAAGTGTTCGTTTGAGAGTTAAGATCCAGGGTGAGGACCCGTGGTTGTAATATTCAAGCTTTTAGACAACTCAGAAGCAACCGATTAGGGGAAACGATAGTAGAGGAACACCATGTTATTGCAGAAATGCTAATCTTCCCAAGCTTTAGTAATTATTTGGCAATTTACCTTGGCTTGAGAAGATTAAATATGATCTAGTTATTTTTATGAGTGTGCTGGCGCTTTTGCCTCTAAAAGACTTTGCATCCTATCATTATCACTAGAGAAAAATTTATCTATCTTTCCAAATTGATCTTTAGCCTTTTCTGTCAAATAGTCAAGATTCTTAGGAGTTGTATCATTGATTCTTATAAATTGTTCAAAAGAAACATCAGCGTTTACCCGAAGATAACTACGAGGATCGAATCTCTCACTAATCATTTCATGCACAGATTCTGACATAACGTTCATCAATAATGATATTGCACTATTTACGGGATACGATGAAACTAAGCTAACTAAATTAGAGTAAGGTATGGAGGGTATTTTCCCTGTGCCCAATGAAATAACAAATTGATTTTCTAATTTTACTGGCCGGTTTTTTGTGGCTTTATTGGCTGCATTAAAAGTTTGTATCACGGGATTATTAGCAAGTATCCCCCCATCAAGAAAATAGCCCTTTCCTGCATATATATCAGGTATATGGTGAGGTGGAAAAAAGAAAGGTGCTGCAATGTTGCCCGGGCAATATCAAAGAGTTTATGGATATGTATATTGGATTTTTTATGTATAATATCATCAATATGTTCAAGCCATAAAGCTGGCATTAAACCTCGGATACCTCCTCCATCGATGGAGAGCACTGATAAATACTTATCTTTATCGCTTGTTCGCGCAACTCCTTCTTTACTTTCTTCTTCATGTACACGACGTACATGTTTATGTGCCAAAATTGGCCTTTCTTGTTCCGAAGTTGTTTCTAAAAAATCCTCTTCTACTGAGAGCGTCTCTTCCGATGCATTGAAACCTGCTAAATACTTCTAGTAACCTCACTAGTAGTTGAAGGAGCTTCCATTCCTTCTCTGCTTTGCTCTTGAGTTAGAGGAATGGCTGCAGTAGACATTGTGGCATTTTGCAATGCTTCATTTAAAAGCTTTTCTTCTTCTGCTAGTATTTCCTCTAATTCAGGAATATCTTTTAAATAATCTTGTCCACTCCCTACCAAAGGAGCTTGTACCCTCTTTTCTTCCTCAAGAGGGTTCTCCGTTGCCTATGTATTAAAGAAAATGAATGGACTTCCAACAATTGCAGCTAGAATCCCAAAAGAACATATTTTAGTTATTCTCATGTTAATCTCCTTTTATGCCTTAGTTCAAAAAATTAAACTCTCTTGTGAATATTATTCATTTTTTTAATGAAGCTTAGTGCCTCCTTTTTCAGGAGGCTTTTTACTTTAGAGATTTTAAAATTCTTTCCTTGTATTTATGTAGATGAACACAAATTTTCCATACTTCTGTAACTTATGCTACTTATGCATTCAAGGGGCACTTGTCTCAGTTATTGTAAGATCTTTATTTAGAGGAGGAACTTCAATACCATATATCTGGCTTGCCCCATCGTTGATATCAAAGATTGGAAGGTATGATTTTGATACTTTAAATTTTGCTGGAGCTATTTGAGCAAAGCGGGCAAACAGTTTAATGTTAAAATAAAATGTAGATCTATGCTCACCTCCTAAAGAGTAATCTGTATATAGTTTTTTCTTTGCCTCTTCACGATTAATTTTCCATACCCACCTTAGACTATCAGGAGTAATTGTGCCGTTAGGACTAAAACAACCTTTGCCTTCGTCTGCATGGAGATCATTAAATCTTATTACCCAATGTGCTTCGTTATTACATACATCAGGCGCAATATCCATATGAGCTATAGTTCTATTAAACGACAAAGATGAGCTATAGCTGGCTGTAGCTGTTAGAGACACACTTGGGCTAGGACCTACAGCTCCTGCAGTAAATGATGCAGAACAAGTGTAACCTTTTGTCTCAGAAATTACA